>Ga0075433_10001542_pt1 | contig 17029 bp, 18 predicted proteins | sample RhiMethybrSRZTD2_FD_75299 | JGI IMG/M metagenome (GOLD analysis project Ga0075433, IMG submission 75299) | Populus rhizosphere microbial communities from Tennessee, USA - Rhizosphere MetaG P. TD hybrid SRZTD2 | ecosystem: Host-associated > Plants > Roots > Rhizosphere > Soil | place: USA... | reverse complement strand
ACGATCCAGATGCCGTACGACGCGTTGAAGCCGACCGCGATGATCGCGAGCACGACGTGCACGAACTTCGTGATGGTGTAGATCGTCATGTTGCCCTCCTACGTGCGGGCGGTCACCGGGATGGCGGCACCCGTGATCGCGCTCGCTTCGGCGGAACATAAGAACACGATGACCGCCGCGAGCTCTTCGGGCGAGACCCAGGTCTTCGGATCCGCCTTCGGCATCGCGGCGCGGTTCACCGCGTTGTCGATGATCGACGGCAGCACGACGTTCACGGTGATCCCCTCGCCTTTCACCTCGTCGGCGAGCGACTCTGTCCAGCGGATCAGCGCGCCCTTCGCCATCGCGTAGCCGGCCCCGCCCTTGCGCGCCTTCAGCCCGGTCACGCTGCCCACGCTCACGATCCGCCCGTAGCCGCGCGCGCGCATCGGCCGAACGCAGGCCGCCGTCGCGGCGATCGCCGTGCGGACGTTCTGCGCCCAGAGGGCTTCGATACCGGCCAGATCGAGGGGCGATCCCGTCGCAAACCCGCCTGCGAGGTTCGCGAGGATGTCGAGCCGTCCCCAGGCGCGCAGCACGCGCTCGACGAACGCCTCCATGGCCGCCTGGTCCGCGATGTCGTGCGTCTCGGTGATGAGATGCGGATCGTCGGCGGTCCCTGCAAGGTCGGCGACGGCGGTGCGAAGTTCCTGCGCCTTGCTCTCATCCCGGACCGGCGCGGCGACGTGGGCGCCTCGTTCGAGGAAAGCCCGCACCACCGCATGTCCGAGGTTTCCGGTCGCGCCGGTGATGACCGCGGCGCGCGAAGTGAGATCGAGCACGCGCACGTAGTATGAGGACCGGATGAGCGTCCTTTCCCGCATCCACGAGCCGCGCGATCTGCGCGCGCTCAGCAAGGACGAGCTGCTCGAGCTCTGTCGCGAGATCCGCGAATTCACCGTCGAGACGGTGCAGAAGACCGGCGGCCACATTTCGTCGAGCCTCGGGACGGTCGAGCTCACGGTCGCGCTCCACCGCGTCTTCGACTCGCCCCGCGACAAGCTCGTGTGGGACACCGGCCATCAGGCGTACGTCCACAAGATGCTCACCGGACGGCGCGACCGCTTCGACGCGCTGCGGCAGTTCGGAGGGATCAGCGGCTTCCTGTCGCGTAGCGAGTCCGAGCACGACGTCTTCGGCGCGGGACACGCGGGCACGAGCATCTCGGCCGCGCACGGCATGGCGATCGCGCGGGACATCAAGCATGAGGACTTCCACGTCGTCGCGATCATCGGCGACGGCGCGCTCACCGCGGGCCTCGCCTTCGAGGGCCTGAACAACATCGGGCACGACCGTCGCCGCGTCATCGTCATCCTGAACGACAACGGCATGAGCATCGCCCCGAACGTCGGCGCGGTCTCGCGCATGCTGGAGGCGGTGCGAACCGCGCCGCCGTACCGCGAGGCGAAGCACGTCGTGCGGAACGTACTCGACCACATGCCGGGCGCGGACCTCGTCGAGGAGGCACGCCGGCGCATCTTCAACTCGATGAAGGCGCTCCTGATCCCGAACCTCCTGTTCGAGCAGTTCGGCTTCACGTACTTCGGGCCGATCGACGGACACGACCTCATCGCCGTCGAGCACCTCCTCGAGAAGGCGCGCGACTTCCGCGACGGCCCGATCCTCGTGCACCTCCACACGCAGAAGGGACACGGGTACGGGCCGGCCGAGGACGACAACATCAAGTGGCACGGCGTCTCGGCCACGGGCGCGGCGAAGCCGAAGGCGCCGCAGTACACCGCCGTGTTCGCCGACACCGTGCGCGAGATCCTCAGGCACGACGAGCGGACCGTCGCGATCACCGCGGCGATGCCCGGCGGCACCGGGCTGCAGCCACTCTTCACGGACTTCCCCGATCGCCTCATCGACGTCGGCATCTGCGAGCAGCACGCGGTCACGATGGCCGGCGGCCTCGCGACGCAGGGCATCGTCCCCATCGTCGCGATCTACTCGACGTTCCTCCAGCGGGCGTACGACCAGGTGCTGCACGACATCGCGGTGCAGGACCTGTCGATCGTGCTCGCGCTCGATCGCGCGGGCATCGTCGGCGACGACGGCCGCACCCATCAGGGCCTCTACGACATCGCCTACCTGCGACCGATGCCGGGCATGACGCTCATGGCGCCGCGCGACGAGGCGATGCTCCGCCACATGGTCTGGACCGCGTATCGCCACGCGTCGGCGGGACGCGGCGCGGTCGCCGTGCGCTTTCCGCGCGGCGCCGGCTTCGGGGCGCCTCTCGACGAGCCGCTGCGCGAGATCCCGCTCGGCACGTCGGAGACGCTTCGCGAGGGCGAGGACGTCGTCCTCGTCGCATACGGACATCCGGTGAGCGCCGCGCTCGCCGCGGCGGACGCGCTCGCGTCCGAAGGCATCGAAGCGACGGTCGTCGACGCGCGCTTCGCGAAGCCGCTCGACGCCGAGCGGCTGCTCGGCCTCGCGGCCCGCATCCCGCGCTTCGTCACGATCGAGGAGCACGTCGCCGCGGGCGGCTTCGGCTCCGCCGTGCTCGAGCTCTTCAGCGAGCGTGGCGCGCAGGTCGAGGTCGAGCTCGTCGGCGTCCCAGACGAGCACGTCGATCACGGCGCCCAGGGTCTCTGGCGGCACCACTACGGCCTCGACGCCGAGGGCATCGCCCGCACGGTGCGCCTGCGCTGGCCCGGTCTGGCCCGACTGCGCGCGGCCGAGGGCTCCGCGGGCTAGCGCCCCTGTACTTCGCATCCGGGGCGTGACCAACTCTCCCCCTCCCGGGTGAACACGTTCAGTTTTGCTCACCGCACTCTGCCCGCGGTGGCAATCCGCTCGCTGTTCCGCGCACCGGCGCCGCGCGCGCAGAGCGCCCTCCTTGAGGGCGACCGCGAGCTCGTCCTCGAGCGCGCCTACGCCGTCGCACGCGTCGCCGGCGGCGCTCTCGCGCTCGCCGTCGCGCCGGCCTTCGGCGTCCCGTTCATCCTCGCAGCGGGCATGGTCAGCTGCGCCGTCATCGGCGCGGGCCTGCTGCACATGTGGCTCTGGCGGAGAACGAAGTCGCCGACCGGACGCGAGCGCGTGCGCTGGTTCGCGGTCGCCGACGACTCGCTCTGCGCGGCCTTCGCGCTCGCGATCTTCGCGCGCGATCCGATGTGGTCGATCACGCTGGTCGTGCCGCTGCTCATCTTCGTCGAGGCGATACGCGCGGGCGCGCCCGGCGCGGTCATCGCGACGATCGTCATAAGCGTCGCGCATGTCCTCCTCGCGGACGTCCGGCGCACGGCCTACGGCATCAGCACCGATGCGACGACCATGCTCTTCCAGATCGGCCTGTATTGGGTCGCGCTCGTCCTCGCGGTCGTCATCTTCCGCGAGCTGCACGTGCTCCAGGCGCTCCGTGCCGAGCTCTTCGGCCCGCTCATCGCGGCGCAGGACCGTTTCGGTGACGGGGTGCTCGTCCGCAAGGGCGATCGCTTCATGTTCGTGGGCGACGCGATGCGTCGCATCACCGGATACGAGCCGAAGGACCTCGAGACGCTGCCCTCGATGCTCGCGCTCGTCGTACCGAGCGAGCGTGACGCCATCGCCGCGCGGCTGAAGCTGCCCGGTCCCGACCGGTTCGAGACGCGTCTGGTGCACAAGGATGGGCACGAGGTGCCGGTCGAGGTCGTGCGCGCGGAAGTGAAGACCGCATCCGATCCGCGGGTCGTCGCCGTCGTGCGCGACATCAGCGAGCGCCGCGCGATCGCCGCATCCCTCGAGTTCACGGCGCTGCACGACCAGCTCACCGGGCTGCCGAACCGGCTCTTCGTCACGCGCGCGATGGACGACGCGATCGCGACGAGCGGCGGGCCGGCCGCCGTGATCGTCATGCACCTCGAGCACTTCCGCGACGTCCGCGAGACCTTCGGACATCGCGCCGGCGACGAGCTCCTGCGCCACGTGGCGGAGCGCGTCCGCGCCCGGCTGCGTTCCATGGACGTGCTCGGACATGACGGCGGCGATTCGTTCACCGTCGTCCTCCTCGGCGCGGACGAGACCGTCGCGGAGCAGGTCGCGCGCAACGTCCGCGCGCTCTTCGCCGAGCCATACGACGTCGTCGGCCGTCCGCTCCTGTCGTCCGCGAGCTTCGGCATCGCCGCGTACCCGGTCCACGGCGACGACGCGACGACGCTCCTGCGCCGCGCCGAGATCGCCGCGAGCTACGCGGCCCGCATCGGCCGCGGCATCGCCGTGTACGACGTGAGCCAGGACAAGGGCCGCGCCGACCGTCTCGAGCTCCTCGCCGACCTGCGCGACCTCCTCGCGCGCGGCGATCTCGGCATCGCGTTCCAGCCGTGCGTGGACATACGCACCGGCATGACGCGCGGCTTCGAAGCGCTCGCGCGGTGGGAGCACCCGGGGCGCGGCACGGTCGCGCCGTCGGCATTCATCACGCTCGCCGAGTACAGCGGCCTCATCAAGCCGCTCACCGAGCAGATGCTCGGGCGCGCGCTCGCGGAGTGCCGCAAGTGGCGGTCCGCAGGGCACGCCCTCGACGTCGCGGTGAACGTGTCGATCCGCAACCTCGCCGATCCTGACTTCCCTGAACTCGTCGCGCGCTGGCTGGCGATGCACGACGTCGCGGCCGAGCGCCTCGTGCTCGAGGTCACGGAGAGCCTCGTCATGGCCGACATTGACGAGTACGTGCGAACGCTCACGCAGCTGCGTCGGCTCGGCGTGAAGTTCGCGCTGGATGACTTCGGGTCAGGCTACTCGTCGCTCGCACAGCTGTATCGGCTCCCAGTGACGCAGGCCAAGATCGACCGTGGCTTCATCGACCGGCTCGCGTCGCCCGGTGGTGACAGCGTCATCCGCGCGACCGTAGACATCGCGCACGCGCTCGGGCTCGAGACCGTGGCCGAGGGTGTGACGTCGCCCGACATGGTCGAGCGCCTGGGCGAGCTGGGCTGCGACCTGGCGCAGGGCTTCGGCATCGCCGAGCCGATGCCGGCCGACGAGGTGCTCGGCTGGATCAGATCGCGCGGCCGCGGCGGCCTGCGGGTCGTCGAGAGCGCTTAGGCCGCGACCGACGCGGTCCCGATGATCTCCGCGATCGCCCGCACCAGCGCATCGACGTCGAACGGCTTGCCGATGACGGGCGCGTGTCCGGCCGCGGAGCGGGCGTGCTCGGGGTCAGCGGTGAGGATGAGCACCGGCACGCCCTGGTGCGCGGGCGAGCCGCGCACGAGATCGAAGACATCGAGCCCCGAGAGGCCCGGCAGGGTCAGATCGAGGATGAGGAGATCGGTGCGGCGCTGGGCGATCGCGTCGGTGACCAGCGCGCCATTCGCGACGACGGCCGTCTCCACGGCGAGGCGTTCGCGCAGCACCTCTTGTACGAGATCCGCGATCGCCGGGTCGTCCTCGGCGATGACGACGAACTTGGCGGACATTACGGACGGTAAACGCACGCGTCATGCCACGAGCGCTGGCACGCCCGATGCTCGGGCGAGCGTCGTGAAACGGGTGCTGTTCCGTTCTATCGCGTTGACCCGCGGTGGGCTCGTGCGTTTCGTGCGCTGGGCGTTCGGGCCGGTCGATGAAGACCACGTGACGAACGTCATCCCGATGCCCGGACCCGCGCATGGACCGGTGCCGGCGATCGACGTTCGCCTCGACCACCCGCGCCGGAAGGCGTCCTAGCCGATCACCGCGTCGCGGTAGCGCGTGGCGAACTCGTGGCGCCGCGCGGCGCCTCGGTGAGGCGGGGCGTCGCCGTCGGGCGCGCCGGCTCGACCGGCCGCTGTGTCCGGTTCGGCGACGGCGTGCGGATCGTGCCCTTGTCCTTCTCACCCCGCGTGTCGCGGTTCTCTTCGTCCTTCGCGCGCTCGATGGCCTCGCGGGCCTGCTCGTTCCCGACCTTCTTCTGCACCGCATCGAGCACGGCCTCGTGCTTCTCGCGCGCGGCCTCCACGAGATCCTGCACCGCGTCGGCCTTGTCCGCGGGCGAGGCCTCCTGGACCGCATCAGCGGCGGCGCGGAAGCGCGCCACCGCCTGCGCGACCTCCTCCGCCGCCGTCGGCGCCTTATCGCTGCGCTCCGCGTCGGCGACGTGCTGCAGGTCTTGCACGCGACGGTCGGCGAGCTGCCCGAGCAGTTGCACCCGTGCGACCTCGTCGAAGGTGAGCGTGACCTGGAGGTCCTCCACCGCGCGCTTCAGTGCGAATGCCGGATCGCCGGGAAGGCTGCCCGCGGCCGCGACGCCGGCGCCCGTCGCGAGGACGAGCGACGCGACCGAGACCGCGAGCGCGGGTCGGAGGAACGTCCACGCGGTGTCGCGCGGACGAGGCGCGAGCGCGGTGACGGCCTCGGTCATGAGGTGCGCCCGCAGCTCGCGGCGGAACTCGTCACGCATCTTCGGCTCGGGGAACCGCGGCTCGGCCACTACAGCGCCTCCCGCGACGGGATGAGCTGGCGCAGCGCGCCGATCGCGCGGAACTGGATGCCGCGCACGGTGCCCTCGCGCTTGCCGACGATCTGCGCGATCTCCTGTGTCGAGAAGCCCTCGAGGAACCGCAGGACGACGACCTCCTGCTGGAGCGGCGTGAGCTTCGCAAGAGCGGCGCGGAGCGCGGAGTTTTGCGCACGCTCGAGGAGCTGCTCGTCGGGATCGACGATCTGGTCGGGCGTCGGGTGCTCGAGCGCGTCCTCGTACGACACCTGGCGCTTGCCGCGGCGCGCGCGGTCGATGACCGCGTTGCGCGCGATCCGGTAGAGCCAGGCGAGGAACGCCTGTCGCGGCTCGTATCGTGGCATCGCCTTCAGCGCTCGCATGAACACGTCGCTCGTCAAGTCCTCCGCTTCCGCGTCGTCGCGCACCCGGTAGTAGACGTACCGGTAGATCGCATCCACGTGCCGGTCGTAGAGCTGGCCGAACGCCGCGGCTTCACCCTTCGACGCCCGAACGGCGAGCGCCGCGTCCTCGTCCTGCCCTACCTGGGTAACGACCGCTTTTCGTGTCGTGTTAGGCGACATCACCACTCACCGTAACGACAGTAGATACGCGACCAGAGCGTCGACGTCGTCCCGCGAAAGGCGGTCCCCGAAGCCGCGCGGCATCGAATCCGGGTAGCCGGGGACGACAAATGCACCGGGATCGAGCACGGACTGCCGCAGGTACTCCTCAGCCGTTACCCCGGGCCGGCGGGCTTCTGCGACCGTTCCGATATGGCTCAGGTCGGGGCCGACCGGCCGGAAGAGGTTGGCCGGACCCGCCTCGTGACAGGTCCCGCAGCTCTGATCCCGGTAGACCTGCCGGCCGCGTGCGACGCTCTCCGTCGCACGCGGCTCGGGGGCGCACGACGCGGCGACGGCGCTCGCCGCGAGAATTGCGACGAGTGCCGCCTTCCGCATCGCTCCACGATGCCACGGTCGTCCTCGACGACCGCCCGGTCCTGAGGAACGTCTCGCTCGACCTCGCGCCGGGACTGACCGTGCTCCGCGGCCCGAACGGCTCGGGCAAGACGACGCTGCTGCGCACGATCGCGGGGCTCGTGCCGCTGACGCATGGACGGCGCGTCCCGCCGACGAGCGTCCTGTACATCGGCCATCGCCCGATGCTGCTGCGCGGGCTGTCGGCGCGCGCGAACCTCGCGTTCTTCTCGGCGTTCCGCGGACGGCCCGCCGACCCGACCGACGCGCTGCGCCGTTGGGGGCTCTCCGCGCTCGCATCCGTTCCCGTCGAGCGTCTCTCCGCGGGACAGCGCAAGCGAGCGGCGCTCGCGCGCGTGGAAACGGAGACCGAAGCCGTCGTGCTGCTCGACGAGCCCTTCGCCGATCTCGATACGGACGGTGTGGTGCTGCTCCGCGCGGCGATCATGTCCGCGCTCGCGCGCGAGCAGGCCGTGCTCCTCGCGACACACTTCCACGAGGAGCTCGACCGCGACGCGCGGCAGCTCCTCGTCCTCGACGCGGGCGCGGTGCGTTCGCTGTGAGCGCGGTCCAGCGCGCGATGCTCGTCGCGGCGCGCGAGCTCTTCGCCGAGCGCGCGCATCCGGACGGCCTCGCCGCCGCGCTGACCTTCACCGGCCTGCTCGTGCTTCTCGAGAGCCTCGCCTTCGGACCGGGTCGCGCACGCGAGCCGGACGTCGCCGGCGCCGCGTTCTGGATCGCCGTGACGTTCGCGGCGATCCTCGTCGCGACCCGCTCGTTCGATCGCGAGCTCGAGGACGATGCGATCGACGCGGTCCTCGCGCTACCGGGCGGACGCGACGCGCTGTACGCGGGCAAGGTGCTCGCGCTCGCGATCGTGCTCGCCATCGTCGCCGCGACGACGGGCGTGCTCTCGGTATTCGTCAACAGCCTCGAGGTCGCCCTTGGCGCGCAGCTCGTGCTCGTCGTGATCCTTGGCGTTCTCGCGCTGGCGCCGGTCGTCGTTCTCGTCAGCCTGCTCGCGCTGCGAGTGCGCGCGCGTGTCGCGCTCGTCCCGATCCTTGCGTTCCCGATGCTCGTGCCGCAGCTCCTCGCCGGGACGAACGGTGCCGCAGCCGCGCTTGCGGGCGACGCGACGGCCGCGTTCGGGTGGTCGGCGCTTCTTGCGGTCTTCGCGCTGCTCTACGCGGTCCTCGGTCTCACGCTGACTCCCGGAGCCTTCGACTAGCCGCGAGCCCGATGAGGATCCGATCCACCACCCGGTTCGCGTCGCGCACCAGCTCCGTCCCGCTCGTGCGCTCCGCGTGGATCGCTCGGCGCCGTACGGCGACGACGCCCGCGACGACCAGCCCGAGCGGGCGGTCGCGCGCGGCCGCGTCCCGTCCCAGGTCCACTCCGTGACGCTCCGCGGCGCGGAGGAGTCGCTCGCGCGTTACCGCGTCGGCCGAGCGGCAGTACTCGAGGACGAGCCTTTCCGTCGGATCGACCGCTGCGGCGCGATTCGCGAGACCGTCGATCGCGCCGCGAGGGAAGCGCCGCTGCTTCCCCGGCGTCACGAACACCGGCACATCGCCGGCGTCGGCCCAGCGGCGCAGCGTGTCGGGATGCACGCCGAGCACGCGACTGGCCTCACCGACCGTGAGCCAGTCGCGTGCGCTCGGCGGCGACACCGGCTACAGGCTCTTTAGGAACTCGACGAGATCACGCTTCTCGCCGTCGGTGAGCCCGAGGTTCTGGAACGAGTTGTAGTGGTTCACGACGTCGAGCAGCGTCGCGAATCGCCCGTCGTGGAAGAAGCCACCTTGCTGGGTCGCGCGGGTCCCAAGGCCGCCGAGCGGCGTCGTGCGATAGCGCCCATCCGGCGAGCGATCGGCCTGGAACGAGTCGATGCCCACCTCGGCCGGCGTATGCATGTTCCACCCCGGCTCCGTGTACAGCGGCGAGATGTGACAGCCCGCGCAGCCGGCCTTCCCGATGAAGACCGCGCGGCCGCGCTCGGCGGCCGCGGCGTCGAAGCTCCCCGGCTTCGGCTTCGGCGCGGCGAGCGCGAGTTGATAGAAGTGGAGCGCCGCGAGCTTCGATGTGATCTGATCGCGGTCGAGCGCCACCTTCGTGTGGCCGAGCTGGTGGCGCGCCGCGACCGGGAACTTCGCCGCGTTGTCGAGACGCGGGTCGAAGAAGTTGCCGATGCCGTGCATCTCGAGGTTCGCGACGAACGCGTTCCAGTACGGCACCGATCCCCAGCCGGTGTACGTGTGCAGGTTCACGCCGGCGAGCCCGTACGCCGGCGGGATGAGCGTCGCCGCGGTCTTTCCATCGGGCCGGAAGCCCTTGCCGTCCAGGAAGAGCTCGGCGTCGAACTTCCCCGGTCCCCACGCGGCGAGGACCTTCTTCACCGTATCGAGGTCCGTGCCGAGGAAGTCCGCAATCGCCTGGAGGTTCGGCGCGAGCGACACGATCGCGCCGACGTTCAGATCGCGGTTCGGCCAGCCATCGAGCCGGTGCCCGATGCCCGGTGCGAACGAGTTGTCGACGGTCGAGTGGCAGAGCGCGCACTGGATGCCCATCGAGCGGACGCTGCCGTCCGGGTTCGTGAACGCGGTGACGCCGACGACCGCGTTGAGCTTGAGCAGCGCGATCGTGGTCGATGGATCGTCGAGATCGACGAGGCCCTTCGCGAGCGCGTCGCGCAGCGAATCAGGCAGCGCGTCGACGTCCACCTTGAGTCCGACCGCAAGCGCGGTCTTCGGGCTCACGCCGCCGCCGACGCCCCCGTTCTTCGAACCGATGATCGCCTTGTGCAGCTGGAGGACGTCGCCCCAGAACGCCTCATCGCCGAACGTGTCGAAGCGGAAGATCCGCTGACCAAGGCGCAGGGTCGGGTCCGCAAAGATGACGCGGCGGAAGATCGCCTCGGGCGAGGTCTCGATCTCCTCCTTGACCTGGTCGCACGGCAGGCCGACGCGTCCGCTGATCGCGCCCTCGTTCTCGGGATCGCGACCGAGGGTCTGACGGAAGATACGGATGACGTCGTCGCGCGTACACGGCCCGCTGGCGACGAACGGGGCGGCGTTCCCAGTGGCGGTGGCCGTCATCACGAGGATGGCGATGGAGAGGAGGGACGCGAGGTTGAGCCACGGCACCCGGCGCATAAGGAGCCGCCTTTCGAGCAAGCGATAATTTAACTAGCGGACACTTGCTAAATCGCGAGGGACGTTGTGCACCGAACGTGCCCGAATGTCAACTACCGATGCTGTGGGGTCGGAGACCTAAGGATTGACGACGAGCTCTCCGCAGCAGCCCGACTCGCCGCGTTCGACCGCGACCACCCGAACACCCGCGCCGAGCGCGTGCGCGAATCCGTCGAGGAACGAGCGGTTCACGTCGCAGACGTGGGCGCCGTCCTGGTCCGCGAGCGCCTTGTAAGGGCAGTTACGCAGGGTCACGCGCTGGCCTTCCACCCGCGCGCCGTATCCGAGGGAATCGAGCTTTCGTGCGATCGCCACGGGAAGCGCGCGACGGCCACCACCGCGCACCGGAGCGAGCTCGCGGGCCTCGGCCGCGCCCCGGGCCTGCGCGGCCGCCGCCACATGCGGCCCCATGAGACGCCAACGCGAGGCGATCGCCTGGCTGAGGATGCCGCTGATCAGCGCGTAGTTGCGCGCGGGGATGCTGAGGGAGAACTCCGCCAGCCGCCGGTACAGCTTCCGTGGACGGCCCGGGCCGCCTCCCGCAGATCCCTGGCCGTAATCGGCGCCAACGAGACCCGACCGTACAAGCTTGTCGAGGTGGAAGGCGGCGAGCGCCCGGCCGATGCCCAGCGCGGAGGCGGCGGAGTCGCGATCGACGGGGCGGTCCTCGCCGGCGAGGTGAGCGAAGAGTGCACGGCGCACCGGGTCCTGAAGCGTCGTGAGCCCGTTCTCTTTGCGCCCGTTCGAGCGAGCCGTCCGTCTCCTACCCATCCAAAGGCGATTCTCGGCGTCCGCGGCTGTCGCAGCAATCCCCGGAATACGCGAGCGGCGGCTTGTCAATTTGGGCGAGCCGACATTCGCACGAATGCCTGCGATGATTACGCCGTACCGATCGGAGGCGCGCTGTGATCGAAACGACGGCCGCACCTTTCCCCACCATTCGCCTGCGACCCTGGCTCGGCATCATCGCCGTCGCCGCAGCGGCGATCGCCACGTGGATGGCGCTCGTATGGGCGCCGACCGACGCGGTGCAGGGTGACGTCTATCGCGTCATCTACGTCCACGTGCCCGCGGCCTGGCTCGCCTATCTCGCCTTCTTCATCGTCTTCCTCGCATCGGTCGGCTGGCTGTGGACGCGCCGTCCGTGGTTCGACGCGCTCGCCGTTTCGTCCGCCGAGATCGGCGTCCTCTTCACCGGCGTGTTCATCGTCGCGGGATCTATTTGGGCAAAACCGACGTGGGGCGTGTGGTGGACCTGGGACCCGCGCCTCGTCACTACGACGGTGATGTTCGCGATGTACCTCGGCTATCTGCTGCTTCGCAGCCTCTCCACCGACTTCGCACGGCGGGCGACGCGTGCCGCGGTCCTCGGCGTCATCGCGGTGGTCGACATCCCGATCGTGCATCTCTCGGTGCTGTGGATGAACTCCCTGCACCAGCTGCCGACGGTCGCGCGCATCGGCGCGGGGCCATCGCTCGATGCCTCGATGGGCATGACCCTCGGCATCTCGGTCGTCGCCTTCACGCTCGTGTACTTCGCCCTCCTCATCGAGCGCATGGCCATCGAGCGGGGCCGCCAGGGCCGCATTCTGGAATCAAGTCGAGCGACGAGCAGTTCACCTGCGAGGAGCGAGACCTCCTCGCGAGTGACAACGAGCGGTTGAATTGAGCGAGAATCTCGGCTTCATCGTCGCCGCGTACGCCGTCGTGTGGGGCGGCATCGCCGTCTACGCCTGGAGCCTGGCTCGGCGCCGTGGCGGAGGCTAGCGCCGGCGCGCCAAGCGTCGCGCCTCGCCGCATCCTGGTCATCCTCGCGCTCGCCGCGGCGGTGCTCATCGCGTTCGTCGCCGTGCAGAACCTCGCATCGAGCGCGGTCTATTACCTGACGCCCACCGAGGCGAAAGAGCGTCATGTCGGCCCGGGAACGCCCGTCCGTCTCGGTGGCCTCGTCCTTCCGGGCACGCTCCAGTACGACGCGCAGTCGCGCACGCTCGCGTTCGCCATCGGCGACGGCACGACGAACGTCGCGGTCGTCGGCAACGGCGCGCCGCCGGCTCTCCTGCGCGAGGGAACCGGCGCGGTCGTCGAGGGCGCGTTCGCCGAGGACGGCACATTCCGCGCGACCAGCGTCATCGCGAAGCACGACGAACGCTACGCGCCGCCAAGCCCGGGCACGACGCCGTCGCACCGGACCTCGCCTTGAGCTGGGCCGACCTCGGCGGTGCCGCGCTGCGCGCCGCGTTGCCGCTGGCGATCTGGGGCTGCGGCGCCGCGGCGTACGGCGCGGCGAAACGAGATGGCCGCGCGCTCGCGTCGTCGCGGTGGTCGGCGCTCCTCGTGCTGGTGCTCGTCGGGCTCGCCATCCTGGCGATGGAGGGGGCGCTCGTCACTCATGACTTCTCCATCGAGTACGTCGCGCGCAACAACGCGCGCGCGACGCCGCTCTTCTTCACGGTCATCAGTCTGTGGGCCGCTCTCGAAGGCTCCATCCTCCTGTGGACGATCGTCCTCGCCGGCGCGACCGCCTACGTGGCCTGGCGCGGCGTCCGCGAGATGCCGCGCCTCGCGACGGTCGCGCTCGCGGTGCTCCTCGGCATGCTCGCGTTCTTCCTCCTGCTCGTGACGACGCCCGCGGCGGATCCATTCGTGCGCATCGATCCGCCGCCGGACGGCAGCGGGCCGAACCCGCTCCTGCAGAACCACCCGCTGATGGCGCTTCACCCGCCGCTGCTCTATCTCGGCTACGTCCTCTTCTCGGTGCCGTTCGCCTACGCGATCGCGTCGCTCATCCTCGGCGAGGGCGGCGACCGCTGGCTCGTCGCGACGCGCCGCTTCGCGCTCGTCTCGTGGGCGCTGCTCGGCGTCGGCATCGTCGCGGGTTCGTGGTGGTCGTACGCGGTGCTCGGCTGGGGCGGCTATTGGGCGTGGGACCCGGTCGAGAACGCGGCGATCATGCCGTGGCTCACCGCGACCGCATACCTGCACTCGGTGATGGTCGAGGAGAAGCGGCGGCTGCTGCGCACCTGGAACCTCTCGCTCGTCATCACGACCTTCGCGCTCACCATCCTCGGCACGTTCCTCACGCGCAGCGGCGTCGTGAACTCGGTGCACGCATTCACGCAGAGCGCGATCGGTCCTCTCCTTCTCGGTTACTTCGTCGCGATCGTCGTGCTGTCCGTCGGCCTCTTGCTCTGGCGGATGCCGCGCCTCGCCGACCAGGGCGGCATCGGCGCGCCGCTCTCGCGCGAGGCGATCTTCCTCTTCCAGAACGTCGTCTTCGTCGCCGCGACACTCACCGTTCTCCTCGGCACGCTCTATCCGCTCATCGCCGAGGCGATCTCCGGGGCGCAGCTCTCCATCGGGCGACCGTACTTCGACCGCGTCGAGGTGCCGCTCGCTCTCGCGCTCCTCTTCCTCATGGGCATCGGGCCGCAGCTCCCCTGGCACGGCGCGTCCCGCGCCACGCTCGAACGGCAATTCACCGTTCCGGTCGTCGCCGCCGCGCTCGGCGCGGCCGTCGCGGTCGTCATCGGCCCGAGCGGCGTCTTCGCGGTGCTCACCTACGCGCTGGCGGCGTTCGTGGCCGCGACGGTGGTGCAGGAGTTCGCGCGCGGCGTGCGCGCGCGCCGGGTACTGCACGGCGAGACCGCCGTCGTCGCGCTCGCGTCGCTCATCCGGCGCAGCGGCCGCCGCTACGGCGGATACATCGTCCATCTCGGCATCGTCGTCGTCGCGGTCGCGGTCGCGACGAGCCAGGCTGGCACGGTGCAGATCGAGCGCACCCTCTCGCCCACCGGCAGCGTCCAGGCCGGACCGTACCTGCTCACCCTCAACTCGGTCCGCGACATGTCCGAGCCGCAGCGCGAGCTGGTCGTCGCCGATCTGGACATCACCGGCGGCGGCACGAGCGGCCACCTCCGACCCGCGCTCGTCTTCTACCCGAACTCCACCCAGGCGATCGGCTCGCCCGGCATCGCCGCGAGTCCGCGCGACGACGTGTACACGATCCTCGCCGCGTACGACTCGCGCGCGCATAGCTGGGCGACGATCCGCGTGCTCGTGATCCCGCTGGTGTCGTGGATCTGGCTGGGTGGCGCGATCGTCGGGCTCGGTGCGGTCATCGCCGCGCTGCCGCCGCCGCGATCGCGGACGCGGCCGGTGACCGTAGCTCGCGTGACCGCGGCGAGGGTGGTCGAGCCGTGAGCCGATGGCTGCGCGCCGTCCTCGTCGTCGCGATCGCGTCGCTCGTCGTCGTCCTCGCGCTCGCGTTCCGCCGCGCGCCGACGGACATCCGCACGGGCACGGTCGGCAAGCCGGCGGCCGCGTTCACGCTCGAGAAGCTCGATGGGCCGGGCACCTGGTCCAGCGAGCAGGCGAAGGGCAAGGTCGTCGTCGTGAACTTCTTCGCGTCGTGGTGCATCCCGTGCAAGGAGGAGAACCCCGCGCTGGTGCGGGTGTACGAGCGCTACCGCGCGAGCGACGTCGTCTTCATCGGCGTGCTCTACCAGGATTCGCGCGACAGCGGGCTGAAGTACGTGCGCGACAACGGTGTCGCGTGGCCGACCGTCATCGACGACGCGGGCCGCGTCGCGTTCTCCTACGGCGTCTTCGGCATCCCCGAGACGTTCTTCATCGGACCCGACGGCGTCATCGTCGGCCGCCACATCGGCCCGATCGACGAGACGACGCTCGTGCGCGGCATCGAGTGCCTGCGCGTGCCGAACGCCGGCGATTGTCCGCGCGCGAGCGCGAGCCGATGATCGAGCGCGCGCGCGGATGGAAGAGCGCGCGCGTCGCGCTCGTCCTCGCCCTCGTCGCGCTCGCGCTCGCCGTTGGCTGGAGCGCGCGACCGCGCACCGAGACGCCGGCGGAGCGCGTCGATCGCATCACTTCCGAGCTGCGGTGCGTCGTGTGCCAGGGCCTCTCGGTGAGGGACTCGCCGTCGGAGAGCGCGCGACAGATGCGTGACATCGTGGCGCAGCGCGTCGCCGAAGGACGCAGCGACGACGAGATCCGCGACGAGTTCCGCGCCTCGTACGGCGACTGGGTCGTGCTCGCGCCACCACTTGCCTCGTGGTCGGGCCTCGTGTGGCTGGTGCCGCTCGCCGCGCTCCTCGTCGGCGCGTTCGTCGCGCTCGGGCGGTTCCGTCCCCCCGCCGCGGGCGCGCGCGAGCCGTCGGCCGCCGAGCTCGCGCAGCTGCGCGAGCGCGCGCGGCGCGAGGAATCGCTCGACCTGCCGTTGGACGCGCGATGACCTACCTCCTCTTCACGACGCTCTTCCTCGCCTCGCTCGCCCTCGCGGTGCGCCCGTTCCTCGCGCGCCGCGGCGTGGCGTGGCCGGCCGAGGCGCCGGACGCGCGCGACGACGTCGCCCGCGCGGTGAGCGGGCTGCGCGATCTCGAGTTCGCGCGGGCCGCAGGGACGATCGCGCCGCAGGATCACGCACGTCTTCGCGCGCTGCTCGAGCGGAGCGCGTTCGCACCGGCACGCGTGGAGCGCGCATCCGCAGCGCCGTGGCGCACGCTGCTCATCGCCGGGGCGCTCGCGGGGATCGCGGCCGTGCTCGTCGTCGGCGAGCTGCCGCGCGCCGCGGGCGACCGCGCGCCGGGCGAGCCGATCACCGGGACGGTGCCGAGCGCACCGACCCTCGCGGACCTCGAGCGCCGCGCGAGCGCCGCGCCGTCGGACATCCCGTCGCAGCTCGCGCTCGCCGACGCCTACCTCGCCGCGGGTCGGCTGAACGACGCGGCGAAGACCTACCAGGCCGTGCTCGCGAAGGACGCGAACAACATCGCGGCCCTCAACGGACTCGGATACGTCCTGTTCTCGACCGGTGAGATGCGCGGCGCGCTCGTGGCCGAGGACCGTGTGCTGTCACTGCGTCCGAAGGATCCAGACGCGCTGTTCCTCAAGGGCCTCGTCCTGTATCGCACCGAGGACTTCAAGGGCGCCGTCGAGACGTGGACCGTCTTCCTCGACGTCGGCCAGTTCGACGAGCGCGCCGGCATGGTCCGCGCGCTGTATGAGGACGCGAAGCAGAGGGTGCGCTAGCAGAGCACGAGGCGGCAGTTGATGGTGACACGCACGAACGCGAAGTCTGCGAAGTGGACGCTCGCGTGTACGCCACCGCGATTACGTTGTGGGTAATTGAGCCAAGCCTTGTATGCGATGTTTCAGTGCGAATGCGGTGACGCGCTCATGCAATTCCGATAACATTTGATGTGAGATCGCGAGATCTCACCGCGGAGGCGTTGGTGTAGCGGTAACACTTCAGAATGTGGATCTGACGTCGAGGGTCCGACTCCCTCACGCCTCCCCGCAGCGATCAACCCGGTCCCATTGACACGCGATCCCACTTCGGCTGTCTTCGCTCCATCGACCGACTGGACTTCCACTGGCTCGTTGGGATCCTCGAA
>Ga0075433_10001541_pt1 | contig 17034 bp, 13 predicted proteins | sample RhiMethybrSRZTD2_FD_75299 | JGI IMG/M metagenome (GOLD analysis project Ga0075433, IMG submission 75299) | Populus rhizosphere microbial communities from Tennessee, USA - Rhizosphere MetaG P. TD hybrid SRZTD2 | ecosystem: Host-associated > Plants > Roots > Rhizosphere > Soil | place: USA... | reverse complement strand
AGCTTGGCCCAACCCGACGGTGACATAGAAGGCTCCTTTCTGCTCTCTGGCTTTCACTTTGAAATAGGATAGTTCACTGGCCCATGGCTGGAAATAGTTGATTGATGATCTTAAGCGCGCCCGGTCCCAAGATGACGACAAACATCGCAGGAAAGATCAAGAAGACGAGAGGAAAGACGAGCTTGACTGATACCTTGTGCGCTTTTTCTTCGGCGCGCTGCCTTCTCTTGGTCCTTAGGGAGTCCGAATGAACTCTGAGAGACTGTGCTATACTTGTCCCAAATTTATCGGTCTGAATCAGCATGGAAACAAGGCCGTTAACATCTTCGACTCCGGTCCGATCGGCTAGGTTCTTGAGCGCTTCCTTCCGAGGCTTTCCGGCCCTCAATTCCAGATTGACCAGGTTCAACTCATCACAAATGTCAGGATGAGTGACTCGCAACTCCTCGCTTGTCTTGAGAATAGCTTGGTCCAGTCCTAGGCCAGCCTCCACACAAACGACCAAGAGATCCAGAGCATCTGGGAGCGCTAACTGAATTCGTTCCTGTCTGGCTCTCACTCTGGTCGAAAGAATAAAATCGGGAAGGATGTATCCGCCGCCAACGCAGGTCACTAACGCGATAAACAGGTTCTCTGTGGGCATCTGCTGCACTACGCCGGATAGGAAAAGTGCCAACGGGGCAGCAATGATCAGAGCCATCTTTATACCGAAAAAGATCGTCACCGCAGATCTGTTGCGGTAGCCAGCTCTTATGAGCTTCTGAGCCGTGCGGCCAACTTCGTTAGGAGACTTCGGAATCAATCGGCTCAGGGGTTCAAGCACTTTTTCAATGCCTGTTTCCGAGTGAGAAGTAAGCACACTTTCCCCGTATGCTCGGTACGGATTGGATTTCTCCAAGTCTGACAGACGGTCAGCTAGTGGGTTTCTCTTTCGCATCAGAACATACTGAATGTAAAAGACCAGTGAACTCGCTATGATAAATGTAAGAGCAGCGATTAAGAATAACATCTGAGCGCCTCTCGCTTTGGTCAAACCTTGATTTTCACGATTTTTCGAATGATAATGTAGCCCAAGACTTGGCAAAACCCCGCCACTGCCAGCATATAGTGCCCAACCCTTTCTTTGAATAGTGAGCTCATGTAATCCCAGTTCATTACGGAGAGGACAAACCCCATTGCGATCGGGACCGCGGTTAAAATGTAGCCGGTCAAGCGACCTTGAGCGGAGAAGGTGCGAACCTCGCCCATGATCTTGAACCGCTCGCGAATGACGTGAGAAAGGTTGGTTAGAATCTCAGCGAGATTTCCACCTGTTTCTTTCTGCATGAGTACTGCAGTAACAAAGAATTTTAGATCCAATAGCGGAACCCTCTCGACTAGATTGAACAATGCTTGTTTCAGCGGCAATCCGAAATTTTGCTCGTCATAAGCGATCCTGAACTCTTTACTTATGGGATCAACCATCTCTTCCGCTATCATTTCGATGCCCGTATTAAATGCATGGCCCGACCTTACCGCACGAGTGAGCAAATCCAGGGCCTCGGGAAAGAGTTCTTCGAACTTGTTGAATCGCTTTTTCCTCTTGTACAGAACCAGGAAAAGCGGGAAAAGGGAAAAAAAAGCGCCGACCAGAATACTAACAGGGAGAATCTTCAGAAACTGGTAGGAAGCAAGAGTTCCAACGGCAAACAAAGTGATGGAAATCAGAACAAACGTTCCCACCTTAAGTTTCATGTCTGCTTGCTCAATCAATATCTTGAGTCGGTTCGTATGGGAGAACCGCAACAAAATTTTGTTGATGGCTGGGACCCCGCTCAACAACTCGTTCTTGATTAGGTCCAATTCAGGAGAGGGAGCCCTTCGGCCTGCTTCGGAAATTGACTCAAGTCTATTCTTGATCTGTCGTCGCTTTTGTCTCTCGGGCATCTCCCAAATAAAGAAGTAGACGCCGCCAATGAAAACAATGGCCAAGAGGAAGATTCCAAATGAAATCAGTATTGGATCCATACGGTCACCCGAATAAGACTACAGAACTTGCCTCCACTATCTCTTGAAGTCAGTCACATTATCGAACATGCTTGCAGGAAGATGAATTCCGGAGTACTTAAGTCTGTCGGAGAATTTTGGTCGAATCCCAGTAGGTCGGAATCGGCCTAACACTTTGCCCTTTTCTCCTATGCCAACACGTTCAAACACAAAGATATCCTGCATGGTAACAATGTCACCTTCCATACCTACAACTTCCGAAATGCTCATGATTTTCCGAGTTCCATCGCTCAGGCGAGAAGCCTGAATGACGACATCAATGGCGGATGCGATCTGTTGGCGCATCGCTTTGTCTGGCAGATTCAGATTTGCCATCGAAATCATCGTCTCCAGACGAGCCAAAGCATCCCTCGGCGAGTTTGCGTGTACCGTAGTCAGGGACCCGTCATGACCGGTATTCATGGCCTGAAGCATATCCAATGCTTCTTCACCACGCACCTCACCGACAACGATGCGATCGGGGCGCATGCGGAGAGAGTTGATCATGAGTTGCCGCTGGCGAATAGCGCCCTTGCCCTCAATGTTGGGGGGCCTAGTTTCTAGCCGGACAACATGTTCCTGGTGGAGTTGTAGTTCAGCAGCATCTTCGATCGTAACCACGCGCTCGTCTTCTGGAATGTAGCTGGAAAGACAATTTAGAAGAGTCGTTTTCCCGGAACCCGTACCACCAGAGATAATCGCGTTGAGTCTTGCTTTCACAATTCCCTTGAGCAACTCCAGCATTGCAGGGGTGAGCGTGTTGTTGTTCAACATGTCATCAGCAGTGAGGGGAGTGGATCCGAACCGACGAATGGAAACGATTGGACCATCGAGTGCCAAGGGAGGAATGATGGCATTTACTCGAGAGCCGTCAGCTAACCTGGCGTCAACCATCGGCGAGGATTCATCAACACGTCTTCCAACTGCGGAAACAATCTTGTCAATAATCTGCATCAAATGAGCGTCATCCTTGAAGACTACTTCTGTGCGTTCCAATTTGCCTTTCCGCTCGATGTAGACGGCCTTATGCGTATTGACAAGAATATCGGAAATCGTTGGGTCCTTAAGAAGGGGCTCCAATGGGCCCAGTCCCAAGACTTCGTCCAAGACCTCATTTACCAGTTTCTCTCGTTCCAACAAACTTAACGGAGTGGTTTCCTCAATCAGCAGACTTTCAACGATCTTACGGATTTCATTGCTAAGGATGGGCTTACTTAGGGCAGCGATACTCTCGAGGTCTAGCTTGTCTAACAACTTTCTATGAATACTGTGCTTAAGCTCCTGAAAGTGATGTGTGCTCGAGGTGACCCCTGTCTTATTAAGGCGATCATTCCAGGAGGAACGGTCCGTTGTCGGAGCACCTTCGCGATTGAACAACCTGGTTTCACCCATAAATCCTCACGTATTTGAGATAGCGACTCATTTACCAAACAGTCCCAGAAGCCGTTTCTTCTTTTGCTTTTCGGGTTCTGCTTCTGGAGAAATCTTAGCGACTTGCTGCACAAACTGGGAAAACGATCCTGCAATCTCAGTGTGATTAACCGTTGAAATTGGCACCCCGCTGTTAACAGCATTGATGATAGTGGGCCAGTCGTTCGGGAAGAACCAATATACAGGAAATCCCAGAGTTTCTTCAATATCCTTGGAGCGAATCTCCAGGCTCTTCTGATAGCGGTTAATCAAGAGTCTGATCTTTTCCTTCTTGTACCCCATCCGCTCGAATATCGATAGGCAACGCTGGGCGTTCCGCAAGGAAGGAAGATCCGTGTTGGAGATTAAGAATATCGTCGAAGATTGATCTAACGCTGACACCGTATGATCATCAAACGAATTCGAAGTGTCTACGACAATGTACTCGTAGTTGCTTTTCAGGAACTGCAGAACTTGACCCACTTGAGAGGCTCCAACGGATTCCACCTTCTCTAACGAATCCGGGGCTGCCAGCAGATCCAATCCCGAACTGTGCTTTTTGACAAATCCTTTGAAAAGGGCAGGATCCATTCGGTGGACATTGTCGGCAACATCAACAATGTTAAAGGCGGGCTTTATCCCCAAAAACAACGAAACCTCCCCCAACTGCAGATCGAGGTCGACAATAACCGTTGGCTTTTTCGTTTGTTCAGCAAGATTAACTGCAAAGTTGGTCGAAATCACAGTTGAGCCGGTTCCGCCTTTGGCACTGAAGAAAGTGAAGAGTTTGCCATAGCGCTTCTTCTCTTTGTTCAGGACTGCGTGGACCTTACTAATGCGCTCAATAGCTGTAAAAAGTGTCTGGCTATCGACCGGTGGTTTGGAAAGAATGTCCTTTGCCCCTGCTCGCATCGAGCGCAGAATGGTATCCGCATCCGTGTTATCGCAGGAAACAAAGATGTGGCTATGCTTGGAAATCTCGACGATCTTCTCAATTGTGACGATGCCTTGTTCTTTGTCGGGCGAGAGGTCGACAATAATTACATCTGCTTCCATCGACTTGATCTCGTCGAATATCCAACTATCCAAAGCAGAATAGAAATTATTCAGCTCCGCCCGAATTTCAATCTGATCGGAACCCTCCAGTATTTCCCGAATGTGGTCCCGAAACCCTTCGTCAGGGCTGATAATGATTGTTGACAACATCGAACTCGACTCCAGAGAGAATAAGTGCTTGAACGCTCTATTGTCTGCTTGGTGACTACCCGACGTCGCTAGGATTTCCCTGAGGGCGCAGCGCCAGAACCAGAAGTACCTGTACCACTATCAACCGTTCCAACCTTGCCGTCAAACTTTTGGGGGTCAAGAAACGGTTTCGGAGCCTCAGGTATGGGCGGCAACTGGTCTGGGTTAAGAGGCTTGACAAACTTCGGGGTAACCAGAACCATCAATTCGCTTTTCGATTTTTGAAGCTGACGACTCCTAAAGAGATATCCTAATACCGGGATATCGCCGAGGCCTAGGATTTTGTTGGCACTTTCAGTGAGCCGGTTGTCAATTAAGCCGGCGATCGCAAAGCTCTGGCCATCCGAAAGCTCAATCTCAGTCTCAGCTCTGCGGGTACTGAGGGCAGGTATCAAGAATCCCGCGATCGTTACTGAGTTGGTGAAGTCGAGGGCACTTACTTCGGGACGCACCTTAAGTCGGATCTTGCCACTGGGCGTAACGTTCGGGGTAAAATTGAGCCGAACTCCAAATTCCTTGAACTGGATCGTGACGGTATTGATATTCGAGCCGCCCTGGACTACCGGAAAGGGAAACTCCCCGCCGGCCAGAAAGCTGGCCTCTTTTCCGTTAGACGCCAAGAGATTCGGTTCTGCTAGGATTTGAAGCAGATTTTTCTGTTGAAGAGCCTTGATGGTCGCTCCAAAATTGAGATCGGGTCGAAAGAAGAAGATGTTCAGGACGTCCTGCAGTGTTTGACTGACCGAAATTCCTGGGCCGGTTGCCGGTGAAACGGTTCTCAGATTCACACCGCTGAATGGCGGTGAAAACTGCTGGGTTGAGGTTGACCCCAAAGTATTGGTTGCCCCTGTACTGATCAAGTTGATTCCTAAGTTCTGAGTGGCAGAACGGTCTACGTCTGCAAATTTCACCTGAAGAAGGATCTGCTCAGTATCTGGCGGCGGTGGCAGTTGGAGCAAATTAATCACCTTGGGCGCGAAGGACCCTGCAATTTCAATTGCCTTTTCAACAACATGTGGATCACTGGCAGTTCCCGCGAGAACAACGGCCCCTTTAGCCGAAGAGACATTGATGTTTTCGGTAGGGAACTGCTCCTCTAGCTGCTTTTGCAGCAGGGAAATGTCTACTTCTACTACCAAATCGTAGCTGGTACTTTTTCCGGAGCGGTCCCAGAGGATCAAACTGACGATCCCGGGAGCCCTTCCGTGGATCAAAACCTGCTGTGGGGAAATCACCACAGGTTCCGCCACAGCGGGGTCTGTCATAGAAACTCTTTCGATCGGTTCTGCAGTATTCACGATGATTGACTTTGAGGCAATCACCGTCAGCTGAGGAACGTCGGAGACTTGCTGTTTCTTAGCTTGAGCCTGGATATCAGTCTGAACTAGGCCGAAGATCAATAGTCCCGTGTTGAGGAACTGAGTTATTGTCCGGCGAATAGGATGCTTCATGAAAATTTTTCCTCCTGAGAAATGCGGACTGGGCAGGGGCCGTGAAAGCACATTCTGTTTCTGTTCTTGCTCCGTTAGAAAAGTGCTGCGCAATTGATCAGTCGAGATTGGTCTGGTTACTGCTTTGATACTCCTATATGTCGTACTACCCGCAATTTCCCTTTACGGAAATTTAGACGAGTCTTTCAAAACTTCACTGTTGACCTCTGGTCACCCTTGATTACTTCAATGTTGGTCGCCGGGGCTACCGGAGGAGGCGGCGGGGCAATCATCTGCGGTACACGTCTAGGCGCTCTTACTGGTCCAGCGGCGGGAAGCGGCGCAGCCCCTCGGATCAACTGACTCAGCTGGATGCCGCGTGTCTTCGCCTCCTCCATGTCCAGCGGATTTCTCAGCGCAAGTTGGAACTGTCCTTGGGAACTGGCACTGGTCAACTTTTCCGCATCCTCTGGCGTCACAAACAAAGTAACTGCAGTGACTGTCTGAGGTTTGCCTTCAGCATCCTTCTGAATAACTGGACCAGCAGAGGCCACGTAAACGTTCTGCAAGACAATCTTCGTAATGGCTTCTTGAGTACCCACGGGAGTCGCGCTTAGAATCACATCGACCCGCGTTCCTGGAAGGACATATCCGACAACTCCGATAATCTCGCTGGCTCGAATGGAGACGGCCCTCTTGCCTTGGGGTATCATAGGGGGCAACCCTGCTCCTGAGCCCTTAGGAGCTAACTTGGATTCGAGGATCGGCTCGTTTTCAACGACAGACTGAATCAGTCCCCGCGAGACCAAGTCATCCTTCTTCTCAAAGTAACCAGCAGGAAGGTTTGTTGCGGGCCAGGGGACGAACGCCAAATTTTCATCCTTAAGGAGAGTCGCAGCAGGGAGTTTCGCAGACGCCACGACAATACTCTTCTCCGGTGTTCTGATCTCTTTGATTGGGCGAGTCTGCAAGTAGTTGTAAACGGCGTAACTTAACAAACCTCCCACGAGGACAGCGACAAGTAGAACGACAAACACTCTTGCTCTATTCATGAAATTGCTCCTTATTGGGAACGAGGGTTAAACACATGACCACCAGAGTCTTGCGAGGCAATCAAAATCCAAAATTTGGAATTCGCCTAAAATATACCGCCAGAATCGCGCCGGCTGCAATTGCTACTCCGTAAGGTAACTTGATCAAACTTTGGTTACGTATCGTCAAGTTAGCGTCTTCATTCGGAGCCCGCAAGATCCATCCTAGAAGCAAGGTCTTCAAGTTACTGAGCGTTTGAGAGAATGCCTTCTTGTAGATGATGAGTGCAATCGCCAAGGTGCCTCCAGCCAGAGCCATCCAAATGAACGTACAAAATACCAATTTCGGACCCAACAAGGCTCCTACGGCACAAAGCAGTTTGACATCTCCGGCTCCCATGCCGCCAAGGAGGTAAACCACAAATAACAGAAGAAATCCAGTGACAAGCCCCAATATGCTGAAAACGAGACCCTGAAGCCCTTCGAGATAACAATTGATCAACATCCCGAGCATTACAGACGGAAATGTAACCCAGTTGGGAATTTTGTGAGTAATAACATCGATGATGGCGGCAGTCAGCACACAGATCACTGTGATGACGAGAAGATAGATGTTAATTGGGTTGGGCATGATCGAAGCAATCTTCAAAGCTCGCACTAGGTTACAAATCTTTCCAGACTTCTCGGGACTTGTTCAGCCGGTTTATCGGCAGAGTATAGCAAATAGATTACGATTTCGTAATCATAGGGACAAAAAAAAAGTCCAGTGGAGATTCCCACTGGACTTTGTCAAGTCTCGAACTGTTAGGATCCAGCAGTCAGAGTGCTAGCAGACTGGCTGAATACGTTATTTACCGCTTTCCCTAAGGTTGGCAGCACAGCAATCGCGGCCAAGGCCAAGAACACGAGCAAAAGAGCATACTCAACAAGATCCTGTCCTTCTTCCTGCTTTACGAATCTTTTCATTAGTTCCATCATTGTGTTAATTCTCCTTTTTGATTTGATATTCTCTCTATCTACCCTGCACTGGCAAAAACGTCACTCAGATGTAGCGTCCCACCTCCCGGTTTCCTGCTTGATTTGGCTGTTGGTCCCTCCAGCTAGTCTAGCAACTCCGCATCCAAAGGCTCTAGGGACCTCATTGCAAGATACACCAAAGCTGAGTTGAATTATCGGCGCAGTTCGATAGGGAGTCAATTGAACCAGAGTAGGATTTTCGGAGAAATCGAAGATTGATCAAAAAAGACAACTTCTAATACTAAAGTATTAGGGGAGATCTTATGTGACTCAGAATAAAGAATTAGATCCCATCAGATCTTACGATCTGTACCATAAAGGTCAGAATTATTGACCGTCAGCTAGGCCATTTCGCATGGCATAGAGGGCCAACTCCAGCCGATCACTTATCTCCAGCTTTTGAAAGATATTGCTCAAATGAGTTTTGACCGTCTGCTCGCTTATGAAAAGCTTATTTGCAATTTCCTTATTGCGATATCCCGAAGCTACCAAACTGACGACTTCCCTCTCACGCTGAGAAAGTTCCCTTCGGTCTTGTTCCAAATCTCTTTCACCACGGTACTTTTGCGACAGACTTTCCACCACCCGGGTCATGGTAGAGGTATCGGCCCACAATTCACCTTCGAACACCTTTCGTATTCCCTTGATCAAGAATTCGCTGGCCGCGTGCTTAAGAATAATTCCACGCGCACCATCCTTAATGGCCTTTACGCTTTCGGCTTTGCTAATTTGAGCTGTGAGGACAATTACTTTCAACTGAGGGTATTGCCCCACAATTTGCGGTAGTATCTGGAGCCCGCTTATTTTTTCCATCTTGATGTCCAGCAACAGTACATCAGGCCGACAATGCTTTAGAAGCTGCACGATCTCTTCCCCATCCACAGCTTCTCCGACAATCTCGATATCGGGCTCCAGAGACAGGATTTTCTTGATCCCTTCGCGAAACAGAGTGTGATCGTCGACAAGGGCTACCTTAACTTTTTGTGCCTCCATTTGCGATTTCTCCTGACAGCCGGATTCAAAGTTCTGTTCTTTCGAGAAAACTGATCGGCAAGCGGATAGAAAGGGTACTGCCTTTGCCGGGAGAAGAGTCGACGGCTAGGGTGCCCTTCAAAGCACGAGCTCTTTCGTAGATTGACCACGGAGCACTGCTCTGTGAAACCCCATCGGATTGCATTCTCGTCGAGAAACCGCACCCATCATCAGAGATTACGAGATTTGCGTTGCTTTCATCCCTGAACAGCTTTATCGAAACCTGGTGCGCTGCCGCATGTTTTTTTACATTGGTTAGACCTTCGTGAATGATCTGATAAATCTCGTTGCCTATCCTTCGCGGTAAGACCAACTCCTCCGGCTCTATCGTCAGCTTTACTGTCAAGGCGTTCTCTCGTTCGAAATTCTGGATGTATCCCTTGATAGCCTCGGCTAAATTCTCACGGGGAGGCGCTGGGGTTCTGAGACGCTTCATGAAATTCCTCAGTTCCTCATGTTCTGCGCGAACAGTCCTCTGCAACTCAGCTAGCTCGCTCCTGATTCTCTGAGGAGATTCCTGGCACAACCTGAGACATACCTGAACACGGAGATCCAGGCTTGCGAGCGATTGGACGAGCCCATCATGCAAATCCCTTGCAATTCGATTCTTCTCCTCCAGAACAGATACCTTTTGCATTCGTTGAAGCAGGCGATAGCTTTCAATGAGTGGTCCCACTTGAGAGACAATCAGCTTCAAATACTGAAGATCAGAATTCGAAAAACTGTCCTGAGCTCTATTGACAAGATAGACGCGGCCTTTGAATTGTTCCCCTAGTATCACTGGGACTGAAAGCACGGATTCCATTTCTAGGATCGAGACAAGACGTTTGTTGGGCTCCAGGGATTGCGATAGCACTCGTTGGTTGTCGAAATCGTAAACCAAAGCATCTTTGATCCCAAAAACTCTGGACATACGTCGAGATGGGTTTACGAAGTATCCCAGGTTTTGCCGAGGCGAGAGCAGAAATTCAGTCTCGGCAGGGCGAAGCTCCACAACACGATGGGAATTTTTCTTACTTCCACCAACAATTTGAAGAAACGAACGGTCTACTTCTTGATCATGGAACACAAGAACACAACGTTCGGCTCGAAATAATTCTCTTACCTTTTCCATCAGCTCAACAAGCATTCGAGAGAATCGATGCCTTATTCTGAGCGAGCTAGAAAGTTCGGCGAGTGTCATCAGCTGTTTTTGAGCTCTCTTCTGATGCTCGCCCAAATAACCGACAAGGCAGGCCAGAACATACAGATATGTTGGACGAACCAAGAACTCGTAGAAACTGAAATTGCTTCGCAAAGTCGCAAAATGCACAATCACATACATCCCAACGTTCGCAGTGTTCACAAAAAAGGTTTCCCTGAATCCCCAGCGAAAACTGGCCGTGATGAGGGAGAACACGTAGTATAGAAAGAAAGGACTGTTCTCACCCTGCGTGTACAAAAGAATGATGGGAAACCACAACGTATCTGCGGCCTGAGTATAAAAGCCTATCCGACCCGCGGCCATGAGACCACGGTCCACGATCCAAGTGACCGCTAAGGCGTAAAGAAAGTATAATGCGACGGCACTGTACGCCTCATTGGACTGCTGCCCTGCACCGTTTGGCGGTACCAGCAGAAGCTCGATGGCCACAATGGACAGAACTAGCCTAGCGCCAGCTATGATGCGTTCGGTTCTGTAGGAGCGGTCTTCCACTTGATTCAGGACCTGAGCTTAATCCTCGCGTTTGACGAAGATAATGGCGAACTGGTCATCATAGACGACCTTCCAATTCGGAACTTCCTTCAAGGCGGAGGCTAGACCGTAGTTCACAGGCAACAAAATCCAACGGACATCATATTTTCTTAGTACGCTCTTCCAGGAGTACTCGAGATTCATTACTTTCTCGTACTCTCTAATGAATTCCTTGCCGTACATGTCGCTCCGACCATCAAAGAAGACCTTTGTTTGCGGGTAGAAGCGATAGATCATATACGAACCCCAATAGTCGGTGGTCAGAAGATTTCCGCTTAAGGGGTGGCTCTCAATGAAAGACGAGGCCTTCACTGGAAACTGTTTCGCATCAAAGCCAAAACTCAACAACTTGTTTTTGCCAAGATATCCTTGATTCAAGGCAAGACAAATCATGAAGAGACTGAGGAGGCAAGGGTAGAGGTACCCAGGAAACTGACTTTCGAATTTGAGGATATTTCCTGAGTAATGGTTGAACTTCCGTACCACTTCCGACATCCAGCGGCGAATTCTTTCTTCCGTCTCTAAAGCCCTAAGGTATTCGGTAAGATGGTCAGCGAGGACCGGAGCTACCATTAATGCGTAAAGCGGTACATGCCGGACTGAAAACAGGGCCATATGAGTCCAAAACAGTATCAGTCCTATTTCGATAAAACCCAGCCGCCTGTAAGACACCCCCAGAACGACGATGCTTGAGAGAATCAGCAGCTCAAAGAATTTGATGACTCCCGTATGAAAGTTCGGAGAGACAAACTCAGTGACTTTGTCGACCAAATCATGAGATTGCAAGTAAGCATCAAAAATATGCTTGTGAACCAGAACGCCATAAGGATTGACCGCAGTAATAACTAAGCAGATTAGGCTTAGCCAGGCAAAGTGACCACAGAGCTTTCTGCAAGCATCTTTTAGACCGGCTTGATTTGAGGTGAGGCTTGTCAGGTAATTGCCGAGGGCATAGATCAATAGCAAGATAATCCCAACGATGAACCCACCGTGAAGGTTGGTCCAAATCAAAATAATCGCAGGTAGGATCAGAAAGGTTTTTCGTGAGAGACCCTTCGAAGATAGACCATGCTTCTGAACGCTTTCCAGCACAATATACCAAATCAGGACGAATAGCATTGTGAACAAATGGGGACGTGCGAGCCAATGAACAGTTGAAGCAAAGCCCGCTATGGCACTGTAGGCGAGGCAAACAAAGACATTTCCTCCACGCCGAACCATCCAGCGAAAGAGGGTGGCGTAGGTTAAGGCGAAGGTCAAATTGGCCCAAACTACAATGCCATTGAGTCCGGCATATTTGTGGAAGATGGCTAGAGCTACGTCGGCAAGCCATTCCCAGGCAAACCATTCCTTGCCTTGGTGGGTGTAGGAAAAATAGTCTGACCGAGGAAAACTCCGGCTTTGAAGGATATGCTCACCATTGCGAATGTGCCAACCAGTATCTCCATCATAAAGAACTCCTGAAGAATTCACCAATAGTGGGACGAACAGGTAGGCCAGGAATAAGACGTCCTTGATGGATGGAAATATCCATCGCACAATTCCGGAAGGCTGATGTTGATCTGCAGGTCTCATTGCAGCTTAACGTGAACCTGAGGAAAGAATTTGGAGAGGTCCTGGATCTGCCCGTAAAAGAGTCGAAGACCTGAAGGAGTAGTCAGAAAGGACTCCTTTGGAAATCTCTCCAGTTTAATTCCATGGATCAGTTCGGGGTTTTTGATAAATTCATCGGCTGTCAGAACAAAACTCCTAGTTTCTGCAGGCACTTCAATGTCTTCAAGCAATTGGGTCTGCCGCCGAAAACCCGAGAACAAAACTTTCTTTCCGGACATAGAATACAGTCGGGGCTGATAGCTGTGATATTCGGGTAAATGAAACATGAAGTCGCGAAATCCGAGGAACATAAAGTCATAGCTAATCAATACGGTTTCTTCTGGAGGCCAATGTGATTGTACCTCTGTGGCCACCTCAGCTACTTGTGATTCGTACTTCCTGATCGAGCCTCGAGAGACGGCCCCATTCATTACAAGAAAAGCAATCAGGTTATATCCCAGCAAAGTCCCTGTAAGAACTTGCATGCGAGACAAGCCTGCACTCGGACGGAGAGCACGATCCACATCGCGCGACGCTGCAAGTTCAGCAACGCTGGGTTTGAACAGTCTGATGATCTGCTCGCAGCTCAACGCCACGCACCGTGGCATGAGAATCAAGAGCGCTGGAAGATAAATCAGGCTGTGTCCTGTTTGAATCGGATGAGAATAGACAAACACAAAGAAGCCTAAACACGGGAGGAGCCAAGCCGCAAAGAACCGAAAATGTAGATCACCCAATAGACTTGGAAGCTTGCTCTTTTCTAAATAGAACAGAGTGCCAAGCAGAAGAAAGATTGCCCCAGGTCCCGTGCCCAAAAGGATGAAGTAGCCAACACAGAAGAAGTTAAAAGGTATCCATTCCAGAGAGAAGCCATGCCAGTTGGAATTCAGCCAATGATCCCTTAGTGCAGTTTGATAGGCACTCATACCTCCCGATAATTCGACCATCGGTAAGTACCAACTGCAGACCGTCAGAATCAAGATTGCCAGTGAAACAAGACACCTCCTCAGTCCTGCCCTTTTGACAGAAAGGACCCAGAGCGGAAGCATGAAGAGCAAAGTGTTCTGGCGAACACCTCCGGCAAGACCCAAGACCACCGCCGAAAGATAGATGTGCCTGGAACCGTTGCTAAGGTTCCTCCAACAGAGTAAAGCGAGCATACAAACAAAGAAGCAGTCTGCAACATTAGAGAGTGCAACTTCCCCATGGAACCAAAAAACCGGACTACTGGCTACCAATAGCAGTGAGGCGAAAGCTGACTCAACTCCGAAAAGTTCGTGTCCAATGCAAAAAATCAGCCATGCAGCCAATGCGCTGAAACCTATGTTAAGGACCACGAAACTGAGATTGGGATCTTGAAGAAGATAGTTAAGCCAGCGACCCATCATGACAAATAGGAAGTAACCCGGCGGATGGGGTTGATGGATTCGTACGTCGTAGTGGCCAATGCCTAAGACGAATTGAATAGAGTCCAGTCCATAAGGTATCCGAGCCCGAAAGGGAATGCGAGACAGAACGGTGAGTGCGAGAATTCCAGCTAGGGTGAAGCGGTGCTTTCTACTAAGCTGCATCTTCATTTGCAGCCCTGCCTGATTGCCCAAATCAGCATTCCACTCGCCGTAAGAATCGAGAAACCCAACGCGGCTTTTCGCCACCAAGTATCCTCGAATCTAATGCAAAACCTATGAAACCCACTTGGAACGTCTGCCATTATTGCTCCGCTCTCCGGATCGGTATGTAAGGGAATTTGACGTCCATCACACGAGGCGGTCCATCCGGGGTAATGGAGCAGCCGTATCCTAAGGCGCGTCGGGACCTCAGCCTTAACGCTCAAGCAGCGATCATGCGTCGACCAGCGATCCACGGTCACTAAGGCCTTCCCATCAACCACTGAATAGAGAAGCTCCCCTGGCTGAATGACTCTCTCTCTCCAGAGTTTCATCTCCTTTGGATTGTATTCAGGCGCATTGTAAATGCTCGCCGCAGCCATTCGACTATGCTCCTCGGTCAGGAAGCAGCCTCCAAGGATGATCAGGAGTGAGGCCAGGCCCGCCACGAAGGCTATCGTCAGGTGTCCGAACGAAACGAGTTTTATTCCCGTCCCAGGTCTACCTTCACCCTGAAAGCCAATGCCAGCGACGATCGCGGCCGAAAAGCTGAAAATAGAAAGCCAGCGTGTCGAGAACTGAATCTGAGCTAGGCCGGGAACCCACTCCCAAATAAAGCTTGAAGGTGACGTCATGAAGAATAGGCAAAAAGCGGCAATAGCAACCTGGAAACCTGCTTCGCGACGCAAGCCTAGGAGCGACCTCCTCAATATCGTCAGTACCGCTCCTGACACAATCCATGCTGCTTGCAGAACAGAGACAACCTGCAATATATGGATTGTCTTATCCTGAAATGGATTTGCGCGCATCAAGTCAGCGCTGGGGAAAAAAAGAAAAGTGTTGTGGAAGTCAAATTCCGGTAGCGAAGTACTGTACTCGAGCCGTATGAACTTTCGTTCATAGATGGCTGGAAAAAGATAGAAAGCTGACAGTGCCAAGCCTCCCAGAGCCCCCCACAGAATCCGTGCAGCGCAAATTGGCGGATCCTTCCAAAGCCAACAGGCAAAAGCAAAGGCCCCAATTAGAAAACCGACCATGTACGCAGAGATTAGGTGGGTAACAACCAGGCCGCCGTAACTCACAGCGAGTCCCAACAAGCTTATTGCATCATTTTGATCACTTCGAATGCGATCCATGAAAAGCAAAATCAAAGGAAACCAAACCCAAGCCCAAGTTTCGGCATAGAGACTCCAATAGCTGATATCCAAGACGTGAAAGGGAATCGCCACGTACACAAGAGCGGCGACCAAGGCAGTCTTTCTCTCGAGAAAACGACTGGTATAAGCCAGCATCGTGACCCCGGACAGGAAGAGGCCCAAGCCACGAACAAGCTTCATGGAAAGGATGATTGATCCGCACGCCCAGTGAACGACTGCTGTGACGTAGTAGACCAGAGGTGAGTAGAAGACAAAAACCGGACTTCCATATCCACCATTCGACTCAGGCAACCAACGCGGCAACCACACACCCTCCCGCAACGCTCGGCTGAATTGCCCAACCCAGCTCATTTGCAGAATGGAGTCATCAATCACGCAGGAGGCAAATTGGGGATTACTAAACTGTCGAGCAACGATTAAAGCTGAAGTCAGAAGCAGGCAAACTACCTCAAGATAAGGAGGGTGTTTCTTCTCAGGCCGACACAGTCCATTCAGCAATCACGACACTCCTTTGGCGAAGGCAGATTCAACTCGACGCATTGCTGGTCATTCGCGTCCAAACCAGCTTCAAGTTGAACCAGTCGGGTTTGCATAATGCACATATTGATAAGAGATATATGCTAAGTGCCAACAGATTTAGGAAGGCCACACCATAAATCATACATAGGTTCTCCAGAATGCCTCCCACGAGCGCCCCGAGCAGGTTGGCGCCAAAGGCATCCGAGGAGTTGCTGACCTTTCTAAACGCCGAGGCAAACAGGATACCTGCAAAAAAAATCGGAAACCCAGCAATAACACCTCCAATTGCAGACTTGGAATAAAAACTCAAACCGGCCAGCGCGTCCGGTTTGAGGAAATAGCTGAACACCAAGCTGAGCGCCAAGAAGGCGTAGACCCAATCCCTCCTGCAGGGTCGAACCGTCAGGACAAAGAAGTTGGCTAAAAGAATCATCAGCAGGATGGCCGAAATGACCACAGAGTTAACAAACCAGGTCGAGCCAAAGAGCAGGGACAGGGCACTGATGCTTCTAACTTCGATTAGCATAAAGCCCACACCGAGTAGGAACATGTAGGCCAGAGTAGCAGGTCTCTCTGATTCCTTGCCTGTCAGATTCTTCGAACGAAGTATCTTTCTAATCCAAAAGGCGCTCAACAGCAATAGAATCGAAAGAGTAAACCAGTAAGCAAACGGAATGGACTTGTGCTTCAGGTAAAGAAAGGGCCAGTCATCAGTTGGCAATGGAGTCTGACTCTTAGGGATACGATCATTGATGACCATGGCCTCCAGGTCGGCCTGACCGCGAATATGATTCCTGTTGGCTGTTGGCCCGACTAGGTACGAGATACCAGCATCATAAGGCGTCGCGAGACAAAGGGGCTCTTGATGAAAGGTTTCCGCCAGCATTCCGTAGAATCTTTCCTGTATCCAAGTCTCCACTAGGGCGAAACTTAAGCAGACCGTTCCTCCAACGCTGAGGTGCCTCTTTGCTTCATTAAGGCTCTCAAGGGTATAAATGTAGTTGTCGAGTCGAATGCTGGACATGCTGGAGAGCAACGTCTGGGAATCCAGTAACCCAAAGACAATCAAGTCATACTTTTCAGCGCTTCGTTTGAAGAACGCTCTGGCATCATCGTTAATGACTCGAACTCTGTCGGAACTATAAGGTCTCTCAGGATGCAACTCTCTACCGAGTCGAATAATCAGCGGATCAATTTCCACAGCATCCACATGTCGGGCACCATGACGGAGTG
>Ga0075433_10001540_pt1 | contig 17038 bp, 15 predicted proteins | sample RhiMethybrSRZTD2_FD_75299 | JGI IMG/M metagenome (GOLD analysis project Ga0075433, IMG submission 75299) | Populus rhizosphere microbial communities from Tennessee, USA - Rhizosphere MetaG P. TD hybrid SRZTD2 | ecosystem: Host-associated > Plants > Roots > Rhizosphere > Soil | place: USA... | reverse complement strand
ATCGAGCTGACTGCTAGGGCGCCCTTCCCCCCGGACCGGCGCCCGTTCTTTTGCCCCTCCTTTCCCTCTGTTCCTTTGCCGGCGTGATGCCCACGCCGGAGGAAACGCGCTTGCCAGCGCGTGCGAGCTCAGCAGTCAGGCATCCGCGCACAGGGCGGCCGCCTCTGTTTATTTAAAGAACAGATACTTGATCAACGCGGCGGCTCCTAAAACAAGCACGACGATCAAAAGCAGAACAAGGAGATGGAGCTCCCATTGCCAGACGAAATAGGTGTCGTGCAGTGCCATGGGCGCAGTCGCAAGATTCAGTTGCTCGGCCGTCCGTCCCCTCAGCGGGTGATAATGCCCCTGCTCATATCGATGCGTGACGTACTCATCGTAAAATCCTGCAAAACCTTCTGTCTGTCGAAGAAGATTACGAGGCTCTTCTTGTCTCCCTCGGCCCCGCTGTGCACGAGGTTGACATAAGGTATGAAATTCGTGGGTTTCGACTGCAGCCGTGTAAATTCGTATTCCCAGGTCTCAAAGCCGTTGGCACTAAACGACGTCTTGATCGGATCGCCATAGATCCTGCGCACATCGGCCTGCGTAGTCTTGCCCTTAAGCAGCTGGCCTGCGACCGTCGCATTGGTCGCGTCCGCAATGCTCTCATTGCCGGAGCTGATGCAGCCACCGACCGCCCACGCCAGCACGAGGACGCTGAGCACCTTCAGGCAGCTCGTCGGCGCGGCCCTGCCGGAGACAGAGTTTTGCCGCGGATTTGTGCCGAGAAAAAAGCAAAGCCCGCCGAGGCGCTGGCAACGAACGCGCCTGGCGGCGCGCGCAATGGGTCCCATGTCCGCGTGCTCCCTCCACTCGATTGGACTCCCCCGCACCGGACGACGGAATAGGGCTCCACTATAGAGCGGTCCTGTAACGGCCGTCAGAACCGAATGGCCACCGCGCGCTCGCCTCCCGCGACCCCATCTCCGCCGTCTCGGACATGAGCGGAGCAACATAATCAACAGCCTCGGCTGTCCGGCTCCTTTTGCATGAGCAGAGCAATTCTGTGGTGCGGCGAGCACGTCAGCCGACAAAAGCGGCCAGGTGTTAAGTGCGCGGTCAAGCATCGGCAAGTGCCCGACGTCGGGCGCAAGTGGGCGAGGTGCGTGCTCTCATGCGGGCCCGGCAGGCGTTTGCAGGGCACGCGGTCGTCAGCAGCCGATCACGCTCTGAGGTTCGGCGCGGCATCCCTTGCAGGTGTCTCCGCGCCGCTGAACACGCTTGGGCCCTGCCTTCGCCGCCGCATTAGGGGTTCGTCGGCTGCGATCTCCGGCCAATCCCCGATTGGACCCCGCGGTCCGGCTGGGCATGCTCGATTAGACCGTCCCTAGACGCGGGTTGCGATCGTGCCCCTACGCTTTCCCTATGCCAAGCAGATTGCCCTGGCGGCGGTGCTGCTTTTCTGTCTGCAGGGGACGTGCGAGGCGCAATTCTTCTTTCCCTGGGCCGATGAGCTGTTTGGCACACCGCCTCCCCGGCGCTACCAGGGACCACTCCGCCCGGCCGAGCCGCTGCCGCGCAAAAAGGAGCAGAGCCGCAAAATCCATGCCCCCACTGCCGCCGTTCAGGACGGCGGGCCACGGCCCGATATCACGCCGCAAGCGCCAGCGATTGTGAGGTTCCCCCATAGCTACCCACCCGCATCGGTGGTGATCGATACCGCTGGGCGCAAGCTCTATTATGTGTTGGAGGGTGGCCGTGCCTATGCCTATGCGATTTCGGTCGGCCGGGAGGGTTTTACCTGGACCGGTGTCGAGCCGATAAGCCGCAAGCAGCCCTGGCCGGATTGGTATCCGCCCGAGGAAATGCGCCAGCGGGATCCAAAATTGCCAGAGAAGATGACGGGCGGGGTGCGCAATCCGCTGGGAGCCTTGGCCTTATATCTTGGCGCGACGCTCTACCGTATCCACGGCACAAATGACGCGCGCTCCATTGGGCGGGCGCAATCATCCGGCTGTTTTCGCATGTTGAATTCGGCGGTGCTGCATTTGTCCGCCCTGGTCGAGATCGGAACGCGGGTTGCCGTCGTGCATTCGCTCTCCCAAGGTGCCGCGCCCCGAAAGTCTTGAAGGCGCGCAGCGACATCGAAGCTCCAGGCTTTCTCCCCGGCGCCGCGCTGGATGTAGCTGGATGGGGGTAGCCATTTGGCCACAGTCGAGCGGTGAAAATCAGCGCCGGTCGTGTAGCAGACGGTGGCTGCCGGGATCCTCTGGCAGATTGTCTCTGGGACGGTTCAAGGCGCTCAAGCGCACCCTTTAGAGCGCGCGCGTCCCACGAAAGGCGCCTCCCGGACGGCGCCTTTCATTTTTGCGGTTCGCGGGACCGTTCGCCAAAAAGTAAGTGGCCCTGCGCTGTCCCCTGAAATCGCCCCCTCGGCCTTAGAGCTCTTTCAGCCCGTAGTCCTGAACGCCCTGCTCATTGCCGTAGTACTTGTAGGGCAGGAACTTCCCCGACATCGTAATCTTGACGCGATCACCTTTGGGATTCGGCAGGCGCTCGATTTCCATGTCGAAGTCGATCGCCGACATGATCCCATCTCCGAACTCTTCCTCGATCAAGGCCTTCCAGGCCGGGCCATTCACCATCACCAACTCGTAGAAGCGGTAGATTAGGGGATCGGTGGGCGGCATCGGTACACCGCGATGGGGTACCTCGTTCAACATCTTCTCCTCGCTCTCGGAAAGCTCAAAGAGCGCGGCAGCCTTCCTGGCGAGTGGCTTTACGAGCTTCATCTGACCCAACAGGGCGCCGACCACCAGCACCGGTGAAATCCCGCCGATGGCTTCGGTGATCTGCTTCCAGGTCAGCCCCTTCTCGCGCTTGATATCAAGGATCTTCTCGGTCAGCTGTTCGCGACGCATGCGTTTCACTCCCTTGGCTATGGACGCAAGAAATAGGCGAGAGGACAAGGTGCCGCTCGCGGCCAGTTGAGCGCGCCGAAAGTACCCTTCGGCCGACGTGCTGGCCGCGTCGACACAGGTCACCCCGCGCAAATTCTGTCTGGTGCGTGCCTGTTGGCACCTCGCCCCGGCCATTGACCAGCAGAAATCGTTTGCTCATTGCCGGCAGAGACCGGGCCGGCGGGTCGGACCAACACCGGATGTAGATCCTGGCCACGGCGTTGCGGATTTGCCGCGAGCTCCTTGGAGCGAGCAACGAGAAAATCCATGAGATGGTTGCGGAGGGGATAGTAGTCGGGCTGCTTGTGCAGATCGAGGCGCGAGCGAGTAGCCGGCAAGGTATTTTCTACGACTTCGGCAATCCACGCCTTGGGACCGTTGGTCATGAGCAGGATTTTGTCGGCGAGCAGCAGCGCCTCGTCCACGTCATGGGTGATCATGACTACGGTCTGCTTGTTGGCGTTGCGCAGAGCGATGATTTCGTCTTGCAGTGCGCCCCGTGTCAGTGCATCGAGCGCGGAGAACGGTTCATCCATCAGGAGCATCCGAGGCTCTATGGCCAGCGCGCGGGCGATGCCGACACGCTGCTTCATGCCCCCCGAGAGCTCGGCCGGCTTCTTCGTCGCGGCGCCGTCGAGATGCACGAGCTCCAGAAACCTCATGGCGTGCTCGCGCACCCGGCGGCGCGTCCAGTCGGGGTGGCGCGCCGAGACGGCGAGCTCAACGTTGCCGAGGGCTGATAGCCAGGGTAGCAGGGCATGGCCCTGAAAGATCACCGCGCGGTCGAGGCTTGGCCCTTCCACGTGTTTACCGGCGGCAATGATGTGGCCGCTCGACGCCTGATCGAGGCCGGCCAGAATGTTGAGAATGGTCGACTTGCCGCAGCCGGAATGCCCGATCAGGCAGGCGAACTCTCCCTCGGCCACCGAGAAGCAGACGTCCTCGAACACGGTGAGCTCGGCGGATCCGGCCTGTCCGAAGCGGCGGGTCAGGCGTTGGGCGCTGATGCAGGCCGTGCTCATCATCGCTTCCTAATCGGCATAGGTGACCAGACGCAGCAGCCCAGCCATAAGCTGATCCAGCAACATGCCGACGAACCCAATGCAGAGAATGGCAACAATGACGTTGGTGATGGAAAGATTGTTCCACTCGTTCCAGACGAAATAACCGATGCCTGTCCCTCCGACCAGCATCTCTGCCGCTACGATCACCAGCCAGGCAATGCCGATCGAGATGCGCATACCCGTGAGGATGGTCGGTGCCGCGGCTGGCAAAATCACGCGCAGCGCCGTGCGCGCGGGGCTCATTTCTAAGGTCTTGGCCACGTTGAGCCACTCACGGCGTACCGAGGCAACACCGAACGCCGTGTTGAGCAACATTGGCCAGACCGAACAGATGAAGATGACGAATATCGCCGATAGGCTCGAATCCTTGATGGTGTAGAGCGCCAAGGGCATCCAGGCGAGCGGCGAAATCGGTTTCAGCACCTGAATGAAGGGATTGAGCGCCCGCGCCATGAGTGGCGACATGCCGATCACAAAGCCAATCGGGACGGCCGCCGCGATGGCCAGCAGATAGCCCGTCAGCACGCGCGCGATGGAATAGAGGAGCTGGATGCCTATGCCCTTATCGTTGGTTCCGCGATCGTAAAACGGATCTTTCAGGTGTTGCCAGATTTTGGCGCCCACATCGGCTGGGCCCGGCATTGCCGACTTGCCCTGCGTGACGGTGATACCCATCAGCCGTGCATAGTCGGGGTCCAATTTGACGGTTGCACCGACCCGCGCGGTGCCGACCTGCCAGACGCAGAGAAGACCGATGCAGAGAAGCAGCGAAATGAGCGCTGCCCGGAGGCCCAGAGGTGCGCGCATGGGCTATGCCTCTCCGGCCTCAGCTGGCACGCTTGATGGCAAAGCTGGCGATGTAGGCTTCCGGCTGCGTGGGATCGAATTCCTTGCCCATGACCACGAATGTCTTGGAGGTCGTGCTGGGCGGTTTCAGTCCGGCTTCCAGCATGAGTTTGGTCGTATCGGTGGCCAGGAACACCTCTTTGGCAATCGAGGCATAGTTCACCTCGCCCTTGATCTGGCCCCATCTCTTCATCTGGGTCATGATCCACACCGCAAAAGACTCCCACGGAAACGGATCGAAATCGATGCGGTCCGGCACGTTTTTGACGTTGCCGAGGCCGTCGGCAAACCTTCCCGTCAGGACCTGCTCTACTACGGTGACGGGTTGGTTGAGATAATTGGCTGGAGCAATGGCTTCGGCGATCTGCTTACGGTTCTCGGGCCGGGCTGCGAACGCCGTCGCTTCGATAATGGATTTCAGCAGAGCGGCATAGGTGTTCGGGTTGGCCGTGATGAACTCCTTCGAAGCGGCGAAGGCGCAGCAGGGATGGCGATCCCAAATCTCCTTCGACAGCGTGTGAATGAAGGCGACGCCGTCATAGACCGCACGTTGATTGACCGGGTCAGGCGCCAGAAAGCCGTCGATGTTGCCCGCACGCAGGTTGGCCACCATCTCCGGCGGTGGGATCGCGCGGATCTGCACGTCCCGGTCCGGATCGAGCCCGTGTTCGGCCAAGAAATAGCGCAGAAGGTAGTTGTGCATGGAATAGTCGAAGGGGACCGCGAACTTGAAGCCTTTCCATCCCTTCGGATCGGTTTTCTCCTTATGCTTGATAGCTAACGTGATGGCCTGGCCATTGATGTTTTCCACCGCCGGCATGGTGTAGGGAATGGCAGTGGAGCCGACGCCGAGCGTCATAGCGATGGGCATGGGCGACAGCATGTGTGCGGCGTCGTATTCCCCGTTCAAGGTCTTATCGCGAATGACTGCCCAGCCGGCGGTCTTTACCACCTCCACATTGAGTTTATGCTTTGCATAAAAACCCATCGGATGCGCCATGATGATCGGCGTGGCGCAGGTGATCGGAATGAAGCCGACCTTGAGGTCTTGTTTTTCTGGGGGCGCCGTCTGGGCGAAGACTTCCGTGGCGCCGCGAAGGGGGAAAAACTGCGAAATGGCAGCCAGCGCGGTGGCCGCACCCAGCTTTGCAAACAAGGCCCGTCGTGTGCGATCGTCGGGCAGGATGGCCCGCACCACGGCGGCTTCGATCATGCGGTCGAGCCGCTGCTCCTGCGAGGCGTGGGCGGCGCTATGAACGGCTTGCGAACTATGCCGCCCGCAGCTGCACGTCTTGGCAGCCAGCCCTGCGTCGGCATGCAACCGGCTTTCGAAGCTCATCGGCGGCTTCCCTCAAGATCGCACCATCGCCTTGGCGGGCGCGCACCCGCGCCGTTGACCGAGGGACCAGCAACCCTTGTGCCAGCTTGCGGCCTAATAAATCGCCGCTCATTTCGCAGGCGCGGCCCAGCGCGCGCGGCCGGGATGCCGAGATCATTGGCAATCTGCTCAGAACCCAGGCAGGGCCGCGTAGGCCTGATGCGGTCTCAGGGGATCGAGCCAATGCGAGTGGTTTGGAGGTGGCGCGGGGCCCGCAGTACGGCAACGACGGCCACCACCACAATGCCATCGCTGGGCCGGTGGCGAGCTGCTGTGCGCACCTGAAGTTGAGGAGGGCCAACGATCATGCATCATTACGTGCCGGCGAACCCGAAGACCGTCCATTGGGGCTACTGGGATGGCTCCCTGGCGCCGATCCTGACCATCCGTTCGGGCGATAGCGTCACGCTCGATACGTTGTCCGGGGAGCCTGCGGATCTGCCGCCGTCAGCAACCGGCTTTTGCGTTTTGCCAGATCATCGCGAGGTGCTGAACCTGGGACACGGAGGGCCCGGCCCGCATTTGCTCACCGGCCCGATCGCGGTCGATGGTGCCCGCGCCGGCGATGTGCTTGAAGTCCGCATTCGCAACATCGCGCTGCGTCAAGACTGGGGGTGGAATCTTCAGCTGCCGCTGCATGGGACGTTGCCCGAGGATTTTCCCGAGGCACGCCTCATGCATGTGCCGATCGATGCGGGCACTAGGCGTGCGCGCATGCCCTGGGGCCAGGAGCTCGAATTGCATCCGTTCTTCGGTAACTTTGGCGTGGCACCGCCTCGGGCCTGGGGCCGGTTGTCATCCAAAGAACCACGCGCCTTCGGCGGCAACATGGACAACAAGGAACTCGGCACCGGTGCCACGGTGTACTTCCCGGTGTTCGTCGATGGGGCGTTGTTCTCAGCTGGCGATGGCCACGCTCTGCAAGGCGACGGCGAGGTCTGCCTTACCGCCATCGAGACCGCGCTGACCGGCACCTTCGAGATCAACGTTCGTAAGGACCTGAAGCTCTCGCTGCCGCGCGCCGAGACTGCCAAGGCATGGATCACCATGGGTTTTGACGAAGATCTGGACGATGCGGTGAAGATCGCGTTGCGGGAGATGATAAGGCTCGTGGGCGAGATCAGCCGGCTGAGTGCGCAAGACGCCTATTCGCTCTGCTCGATCGCAGCTGATCTTCGCGTCACGCAAACCGTTGACGGCAACAAAGGCATCCACTGCGTTCTGGAAAAATCGAAGCTTCCGCCGGCCCGCTAGAGAGCAGCGCCCCTGCAACGCATCGAACCGTACACCCAAAGCCAGCCATCCCCTGGGGATAGCCGTAGCATTGTTCAGAAGGGTTTTGGTTTCCACTGCCCGAAATCGGAGGCCGCGGCATTACCGGAATTGAGGTCGACCTCGACGCCGAAGCAATTGGCCTTTGGTGTGGGCAGATGTTGTTTCAAGACCCAGCGTTGCGTGGCTTCGAATTCGACGTATCCGGGCCAGCTTGTCGCGTTGGCAAGCCAGCAATAGTCCACAAGCCTTGCCTCGAGCAGGTGGGAGCACACGAGACCGCCGCCGTAGGCGCCGATCTTGTAGCCCGACGCCTTCATGGTTTGCGTCACTTCCTCGAAATAGGGGCGCACATAGCGCTGCACGAACTTGCGCACCTCCGCTTCCCCGCCCGCTATCCCCGTAGCCCGCAGCAGACTGAGGAACTGTGCGTCGACACCATCAACGCCAAAGTATATGGCGCTGCCTGCGGGTTGTGAAAATGTGCGCGCCAACTCGAGAGCGCGCTTCGCGTCGCGCGTACCGCGCCCCTTGGTCATGAAGGTGCACAGGCAATCATTGTGGTGTTGGAACACGACAGCCACGCTCATATCGAGCTTGGCAATCAATCGCAGCTCCTGAAGGCTCAGGGTCTTTCCCGGCAGGGATTCGTCACTCCAGTCATAGTAACGAATGACGCTGTTAATCCCGATCGCTTTGATCTTTCGCAGAAAGTCTTCCCCCAGTTGTTGGGATGCATCGATGGCGATGTAGCCTTTGCCGCGTTCACAAATCGGTGCCGCATGGGCGCGTGTGTGACGATCGCAGATGAGCAGAACCATTGTCAGCAGGAGCACGCCTAGTAGATATGCCACCGCACCGCGTTGAAACATGTCGCTTCCTCCCCTCCCTCGTGCACTCGCCGAAGCGAGCCTGTTGTCGCTCGCTGCGCCGCTGCTGTTGCAGCATTCGGGACCGCCGCTCGGTGTGGAGCGAGATTTCGCGATCAGCCGCACGTCAGGACCATGCCAGGCTAGCGCTCCTGCCATGAGCCTTGCAGGCCGCCACGAACTGCGCCGCCAGCGCCTGGGTAGTGGCGGCGTTTGGCCTTTTGCAGGCGTTGCAACCTCGCCCGTCAACGCTTGTCGGCGGCCGAAGCATATTGCTCTTGAAGCTTGCCTTTGAGCGTCTTGCCCGCGACATTGCGCGGGAAGCTCTCGAGGATCACGACGTCGGCAACGCGCTGGAACTTGGCTCCGACGCGGGCATTGATCCACTCCAGGAGCTCCTGGGATCCCAGCTTGGCACCCGGGCGCAAGGTAACGGCCGCGATCGGTGTCTCGCCCCAGCGGGGATGCGCAACGCCAAACACGGCCACCTCCGCGAGTTCGGGATGTTGGCTGGCAACCTCCTCGATATCGCGAGGGTAGACGTTCACGCCACCGGAGATGATCATGTCCTTTTTTCGATCGACCAAATAAAGGAAACCTTCCGCATCGACATAGCCCATGTCGCCGGAGCGGAACCAGCCGTTCACCTCTGCTTTGGCGGCAAGCTCGGGTCTCTTATAGTACCCGGCCATCATCAGCGGGCCACGGCCACAGATCTCGCCGACCCCCCCAACGGGCACCTCTGCCCCGCTCTCGTCGAGAATGCGCATGTCATAGAAAGGAATCGGTGTGCCAACGGAACCCAGCTTGCGCACGGCGTCGGGTCGATCGAGCACGGTCAGCACATAGCCTTCGGTCAGTCCATAGAGCTCGCAAAAGCGGCCCGGGAGCAGTTCGTTCAAGCGCTCCTTGTACTCGCGATGCAGAGGTGCGCCAACGGATTGGAGCATCTGGAGAGATTGCAGCCGTGAGGGTGTGAAGCTTGCATCATTGAGCAGGGCGACGATCTGCGAGGGGACCATGATGGTGTGCGTAACCCGGGAGCGCTCTATTTCTTCGATGACGCGCCGAGCCTCGAAGGTTGCGTGCGTGATGTAGCTGCAGCCCAGGTACATCGCGGGCATCAAGTCCAGAAAGGCGCCATTGAACACCAGCGAGCCGGGGTGCAGGCACACGCTCTCAGGACACATGCGGAAGGATGCCGCAAACATGGTGGCGTAGCCGGCGCGCACCGCATGGGTGTGCACGATGCCTTTGGGTTCTCCGGTCGTGCCGCTCGAGTAGATGATGTTATAGGGATCAGCCCCGGCAATACCGCTCTCGGGAGGCTCAGCACTGGACGCCTTGTCAACGAGCTCGCTGTAGGCCTGGAAGCCCCGAAGCCGCCCCGAGACGCTGATCCAATGATTGGCATCGATCGTCGTCAGCTCTGCGCGGACTTTCGCCAGGACCGTCGCGAGGCTTGCCGTCGAAATCACGAGGTTTGCATCACAGTTCCGCAAGAGCGAGACGAGGCCGGCCTCTTGCAGGAGCGGGCTCATAGGCACCGCAACGAGCCCTGTCTTGGCCGCGGCCCAATAGAGCTCGAGCTGCTCCAGGCAGTTGGGCAAGATCGTTGCAACCTTGTCGCCTTTGCCGAGTCCCAGGGTGCGCAAGGCGTTGGCGAGCTTGTTAACTCTCAGGTTGAACTGCTGGAACGTATAGCGCTCCTGCTCGAACTGGATGGCCGGGTGATCGCCCCGGCAGCGCGCGTGCCTCGGCAGCAGCGTCCCCAAGTTCATGTGCAAACCCCAAATCCTCAGCCGGCACACTGTGCCACCGCGCAAGGGCGGCTGTGAAACACAATTATCCCGCGGGCATCCCAGCAAGCTCGACGGGGCGTCCTGATGGCAACGATCGCGCACGGCGTCCTCGCGCCGCGACGGGCTTGCCGCGCCGGCAGCGACCGGCAGGGGCAAGCATCAGAAAACTTATCGCGCCCCGTGGCTGGTCGCAAAAATTGACAGGGCTGCCCAAACGGCGCCAATCTGCGGGCCCCTTTGCTGGCCCGCCTCTGGAGGCCAAATGCAGCTGGCGCACACGCCTGTCCTGACTTCAAAAGTCTACGACGTCGCCGACTTTGCCGCCGTCCAGGAATTTTATCATAGCAATGGATGGACGGATGGCCTGCCCGTCGTGCCACCCACGGAGGCGGCCGTAGAGGCGTGTCTGGGCTGGGTCGGCATGCCACCCGACCAGCTGCTTGGCGTCGAGCCGGTCCGGCAACAGCCGATCACCGCCGAGAAGCTCGCCATCAACGCCGTCATGGCGGGCTGCTTGCCCATGCATTTTCCCGTCGTCGTGACCGCCTGGCAGGCCATGCTCAAGGAGGAGTTCCTATTGCATGGTGTGACGTCGAGTACGGGTGGCTGCGCGGTGCTTATCGTCATCAATGGGCCGATCCGGCATGAAATCGGCGTGAACCCCACGTTCAACGCTCTGGGCAACAGCGACCGTGCCACCTCGGTGATCGGCCGAGCCATCCGGCTGGCCCTTATCAACTTGTTGGACGTACGGCCGGGTGGCATCGACCGGTCCACCCTCGGTCATCCCGGCAAGTTCTCCTACTGCCTAGCCGAAGACGAGGAGGATACGGTTTGGCAGCCCCTTTCCGTTCAGCGCGGAGCGCCGGCGGGTGCCTCTGCCGTCACGGTCATGGCCGCGCTGGGACCGCGCCAGGTCATGAACGAATGGACCCGAGATCCAAAGGAGATCTTGGAGACGTTCGCAGCGGAAATGCGCGCGAACCAGCTTCACTATTCCATCTACGGCGGCAACTACGCCATTATCATTCCCAAGCAGCTGCGCGAGCATATTCAGGCCGCTGGCTGGACCAAGCGCCACATTGCCGAATTCCTGTTTGAGCGCGCGCGTGTGCGCCGCGGGGAATGGGCGAGCGTGGGCAAGGGTGAGATCGTGCGTGACCGTGCGGCTAAGGTGCACGCGGCGCTTGATTCCCCCGAGCATCTTCTGGTCGTGGCGGCTGGGGGTCCGGCGGGTGGTTTTGGCGCGGTCATCCCGCCTTGGATGGGGAGTCGGACCAAAGCCGTGACTGCGGTGATCGGCGCCTGCGTCGACTGCGAGGCCCCCCAAGCTTAGAATCGGGATCCTCTTATGCTAAACCAGCACCGAGACCTCATCTAGGGGATGGCTCATGACCCTACGCGTGCTTGACCCCACCTCCGAGAGCAGACCCGTCGCGGGCCAACTGGCGCAGCGCTTAAGCTCGCTGGCAGGCAAGACGGTCGGCTTCATCTCCAATGGCAAGGAAGGTACAAAGGCGTACTTCACGCACCTTGATCGTCTGCTGCGTGAGGAGTTGGGCGTGGCCCAAGTGGTCTGGCGCACAAAGTCGAACTACAGCGCGCCGGCCGACCGCTCAATTGTCGATGAGCTGAAACAGTGGCAGGCGGTTGTCGCCGGCGTTGGCGATTGAGGCAGTTGCTCGTCGTGCAGTTTGCATGACGCCATTGTATCGGAACGGCAGGGAACTCCCGCCCTTGCGGTCATGACGACGCGCTTCGTTGGCGCCGCCGAGCTGATGGGCCGCGTGCTCGGCGCGCCCGACTACAAATTTGCAGTCATAAGGCATCCCATCAGCAGCGCCGGTGACGAGCAGCTGGCCGAGGAGGCACGCACCACCCTTGCGCAGGTTCGCAAGCTCTTGCTGCACCCCTAGGGATTGGCCGTTTTCAGTTGAGCTCGGCCACGTGCCGAGGCCCGGGGCCTGCCAGGCTGCCAGCAAGCGAAAGGCAACGCTTTCAGCGCGTCGGCGAACGCGCCAGCCGAACAAGCGGGCACGTCGCGCAACGCGCTTATTTGCTGCTGCGCGAAGATCATGCACTCCGAGTAACGTGGCCTGCCGAATTGCCCCCGGTGGCCCACGCAAACCGACACACGTGAATTGCAAGCGATGGGGTCGGCAGAGCGCCTCGAGGGGAACACTCTTGTGACTCTGAATGAACTGCGACAACAATTGCGTCGCGAACTCAGGGGCAGCAGAGATGAAGTTCGGTGTTTTCGACCACATGGACGACAGCGGCACGCCGCTCAGCCGGCAATTCGAAAACCGCCTGACGCTGGCTGAAGCGTATGATCGTTTCGGCTTTCACGCCTATCATCTTGCCGAGCACCACGGCACGCCATTGGGGTTGGCGCCCTCGCCCGGGTTGTTCATGGCGGCGCTGGCGCAGAGGACGAAACGGCTGCGCTTCGGACCATTGGTCTATCTTTTGCCGCTCTACCACCCGCTGCGCCTGATCGAGGAGATCTCAATGCTCGATCAGATGAGCGGCGGCCGCCTCGAGCTTGGCGTGGGACGGGGCGTCTCGCCCATCGAGGTTGGCTTTTTCGGGGTGGATCCCAGCCATGGTGCGCGGCAGTTCCCCGAAGCCCTTCGTGTCATCAAGCAGGGGCTAACTTCGAACGTCCTGAATTTCGAGGGCGAATTCTATCGCTTCAAGGACGTGCCGATTGTGCTGCGACCCGTGCAGAAGCCGCATCCGCCGTTGTGGTATGGCGTGGCGACGCCCGAAGCCAGCCTATGGGCGGCGCGGGAGAGGGCAAACGTCGTAATGCGAGTGCCGGCATCGGCGGCGCGGGCCATCGCCGATCGCTTCCGGGCAGAGTGGGATGGACTAGGACATCCGCAGGACCCACCGCCTCTGATCGGTCTCAACCGACATGTTGTGCTGGCCGACAACGAAGGCGAGGCACGCCGCGTAATGGCACGAGCGTATAGACGCTGGCGACGGCACATGGAGCTCTTGTGGGTGCAGCACGGGCATCAGTTCCCGCTCGCCCTGCCGCAAGAGGTCGAGCCGTTGCTCGCCGCGGGCGGCGCCTTCGCCGGCACGGCCGCTGGGGCGCGACAATACATTGCCGAGCAGATCGCAACCTCGGGCGCAAACTACTTTCTTTGTGGCGCCAGCTTTGGGGATATTAGCTTTGAGGAGGCGACGCGGACCGTGGAACTGTTCGGGCGCGAGGTGATGCCTCACTTCGCCCAGTAACACGAGAGGATACGTGCTGCACAGGCCCACGACGTCGGAGGGCGGCGCCAGTCTGGCGCCCCTGCGCAGCTGTGAAGACATAGCCGCCTTTGTTCGTGATCAAGCGCACATCATGGCGTTGCTGCGAGGTGTGACCGCGCTTGGCATCGCTGATTGCTGGGTGGGGGCTGGACTGATCCGCAACGCGGTCTGGGATTACCTGCATGGTTTTCCCACTGAGCCCAGAGCGGAAAGCGACGTCGACGTTGTCTATTACGATGACCGCGAGGCCACCCTTGAGCGGGATCTTGCGATCGAGAGGCGCCTCCTCGAGAAACTCCCCGATATCGCCTGGTCAGTGCACAATCAGGCCCGCATGCATGATCGCAACGGTGATGCGCCATATCGCGATATAGAGGATGCAATCCGGCGGTGGCCAGAAACGGCAACCGCGATTGCTGCGCGAATTTTTGCTGGCGACGTGCAACTGATCGCGCCCCACGGCATCGATGACCTCGTCGGCATGATCGTTCGTCCGACCCCCGCATTTTCCTGCAAGCTGCCAATTTACCGAAGCAGATTGGCGACCAAGGCCTGGGCACGGCGCTGGCCGATGCTCCGGTTCATCGACGGGTGATGGTCGAGCAGGCCAGTGCTGCGCGCCGATGGCTGTGCGGGGGTGGGTGAGCCTCCCGTTGCCGGGCCGTTTCATGATCCTCCGCGGCCCATCCCACCGGGTGCGGGCAGGTCCCGGCCGCACCCTCTCGCTGGACCGACCGCTGCCGAGACCCCAAAACGTTGGCCTAGGCTAGAGCTCCCGGGGGCCTCGCGCTGCCATATCCGCACCATCAAGCCATGTTTGGCTCGGTCAGCCGTATCGCCTGGCGGGGGGCCGTTGCCATGGGGCTGCACTGAATTCCGGAGGCGATGTTGCGACCGGCAACTCTGAGATTTGGGCCTTGGATCCTATTGGGCACTGGCCTCGCGTTCTATTCTGGTCTCGTGTCGCATCTGACCAACACATGGGCGCCGTGGGCAAATCTCGGCGCCGGATTGTGGACACCAGCGCCCAACCCAGCGCTGGTTGCTGTGCGCAAGGGCCTGGCCCAACTCGCCGGTCAGCCCAATGTCGCAGCTGCCTCTGCCCCGGATCTGGCGGCCGCGGCGGCATTCTATGACGCGCACGCCGGGTCGCTGCTGTGGGTCGCGGAGAGCGGCATATCCGCCGCCGGCAATGCCGTCATCACCGAGATCCGCAAAGCCGATGATTGGGGTTTGCGCGCCCGCGATTTTAGCTTGCCGCAGTTGCCGACCGGCGCGATCTCCGATGAGGTAGCTGCCGCCGCCGAGATTCAGCTGACCCTGGCGGTTCTCAAGTACGCACGCCACGCGCGCGGGGGACGCTTCGCCGACCCATCGACCATCTCGAAGCTGCTGGACTACACGCCACCCGTGCGTCCACCGAGGGAGATCCTCGCGGACATTGCCGCCAGCAATGCTCCTGATGCCTACTTGCGATCGCTGCACCCCAAACACGAGCAGTTCGAGGGCTTGCGCCGGGCGTTTTTGAAATTGCGCGGTGGCAATGGGGAGATCATCGACAAGCTGCAGGCGAGTTTGCCTCAATACCTAGGCTCCGAGATGCCGAGGACAGGCGCCACGGCAAGCGCGGGATCGGGAAACGACAGTGCGGACAAGATCGTCCGGCTTGCCCGCATCCTCATCAACATGGAGCGCTGGCGCTGGCTCCCAGCGGACCTCGGCGAGTTCCACGTTTGGAACAACGTGCCCGAGTTTCTCACGCGAGTCGTAAGAAAAAACGAGACAATCCACTCCGATAGAGTTGTCGCTGGTCAGCCCGACTGGGCGACACCTGCGTTCTCGGCAGACCTGAAGATGATCGTCTTTCATCCAAGCTGGGGTGTTCCCGACGGAATAAAAAGGAAAGAGCTGTTGCCTCTCCTGCGCAGCAGCTCGCGAGGCGACTTGATCGGGTTCCTCACTGGCGCACAATCCAGCCGCGCCGTACTCGAAGAGCACAAGCTACAAGTCTACTACCAAGGCCGTCCGATCGATGCCGATCAAGTGGATTGGAGCAATGCGAACATCGCCGCCTACGAATTCCGCCAACCCCCGGGACCAACGAACGTGCTCGGCGCGATCAAATTCATCTTCCCGAACAAACACGATGTCTACATGCATGACACGCCCGACCGTGATCTCTTTGCAAGATCGTTCCGCGGTCTAAGCCATGGCTGCATGCGGGTCGCTGATCCGCGCCGACTTGCAGCGGTCCTGCTCGCTCAGGACAAAGGGTGGTCGGAGCAGCAAGTGGGGAACCTGTTGAACGGCGCAACGCGCGAGGTGGAGCTCACCACGCGCATCCCCGTTCACATGACATACTTCACGACGATCGTTGACCGCCAAGGGAGCTTGCAGACATTCGGCGATCTCTACGGTCTCGATACCCGCATGGGCGCGATCCTTTTCAAGAAAGTCCCGTTCGTGACCCCGCGCTATGACGATGAAATAAAGGCAGTGCGGGCAAGGCAGAGCCCGGCCTCGGGCGGCGCGCCAGCCCGGTCCCTGGCCGAGGCGCTCTCAAATATCTTCTCGCCCTAATGCCTTCCGGTCGTGCGTGCTGGTGGCCACCGTGGCTACCGCTTGGCGCTTCTGGCCGGTTTCCCCTGGCTTAGGACATCGAGAGCCAGATCGCATTCGAGCCGGCGTCCTGTTTTGCGACGCGACTTGCCAGGCTTGGAGGCGTTCCCTTGCGCGTCTTTCGCCAAGGATGTGCAAGTATGGGCACGCGCGTACGCAGCCCCGGGGTTGGCCGGCCACAATGGGGAGCGCCTGGGCAATCAAAGGGTGTCGGACGCGACAGAAAGGGCAGCCGCGATGCAAACGTCGATTGATCCAGCATCGATTGCAACGTTGGACCAGGACGATCCCCTGCGCAGCAAGCGTGACGCGTTCGTCCTGCCACGCGACGTCATCTATCTTGACGGCAACTCGCTTGGCCCAATGCCGAAGGCAGCGCTGCGGGAACTCAAAGTTGCGGCGGAACGCGAGTGGGCTGAGGGCCTCATCCGCAGCTGGAATGGCGCCGGCTGGATTGACTTGCCCGCGACCCTTGGCGACCGCATTGCGCACCTGATCGGTGCCGCGCCAGGTGAGACCGTTGTTACAGACACGACCTCAATCAACATTTACAAGGCGATGCACGCCGGCCTCAATCTCAGGCCGGGCCGTTCCGTCGTCGTCGCCGAAGGCGCGGGCTTTCCGACCGACATCTACATGACCGAGGGCGTGGCCAGCGTTCGCCCGGACGTCCGGATAAGGTTGGAAGGCGTCGATGCTCCGCACGTAGAGGACCTGCTCAGCGACGATGTTGCCGTGGTGCTCATGAACCACGTGGATTATCGCACGGGCGTGCTGCGTGACATGGCTGCACTAACGGGCCGCATCCATGCCGCGGGCGCCATCGCGATCTGGGACCTCTGTCACAGCGCTGGTGTCTTGAAGGTTGACCTCAACGCCAACGGCGCCGATTTCGCCGTTGGCTGCACGTACAAGTACCTCAACGGTGGCCCCGGCGCGCCAGCGTTCGTATTCGCCGCCCAGCGCCATCACAGCA
>Ga0075433_10001537_pt1 | contig 17048 bp, 12 predicted proteins | sample RhiMethybrSRZTD2_FD_75299 | JGI IMG/M metagenome (GOLD analysis project Ga0075433, IMG submission 75299) | Populus rhizosphere microbial communities from Tennessee, USA - Rhizosphere MetaG P. TD hybrid SRZTD2 | ecosystem: Host-associated > Plants > Roots > Rhizosphere > Soil | place: USA... | reverse complement strand
CTTCGAAGAAAGCCAGGGAATCTCTGCTTCGATCATCCGCCGCCACGGCGTGGAGCCAGACGTGCTCGTGTCGAGAATCAACAGCCGGATGCGGGACAACGAACTGCGCGAGGAGCGTCTTCGCAAGCGCTTCGAGCTGCCCCCGTTCCTCAAGAACTTTGCGACCAACCTGAACCTCCTCGCACGGCAGGACAAGATCGCGCCGGTCTACGGCCGCGATCTCGAGATCCAGCAGGTGCTTGAAATACTTTGCCATCGCGAGCGTTCCAACTCGGTGATGCTGATCGGCGAGCCGGGTGTCGGCAAGACGGCGATCGTGGAAGGGCTCGCGCGCCGCATCGAGTTCGAGCCCGAATCGGTGCCGGTGCGTCTGCGCGACTGCCAGGTGGTGAACCTGCAGATGAACAGCATGGTCGCGGGCACGATGCTGCGCGGCATGTTCGAGGATCGGATCCAGAACGTCATCCGCGAGATCAAAGAGCGGCCGAACCTCATTCTCTTCATCGACGAGGCGCACACGATGGTCGGCGCCGGGTCGGCGCTCGGTGCGCCGTCGGACGCGGCCAACGTGTTCAAGTCGGTGCTGGCGCGCGGCGAAGTGCGCATCATCGGCGCGACCACGCTGAGCGAGTACAAGGAATACATTCAGGAAGACGAGGCGCTGTCGCGCCGCTTCCGCACGGTGACGGTCAACGAACCGACGATCGAGGAGACGCGACGGATCCTCTACAAGGTGCGTCCGCGGCTGGAGCGCAACTACTCGGTGCGCCTGGCCGACGATGCGATCGAGACTGCGCTCGAGATGTCGCCGCGTTATCAGCGTCATCTCCACATGCCCGACAAGGTGATCGGCTGGCTCGACACTGCCGCCGTGCGCGTCGAGATCGATCGCCGCTGGGAAGTCACCGCGAACGACGTACTCGACGTGATCTCGCACGCATCGCAGATCCCGAAGGACATGGTGTTCCGCGACGTGGGCGACCGCTTCAAGGACATCAAGAACCGGCTGGGCAAGCGCGTCATCGGTCAGAAGAAAGCGATCGAGGCCGTTGCCCACCGCTTGGTGTTGAACAAGGGACCGTTGAAGGACGGCTTCGATCGTCCCGATGGCGTGCTGCTGTTCCTCGGTCCGACCGGCGTCGGCAAGACCGAGCTGGCGAAGGCCGCCGCCGAGTTCCTGTTCGGGGACGAGAAGAAGATGATCCGCATCGACATGTCCGAGTATCAGGATGGACATGTGGCGGTCGACAAGTTGATCGGCATGCCCCGCGGCATCGTCGGCAGCCAGCGCGGCGGGATCCTGACCAATCAGTTGAAGGACAACCCGTGCTCGGTGGTGCTGCTCGACGAAATCGAGAAGGCGAGCCCGAGCCTGTTGAATCTGTTCCTCCAGGCGTTCGACGAAGGATGGATCACGGACGGACGCGGCAAGCGCGTGTATCTGTCGGACACGATTGTGATCATGACGTCAAATGCGGGATCGGAGCACTTCCGCAAGCTGCAAAGCCCGCTTGGATTCGGGTCGGGCCAGCAGCACGTCGATCAGGTGCTCGCCGATATCAACAAGGAGCTCGAGCGGCGCTTCCCGCCGGAGTTCCGAAACCGTATCGATCAGGTCGTGGTGTTCGAGCCGCTGACCAAGGACGAAGTGAAGCAGATCGCGTTAAAGTACATCGACCAGGTGACAGCGTCGCTGAAACGATGGAACAAGACGCTCACGATCGAGCCCGAGGCGCTCGAGAAGCTGGTGAGCGAAGGCCACAGCCTCGCGTATGGCGCCCGCTTCCTCAAGCGCGTCATCGACGATCGCATCAAGCTGCCGGTCAGCCAGCGCTGGAAGGAAGCCAATGCGTTCCGCGTGGTGGTGCAGGACGAACAGATCGTGGTCGAGTCCGTCGGCCCGCGGCTGCTCGCAGCGGGGGCGGAGGACGCGATCGCGGTGTAGAGGAGACTGCGCTGTAATTCAGAATGCAGAATTCAGAATTCAGACAGTGACAAAGGCCGGGTGGAAGGCGTATGTCCTTCACCCGGCCTTGTCGTGTACGGGGGCTGTCTGCATTCTGAATTCTGCATTACGCGCTTCGCAGCCGCCACAACCCTAGCGACTTCCTTGCGATAGGCCCCGTCGGCGTATTTCCCGCGGTACAACTCGCGATAACCATCCAGCAGCTGTGGATACTCGTGCTCCAGCCAGCGCATGAAGTGATCGCGCGTGCCGCCCTCGAGGTGCATGACGTTGGCGCCGAAGATGCGCGCCCCATGATCGGCGGCGGCCTTGATGGTGCGTTCGATGAGCGACGGCTTCGACGAGATGCCGGGCACGATCGGCGACATCAGCACGCCGGCATCGATGCCGGCATCGACCAGCTCGCGCACGGCGCGAAGACGCTGCATCGGGTGCGCGGTCCCCGGCTCGAGCGATCGCCACACGTCTTCGTCCACGCACGGCACGCTCACGCACACGTGGCACTCCGTGCGTGCGGAGAGATCGGCAAGCACGTCCTTGTCGCGCACGATCATCGGTCCTTTGGTGACGACGCTGGTGGGATTGCGGAATTCGCAGAGCGCCTCGAGCGCCCCGCGCGTGATCTTGTAAGTGCCCTCGATTGGCTGGTAGCAGTCGGTCGCCGTGCCCATGGCTGCGAGCTCGCCCTTCCATGACCGCTTCGACAACTCGCGCCGCAGCACGGCGACGAAGTTCGTCTTCACGAGGATGACCGAGGCGAACTCATCGTCGGCCCCGAGCTCGAACTGTGCGTGATACCTGCGTGCGTAGCAGTAGTGACAGCCGTGGGTGCAGCCACGATAGGGATTGAGCGTCCACGAGAACGGCATCCCCTTCACCGGATTCAGCGCCGATCGACAGATCACTTCCTGATAACGCGCGGCGTCGGCGCGCTTCATCGCCTCGGTCAATGCCTCGGCGCCGCCGGCCTTGACCGTATCGGCTATCTGCCGTGTGGTGGGTTTGTTCCGGCCGAGGTCGAAGAGAAGTGGGGCTTTGCCCATCAAAGACACCCTGCCCAAATAGCCCAAGGCTTGCCCAAATAATCAGTGGTACCTAGCTTTTGGGCCATTCAATACCGTCCTTTTTGTTCCGACGAAAGACCCTGATCGCCTGCTCTAACCTCGCCTTTCGGCGCGTCACGACGCGCAGCTCCTCCGTAGCATCTGCGATAGCTTTCTCCCACTGTTCGCCATCAGCCTTGTCCGTAGACATTTTGTTTGACACCTTCGCAGACACGTTCGTATACTCGTCCGGTGACATCTGACGACTTGGCCTCATATCGAACCGCGCTTCGGTCGGCGCGCGAGGCATTCCTGAAAACGAATGAGCGCTTGCAGGCAATCCAAGAGGAGCAGGTGAGTCTCGCAAACGAATTGGTCCAATTGCGCCGCACCATCAGCGCCCTCTCGGCTCTGTGCAGTGAAGAGCCTGCCTTGGACAAACTCGGCATCACCAGTTCCTGCGAGCAGGTGATGGAGGCCGCGACCGCGATCATGACGACGAAGGACGTGATCGACGCCCTCGATCAACTGGGATTCGATCTGGCCTCGCAGAAGAACGCGATGGCCTCCGTGCATTCGGTGCTCACGCGCATGGCTGGCGCGAAGAAGATCGAGAAAACGACTTTGGGAAGTCAGACAGCGTGGAAGGGGCCGAACTTCGACCCCGATTCGGATATTCCGTTCTGAAAGGAGAAAAAAGCGGAGACGTGGGTGAGCTGGTAAAACCTCCGGACTGTTAATCCGGCGCCGGGCCTCCCGTGCAAGGAATACCCCGGCCGCGGGTTCGATTCCCGTCGTCTCCGCCAATCCATAATATCGTTCTATTCGCGCTGTCGCTGCAACCGCGCTATTTTCGGCCCGGAAGCGCCCCTGCTGCCCGAAGCGCCAACTGCCGTAGCCACGCCGATAGCTCCAATCCTTCGCGCGTAGCTGCGTCAGTGAGTGCACGCTTCTGCTCGGCCGTAACGCGCATCCTGACCACGTCGTCCTTGGTAGAACGCCTAGTTTTTGCCATTGACCACAACGTAGCGTATTTGTAGCTACATTGCAATCACAAAATACTTGTTGACTCTGTAGTCCGTTTGTAGCTACAATGTAGCTATGTTGATTGACGCCAACGACGGACGCCAGCAGCGGGGATTGCAACTGGCAGCGACAAAGCGAATCGTTCGCAAGGGACTGAGCACTTTCACGGTCCCGTCGCAAACCGACAACACGGTGAAGTACACCGTCGTTCAGGAAGCGAGCGATAAGTTCGTTTGCTCGTGCCCGGACTTCGAGTTGACCGGAAGCACTTGCAAACACGGCTACGCGCTTGAGTTCTATCTGAGGCGAGAGACGACGCCCGATGGCACCGTGGTTGAGACTCGTGCGGCCCGCGTGACCTACGCGCAGCAGTGGCCCGCCTACAACAAGGCGCAGACCACGGAGAAGTCGCAGTTCTGTACTCTGCTGCGCGATCTGGTGGCCGACGTGCCGACGCCAGAATACAAGCGTGGTCGCCCGTCGCTGCCGCTTGGCGACATGATTTTCTCCGCTGCGTTCAAGGTGTACAGCACGGTCAGCGGTCGGCGCTTCATGACAGACCTCAAGACGGCTGCCGATGCTGGCCTCATCTCTGCGCTGCCGCACTACAACAGTATCTTCAACATCCTCGACCGCGAATCCCTGACGCCAATCCTTCAGGAACTGATTACCCGCTCCGCGCTGCCGCTCAAGGCACTCGAAACTGACTTCGCTGTGGACTCGACCGGCTTCGGGACGCAGAATTTCTACCGCCACTTCAGTGCGAAGTACGGCCGGACGATGGAGAAGCGTCACTTCCTCAAGGTCCACGCGATGATCGGAACGCGCACAAACGTTGTGACCTCCGCTGTCGTGACTGACGAGCACACTGGCGACTCGCCAATGCTTGCGCCGCTCGTGACCGAAACAGCTGAGAACTTCAACGTCGAACGCGTCAGCGCGGACAAGGCGTACGCCTCGTCCTTCAACTTTGAACTGATTGAATCGTTCGGAGCGAAGCCGTTCGTGCCGTTCCGAAACGTGACCGTCTACGGTAAGTCGGCGATCTGGAATCGCCTCTTCCACTTCTTCCAGTTTCAGAAGGAAGAGTTCCTGACGCAGTACCACAAGCGGTCGAACATCGAGTCCACGTTCTCCGCGTTGAAGAGGAAATTTGGCGACACGATTCGCAGCAAGTCGCCGGTTGCTCAGCGAAACGAAGCGCTGTTGAAGGTGCTCTGCCATAACCTCGTCTGCGTCATTCACGAGATCACCGCGTCCGGCTCGACCGCGACGTTTCCAGCGCTGAGTGCCGTCTGCACAACAAAGGCTGCGCCTGCCCAACAAGTGCTAACTTTGGAGTGATTCATGGGCAAAGCCGAGAAGTGGCGCAGTTTCCATGGCGAACCGACGTGTCTTCGCTCTATGTTCGCCATGAAGTCTATCACGGGCGACTCCGCCAATACTCCAGCAGATCGTCGAGCATCTGGTCGAAGGAGATCGTGGGCTGCCATCCGGTCGCCTGTTCGAGGCGAGAGCAGTTGGCGGTGAGGACCGGCACATCGGCGGGCCGCATGCGCGCGGGATCGGATTCGATTCGCACCGGCACCTTCGAACGCGCGATCAGTGCCTCCAGCACCGCGCGAATCGCCCTCGACGTCCCCGATCCGACGTTGTAGATCACGCCGCGAACGCCTGATTCCATCAGCGCCGCATAGGCGCGCACGACGTCGCGCACGTCGCTGAGATCGCGGCGCGCCTCGAGATTGCCGACACGAATCACCGGCTCCATCGCGCCGGCCTCGATGAGCGCGATCTGGCGCGCCATGCTGGGCGCCGCATAGGCCGCCGTCTGACGCGGTCCGGTGTGGTTGAACGAGCGGGTGAGCACCACGTCGAGGCCGTCTTCCTCGACGGCACGGCGCGCGAGCTCTTCCTGCGCGAGCTTGCTGAGCGCGTAGGGACTGGCCGGGGCGAGGACGGCGTCTTCACCAAGCGGCTCGCTCGACGGCGCGTAGACAGCCGCAGAGCCTGGTGCCAGCACACGGCATTCGATCTCGGCACGGCGAAGGGCGTCGAGCAAATGCTCGGTGGCGAGGACGTTTCCCTCGAGCACACCGGTCGTATCGCGCCACGATTCGGCGACGTTGGTCACGCCCGCGCAGTGATACACCTGTGAAGGCCGGACGGTCGCGATTGCCGTGCGTACCCGATCGCGATCGAGGAGGTCGACGCGCTGCCAATGCGCCAGAGACGCCAACTCCGTTGGCGGGTCCGACCGCGTCCACGCGACGATGGCATGAGCCGGAGCGAGATGTTGAACGAGATGACCGCCGGCGAACCCGCTGGCGCCGGTGACGAGAACCGGTCCGCTCACTGCCGCCGTTCGTACTGGGTCTGGTAGTAGGCGCGAAAAGCCGGGTCGTGCTCCTTGATTGGGCGCCACCACCAGTGCTCGTCGCGGTACCACTGGACGGTGCGCTGCAGACCGTCTTCGAACGGGATCTGCGGCGCCCAGCCGACGCTGCGCAGCTTCGTGGTATCGAGGCAATAGCGCCGATCGTGTCCGGGACGATCGGCCACAGGCTTGATCAACGACGTCGGCTTGCCGACTGCGGCGAGGATGCGATGGGTCAGGTCGACGTTCATCACCTCGTTGCCGCCGCCGATGTTGTAGACCTCGCCGTTGACCGCCTCGTCGATCAGCAGGTCGATGGCGCGGCAGTGATCGTCGACGTGCAGCCAATCGCGGACATTCTTGCCGTCGCCATACAGCGGCACTGGAATGTCGTCGATGGCGTTGGTCGCGAACAGCGGGATCACCTTCTCAGGGAACTGATACGGACCGTAGTTGTTCGAGGCGCGGGTGATGATGACCGGCACGTTGTAGGTGGCGTAGTAGCTGTAGGCCAGCCGATCGGCTCCGGCCTTGCTCGCGGCGTACGGATTCCTCGGCTTCAACTCGTCGGTCTCGCGGCTTGCGCCGGTCGGCACGCTGCCATAGACCTCGTCGGTCGAGATCTGCACGAAGCGCCGCAGCTTCGGCGCCCGTCGCGCCGCCTCGAGCAGCACCCACGTGCCTTCCACATCGGTACGAATGAAGTCGCCGGCGGCCAGGATCGATCGATCAACGTGTGTCTCGGCCGCGAAGTGCACGACGATCTCCGATCGCTCGACCAGCCGTCCACTCACCGGCGCATCGAGGATGTCGCCGTGCACGAAGACGTGCCGCGGATCGTCGATCACATCGTGCAGGTTTTCGCGCCGTCCCGCGTACGTCAGCTTGTCCAGCGTGGTCACGCGCCAGTCGGGATGAGCGCGCAAGGCGAAGCGGACGAAGTTGCTGCCGATGAACCCGGCGCCGCCGGTCACCAGGACATCAACCATCTTTGCGGGTCCAGTCGTACGGCAGCGTGCCGTGCGGGTCGAGGCGATATTCGTCGGGCTCGGCGTAGGCGTAGGGCTCGGTCGGCACGTTGATCACGAGCGAGACGTCGGTGGAGATGCACTTCCAGCCGTGATACACGAGATTCGGCACCTGCACGAGCGTCGGATTCTGCGTGCCGAGAAAGAACTCGTTGATCGCGCCGTTGGTCGGCGAGTCGGGGCGGGTATCGACCAGCACCAGCTTCACCATACCGGCCACGCAGGCGAAGTGGTCGATCTGACGCTGGTGGTAGTGCCACGCCTTGACCACGCCGGGATAGGTTGCCGACAGGTAGACCTGTCCAAACTTCGTGAACAGCTCGCTGTCGTCCACGCGAAGGATTTCCATGAGCCAGCCGCGTTCATCGGGAATCAGCCGCAGCGACTTCGTCTTCACATCGTGAATGCGCGGATGCTTCGTCACCGTCGCCACGTACGACGTAGGGTTGCTCATTCGTTCCTCAGAACCGGCGGGTCTCAAGACCCGCCTCTACGTACAGTTTATTACCACCTGATGCCGACTTCGGAATTGTCGCCCAACATGAACCGGTAGGCGCTCGGCTTGAGCGGCACGCGATAGATCTTGACGTTCTTGCCAATGAGACTGTCGGTGACCCGGTTGGCGAGATCGCGCAAGCACGACCCTTCCAGCACGATGCTGTGCTCGATCTCCGTGTCCTGGATCTCCACGTCGTTCATGATCGACGTGAACGGGCCGACGTAGGCGTGGACGATCCGCGCGTTGCGGCCGATAATCGCCGGGCCGCGGATGACCGAGCGCTCGATCACGGCGCCCTCGTCGATGACCACCTTGCCCTCGATGCGGCTCTGATCGTCCACCGAACCCGACACGCGCTGCTGGAAGGTTTCGAGGATCAGCCGGTTGGCTTCGAGCATGTCTTCGAGCTTGCCCGTGTCCTTCCACCATCCGTCGACGATCTTCGGTCGCACCGTCAGGCCGTGATCGATCAGGTCCTGAATCGCGTCCGTGATCTCCAGCTCGTTGCGGGAGCTCGGGCGAATCCGTTCGACCGATTCGAACACATCGGGGCCGAACATGTAGACCCCGACCAGCGCCAGATCGCCGATCGGCTCCTTCGGCTTCTCGACGAGGCGCACCACTTTGCCGTCGCGCAGCTCGGCGACGCCGAACATCTGCGGATCGGGAACCTTGGCGAGCAGGATCTGTGCGGCCGGCCGCTCGTCGCCGAACTCCTTCACGAACTCGGTGATGCCCTTGTTGAGCAAGTTGTCGCCGAGGTACATCACGAAGGGATCGTCACCGATGAAGTCGCGGCTGATCTTGACCGCATGCGCGAGCCCGCGCGGCGCATCCTGCTCGATGTAGGTGACGCGCACGCCCCAGCGCGATCCATCGCCCACGGCGGCGCGAATTTCGGCCTGGGTGTCGCCGACGACGATGCCGATGTCGCGGATGCCGGCGTCGGCGATCGCTTCGATGCCGTAGAAGAGCACCGGCTTGTTGGCGATCGGGACCAGCTGCTTGGCGCTCGTGTAGGTGAGCGGGCGCAGCCGGGTGCCCTTGCCTCCGCTGAGAATCAGCCCCTTCACGCGCTACCGGACTCCGCCGAAGGCGCCGAAGAAGTTCGAGAACGTGCCCAGTCCCGCGAGCACGAACCCGAAGTTGAAGCGTGTGTCGGAGGGAAGCGCATAACCTGTCGGGTAATTGACTTTCTGCAATTCGACCTGCAGGCCGCAGCACTGTGCGAGGTAGTTCATCGAGATGTGTTGGCTCTGAATGAACGACTGCGTGATGTTCCAGTACACCGAGTAGCCCAAGGTCGCGCGGCTGTCGAGCCAGCGTAACGTCGCACCGCCGGAGACGAAATCACCAGACGATCGCGTGTGGCTGAATATGACGTTGGCTGATGTGGACGGCAGGTTCAGCGTACCACCGGACGAGACGGACATCAGGCCACGTCCCGACACGTCGTATTCGAGACGCGAGTTGGCGTCGAACAGCATGGTCGGCGACACCCGTGCGGTCACGGAGATCGGCGACAAGTCGGCTGAGCGCACGTTTGACAGGCTTTGATACGTGGAGTCGAACGGAGCGGCCAACGGATTGGAATAGTAGGTCTGCTGAATGCCCACTGTCACGAACTCTCGTGTCTGTCCGCGGACGCCATCGACGGTTCGAGCGCGGTAAAACATGCGGTTGGTCAACCCGTACGTCACCTTCGTGTTGCCACTGACCACGAAGTCGGAGACATCGCTGACGCTTCGCGGCGTGCTCGTGTAGTCGGAGATCTGGCTGGTGAAGTCGACGGTGAACGCCGGCTCGATCACATGTTTGAGCCGCTCGGCAAACCCGGTCGGCCGGTCCCAGATTTTCGTGAACACCGGACCGACGATATCCGATCGCAGCGAGCTGTACTGCCGAAGGTAGGGGTGATCCGACAGCGTGGAAAATGAACTGCTGACACTGCGCGAGTACCGCGTCGTCCGGTAGGTGGCGCTCGTGTTGATCGACAGGAACGTGAGTCGTGACATCGGAATGCGCACCGTCGGCGTCACGTCCAGCCGGCCGAAGCTGTCGTCTCTCGTCACGATTCCGTTGCTCACGGACTCATTGGGCAGGAACGCGTACTCGCTGTTCACTGAGGCGTAGATCGGCGCGTTGAACAGCCGCTGCGGCGACAGGCTGGCCGTGACCCGCGGCGTGCTGCCATACACAGTGGAGTTGTCGGCGTCGCTGAAGGATTCCTGTCGCTGATAGAGCGCGCTGGTCGAGATCGGACCGTGGTTGCCGGTGAGGCCAGCCTCGATCGTGCGGCGGTTTTGCGAGGCCTGATAGATGTTCTGGTGGTACAGCTGCTGATTGAGCAGGCTCGTGAAGTATTCGACGCGCGCCCGCGCTCTGAGCCCCGTGAAGATCGTCTGATTGACCGACGACGTCACCTGATAGTCGGTGCTGGCGGGGATGGTGGCGCCGTTGCTGGAGTAGCTGGCTTCTTTCTGATTGAATCGGTAGAAGCGGACGTCGCCGGACGATTGCGGCGACGTGGTGTAGCGGTACTCGAGGCCCGCGCCTTGACCGGCGCGCGTGAACCAGTCGTGAAAGAACGTGGCGTCCTGGCTGCGGCCGATGGCCCAGAAGAAGGCGTTGCTCAAGGCCTGACCGCGCGTCGTCGACGTGCCGTAGGTGGGCAGCAGAAAACCGGTGGCGCGGCCGCTTTTCTGAATCGGATAGTAGATGACCGGCAGAAACATCAGCGGCACGCCTTTGACGCGAAGCACCGTGTCGCGCGCGAACGCATAGTCATCCAGGTTCAGCACCACGCTGTCGGCGGTCATCTCCCACCGCGGTGTGGGTTGCACGCAGGTGCTGAAGCCGCCGCGCGTGATGCGGTACTTGCGCGACCCGAGCTTCTCAATCTTGTCGCCGAAGAAGTACACGTCGGCGTCCTGGTTGCCGAACTGCTTGCGATCGGCCTGCAACCCCAGCGACATGATGCCGGACGCCGTGGTGAACGTGCCGGTGCCGTTGTCGGCGTTGTATTCGATTCGCTCCGCGGCGATCCGTCCCTCGGCACCGGCAAACACGACGTTGCCCTGGGCGACGAGTCGGTTGGTGTCGAAGAACATGTCGATCTGATCGGCCGAGAGCTGCGTCTGGTCGTCGAGCGGCAGCTCCACGTCGCCGACGAGCTGCAGATGATCCTTCTCCACGTACTCCTGTTTGTCGGCGCTCCATCGCAGGCGCTTGAGAGAAGTACTGTTCGTCCCCGGCGTCTCGGCCGGTGGCTGCTCAGGAGCCTGCTGCGCGAACGTTGTCGCACTCGACACACAGAGCCACACGAACACAGGAACTACGAGCCAGCGCATGGACGAGGATCAATGCCGAGTTTCATCGCAGAATAGCACGCCGCATCAGGCCGTCGCGCACCGCGCCGACGAGGAAGATCGACCCGGCCACGCACACCATCGGCGACATCTCGAGCGCGCGTTCGATCGCTCGCGCGGGCTCCGGCTCGACGATGACGTCGGTCGCGCCGGCCTCGCGCAGATGTGCGGCCAGTTCCTCTGGCGTGCGGGCTCGCGGTGTCGGCGCCGCTGTGGCGAACACGTTCGACACGCGCGGCAGCAGCGTCCGCACGATCTCGGCCACGTTCTTGTCACGCATCACGCCGATCACAAGCGGCGGGCGCCCGGGGTGCCAGCGATCGAGATACGCGGCCAGCGCGCGCGCGCCTTCGGGATTGTGCGCGGCGTCGAGGAGGACGCGGCGCCCGCCCTCGAGCGTCAGCAGCTCGAGACGAGCCGGCCACTCGGCGTTGGCGAGTCCTGTCTCGATCGCGGATCGGTCGATGTTCGTGCCGGCCTCGGCGGCCGCTTCGAGGAGTCGAACCGCGACTCGCGCGTTCGATACCTGGTGCTCGCCTCGCAAACCGAGTGTGACTGGCCCGTAGCCGGCGCGTGGCGTCTGCATCGTCAGTCGCGCGCGTCCATCGACGATCGTCACGTCGCACGTCGTGTCGTGCGCGGCTTCAATCAATCGCGCCCCGCGTTCGGCGGCGGCGCGGCGGACCACTTCGAGCGCCTCGGCCGGAAGGTCGCCGGCCACGACCGTCATGCCGCTCTTGATGATGCCGGCCTTCTCGAACGCGATCGCCTCGAGCGAATGGCCCAGATGCTGCTGATGATCGAAGTCGATGGTCGTGATGGCTCCGGCGATCGGCGCGATCACATTGGTGGCATCGAAGCGGCCGCCGAGCCCGACTTCGACGACCGCGATCTCGACGCTGGCCCGGCGAAACAGCTCGAACGCCGCGGCCGTCGTCGCCTCGAAGAACGTCGGCGGCACTGACAACACGCCGCTCTGCTGCAGGCGATCGGCACAGAGCAACACGTCTTCCACAACCGATTCGAGCGCGGCGCTGTCGACCGGTGCGTCGTCGATCACGAACCGCTCGGACAGATCGCTCAGATGCGGCGAGGTGTAGCGCGCGGCGGAAATGCCGGCCGCGCGCAGCGCCGCGTGCGTCATCGCGGTCACCGACCCTTTGCCGTTGGTGCCCGCGACGTGCAGCGATCGGAACGCTCGTTCGGGGTGACCGAGGCCTTCGCACAAGCGGCTGATGTTCTCGAGACCGAGCTTGATGCCGAACGTCTCGAGCGCAAAGAGGCGCTCGATGAGCGCGTTATGCGGCCTCATTGATGAATCTGGGGCTCGTTGCTGCGACCGCATAACGGGCTCGGGCGCGCGAAGCGCGCCCAAGAAACGCTGGAACGAGTCGACGGCTCCGCTGGGATATCACCGGCGGAGACCTTGACTCGTTCAGCGCCGTGTGTCGAGTGCGGCGGCGCCAACGCCAACGGGCTCCGGCTCGGGCGAGGTGCGCTCGGCTCGCATGAACCGGAGCGCGCGCGAGAGCGTGGCTTTCAGGTCGCGCCGATCGACGACGAGATCGAGCATGCCGCGCTCGACGAGGAACTCGCTGCGCTGAAATCCCTCGGGAAGCTTCTGCTTGATCGTCTGCTCGATGACGCGTGGGCCCGCGAATCCAATCAAGGCCTTCGGTTCGGCGATGTTGAGATCGCCGAGCATCGCGAAGCTGGCCGTGACACCGCCGGTCGTCGGATCGGTGAGCACCGAGATGAACGGCAGCCGGGCACGATCGAGCCGCGACAGCGCCGCCGCCACCTTGGCCATCTGCATCAACGACAGCGCCCCCTCCATCATCCGCGCGCCGCCCGAGCACGAGATGACGATCACCGGTTGGCGCTTGCCGCACGCCATCTCGATCGCTCGTGTGATCTTTTCACCAGCCACGATCCCCATGCTGCCGCCGATGAACGAGTACTCCATCGCGGCGACGGTCACCTCGATGCCATCGAGCCGCCCGGTGGCGACGATCACCGAGTCTTTGAGGCCCGAGCTTTCCTGGGATGTCTTGAGGCGATCGCGATAGGGCTTGGTGTCGGTGAACTGCAGGGGATCGGTGGACGTGAGGTCAGCGAAATGCTCGCGGTAGTCGCTGTCGTCGAAGAGCGCCTTCAGCCGCTCCGTGGCACTGATTCGAAAATGGTGGGCGCACTTGGGACAGACGTTGAGGCTGGCTTCGAGATCTCTGTTGTAGATGAGCTGGGTGCAGCCCGGACATTTCACCCAGAGACCCTCGGGCACTCGGCTTGGCTTCTCGGCGGTGGAGGAGGCGATTGGCTTCCGGGTCTTCTTGAACCAGGCCATCTGGGGGTAATTAAGCAGGTAAGAACTCAAAAGTCAAAACTCAAAACTCGAAAACTGCTCGCTTTCGCCTTTTCGCCGTGGTTTCTGGCTTTTTGAGTTTTGAGTTTCGAGTTTTGAGTTGCTACGTGCGAGGCACGTAGTACTGCGTCCCGCGCCCCATGTTCTGGATCTGCCTGAGGAGATCGTCGAGCGCATCGTCGCTGCCTGCGAGATCGAGCTGCGACGTTTCGACGACGAGCAGCGGGGTGGCGCTGTAGTGGAAGAAGAAATGCTGGTACGCCTCGTTCACCTCCCTCACGTACTCGTCGTCGGGGTCCAACGACTCGGCTTCGACCTCGCGCGCGCGATCACGTAAGCGGCGCACGAGCACATCGGTGGGCGCCTGCAGATAGATCACGAGATCGGGAGCGGGCACATCTTTGACGAGGAGATCGTAGAGACGCTGGTAGATGAACAGCTCGTTGTCGTCGAGATTGAGGTAGGCGAAGATCTTGTCCTTGTCGAAGAGATAGTCGCTGACCGTCGTCTGCGAGAAGAGATCGCCTTGTTGCAACGTCTGTTGTTGACGGTGACGGTTCAACAGGAAGAACAACTGCGCCTGGAGCGCCGATCCCGCACGGGCATTATAGAAATCGGCCAGGAACGGATTCTCGCTCTCCTCGAGGATCGTCGTGGCATCGAGACGCGAGGCGAGTCGCTCGGCGAGCGCGGTCTTGCCGACGCCGATCGGTCCTTCAATCGCGATGTACTGAAACGGCATGCGTCAGGGTCGTAGAGGCGGGTCTTCAACCCGCCTTTCGATCGGCCGCTCGGCGGTCGAGCTTCGAGCCTGCATGCTATCATCGCCGCCGATGCGCACGGTGAGCCGCAGCGCGGTTGTCGCTTTCATCCTCACGCTCACCTGTGCCAGCTGCAAGACCGTCCCGGTTGCGCCTACCGTTCCCGTCATCACGTGGGAACAGAAGCTGGCCGCGATCATCCGTCTCGAAGACCAGCGCATTCTGCGCGAGCCCAATCCACTGCCACCGGTCGTGCTGCGTCCGGCGACGAAGACTACACCCGCGATCGTTGCGCCGCCACTGCCGACCGATCTGGTGCGGATGCTCAAAGACGATGAGGCGCGCGTCCGCCGACGGGCGGCGCTCGCGATCGGACGGGTTGGTCTTGCCGAAGGCGTCGAGCCGCTCACCAACCTCCTCAACGACGGCGAGACGGAAGTGAAGCAGATGGCGGCGTTCGCGCTCGGGCTGATCGGCGATGCCGCCGCACGACCCGCGTTGCTCGAGGCGTTGAAGAGCCCGCAGCCGATCGTTCAAGGGCGGGCCGCCGAAGCACTCGGGCAGATCGGCAACAAAGCGGACGGTCCCGCGATTTCGACCATGGTGCAGGCGCACGTTCGCGCGGGCGTGCTCACCGGCGTGATGGCCGACGAGATCGGCTATCCCCTGGCGCCGCCGATCGAAGCGTCGCGGCTGGGCATCTACGCGCTCACGCGACTAGGCGATTACGACTCGCTGGCTGCGGCGGTGCTCGCCAACGGAAAGCCCGTGTCGGCGTGGTGGCCGGTGGCCTACGCACTGCAGCGCGTCGGCGATGCGCGCGCGTCGACCGCGCTGACAGCGCTGCTCTCGACGCCGGGCCGGTTCACCGCGGCCTTCGCCGCCCGTGGTCTTGGCACAGCCAAAGTCGCGGACGCGGCGCCCGCACTGAGGCGCATCGTCACCGACCAGAAAGCCCCGCCGGCGGTCATCGTTCAGTCGATCCGCGCAATCGCCGCGCTGCGCGACACCGCTTCGCTTCAAACGCTGCGCACGATCGTGCTCAATCGCACTGCCGACGCCACATTGCGCTTCGAAGCGATGACCGCGCTGGCTGCGCTCGTGAACGAATCGTCCACCGATATGCTGCTCGATCTCGCCTCGAACCCGACACCGGAGATACGAGCCGCGGCGTTGGGCGCGCTGGCCAAAGTGGAACCCGACGCTTTTGTGTCGACCCTGGCCAGTCTCGATGTGGATCGCGACTGGACGGTTCGTGTGGCGCTGGCCAATGCCCTGGGGACGCTCCCCGCCGATCGCGCCGCGCCTCGACTGACGATGATGCTGAAGGATCCCGATCGGCGGGTGATCCCGGCCGTGCTCGCAGCGCTGGCGTCCGCGAAGGTGGTCGGAGCCGATCGCGTGCTCATCGATCTTCTGAAATCGATGGACTTCGTGATTCGCGGCGCGGCGGCAACGGCGCTCGGCGATCTGAAAGTGGCGTCTGCGGCGGCGCCGCTCATCGACGCGTATCGCAACGCCGCGTCGGATCGCGAATACGGCGCGCGGGCGAGCGCACTCGCGGCCCTGGCCAAGATCGACCCCGCAGCCGCGCGCCCGATCCTCATGGAGGCACTCAAGGATCGTGATTGGGCGGTGAGAATCCGTGCAGCCGATCTGCTGCGCCAGCAGAATGTCGCCGAGCAGCCGACTCGCCCCGCCGCTCCGGCACCGGCCAACAGTCGCGAGTTTCAGACCGTGGTCGCGCCGCGCTACTCACCGCATGCCTACATCGAGACCGAGAAGGGCACGATCGAGCTGGAGCTGGCGGTGGTCGATGCGCCGTTGACGGTGGCGAACTTCATGGCGCTGGCGCGGAAGGGGTTCTTCAACGGCATCGCCCTTCACCGGATCGTGCCCGACTTCGTCGTGCAGGACGGCGATCCGCGGGGCGATGGCGAGGGCGGTCCGGGCTATTCGATTCGCGATGAGATCAACGAGCGGCCCTATCTGCGCGGCACCGTCGGCATGGCACTCGACTGGAAAGACACCGGCGGCAGTCAGTTCTTCATCACGCATTCCCCGCAGCCGCATCTCGATGCGCGATACACCGTGTTCGGACACGTGGTCGCCGGGATGGATGTCGTCGATCGACTGGTGCAGTGGGATGTGATCAAGAGCGTGACGATCTGGGATGGAGTGAGCCCGCAATAGCGAGAGCCAACTCCCAATCCCACGACACTCTCAGTGCTGGAATCGGGAGTTGGCGAATCGGCAGTTATCTCTTCTTCGCCGCCTTCTTCTTTCCGCCCTTCGCTTTCTTCGCCATCTGAAATCCCCCCCTTCGCCCGTGGTGTGGATACGCGACCGCGTCTACGGACACTCAGCGCACTCTGCCGCCTGGCACGTCGGCCCGAGCATAGGCAACGCAGGTTCGCGGGCTTGCTCTCGCGCGTGATGGTGTGCGCACGCGGAGAGATCTGAAAGTCGTGGGACAAAAAAAATGGGGTGCTCGCTTCGAGCACCCCGTGAAGCCGTGCGGAAGAACTACCGCTTCTTCGCGGCCTTCTTCTTCGAGGCCTTGGCTTTCTTCGCCATTGTGTTCTCCTCAGGATTAGCAGCTCAGCCTCCGACGA
>Ga0075433_10001535_pt1 | contig 17060 bp, 13 predicted proteins | sample RhiMethybrSRZTD2_FD_75299 | JGI IMG/M metagenome (GOLD analysis project Ga0075433, IMG submission 75299) | Populus rhizosphere microbial communities from Tennessee, USA - Rhizosphere MetaG P. TD hybrid SRZTD2 | ecosystem: Host-associated > Plants > Roots > Rhizosphere > Soil | place: USA... | reverse complement strand
TAGATCGTGTTCAGGCTGAGGCCGGTGAACTTGGCGAGCCCATAGGCGGACAGGCCGCGCGCTTCCAGCAGCTGCCGCAACCGCAGGCGCAGCAGGCCTCTACGGCGATAACGGATCTTCTCGCCCCGATACTGTGGCATATCGCCCCCTTGCGATATATAACAAGTATGTGTATTATAGCACCTACATAATATAACATGAATGGTTGCTATAACACCATGGGCATCGGTCGGGTGCGTGGGTCCGCGGGAATCGCCGGGTGCGTGCTGGTGGCCACGGCGGCGTTCGCGCCGGGGCTCGCCGCCCAGGGCGCCAAGGAGGCGACCGGGCGGAGCCGCCCCAGCGCCGTCGTGGCCCGGCCCACGTCCCACCTCCAGCCGGCCCGCGGCATGCTCGGCGACCTGGTCGGCACGTGGCGGTTCGAGATCTGGTTCGCGGGGAACTTCAGCGGGACGCCCGACGTGTCGGGCATCCGCGTCCTGAAGGCGCTGTTCGACGACCTGCGGCTGGAATGGACCGAACTGCTCGATCACTCCCAGGTGCAGGGCCAGGGCTTCGTGGGCTTCGATCCCGCGAGCGATCGCTTCTTCAGTACCTCGGTGTACAACGTCGGGACGGCGCCCGAGCTCTTGACGGGCGTCCTGGACGATGCGCAGCCGAGCATCACGTTCTACGCCCTCACCATCTCGCCCGGCCCAGGCGAGTCTCCCCCGTCCGCTGCGGCGCCGGCCTCCACCCTGGCCGTGCTCGACCACGATCATTTCACGTGGACCGCGCAGGACCGGTCGTGGCGCGCGGTGTTTACGCGCCGGTAGTCACACAGGCCCAACCGAAGGTCGCAGGTACTTGCCACCCGCGCCGCGACGATGCATGCTCTCGGCGCGGGCGGCGATCTACGCCCAACCTCGGCGACCCTCCCCCAGCGGGGGTCCTCGTGAGGCAAAGGGGGGCATACTCCCGGATCGGCATCGAGGCAACCTTTGCGTCGCCGCGGGGCGTCGCTGCTGGGGGGCGTGTGGCCCGTGGCCCGACCAAAGGACCGATCCGATGCCGACCAACAAGGATTTCAAGCGCCTTGTGCGCGCTCGCATGCAGAAAACGGGCGAATCCTACACCGCCGCCCGCGCTCATCTCATCATCAAGAAGCCAGGAGCCACGCAGCACGCCCGCACCCCCGACTACGCCAAGCTCGCCGGCATGATGAGCGATGCCGCGCTCAAGGCGAAAACCGGATGCGGCTGGGAGCGTTGGGTGAAAGCCCTCGACCGGGTGCAGGCGTACGGCTGGCCGCACCGGCGCATCGCCGAGTACGTGCACGAGCAGTACAAGGTGCCGGGCTGGTGGTCGCAGACGGTCACCGTCGGGTACGAGCGCATCAAGGGTCTGCGGGCCATTGGCCAGCGCCGCGGCGGCGGGTTCGAGGCGACCAAGAGTAAGACCTTCGCGGTATCCCTTTCCCGGCTGTACCGAGCCTGGTCGGACCCCGGCACGCGGGCGCGGTGGCTGCCCGGCGTGGATCTGACGGTCCGCACGGCGACGCGTCACAAGTCCATGCGGATCACCTGGCCGGACCAGAGCGCGGTGCAGGTGGGCTTCGCCGCTCGCAGCGCCGCCAAGAGTCAGGTGCAGATCCAGCACGCCAAATTGCCGGACAAGGGGGCGGCGGCAAAAATGAAGGCGTATTGGGAGGGCCGGCTGGCAGCCCTGCAGGAGGTACTGACCTAGCGGCCTAGGCGCTTTTCACTTGGCCCGTGTTGACGGCGGCGATCGCGCGGACGTGGTCCACGGTCCGCTGGGCGACCTCGAACAGACGGTACAGGTCGGCCTGGAGCGCGTCGACGGTCGCCTGCCGCTGCGCCGTGTGCTCCAGCGCCTGCATGAGCTGCGCTTGGCTGGCATGCCACTTGGCAAGGTGCTCCTCGAACTCCGCCATGCGCTTGTGCACGAACCGCAGGTTGCCGGCGCGACTCTCGAGATCATCGAGCGTCGTGCTGAGCGCGGCCGTGCGGTCGGTAGCGCCGGCGAGCGCTCCGTTGACCTGGCCGGCGCGCTCCTCCAATTGCCGGGCGATGGTCGCCGCCTCGGCACGCAGCTCCGATGCCCGCTCGAGGTGCTCGGTAGCGGAATCGAGCGCTGTCCGCCGCAGCTCGAGTTCCCGCCCCAACGCCCTGGTTTCTTCCGCGAGCGCTTCGAGGCGCTGGGCGCGGGCCTCGAGCGCCCTGACGGCGCCGTCCACCTGTGTCATACGGCGCTCGGCCCGCTCCACCGTCCCGATCACGGTTGGCACCAGCTTCTCGATGCGCGCCGCCTCGGTGGCGTGGGCCGTGACCGCCTGGAACTGCTGATCGGCGGTGTCCATCCGGGCTACGAGCCCACCGGTGCGCTCGTCGAGCTGCGCCGCCGTGGTCGTGAGGTCGGACAGCCGGGTGTTCAGCTGCTCTACGAGCCGGCGGCGCGACTCAATCTGGGCCATGGCGTGCGACAGGCGGTCGGCATCGCGGCGCACCGACTCGACCGTCGGCTTCATCCCTTCCACTGCCGCGAGCTCGCCGCGCAGCACCTCCACCGATTCGGTGACGTCGGTGAGCCAGGCTTTCGTGCCCGCCTGCGCCTCGCGCACCCGTCCAATCTCACTTTCGGCCACCCGCATGCGCCCCAGCGCATCCTTCACCTCCTGGTGAGTCCCCTTCAGACTCGCGAAGTCGCGCAATGCGGCGTCGAAGGCCGGCTGCGCCTGCTCCAGGCGCGCCGCGCGCTCGGTCATGCGCTCGACCGTCTGGGCGAGCTGCGCAGCATCTCCCTCGAAGCGCTTGACGGTTTGCTGCGCCTCGTCCCGTAGCCCGCTCAGGCGTCCGTGCAGCTGCCGGTCGGTCTGGACGATCTGTTCGTGGCGCGCGCTGATCTCTTGCGACCGGGCCAGCAGGTCGGCGTGGAGGGCGCGCAGCTCGGTGACGCGGGTTTCGAGCGAACCCAGACTCTCGGCGTTGCCCTCATGTGTGCGAATCTTGGCGTCGATATCCCGCATGACTTCGTCGAGCCGCATCGCCTGGCCGATGGCGCGATCCACCATGTCGCGCTGCTGCTCCAGCACGGCGACCTTCTGCGTGACGTCATCGGCGAGGGCCTTCAGCGTGCCCAGCTGCCGCTTGGTGTCAGCGGCGTCGGTGGCGGCCTGCGTGAGATGCGCAAACCCCTCCTCGAGCCCGGTGACGCGGACCTGCGCGGCCGCGACGCCTCCTTGCACGTGCTGCTGTCGCTCCTCGAGCGTGTGCAGGCGGGCGGCCGCTGCTTCGCCGGCGCGATTCAGCTCGTCTTGCCGTTGGCGCGCGCGGTCGAACGTGCTGGAGAGGTCGCGTACCTGGCCTGTGAGCGTGTCGGCGTCGACGCGTAGCGTCTTGAGCCCGGGGGCGGACGCGAGCAGGCTCGTGAGGTCGCCCTTCAGCGCCAGCGCCGCGTCGAACGTGGCGCGCAGCTGCTCGATCTCGCCGTGCAGCCGCTTGACTTCCTCCGCGGTACGCTCCACCTGGGTTTCGGTGCGGCGCTGGGTGCGCGACACGCCTTCGGTCTGCTCGTCCAGCGTGGCCAGGACGGGCACGAGGCGCTCCAGCGCCTTGATGCGCCCCTCCAGCTCGACCACGACCTTCTGGGCTTCAGCGAGGGGCTGCGACAGCGCTGCGAGCTGTTGAGCGGAGTCGCGGGCCCCGGCGGTAAGCGCCTCGAACGCGACGCGCTCGCGCTGCATTTGGGCGAGAATGGAGCGGAGCTCCGCCGGCAGCTGCGCGGGGGTGGTCTTGTGTCCGAACAGCTTCCAGGCCATGCCATCCTCTTCGACGATTAAGGAGAGCGGCGGTGGTGGAGGGGCATATCAGATGAAGCAAAGCTCATGCCCGGCTATGATATTCGCCGCTACCTCAAGTGGGGCGGCGGGTTACGCGCGACGGGGAGATGGGGCCGAATGGTCACACGTCTCGTCTAGCGCGTGATCCGTTGCAGAATCCGGTGATGACGTACGGCCCGACGCGGGGTGATGTTTGTCACGAGCACGCTCGCGGGAGACGACGCGGGCAGTCAAGGAAGCATCAGAGTCACGAGACGGGCTCGTCCAAACGCAGACCTCCCCATACGCTACATTATGGGCCGCAACGACGGCCCCGCGTCGCTTCCGCTCCAACTCCTTGAGCGGGCTCACACTTGCGGGGAGGGGCGGAAGGTGAATCTTGCCGTACTCAAGGGAGGACGACCGACGGTGACCGCGTGGCGGGAGACCATCGCGCGCCGGCTGCGCGAGTTCCACCTCGACAGCATCAAGAACCAGATGCTGGTGTTTGCGGTGGTGGTGGCGCTCGTGCCCGCTGTGGTCATCACCGTGCTGTCGTCCCGCCAGAGCCGGCGGTCGATCGGGGACCAGATCGCCCAGGAGCTGCGCGGCACGAGCACCCAGGCAGCCTGGGAGATCGATCAGTGGCAGAGCGATCGGCTGCGCGACCTGCGGGTGGCGGCGACGGCGTACGCGGTACCGGAGAACCTCGCCCGGATCCAGGGAAGCGGCGGCGGCGAGGCCCTCAGCCGGCTACGTGAGTACCTCAACTCGGTGCGCGACCGCTGCCCGGACTGCGACGCCCTGCTGGTGGTGGACGGGCGCGGGCGGTTCGTGACCAGCAGCGGTGGCCGGATGAGCGGCGTGCAGTTCTCTCAGGACCGCTTGAATGCCCTCCGGACGAGTGATGCCCTGGTCGGCGACGCATACTGGGACACGGGGCTCGGCAAGGCCGCGGTCGTGCTGGCCGTACCGATCCGCCAAGCGGATGGGAAATACGTCGGCGCGCTCATGGCGAAGGTCAACTTGCGCGCGGTGGCCGACGTGCTGCAGCGACTCGCTCCGCTCGGCGGGAACGGGGCGAACGGGGCGAACGGGGCGAACGGGGGGGGAGGAGGCGGGGACATCTACGTGATGACGGAGCAGGGCAGGCTGATCCTGCGATCGCGGGTGAGTTCCGCGGACCTGATGCGCGCAAGGCTCCCCACGGAGACGGCGCAGGCCCTGGTCGATCGGGAAGGCTCGAGCGTGGAGTACAAGCGCGCGGACGGGGAGAATGTCATCGGCATCCTGCGGCGGGTGCCGGCGCTCCGCTGGGCCGCGGTAGTCGAGGTGCCTCGGGCCGCGGCGTTCCGCCAGGCCGGCGGGGGCGGCGGCACGGGCTTGGTGCTGGTCGCGCTGCTGGTGGCGGCGGGGCTGGCGGCGTACATCGGGCTGCTCATTGTGCGCCCGCTCCGACGCCTGTCCGGCGTCGCGGCCAAGGTGGCCGCTGGGGACCACTCGGTTGAGCTCCCGACGGGTGGTGGCGGCGAGATCGGCCAGCTGACCCAGGTGTTCAAGAACCTGGTGGCCCGCGTGCGGGAGCGGGAGGGCCAGGGCGAGCTGGAGCGGCTGTCCGTCACGGACGCGCTGACCGGACTGTACAACCGGCGGCACCTGATGGGGACGCTCGCCAACGAAGTGCAGCGGTCGCGACGGCTCCGCCGCACCTTCTCCGTGTTGCTGGCAGACGTCGATCACTTCAAGCAGTACAACGACACGCACGGGCACCTCGGCGGAGACGCGGTGCTCGTGAAGATGGCCGAGATCCTGCGGCAGACCACACGCGGGGTGGACAGCGTGGCCCGTTACGGCGGGGAGGAGTTCGTGGTCATGCTGATCGAAGCGCCGATCGCGACGGCCGCCGCCGTGGGGGAGCGCCTCCGGGCGCGCGTGGCCGCCGAAGAGTTCGGCGCCGGGCGGGTGACGGTGAGCGTGGGCGCCGCCGAATACCCGACCCACGGGGAGACGCCGGAAGAGCTGATCGCCAGCGCCGACGCGGCGATGTACCAGGCGAAGAACGCGGGGCGCGATCGCGTGGTGGTCGCCGGCCGCACAGTGGAGCGGGAGAAAGAGGGAAAGCGACGCCGTAAGGGGGAGGGCTGACGACGAGACCAACCTGTGTCGCATTCGCACCCCTCCGTGCCGCAAAAACGCCCTAGGACCGGGCCCCGTGCCTTCCCAAACTTGATTGCAATAGATGCAAGAGCACCGTCGCGAGGTCTTGCGCGAAGCCAGCGTGGCCCTGCAGGGGCGGGTCGTGACCCTGTGGGAGGTCTCGTCGCGCGCGGAAGTGCTCCCCGTGATGACCAGCGCCGGGACCGCTCCGTCCGCGGACACACGCCTCGACCTCGATAGCACGCTCCATCGCTGGGGTGCGCCCATCATCCAGGGCAGTCGCTGGGTCGGCTGCCGCCTGAACGACCACGGGCTGTGGTGTATCGCCCCCCTGAGAAAGCAACCGGCCGCACCGCCCCCCGACGGGGTCGAGCGCCGCAGTCGGGAGCGCATCACCCTCGAGCTGGCGGGTCTCTGCCTCGGTCTCGTGGACCAACCGCCCGTGGTCAGCCGGCCCCGCCTGGCGGAGCCGGACGCCCTGGCCGAGCTGGCCCGCCAGCCCAGCGTGATTGCCCACGAGGTGGCCAATCCCCTCACGGCCGCGCTCGCGAGTCTCGATCTCTCGCTCGATCTGATCCGGACGACGGCCTCGCTCTCGCCCCAGTTCCGCGCGGAGCTGCTCCAGGAGCTCGCGGGCGTGGGCGAAGGCATGGAGCAGGCCATCCAGTTCCTGCGCTCGATTCAGGACCGGGCCCGGGGAGGGCTGGCCCGTTCGGAGCGGTTCGATGCGGCGCAGGTCGTTCGGTCGTGTGTGGCGTTGGAGCGCCCGCTCGCCAGCAAGCGTAACGTCGCCCTCGAGGCGGCCATCAGCGTCAACGGTGTGTTTCTCCAGGGTGATCCGAACGCGCTGTACCAGGTCCTCACGAACTTGATCCGCAATGCTGTGTCGGCGTCGCGGGAGCGGAAATCGCCGGTGCTGATCACCCTGGGGCAGGTCGAGGAGACGCTGCGCCTGGCGGTTCAGGACCATGGGGTGGGGATCGCGGGGGAGCACGTCGAGCGGATCTTCGAGCCGGGCTTCACGACCAAGGAGTTCGGCTCGGGCTCGGGGACCGGCCTGACGGTGGTGCGTCAGATCACGCAGGAGATGTTCGGTGGAACGGTGGCCGTGCAGTCAGCGCTCGGTCGCGGCACCACGTTCGAGGTTACGCTGCCGATTCCTGCACAGCGCACCCCGCGCGACCGGCGCCAGAGCTAGTAACACAGCGCCCCGCAACGAGATCCGTTGCGGGGCGGTGATTCACCCAGTCTCCTACGCCGTCGTCGTTCCCCCGTGCCCGTTACCGTTGCCGTTGCCGTTGCCGTTGCTGAACATCTTCGAGCGGCCGCCGGTGACGGCCAGCCAGCGCTTGCGCGAGGCGATCAGGTCGTCGAGCTGCTGGCGCAGCCGGGCGATCTCCGTATCCACGCACTGAATCCGCCAATCGATGTAGTGCTCGGCCTGTTCCGGGCTCCAATCCGAGGAGCCGGTGAAGATCATTTGCTCCTTCAGAGGCAGGTCGTGAGTGAACCGGGGTACTTCGCGATCGAGCCCTTCCAAACCGTCGACGCCACCTGTCTTCGCCGCCATAATCTCGACCTTCCGAACCATGTGATCCTCCTGAGATGCCGCTGAACGTGTTATCCATGGGGCTGGGGCACTGCGCAGTCCGATGATCATCCCGAGTCCGAGCACCGGTCTTCACTCCTCACGTAGCCTCTTGACGAGGACTTCCAAAAGTGACAGTTTGTCCTCACTGGGTTTCGCTACAGGCCATTACAGAGCGCCCAGTACGTCACTAACCTAGGACCAATTTGCCGCCTGTCAAGGCCAGAAAAGGATCTACAAAGGGCCCCATTTCGGAGCGGTTGGCCCGGCTGCTGGACGCCTTCAGCCCTTGGCCAGGTATCTCCCTGACCTACCGTCAGTTCACGGCGGAGCTCGGTCCCCCCGTCACTGAGGCGGCGATCAAGAAGTGGCCGCAGCGTAAGAAGTTCCCGGCAGACGTGGCTCGGGTGATAGTGGCAAGGGCGCGGGAGCGTGGGCTCGAGGGCGTGACGCTCGAATGGGTGCTCTGGGGCGATGGCGCAGGGCCCCAAAAGGGACCAAGGGGTGCCCAAGTGCGGTCACCGGAGCCGGTGGTTGAACTCCCGGAGCCGTCTCATGAGCCGCACGGCCAATTTGCCAGCCGGATCGCCGCGGCGCTGCAGGCGGACTTGAGCCATAATGAATTCGGCCAGTGGTCCTCACCGGAAGTCCAGCACACCGTGATCTGGGCCTTGAAGGATCTGGCCAGGCGCCTCCGGGTGCTGCAGTTCGACATGGGAGCGACATTCGAGCTGACGGACGGCTGGGCGGGAGAGGTCGGCCTACCAGTGCGACCCAAGGAGGCACAGGATCAGTCACGCTGAGCCCAGGTGCCACCATCGAAACACGATCTGCGCAGCGCCCCTACATTATTGCAGCCTTTAAGAGATTCGCTCCTCCGAGTGCTGACGCGCGATGGGTGGCTGCTGTTCCTGACGCGGTGCACCCGCCTGTTCGCCTACGGCGCGTTGTCCGTGGTCCTGGTGTTTTATCTGACCAGCCTCGGCCTGAGTGCGTCCCAAACCGGCGGCCTGCTGACCCTCACGCTGGTCGGGGACACGGTTGTCTCCCTCTATCTCACGACCCGAGCCGATCGGATCGGGCGCCGGCGCATGCTGATCGTCGGGGCCATTCTCATGGCCGCCGCCGGTCTGACCTTCGCCTCGACCCGCAACCTCGCGTTCCTGGTCGTCGCCGGGACGATCGGCGTCATCAGCCCCAGTGGCAACGAGGTGGGGCCGTTTCTCCCGATCGAGCAGGCGGCGCTGTCGCGGGTCGTGCCCAGCCAGATGCGGACGACGGTATTCGCCTGGTACACGCTCGCCGGCTCGTTCGCGACCGCCGCCGGTGCGCTGAGTGGCGGGGCCCTGTCGGCCGTCCAAGGCTACCGCGTCGTGGTGCTCCTCTACGCGGTGCTCGGGGTGGTACTGGCGCTGCTGTTCACCTGTCTGTCGCCCGCGGCTGAAGTGGTTGTGTCCGAAGCAGGGTCTTTGGGCATCGGTCGCTCGCGCGATGTGGTTCTCAAGCTGTCGGGCCTCTTCGCCCTGGACTCGTTTGCCGGCGGCTTCGTGGTGCAGAGCTTTGCCGCCTATTGGTTCTATCTCCGTTTTGGGGTGAGCCCCGGCACCCTCGGGGCGATCTTTTTTTGGGCCAATGTCCTCGCCGGGATGTCGGCGCTGCTGGCATCCCGACTGGCCGCGCGCTTCGGTCTCGTCAGGACGATGGTGTTCACCCATCTGCCGTCGAACATCCTGCTCATCCTCGTGCCGCTGATGCCGAGCCTGCCGCTCGCCACCCTGGTGTTGCTGGCGCGTTTCAGTATCAGTCAAATGGATGTACCGACCAGGCAATCCTACCTCATGGCCGTAGTCGGTCCGGAGGAACGCTCTGCGGCTGGTGGCATCACCGGCGTCGCACGCACGATCGGCGCCGCCCTCGCACCCGTGTTTACGGGATTCCTCTATGCTCGCCCGGCGCTGATGAGCGTACCCTTCGTCATCGCCGGCACGCTGAAGGTCGTCTACGACGTGCTGCTGTACCGGGGATTCGCCGCCGTTCAACCGCCCGAGGAACCCCGGGATCAGACCTCGCTGACCCCCTCCTAGGGCCGACCGCCGCCGATGGCCTCTTGTAGCTGGCGCAGCGTCTCCCCCAGCCGGGCGAGCTCCTCGCCGTAGCGCGCCCAGTCTCCCGCGCGCTGCGCCTCGACCGCACGGCGGTAGGACTCCGCGGCTCGGCGGGCGAGATCGGCCGCGCGTGCGTCGCCGGCCCGCGCGGCGGTCGGCGCGGCTGCCGCGCGGGCCGGCCCGACCGCGCCCCCGAACAGCCGGGCCAACCCGGCCTCGAGCGTTTCTTCCATCACCACGCGGTTCTGGTGAGCGACCACGACGCGCTTCAGCTCGGGGATGCGGCCACCTTCGGCCCGCAGGTACAGGGGCTGGACGTAGATGAGGGATTCCTCGATCGGGATGACCAAGAGGTTGCCGCGGATCACCTGAGAGCCACGCTGGTCCCACAGCGAGATCTGGCGGGCGATCTCGGTGTCCTGGTTGATGCGGTTCACGATCTGGGCCGGCCCGAAGACGAGGCTTTGCTTGGGAAAGCGGTACACGATGAGCTGGCCGTAGTGCTCCCCGTCGTTACGCGCCACCATCCAGGACGCCAGGTTGTCCTTGCCGCGCGGCGTAAAGGGCGCCATCAGGATGAACTCGGCCTGCCGCTCCTCGGGCAGGCGCATGATCATATGGCGCACGAACGGGTCCTGCGCCTCGCCCGTGCGCGACAGGACCGGCTTCTGCCACTGGTCCTCTCGGTGATAGAAGATCTCCGGTTCGGACATGTGGTAGGTGGCGTACATGTCGCTCTGGATCCGGAACAGGTCCTCGGGATACCGCAGATGCGGCCGCAAATCCGCCGGCATCGAGTCCAGCGGGTGGAAGATGCCGGGGAACACCTTCGCCAGCGTGCGCACCAGCGGGTCGGCGGCATCGGCCTGGTAGGCCGTGACCGTGCCGTCGTAGGCATCGATCACCACTTTCACGCTGTTCCGCAGGTAGTTGGTCCCGTCGGGAAGCGGCTGCGCGTAGGGGTAGCGGCGCGTCGCGGTGTAGGCGTCGAGGATCCAGCGGAGCCGGCCCGCGGCGTCGATGACCAGATAGGGGTCGCGGTCGAACACGAGAAACGGCAGCGCCGTGCGGGCTCGCTCCCGGATGCTCCGCACGTACATCGCGCGGCTCTCGTTGGTGATGTCGCTCGACAGCAACACCTTGAGGGAGCGGAAGTGAGCCGCCAGCACCAGCCGGCGCCAGAAGGAGCCGACCCGGACGCCGCCCGAGCCCTCGTAGGTGGCGAAGATATTCTCGTCGCCCGAGGGATAGTCGAACTCGCGCTGTCGGGTACGGGCGAACACCCACGAATCGGTCAGCTCGCCGAAGTAGATCGCCGGACGGGTGACGCGCAGCGACACGCTGGAGGCCGGCGGGAGATCCTTGATGAACAGGACGGGAAGGCCTTCCTCGGTCACCTGATTCACGGGTCCGAGCGTGAGTCCCATACCGTGCGTGAACGTGAGCCGCTCGTTGATGAAGGTCCGCGTGGGGAGCGAATTCGAGTTCAGCTCGCGCGGGGACAGCATCACTTGTCGGTACTGCCCGTCGATCCAGTACCGGTCGTCGTCCACCGAGACGAAGTCGTAGTAGGTGCGGATCTCCTGCAGCTGGCCGAAGGTCTGGAGCAGCGGATCGCGATCCCACAGACGCACGTTGTCGATGGTCGGCCGGTTGGCGCGAATGTCTCGTTCGCTGAGGCGGGCTTCGCCGGTCAGGTCGCGGGTCACGACACCGTCCAGCGCCCAGGCGTGCCGCGTGGCCGCGATATGATAGGCGAGCTGGGGCGTTTCTTTGACCAGCTCGTTCGGCGCCACAATGAGCCGCTGGACGATGGTGGGGTAGGCGGCGACTCCCAGCAGCGACACACCGAAGTAAAGCCCGATCGCGAGCACCGTGTTACGGGCCAAGCGCTGGCTCGTGGCTCCCCACAGCACCAGCGCTGCCCCGGCGAGCGCCGCCAGCCCCGCGACCCGCAGGCCGGTGAGCGTGGCGTGCAGATCGGCGAAACTCGCCCCGACGAGCGGCCCCGTGGTCGAGTACAACAGGCCCGGGAGTCGGACGAAGTAGACGCGTAGCGCCGTCAGCAGGAACAACACGGCGATCAGCAGGCCGAGGTGCAACCGGGCCGAGGGCTCCACCGTCACGCGGCGCTCGAACACGACGACGTCACGGCGCAGCACGTACAGCCCGACGGCGGCGAGCAGCGCGAACGTCGTGAGGGCCGTGACGAGTCCCAGGGCCCCCGCGGCGACCGGCACCGTGAACACGTAGTATCCCAGGTCGCGGCCGAAGACCGGATCGCTGATGCCGAACGGCGTCCGGTGCAAGAACTGCAGCACGCTCAGCCAGCTCGCTGTGGCCCCCACGCCGAACAGCAGCGCGAGACCGAGCGCCGCCGGCAGGGCCAACCGGCGCAGCAGCCGCGTCACATCCACGGGGGGTGCGGTGCTGCTGAAGGCGAGCACCAGCGGGTTCGGCACGACGCCGCGCTGGGCGACGTGCAGGTTGGCGTAGAGGAACGCGAACGCGACACCGCCGACCACGCCGCCGAGCAGCACTTGCGTCACGAGTCGGGTCGCGAATACGCGCTGGTAGCCCAGGGCTCCGAACCAGGGCCATTCCGCGGCGAGCCGGACCAGCGCGGGCAGCACGAGGATCAGGACGAACAGGAGGGCCAGCACGACGAGGCCGAGGCGATTCGGCGGGCGGGCCGGGAGACGGAGTCGGGTGGGTGGAGCGGCCATCGGGCGTAAACTAACGTAGAACTGAGAGCGTGCGAGGGAGCTATCCCCGGTCGCAAGCGTGCTTCAGGCCCTTGCGCGCCACCTCGACGAGGTCGTGCACGAGCTGCGGTGCCTTCGCGCGCCAGACCAGCGCGATCCAGCACGGGATCGGAGGCTCGATGATGGGGCGATAGACGATGGCGGTCGGCGCGGCCCGGTAGCGGGCCGCTACCGCTTCACTCGCCAGCGCCCAGGCTTCTCCGGCGGCGATCTGGACGTTCGCCGACGGTGTTTCTTGGGGGCGCTCACGCCGCCGCGACGGGACCAACCCGCGCTCTCGGAGCGCTTCGTCGAACGTCCGGAAGAAGCCGGGCCAGCGCTGGGGCGAGGAGTGTAGCCACGTGAGGTTTCGCAGGTCGGCCAAGGTGATGGCAGTTTGGGCGGCGAGCGGATGGCTCGCCGGCAGGAGCACGCCCTTGGTCGTACAGTCCACGATGCGCAGCGCGTCGAACCCGACGACGGGCCATTGCGCGATGAATACCGAAGCGACGTCGACCTGTCCCTCCCGCAGGGCGTGGTAGGTGTCCGCATCGCTCTTGCTCGATACGTGCACCTGCGCCTCCGGGTGGGCGTCGCGAAACGCCGCGAGCAGGTCCTCGATGTTCGCGGTGTACACCGAGAGCTCGCCGTGGGCGAACTCGAGGTCGGAGGCGCCGGTCTTCCCGGCGCTGCGGGCGCTGGTCATGGCGCGTCCCGCCGCGTCCAGCGTGCTGCGCGCCTCGGCGAGGAACGCCTCGCCCGCAGACGTCAGCCGGACGCCGCGCGGGAGGCGCTCGAACAAACACACCCCCAGTTCCGTCTCGAGGTCGCGGATTTGCTTCGACAGGGCGGGTTGCGCGACGCGCAGACGGCGTGCGGCGTGCGCAAAACTGCGCTCCTCAGCCACCGCCACGAAGTAACGAAAGTGCCGTAGCTCCATTGCCCCTGTTCTGGACTTTGCTATACTATAATGGACATTGCTTAACAATGGAACGTGTCCGGGATCTTCATGGCGTCCGATTCCGAACTGCTCGACATCGCTCAGGCGGCCGCGCTGCTGCGGGTCAGCGAGGCATCGCTGCGCCGCTGGAGCAACAGCGGGCGTCTCCCCTGCAGACGGATCGGCGGCCGCCGCGAGCGGCGTTTCCGACGGGCCGATCTGATGGCGCTCCTGGAGGGCGATGTGGGGGAGACGCGGGCGAGCCACGTCTGCGCGTTCTACGAGAGCAATCCGGGCCGCGCGCGCCAGGCGGCGAGCCTCGTGGGCGATGGCCTGGAAGCCGGCAGCGTCTGTATCCTCGCCGCAGAGCGTCGCGTGAGCGAGCAGGTGCTCGCCCGGCTGGCGCGCCGACGGCCCGCGCTGCGACGCGACCTGGAGGCGAAGCGGCTGCTGGTCTCGCAATACGCCGAGACGGCGGCGAGGCAGCTCAAGTTTTGGGAGACCACGTTCGCAGCGGCGACACGGGGCGGCGCCGGCACTGTCCGCGTGGTGGGCGACGTTTCGGGCGGCAGCCTCGCCCGCGAGCGCGACTTCGATGAGGTCCTCGAGTACGAGGCCGCCTACGAGAAGCTGTCGCGGCGCTTTCCCGTGACGACCGCGTGCCTGTACGACGCGCGCAGACATTCCGGGCTGGAAACGGCCCGCTTAATCCAACACCATCCGCAGCTGTTCCGTCATCTCCTCGCCCGTTTCCTCAGCTGACCCGCCGCGGCTCACGCCCGGTCGTACGCCCGCTGCAGGCCCTGGATATCGATCTTTTTCATTTGCAGCATGGCCTGCATCACCCGGTTTGCCTTCTCGGGATTCTTGTCTCCCAACATCCTCCCGAGAGCGGTGGGAATGATTTGCCATGACAAGCCATACTTGTCCTGCAGCCAACCGCACTGATCCTCTCTACCGCCCGCCGACAGCTTCTTCCAGAGCTCATCGACTTCCGGCTGCGTCTCACAATTCACGAACAGCGAGATCGCCGGTGTGAACTTGAACTGGGGGCCGCCGTTCAGCGCGTAAAACTGCTGTCCCTCGAGCTGAAACGTCGCGGACATGACCGTTCCTTTTGGTCCCGGCCCGGCCGCACCATAACGCGTGACGCTCAGCACTTTGGAATTCTTGAAGATCGAGACGTAGAAATTCATCGCCTCTTCGGCTGTGCCGTCGAACCATAGGAACGGGATGATCTTCTGCATTTGAGTCTCCTCAGGATTGGAGGCAAGCAACTCCGCCAACCGGTCGTAGCTCGCCGCCACGCCACTCTCCATGTTGGACTTGATCACCGCGTCCCGCGCAGCGCGCGACTGGTAACGCATCGTGTAGGTGAGGGTGGTCGTTCCGCCCTGCTCGACGAGGACGAGCGTACCCAACGCCTCGCCCGGATACCACGCCTCATCGAACTGCTCGGTGTTGACGATCCGCTCGGGTGCCACGATCTCCCGGTAGACGCCACCCATCCCCATCTTGGTCCCGTCACGATCGTGCTGCCACACGTAGCGGTACTGGCCGCCCACGCGCAGGTCGATCTCGCACACCGGCATCGACCAGCCGGGTGGTCCCAACAGCCAACGCCTCACCAGCTCCGGCTTGGTATGGGCGTCGAATACCAGCTGGCGTGGCGCGTCGAAGACGCGGGTCATCACGAGCTCACGCTCCCCGGGCGTCGCGAGTTTCAAGGTTCCGGCGCTTTTCATCGGTCATCTCCCGGTGTTGGCGGTTTGGTCTTGAGCTCCTCGAGCAGCGCGTCGAGCCGCTGGTAATTCCCCTCCCACAGCCGGCGGTAGCGCTCCAGCCAGTGGGTGGCTTCGCCCAGCCGCTTGGGCTCGAGCCGGCGGGGCCGCCGCTGTGCGTCGCGGCCGCGTGACACCAGGCCCGCGCGCTCCAGCACCTTGAGATGCTTGGAAATCGCCGGCTGGCTCATCGCAAACGGTTCGGCCAGCTCCGTCACCGATGCCTCACCCGACGCCAGGCGGGCGAGGATCGCCCGCCGGGTGGGATCGGCGAGGGCCGCGAAGATGGTGTCGAGGCGGTGCGTTACTTGCATAACCGATAGGTTATATAAGGGACCCTCGGGCGGACGTCAAGGGGCCGCGTCCGCCGGGGCCAGACCTATCGCTCGGAGCGCTGCCTCCCCTAACAAGGAAGTATTGGACGGGAAGCGCCCGGGGGCGCATGTGTCTAGCCTGCCGATGCGCGTGCCGTTGCGGGTCCTGATCGCGGAAGACTCCGAGGATGACGCCCAGCTGCTGCTGCGAGAGCTGCAGCGCGCGGGCTACCAACCGACATTCGAGCGGGTCGATCACCCGGCCGCCATGACGTCCGCGCTCGATCGGCATGCGTGGGATCTCGTGATCGGCGACTACAGCATGCCGGCGTTCAGCGGGCCGGCGGCGCTCGCCCTGCTGCGAGCGCGCGATCCCGACACGCCCTTCATTTTCGTCTCGGGCACGATCGGCGAAGACGTCGCGGTCGAGGCGATGAAGGCAGGCGCGCAGGATTTCCTCACCAAAGGGAATCTCCGGCGGCTGATCCCGGCCATCCAGCGGGAGCTCCGGGACACCGAGGTGCGCCGCGAGCGCCGTCGGGCGCAGACGGCCTTGCTCGAGCGGGCCCGCCTCGCGGAGCTGACCTCCGAGGTGGGGAGCGCGGTGACGCAGGGAGGGGGCCTGCGCGAGACGTTGCAGCTCTGCGCCGAGGCGCTGGTGCGCCACCTCGACGTGGCGCTGGCCCGCATCTGGATCCTCCACGAAGCCACCGGCATCCTCGAGCTGCAGGCCAGCGCCGGCATGTATACGCAAGTCGACGGGCCGAACAGCAAGATCGGCCTGATCGCCCAGGGGGGTCGCCCGCACCTGACCAACCAGGTGGTGGGCGATCCGCAGATCCACCACCAGGAGTGGGCGCAGCGCGAGGGGATGGCGGCGTTCGCCGGCTACCCCTTGGTCGTGCAAGAGCGGGTCCTGGGCTTCATGGCGATGTTCGCCCGTCATGCGCTGTCCGAGTTCGTGCCCAAGGCGTTGGCCTCGGTCGCGAGCGCCTTGGCCGTGGGCATCGAGCGCAAGCGGGCGGAGGAGGCGCTGCGGCGATCAGAGGAGCGGCTGCGCCAGGCCCAGAAGATGGAGGCAGTCGGCCGTCTGGCCGGCGGAGTCGCCCACGATTTCAACAACCTCCTGACCGTGATCACCAGCTACAGCGCGCTGTTGCTCGAAGATCTCGGCTCGGACGATCCCAAGCGCGACGATGTCGACCAGATCCGCAAGGCCGCCGAAGGCGCCGCCGCGCTCACGCGGCAGCTGCTGGCGTTCAGCCGCCAGCAAGTGCTCCAACCCAAGGCCCTGGATCTGAAGGCGACCGTGGCCGGCGCCGAGAAGCTCCTCACGCGCCTGATCGGAGAGGACATTCGGCTGACCACGTTTCTCGCGCCCGATCTGGGAGTGGTGAAAGCCGACCCCGGCCAGATCGAGCAGATCATCATGAACCTCGCGGTCAACGCCCGGGATGCGATGCCGACGGGGGGCCGGCTGACCATCGAAGCGGCCAACGTGGACATGGACGAAGCCTACGCGCGCGGCCATGAGCCCGCCCAACCGGGCCGCTACGTCATGCTCGCCCTGTCCGACACGGGCAGCGGCATGGACGAGCAAACCAAGGCCCGCAT
>Ga0075433_10001533_pt1 | contig 17068 bp, 10 predicted proteins | sample RhiMethybrSRZTD2_FD_75299 | JGI IMG/M metagenome (GOLD analysis project Ga0075433, IMG submission 75299) | Populus rhizosphere microbial communities from Tennessee, USA - Rhizosphere MetaG P. TD hybrid SRZTD2 | ecosystem: Host-associated > Plants > Roots > Rhizosphere > Soil | place: USA... | reverse complement strand
CGGGCGCCGCGAACTTCGTCTGCGAGGGCGATTATGTTGTCGGACGCTGGGAAGGCTGGGGCACTCACACGGGTCCCGCGTACTGTGACTTTCTTGTCGGTTGCCTTCCGGCGGCGTCCGGCCAGAAGATGCGGTTCTCGGGCACGACCGTTCTTCATATCTCAGACGGCAAGATCGCAGGGCAGATCGGTCTCGACGATGGCGTGACGGCGCTGCTGCAGCTCGGCCTCAGAGGCGTAACCTGATCGAGTCGCATTGCTTGTGACCGAACCGATTCCACTACGAATCCCGATCGCCTACTGGCAGAGGCGCCACTAGCCTGCTAGAGCCTGCCGACCGCCTTCATCCGCCTCAGTGGTGGGCGCACCTGGTGGGCGCACTTCGAGTTCACCCGCATAAACATTGAGCGAATTATCCTCCGCAAAAAGATCGAGGAAACGCTTCGGCCGCGGCGCGAAGACGTCATGAGTAGGGAAGCGCGTGGGCTATCTTGACCTGCGAGCGTTCCAGGGCGGACGCCAGACGATTTTTGCTGTACGGTGCAGAAATCTTGTCACCGCGCCCGTTCGGACTCGTGGACGACACCGCGTTTTGGCGATGGCCAGGATTCGAAGCGCAGACCGGTTACGCGCAGGCGCTGAACTGACCGAGCCGGAACCAAGAGTCCGACACACCGTGGTCTCACCAGTTCCACGTGAACGAGCTGTCAGTTGCGCGCTGGGGTCTGGAGATGCGTGAACGCTGCGACCGAAGCCCGCGCGTGTCGCGAAGGTGCCTGCCTGTGGATGAATCGCCAAAGTCCTCAGCATTGTGGAATTCGCCGTGCACAGGCGCGCTGGGCAGCCAGCGGAGAGGCGAAAGTCGGCCGGCGAATGAACGTCTGAAAATCACCCCTTACCGGACGTCCGCATGGGCGAAATCGTCAGCTTGGTCGTCGTGTCCAACGCGTGAAGGGTGCAGAAATTCGTATCCCAGTTCCACCGCCTGGGCACTCAAACGAATTCGATCGGGCTTATGCGTAGAATTGGGCCGTCGCCCGGCTACGTAGGAGGCGTCGTGCTCGTGTCGTTGTGCTACGTGTCGCTTCGCTGGCTGCTCGAATTCGTGGCTTTGCGCGCTCGGTCGAAGGAGTTTCAGGAACTCGAAATCATCGTCCTGCGCCACGAACTCGCGATCCTTCGGTGCACCACTATCGCATCGCGTAGGAAGCGATGGGGAATGCGGTCTCGCACGGCGGGGCGCAACGTGTCGACGTCCGCCTGACGCGCGCCAACGGCCTCGTCGCGCTGACGGTGGCCGACAACGGGACGGGTTTCGATCCGAACCGGGGCGGCGCCTCAAGCGGCCTGGGGTTGATCAACATGCGCGAGCGTGCACGGCAGCTGAATGGCACGTTCAATGTGAGCAGCGAGCCGGGGCGGGGGACCGCCGTACAGGTAACGATTCCGTTTCGTCGTATGGTGTGACCGAACGCTCGTCGTTCGCCGCTGTGCGTTCGCCCTCCCAGGGAGCAGGATCCGTTTGCGAACCGTCTTCGAATCGCGGGACGTGGTCTCAGAAGATTAGGAGGTGTATCACAATTGAGATAGTTGTTTGTGGCCGCTCGTCACCCGTTGATTCCAAGGCGGAGAGATGTCGGAGTGGTCCATCGAGCACGCTTGGAAATTGATTTCGCTCGCGCGTGCTGACGCACACCAAAACCCACCAACGCACTCCCGATCAACGACTTCCCGCAACAACGATGTGCATCGGAGTTACCCCGTAAATCACGGTGTTTGACCGGGGTTTCAAGGGGTACGACACAGTTCCGACCTCGGGCTTGGCGTCCCCGATCCGGCCCACGATTGGCTCGCGCCACCGAGCAAAAAACTTGCTGACCGCCGGCTACGCCGCGGCGACGGCCGCTGGCCAAGCCATCCGATTCGTCGGCGCTTCGCTACGGGCCGAGCGACTGCCGCGCGGCGCACAATCTGCTACAACTCTCCCGCGATCGCCCTCCTATACTGCCGCCGAACGCCAACCAGGAACGCCCCGCTTATGCGCGCTCAGTAGGAGAAGGACCCATGGGACACGTGCGAAACGTTGGTTGCGCGATGGTTCTGTTGTTCGGATGGGCGACGTCTGTCTTCGCGCAAGGCACCGGAGACATTGTCGGTCGCGTCAGTGACCCCGGCGGTGGTGTTCTCCCGGGCACGAACGTGACAGCCACGAATCTGGCCACGAACATCCCCCGTACCACGGTGACGAGCGATACCGGCGACTACGCGTTCACGTCGTTGCCGATCGGCAATTATGAAGTGAAAGCGGAGCTCTCGGGCTTCAACGCCCAGGTGTCGCGCGTCACGCTCGGCACTGGGGACCGGTCCCGCGTCGACTTCAAGCTCGAGCTTGGCAGCATCAGCGAAAATGTCACGGTCGCGGGCGAGTCGCCGCTGCTGCAGACCGACACGTCGGGTGTCGCCTCGAAACTCACCCAGGAAGTCGTCCAGAACGCACCGATCGCCGGTCGCAACATCATCAACATGATTCAGTTGACGCCCGGCGCGAGCGAGGGTGCGGCAAACGCCACGATCAGTGGCAACCGTCCCGACGACAGGCGGCAGACGTCGGCAGTATCGATCAATGGAAATCCCGAAAACGACAATCTGCAGCTGGTCGACGGGCTGGACAACACGGAACGCGTGATGGGCGGGATGGGCATCAAACCGTCGATCGATGCCATTCAAGAGGTGGTCGTCCAGACGAACCTCTATACTGCCGAGAACGGGCGGACCCTTGGCGGCGTGGTCAACATCATCACCAAGTCCGGCGGCAATCAATTTCGCGGGTCAGGGTTCTACTATCTGCGGAACCAGCATTTCGATGCCAAGGATTTCTTCGCGGTCTCCAAACCTCTCAACCATCTGAACCAGTTTGGTGGCAGCCTCGGCGGCCCTCTTCGATCGAACAGGACATTCTTCTTCGTCGATTACGATCAGGGCCGCATCCGGAAGGATTCTCCGTTCGTCGTGACCGTGCCCACGGCGAAGATGCGCACCGGCGATTTTTCAGAGTTGAGTGCGCCCATCTACGACCCTAGGATATCGCCCAGGGTCGCGTTTCCCGGCAACGTCATCCCGGCCGGCCGTCTCGACCCGATGGCGGTGAAACTGATGGGCCTGTACCCCATGCCCACCAACGCCGGCCTGGCGAACAACTTCGCCTACAACGGCGAGGGATGGCAGACCAATCAGACCACCGACGCCAGAATCGATCACCGCTTCAACGAGAAGGATTCGATATTTGCCAGGTACTCGTACAACTTGACGGACGGGGTGACCCCGAGTCAGTGTCCGACGGCCAAGGTTGGCGATAAAACGATCGATCCAACGTGCAACACGAACGGCACCCAGGGTATCTATTCCGGTCCGTACCACACGTTTGCGCACAACATCGTCGCCAGCTGGTTGCGTGTCGCGAGCTCCACGCTCATCACCGAGCTGAAGTACAACTTCGTCCGGCCGTTGACCTCGGCGAGTCGACCGGCGGCCAACGATCCGGATATCGGCGCGTACCTGGGGTTCCAGAACGTCAACTACGCGAGCGATCCGATTACGGCAGGGATGCCGTGGCTGGAGATGCGCCCGACTTCCTATGCGGCGTTGGGCGATCCGACCTTCATTCCGATGGAAACCGAGGATCACAATCACCAGATCACCGGGTCGCTCACCAAGATCATGGGCGCACACAGCATCAAGGCGGGAGGCGGCGTGGTCTTCCGGTTGTTCGGCGTCCAGCAGTCACAGTATCCGAGAAGCCTGTTTGCCTTCGACTCCTCCGTCACCAACAACGGCTCCGGCGGTGGCGGAAATACGTTCGCGTCGTTCCTGCTCGGCCTACCGAGCGTGGAACAGCGGACCCATTTCCCGATTCATCCCAGGAATCGTTCGAAGGAACCCACTGCGTACGTCCAGGACGATTGGCGCGCCACGTCGTGGTTGACACTGAATCTGGGCCTCCGCTACGAGGTCTACACGCCGATCACGGAAGTCGACAATCAGATGGCAGCCTTCCGGCCCGAGCTCGGCAGAATCATCACGGCGTCGGGCGATGATCCGACCGTCGGCGTCGCGACTGACTATTCGGATATCGGACCGCGCGTCGGGTTCTCGGCCACCGCGCCTGGCCGCATGGTGTTCCGCGGCGGCTTCGGCATCACCTACACACCGGTGCTGCGTGGCGCAGGGTCGTTTCTGAAGAATCCTCCATTCACCCAGAACTTCGGGCCGTTCACGAGCGCGGCGACGTCGGGTGGTGTGCCGAACCTCTTCCTCTCTGACGTGCCCCCGCCGCTGGCCTTCAACGACGCGACACGTCCTGAAGGGCAGGTGCAGCAGCAGGATGTCAATTACAAGGCCACGCGTTCGAAGCAGTTCAACATGTTCGTCGAGAAGCAGATTGGCGGGAACGTCGTCTCCGCCGGCTACGTCGGTTCGCGCACCGATCGTTTTCCGCTCAATCAAAACGTCAACTTGCCTCCGGTCGGGCCCGGCTCGGTCCAGACCCGCCGGCCGTGGTACTCGCAGTATCCCGGGCTGACGAACATCAACATGATCAGAAACATCGGCGAGAAAACGTATGACGCCGCGCAAGTGATGTTCCAGCGTCGATATACCGACGGACTCAATTTCAACACACACTACACATTGGCCAATGCCCGTCAGTCCACGCTTGCGCCTTGGGACACCTCGATACTCGAGTGGGGTAACGTTCCCATTTACGACATCCGTCATCACTGGGTCGGGATCGTTGGCTACGTATTGCCGTGGGGCCAGGGGCTGACGGGGTTCTCTCGCGGCCTCGTGACCGGATGGCAGATCAATGTCGTCGCGAACTACGCCTCGGGAGGTGCGTTCACCATTGTCAACTCGGCGGCGCAAACCAACACCGGCGGCGCCGATCGGCCGAACCAGATCGGCGATCCCGATCTGCCGGCCAGTGAGCGGACCCTGAATCGCTGGTTCAATACGGCAGCATTCGCGCGCCAGCCTCAGTACACGGCAGGCAACGTTGGCCTGGGCACTTTGCACGGGCCGGCGCAGCGGCGTCTCGATCTTTCGTTCATCAAGAACATACGTTTGACAGGTGGGAAGAACATCCAGGCCCGCCTCGAGATCTACAACATCACGAATACGCCCAGCTTCCAGCCCCCGGATCCAAATTTTGGCTCGACGACGTTCGGGAGCATCTCGAGTACCGGAAACGCAATCGCGCGCCAGATGCAATTCGCACTGAAGTACTTGTTCTAACTTTCGAGTCTTTCGTGATGCGCATCCGCCGCCCCTTGACGGTCGGATTCCTGTTTGTCCGAATCTGAAGATCGAGCGGGGCGATCGTGCTCTGATACGCGTTTGCGCTCCCGAGCGGCTCGAAGTCAGCGCTCAGACGCGTCATTGGCGGACAGGCCTTGACTGCGGGCGAGGCGAGCCGTCCTCCGCGATACCGCTGAGGCAGTACCCGTCGCCGTGCGCAGTGCGGATGAATTGCGGGCGGTGTGGATCGGGTTCGATCTTCTTCCGAATGCGAGCGACGGCGAAATCGACGGTGCGCGTGACGATGTCGCTGTCGAGATAGCCCCACACCGCGCGGAGCAACTCTGCACGCGGGACCACGACGTCGCGACGATCGGCAAGGTAGCTCAGGAGCTCGAACTCGCGATGCGTCAGCGGAATGTTACGCCCTCCCTTCGATGCGCACTTCTCGGGGAAGTCAATCGTCACGGCGCCCAGTCGAATCCGGCTGACGCGGGGCCGCGCACGCCGAAGGACGGCACCGATGCGCGCGAAGAGCTCTTCCGGATCGAACGGTTTGGTGATGTAGTCATCGGCGCCGAGCGTCAGTCCCTTCAACTTCTCATCCCGCTGCGTACGAGCCGTGAGAACGATGATCGGAATCTGGCCCAGCGATCGCAGGATTGGCAGCACCTCGAATCCGTCGTGGTCCGGTAATGTGAGATCGAGGACGATCAAGTCTGGAGTGGCGGCGCGGGCACGGCTGACGGCGCTTGCGCCGTCGGCGGCAACATCCACCTCGTACCCTTCGGATTGGAGGTTGTCTCGAAGGACGAGGCGCAGGGTCGAGTCGTCTTCAACGACGAGAATCCGGTGAGGCATGGTCGTCAACACACCGGAAGGCCAATGACGCAGCGGGTCCCGATGCCCACCGCACTGTCCACCGTGAGCGTGCCGCCGTGGTCGGCGATCACCTTACTGGCGATCGCGAGTCCCAGCCCGCCTCCGTCGGTTGGCGCGAAGGCGCGGCTCGCAATGCTCTCACGAACGGCAGCGAGTTTTTTCGCGGAGATGCCGCAGCCATCATCCTCCACTTCGATGAACGCGGTCGGTCCGACATTCCGTATGGCGACACGAATGCGGCTGTCTTTGCCGCCATCAGTGCCGCTCCGCGCGTGCCGCAGCGCGTTGTCAATCAGGTTCTTCAGCGCCAGCACCATGGCTCGCTGATCGGCGCGGACGAACGGCAGATCCACCGGCGTCTCGACGTCGATGCGAATGCGGTTTTCTGCCCACTGCAGCTGGAAAGACTTCAGCGCGTCGTCAACCAGCTCCGCAGCGGCCATCGGTTCGAACGCATACGCCTCCGTGACATCGGTGATGCGGGCATAGGCGAGGAGATTATCGACCAGCCGGCCGAGATTGGTCGCTTCCTGCATGACCAGATGCGGGTAAGCGCGATAGCGCTCGGAGGTGACCTGGGACTCACGCGCCAACGTGGCGGCCAGAGCATGGATGTTCGCGAGCGGCGTCTTGAGATCATGGGTGACGGACGAGACGAAACGCGACCGCATTTCTGAAAGCTTCGCGTCCTTCATCACCGTTCGGCGCGCGAGCACGAGACTGACCCCGAATACGACTGCGGCCACGCTAATCGCTAGTAGTGTCGTGTCCGCACGCCGATGCGCCGACAGCAGCATCGGATCCCGTGACGCGCTGACGCGGAGCCTCCACCGTCGCAATGTGATGTCCGGCGGGAGATCCGATGCCGTGTCGGAGGAGTCCATGAAGAGCAGGTGAAATGCGCGCTCGGCCATCGGCGGCGCGTCGTTGTTCGAGCCGAACACGGTGTGGTTGTCCTCATCGAGAAGCGCGACGTCCTGTGTGAGGCCACCGCTGGCAGTTGGTCCAACCTCGGTGAGGATGTCGGCAAAGTATCTGGTCCGAACCCAGTCGAGATTGACGGTGAAGCCACTGACGGATTCCAGGTGCTCGCGAAGCGGATCCACGTAGGTGACTCTGGCGATGACCTGATAAGGCACTCCGGCGAGAACGGTGTCGAAAACCACATACCGCAGTTGCGAGGCCACCGACGACAAGACACGTTGCCGCACTTGCTCGGCCATCGGTGGATCGAGCACGGCTGTGATCGGAGAATCGATCGCTTGATTCTGCCGCGGCATCCAGGGCGGCAGGCGCGTGCTGCGGCTGAAGAAGATCATGCCGTGAGCTCCGCCGCGCCACGTAAAGAACGATTCGGGGTACGGATACCGGGCGAACGTCGTCGCGACTTGCTCCGTGATGTCCAGGTCGGCGGTGTCAGCCGGCAGCGGAGCGTCCCAGTCGCGGTTGGCAAGGATGGTGGCCTGCGCGCCGCGCATATCGCGGCTGATCGCCTTGATGATCAGGTCGGCGCTTTCTTCAGTCTGATGGGCGATGCGTGTGGCGACTCCCTGCTCCCAGTCGCGAGTGGCGCGGTAACCAGAGGCCAGGAGCATGGCGACGCCGACGAAGACGAGAATCGTCAGGACGCTCCACGCTCGGGCGGCGAACGCGACGAGACGGCTGGAGATCATCGATGCATCTCGCGCTCGCGGTAGTATCTGGCGGCTCCCGGATGGAGCGGGATGACCGTTGCCGGGGCGCGGTGCGGATCCACTTGGCGACGAACGTGTTTGGGAATCTCCTCGAACAGCGCGCGCGTGAGCTGATAGACCACTTCCGTGTCGAGGTCGGCGCGACAGACCAGCAGGAGATCGACACCGACAGTATGCAGCGCGACGTTCTGACCCGGATAGGTTCCGCCGGGAAGCAACGTTCGTCGTAAGAGTGGATAGTGGACCCGCAAGCGGTCCACCGCTGGACCTTTGATCTCCACTAGGCGTGCGCCGCCGCGAAGCGCCCGGGCGATCGGCTCCTGAGCGGGCTGCACGGTCGCGATCACGGCGTCGACGGCTCCCTTCAACAGTTTGTCCACGGCCGCATCGTATGGAGCAAACTCGCCGTGTATCGCGGCTGTGGCAACGCCCATGCTGTTGACCAGACGCTCCCCAAGCGCGCTATTCCCGCCAGCGGGGTCACCGAGCACGATCCGCATGCCGCGAAAACCGTTGCGCGGATCCACGTTCGGTCCGATCAGGAGATGCACGACTGCGCGGTTCATCAGCGCGATCCCGCGAATCCTCTGCAGGTGCGCGGAGTGGTCCGGTCGACGGCCGTAGGACGCCAGAAAAGTCACGTCTGCGACCGCGCTCGTCACGTCGATCGACCCCTCCTGAAGGGCTTCGAGGCGTTTCTGGGAGTCGCCGATCGGAACCGCCTGAATCGAAAACTGCGGGAGGCTGAGAAAAGCGCTGAGGAGTTCAGTCGGGCGCATCGCGATGCGCAAGACCGGCCGTGGCGTCTCGGTGTCGACGGCAGCCCGCGTACCACAAGCGCTCAGCACGACGACGACGCTCAGACCCAGCGCCGTTCTCCTGCTCAACATGACTGGGCGGCGATTCTATCCGACGCGGGCGCGATCCCACGTGGGCCCGCATCATTTGTCGCCAGGCAATGTGAACACCCAGATGGCGCCGCCATCCGGCACCTCGGGAAACTCGCCCGGTCGAATGGCATTCAGCCGTGCCTGGACTCCTCGCGCATCCCCGCCCCATCCCGACATCACGGCGACGTACTGCTTACCCTCCACGGTGAACGTCGATGGCTGCCCCATCACCCCCGAGTTGGTGGGCATCTGCCACAGAAGTTGCCCGGTCGAGGCCTCGAGCGCCCTGAACATCCGGTCTGCCGTTCCACCGCCGAACACCAGTCCGCTGGCGGTGGTCAGGAGGCCACCCCAGTTGGTCGATTTGGCAAAGTTGTACGACCAGACTTTCTTGCCCGTGTCCACGTTCCACGCCGCAGTTTCCCCGATGTGGTCGGCGCCCGGCGCGATGAACAGCGTGCTTCGTCCCCCAGTAAATGTTCTCCCGGCCTGATAATCGGGTTTCGTTCCGGTCATCGTCGAACACAGGTTTGCAGATGTTGGGATGTAGATCAATCGCGTCCTGGGATTGAACGCGGCGGGCTGCCAGTTCTTCGCGCCCAGGTACATCGGACAGAAGTCAACGGTCTTACCGACCGCCGGCTTGTGTTGGGGGTCGTACTCAACACGGCCTGTCTTCGGATCGACACGCTTGAACGCGGTCTGCAGCACGTACGGATTTGCGTCGACGAATCGGATCGGACCCATCTTGCGCTCGAGGAAGAACATGTATCCGTCGCGGGCGACATTGACCAGCCCGGTGATCGTATTTCCATTCCGCTTGTAATCGATGAGCAGCGGAGGCGAGACTTCATCCCAATCGAAGGATTCGTTCGGGTCGTACTGAAAGTGACCCACGATCTTCCCGGTGGCGGCATCGATGGCGATCGTGGAGGAGGTATAGAGATTGTCGCCGGGCCGGAGGTCGCCCATCCACGGCCCGCCGTTTCCGACGCCCCAGTAGAGCAGATTCGTGTCCGGATCGTAGTTGCCGGAAACCCACGTCGGACCGCCGCCCGTCTTCCACTCGTCGCCGTCTGGCCAGGTTTCGTGTCCCGGCTCGCCCGGTCCGGGAATCGTGAACGCTCGCCACACCTCTTTCCCTGTCTCGACGTCGTAAGCGGCAACGAAACCGCGGATCCCCCACTCGCCGCCCGACACGCCGACGATCACCTTGCCGTCGGCCACGACCGGCGCGCCGCTCAGGTAGTAACCCTTCTTGTTGTCTTCAACCGTGGCGGTCCAGACCTCCTTGCCCGTCCTCGCGTCGAGGGCAACGAGCACCGCCGCGTTCGACGCAAAAAATACCCTGTCGCCATACAAAGCCACGCCGCGACTGACCGGGTGCATGACGATCGCGCCTTCCGGCAGCTGCCGGCGATAACGCCACAACTGCGTTCCGGCCTTCGCGTCAATCGCAATCACCTGATTGCCCGGAGCGGCGACGTACATCACTTCTTGATTGACGAGCGGCGCGGCTTCGTGAGCGGAACCGGCGCCCGTGCTGAACACCCATGCCAACTGGAGTACGCTGACGTTCTTCGGTGTGATCTGGTCGAGTGGACTGTAGCCCCAGCCGCTGTAGGTGCCGCGGATCTGCAGCCAGTTACCCGGCTCCGGACTCTTCAGACGCGCCGAGGTGACTTCTTTGTATTCCCCGAGAATGCGCGGAAGCGGAGCCGCGGTGGGCAGGTCGCGCGGCGGCGCCTGCTGCGCGGAACCCGAGAATGACGTGAGAAAGAGAGCGCACGCGAGAAACGCGGCCGCAAAGCGAATATTTGCCTGAGTCCTCATCGCGGCGCAGAGTAACCCGCGGATGACGCCGTGATTGTTTCAAGTTGTGCGCAACGGATCTGTCGCCGCGACCCCGTTTCGTCATTCCAACTTTGCCGGGATGTTGCAGATTGTGCGGCCGCGTGCGAACGCCTTCATTGTCTGATAGCATCCGCCTCGGCCTCGCGCCACTACCGATGGACAACCGCATCACGCGACGACAAGCGCTCGCCCGTGTGGCGGGTCAACCCGGCGGCGCACCACGTGCGCGGCTGGCGCCACGGGATCAGCTGGTCAATACACTCGAATACGAAGAGCAGGCGCGACGGGTGCTCTCGCCGCAGATCGCATCGGTCATTGCCGACCGGACCGACCGGCTGGACGGCTCAGGCGAGCGCGTGGATCGGCAGGCGTTCGATCGGATCACGCTGCGGCCGCGGATGCTCGTGCCGACGCTCGATCTCGACCTGACGGTCACCCTATTCGGCGACTCGGTTCCAGCGCCGATCGTCGTGGCGCCGGTCGCCGACCAGAAGCGCTTTCATCCCGACGGCGAAGCGGCGACCGTAAAGGGCGCCGCACTCGCGAAGGCGCCGGTGATCGTGAGCAGCCACACCTCAGTCCCTCTCGCGGATCTCGTCGCCGCGTCGGCGACGCCGCTCTGGTATCAGGTGTTCACGACCGATCCCGCTGCGAAGCAGCAGATGCGTGCGGCTGCGGACGCCGGCTGTCGCGCGATCTGCCTCACCGTTGGCGTGAAGCCGCCGGCCGTCGGCTCGACAGGATCGACAGGGGCGCCGATGGCGGCGCGCGTCAACTGGGCCGCGGTTGGTGCGCTCGCCTCTGGCAGCCGCGTGCCGCTGATTGTCAAAGGCGTGATGACGCCGGCGGATGCGAAAGCGGCTGTCCAACAGAACGTGCAGGGTCTCATCGTCTCGAACTACGGCGGTGCGGCGGCGCCCGGCGATACGCTTGTGCTCCAACTGCCCGCGATCGTCGACGCCGTAGCGGGCCGTGTGCCCGTACTCGTTGACGGCGGGTTTCGTCGCGGCACCGACATCCTGAAGGCGCTGGCATTCGGCGCGCAGGCGGTGGTCATCGGGCGGCCGGTCATGTGGGGCCTCGCCGCATACGGCGCTGAGGGCGTGCAAGGCGTCATCGAGATGCTGCAGACCGATCTGGCGCGCTTCATGGCGATGTGCGGTAAATCGCGAGTCGACATGCTCGGGCGCGACGTGCTGCGCGTCCACGCGGCCACGGCGCCGCCGTCGACAACGAGTGGGTGATCGCATGGGTCCGATCGAAAAGAAGTGGCTGCACAGCCGGTCGAGACGGAAAGCGCTGACGGCGCTCGCCGGCGTGGTGGCGGCGTCGCCGCTGGTCGGCTCCCGCGCGTCGGCGCAGCTCGATCCGCGCCCGCTGAAAGATCACAGGCGGCTGCCTGGGCTCGACGAGATGATGACGGCGTTCGATTTCGAGCCGGTGATGTTCGCGAACGTGCCGCTGTCGATTTACGACTACACGGCGCACGGCGACGGATCCGAGTTCACGCTGCGCCGCAACCGCCAGGCGTTCGACTGGGTCGATCTCGTTCCGCGGCCGGACGCGGGAAAGATCGACGCGTCACGCGTCGATCTCTCCTGCGACATCCTCGGCACGCGCATGAAGTATCCGATCATGGTCGCGCCGACGGCGACCCAGGTGCCGCTGCATCCCGACGGCGAGAGCGGCATGCACCGCGCGGCCACCGAAGCGGCGAACACGCCGATGATCATCAGCCACAACACCAGCACGACGGCCGATCGCATCGCGGCGGCCGCGAAGGGGCCGCTGTGGTGGCAGTTCTATCCGGCGCAGAGTCTCGAGGCGAGCAAGGAGATCCTCGACTCGGCGCTGAACGCGGGATGCACCGCCGTCGTGGTCACCGTCGATCAGCAGGCGTCGTACTACGAGCGCTCGGCGCACGACCGGAATCTGGGAGGCCGCGGCGGCGGTCGAGGCGGGCGCGGCAGCGCCCCGTCAGCAACGACACCGTCTGCGACGCCCGTGTCGGGACCCGCGCGCTATCGCGTCCAGCCAGGACGGCTCTGGTACACGTGGCGCTATCTCGACGAGCTGCGGCGCATGCTCAAGGTCCCGCTCCTGGTCAAAGGGATTCTCACCGCAGAAGATGCGGCTCTCTGCGTCGAGCACGGCATGGACGGCATCATCGTGTCGAATCACGGCGGCCGCTCGATGGACTACGGTCCATCGACGCTCGAGGTGCTGCCGGAGATCGTCGCCGTCGTGAACCGCCGGATCCCGGTGCTGACCGACAGTGGGTACCGCCGCGGCACTGACATCGTCAAGGCGCTGGCGCTCGGCGCCGACGCGGTGCTGCTCGGGAGGACGACGCGGTGGGCGCTGGGTGCCTTCGGTGCGCCGGGCGTCCAGCGCCTGCTCGAGATGATGCAGCGCGAGCTGGTCGAAGCAGCCGCCGCGGCCGGCCGTCCGACGCGTGCGGCGATCGACGCTGGCGCGGTACGCGCGCGATTCGTCTAGATCGCGTTTCCACCACACTCGACTGAGTGCATCGGCGAGTTCCGGCTCGTGTCAGCCGTCGAGCCGCGGCCGACCCAATGGCAACCACGATCTCCGCAAGCTGGAGCTTCTCATCGTGATCGTCTGCGCGTTCACGTTGGCTCCGCGGCCATCTTCGAGATGTCGGATCGGTCGAAGTGGGCCTCAAGAATCACCATTTTGCCCCTATGCTGCGGCCCAAGCGAACTCCAAATACTGTTGGTTGCGGGCCCGCGATTTGGACCCGCTGCCCCGATGGTTTTCGCCGGAGCTGAACACAGAGAGCCTGGAAACGCCGCACCCCAGAGAAGCGGCCTTCCGTTGCCGGCCCAGTTGCCAAACGGGAGGCCAATTCACGGAAACAGTGAGGAAATCGTCACGAGAGCACTCGGTTCGGGACCGAGGGGTCGGAGGTTCAAATCCTCTCGCCCCGACCACTTTTCCAGATTTTCCTAAGAAAAGCCGCAGAACTTAGTCTGGCGGAGCACTCGGTTTTTACGTCGGTTTCGAAGGTCGGAACCGAGTGCCCGGTGCTTCAAGTTCTGCCTGTGGTCGGAATCATTCGAGATCTCTCGCCCACGTCGATCGCGATCATGCCGTTCCGGGCACTTGTCAAGGCAAAGCGCTACCCGGTCATGCTACCCGGACGCCGCGATCCCCCCAGAGTCACGGCATGGGCCTTCCTCGGTTGATCGCGTTGTCGCGACGATGTCATCATCGCGCGCGATCGAAGCCGAGTGAATTCTGTGGATCAGACTCCGCGCCTCATGAATCAGCGCTCCTCGTCTGAGGAGAAGATCGCGTTATTTCGGTCGCTTTTTCGTGGGCGCGAGGACGTGTACCCGCGGCGGTTCGAGAGCCGCAAGACGGGCAAGTCCGGATACGCGCCGGCCTGCGCCAATGAGTGGGTACGCGGCATCTGCGAAAAGCCGCGCATCAAGTGCGCTGAGTGTCCCCACCGGCGCTTCCTGCCGGTCAACAACGAAGTGATCCGGTGGCACCTCTCCGGGTGCGACGACACCGGCGAGGCCTTCGTCGCCGGCGTCTATCCCATGCTCCTCGATGAGACGTGCTTCATCCTGGCCGTCGATTTCGACAAGAGCGGGTGGCTCGAAGATGCGACCGCGTTCATCGAGACGTGCCGCCGGATGGATCTATCGGCCGCGCTCGAGCGGTCACGTTCGGGGCGAGGCGGTCACGTGTGGCTGTTTTTCGGAGAGGCGGTGCCCGCTGCGCTCGCCCGGAAAGTCGGCTCGTACATCCTGACCGAGACAATGGAACGTCGGCCAGATCTCGGCTTTGATTCGTACGATCGGTTCTTCCCCAATCAAGACACGTTGCCACATGGAGGATTCGGCAATCTGATCGCGTTACCGCTCCAGAAGCACCGGCGCGGTGATGGGAACAGCGTGTTCCTCAACGACGACGGCGCTCCGCACCACGATCAATGGGCCTTTCTTTCGACGATTCGGCGCATTCCACGCGGACATCTCGAGGACGTCGCGGGCGAAGCCGAGCGACGGGGGCGTGTCCTTGGTGTGAGCCTTCCGCCGGCAGAAGATGACGAACTGACGCCGTGGACGGCACCGCCGTCACGGCGTCGGAAACAGCCATCGCTGGTGGGTGAGCTGCCTCGGTCGCTCGAACTCGTCCTCGGAAACGAGATCTACATCGCCAAAGACGCTGTGCCTCCGGCGCTGCGAAATCGGTTGCTGCGCGTTGCGGCGTTCCAGAATCCCGAGTTCTACAAGGCACAGGCCATGCGTGTGCCGACGTACGACAAGCCACGGATCATTGCCTGCGCGGAGGAACACGCTCAGCACATCGGCCTGCCGCGCGGCTGTCTCGAGGATGTCCAGGAGGTATTGACCGACCTGAACATTCGCCCGGTCATTCGGGACGAGCGCGATGTGGGATCGCCATTAGAGGTGACATTTCATGGCGAGCTGCGATCTGAGCAAAAGCTCGCCGCCGACGCGATGCTGAAGCACGACACGGGTGTGCTGTCCGCTACGACAGCCTTTGGCAAGACGGTTGTTGCGGCGTGGCTGATCGCTCAGCGCCGCGTCAACACGCTCGTGCTCGTGCACCGGCGGCAACTGTTGGACCAATGGGTCGACCGACTCGCGACCTTCTTGGACTTGCCGTCAAAGGCGATTGGCAGAATCAGCGGTGGCCGAAATACGCCAACTGGGCTGATCGACGTAGCCGTGATTCAGAGCCTGGTCCGAAGAGGTGTTGTGGACGATCGTGTTGGCGCGTACGGGCAGGTCATCGTCGATGAATGCCACCACCTCTCGGCACACAGCTTCGAGCAGGTCGCGCGCCGCGCAAAGGCTCGGTTCCTCCTTGGCTTGTCCGCGACCGTCACGCGGAAGGATGGCCATCACCCGATTATCTTCATGCAATGCGGTCCTGTGCGTCATCGCGTCGACGCGAAGGCACAGGCCGCCGCGCGGCCCTTCGAGCACACGGTGATCGTCCGTCCTACGGCGTTTCAAGTATCGCGCAATGCAGGAATGGACAAGAGGATCGAATTTCAAACGCTCTATCAGGGCCTGGTTGATGACGACGCGCGGAATCGAACGATCTGTGACGAAGTTGTTCAAGCTGTGCACGACGGGCGATCGCCGCTCGTGTTGACCGAACGCAACGAGCACCTCGATCGATTCGAGAGCGGGTTGTCGGGCAAGATCCCTCACGTCGTGGTACTGCGCGGCGGATTGGGCAAGAAGCAGCGGAAAGCCGCGGCCGAACGGCTAGCAGCCATTCCGCCGGACCAACATCGCGTCATCCTGGCGACGGGCAAATACATCGGCGAAGGGTTCGACGATCCCCGCCTGGACACGTTGTTCCTGACGCTGCCGGTCTCTTGGCGCGGCACCATCGCGCAGTACGTCGGTAGGCTACACCGTCTGCACGACGGCAAGCGCGAAGTTCGGGTCTACGACTACGCTGACCTGAACGTGCCGATGTTCGCGCGGATGTTCGATCGGCGGTGCCGCGGGTATGAAGCGGTGGGCTACACGATTGTCCTTCCAGCCAGCGCAATTCCTGGCTGGCCCGCAGACGTTGTGTTGCCTGCCGACCCCCTGTGGAAGCGTGGTTATGCGGCCAGCGTTCGACGACTCGTTCGCGACGGCGTAGACGTCCCGCTGGCGAGCCTGTTTGTGGCGGCTGCTCGTCCGATTCTGCCTGAAGCTGAAGGCGCCAAACGCGCGCGAAGCGCATCCGAAGCATTTCTCTATCGGCGTCTCGAGACCTTGCCAGAGACGCGCGGCCGATTCCGGTTGAACGCGGATCTCGCGATTCCCTTCGATGGCTTCGGCAGAATGGAAGTCGATCTGCTGTCCGAGGATTCACGAGTCGTCGTGGAGATCGACGGTGCCCAGCACCTCGCGGATCCCGCCGCGTACCGCCGCGATCGACGGAAGGATCAATTGCTGCAGGAGAACGGCTATCTCGTCCTGCGGTGTCTCGCCGAAGATCTGGCTAAGGAACTCGATTCAGTGCTCGATGGGATTCTGCGGGCGTTGAGCGCTCGCCGAAATACGGCGACAGTGATCCCGATTGCCGCGGTGCGGCGGAGCGGTGCATAGACCGCGTGCAATCAGCGCTCTCTCCAAGAAGTCGTCAGCGGCGGGCTATTACCGTCAAGGCTCCAGCTGAGGACCACGCTCTCGTCGTGCGCCCCACAGCGCTCGGACGAGGACGACGTCGTCATCGAAGGTGTAATAGAGGTGGAGGGCGACGCGTCTAAGAAAGACCCGGCGTACGCCCGGGATCGGCGATCTCGCATATGGCGTGCCCGCGCCTGGAAACTGCGACCACCTTGAGCGCTTGCTCGAGCTCCTCGACGAACACCTCAGGATAGTCGCGGTTCTCGAGCCACCACGCTTTCTCTTGTGCGACGTGCTGCTGCGCGGTGCGCGTGAAGCTA
>Ga0075433_10001530_pt1 | contig 17074 bp, 14 predicted proteins | sample RhiMethybrSRZTD2_FD_75299 | JGI IMG/M metagenome (GOLD analysis project Ga0075433, IMG submission 75299) | Populus rhizosphere microbial communities from Tennessee, USA - Rhizosphere MetaG P. TD hybrid SRZTD2 | ecosystem: Host-associated > Plants > Roots > Rhizosphere > Soil | place: USA... | reverse complement strand
GTGAGGCTGGCGTTCGTTAGGCCGCCACCTCGGCCACGCGCACGTCCCCGTCGCTGCGCGCCAAAAAGGTGGCGATGCTGCCAACGCTCACCGGATCCTTGAGGAGGGGGGCATGGCCTTCGCCCGACACCGTGATGGCCTCGAGCCGCGGGTGGCGTCGGCGCATCTCTTCCAGGGTTACCGCGCTTAAGATGTCGGAGTGCTCGCCCCGCAGCACCAATGTGGGCACGGCCGCGAGCGCCAGAAACTGCGGCCACAGCTCGGGGATCGCCTTCATTTGCGCGAGCCCCTTGGCGAGCGCCGGGTCGTAGGCGGGGCTCGGCAGGCCATTGTCGTCGTTGAAATATTGGTGCGCGAGCTCGCCCCACTGCGCCTCGGGCACGGCCGGAAACTGCCGCTGGTTGATGTCGCGCACGAGGCGGGTTGCCTCCGCCCAGTCGGCGGGCAAGGGCACCCGGCCGACGTAGGCGGCAATGCGGGTCAAGCCGTCCGACTCTATCACTGGGCCGATGTCGTTGAGCACAACGGCGCCGACCGACGCCGGCCGGATCACGGCCATCAGCATGGCGAGGATGCCCCCGCGCGAGGTGCCGATCACCGCGGCGTGCTTGAGCCCCTTGACGATCATGAAGTCGAGGACGTCGTGGAGCTCGATCAGGATCGAATAGTTGCGCCAATTCGGGTCGTACTGGGACCGGCCGCGGCCCCGATAGTCGAGGGCATAGACATTGCGCCCCTCGGCATCCTGGGTCGCCAGCGCCAGCGCCAGGTCGTGGAAGTCGCGGCTGTTGCGCGTCAGCCCGGGCAGACACACGACCGGCCGCCGCCAGGCGCCGGTGACGGGATAGTGGCGTGCGTAGAGCCGCAGGCCGTCGCGCGAGGTGAAGTGGATGTCGCGATAGGCTGACTGCATCGGATGCCTGCTCCACTGCCCCAAGTGCGCGCGCTACTTGGCCTCGGTCGCCTTGTCGGCCCCAGTGGCGGGGGTCGAGGTGCGCCTCAGATCGGCGTTGAGGCGCATGGCGGTTGCCTCCTCGCCCAGGCGCGCGCGATAGATCTGGATATTGGACAACACTTTTTGCACGTAGTCGCGCGTTTCCTCGAAGGGAATGCGGTGGATCCAGTCGATCGGGTCGACCTTTCCATCGCGCGGATCGCCGAACTCCTTGATCCACTCCCGGGCGCGTCCCGGCCCCGCATTATAGCCGGCAAGGGTCAGGACGTAGGAGCCGCTGAACTCGTCCATGCGATCGGAAATGTAGGCGCTCCCCATCATGGTGTTATAGACGGGATCCTGCATCAGCCGGGGAATATCGCACTTGATCTTGTAGTCGCGGCAGACGTGGCGCGCGGTGACCGGCATCACCTGCAGGATGCCGCGCGCGCCGGCGCCCGACAGGGTCAAGGAGTTGAACTCGCTTTCCTGGCGGGCGATGCCGAGGATCACGGCGGGCTCGGGAGGCTTGCGCAGAGGCGTATATTGCGGCAGCGCCCGCACGGGGTAGGCGTAGTAGGCGAGGTTCATGCCGCGCGCGATCGCCGCCTTGCCGACGCGCACCGACATTTGTGCATCACCCAGCGCGTCGGCGAGGTGGGCCAGCATCGCCACCTCTGCCTCGCTCTTAAGATAGGTGGGCAGATGGCGCAGGAAAGCGCGGGAGAGCGCGGCGTCGAGGCCGGCCTTGCGCGCCACCACAATCGCGCGCACCGCGTCCGATCCCGTGAAGCGGGCGATTTCCTCTTGGCTCGGCACGGTCGGGGCGGGCAGGGTGAGCCGGTTCGCACCCGGGTCGGCCTTGAGGCGCGCGAGCTGGCCATGGAAGGTGTCGAAATAGACGGCACCGGCGCGGTATTGCTCCATGGCTTTGGGCTTGTCGCCGAGCGTCTCGAAGGTGCGGCCGAGCCAATAGCTGGCGCGGGCCCGGCTCAAGGGGCCGTCGGCCAGGCTGGCCAGCGTTTGGAAGTGCGTCAAAGCCTGCTTTGGCTCATCGAGGTAGCGCAAGGACAGCCAGCCCGCGAGGAAGGCTGCATCCTTGGCGGCATTGACCGACAATGGACCCGGTTCGCGCACCAGCTCGTAGGCCATCTTCGGCTTGCCGAGCCGCAGGGCCGCATAGGCGTTGGCGCGCCGTTCCTCCCACCAGCCGTCGGGCTTGGTCGTGCCCGGCGCTTCGGGCTCGGCGAGCAGGATTTTCCAGGCCTCTTCTTCTTTGTTTTGCCGGCGCAGGGCTTGCGCCTTCTGCACCGCCAGCCCCCAATCGGCCGCGCTCGTGGTGGGGACCTTGGCGATCAGGGCTGGCGAGTTCTTGGCGCGCAAGAACACGGCGAGCCGGGCCTCCGCCGCCTTTTTTTCGGGCTCGGAGAGCAGCGGCAGCATGCGCCGGATGATGGCGGCGCGTTCATTGCGTTCGTTGGTCCAGCGACTGTCGTTGAGCAACAGGCGATTGAGACGGCGCTTGTGGTCGGCCTCCGTCAGCAGCGGCCCGATGCGTTTGAGGAAGGCGGGTTCCTGGCTGGCGGGAATGTCGTACTCGGTCCAGGCCTTGACCGCGAGCGCCTTGGCGCGGTCGTTGTCCTTGTCGGCCAGATGCGCGGCGGCGAGGGCCGCCCAGCCGACGCCCGTCTTCGGCTCGGCGTTGGCAAAGAACGCCTTGATCTCGCGGGCACCGGCGGAGGGACTATTAAAGAGCGCCTCCTCGGCGCGCTGGGTGAGCACGTTGCGGTCGGGCCAGGCCGGATTGGCCTCCAGGAAGGCCTTGATTTCCGTGGCACCCCCGTAGCCGGCGCGAAAGATGAACCAGTCGACCAGCTTGCGTGCTGCGGGCTCGCCGATGCGGTCGCGCAGGGCCTTGGCTTCGGGGAGCTTGCCGTTGGCGCCATTGGCGATCGCCTCGCGCAACAGGGCCGAATCCCCTTCCGAGATGGCGAGGTTGCGCAGGGGGGCGATGGCCGCATCGTAGCGGGCGATGTGCTCGTTCTCCCGCGGCAGCGGCGTGGGGCGCGGCACGGGCGGCAGGCTTCCGCCGGCGGCGGGTTCCGCCACGCGCACCGGGTCGGCGGCTGGCGCGGCCGGAGCCTTCGCGGGGCCTTTGCCGCCTTTGACGGCGGCGAGGCCGTCGGCCGGCGCGCGGCGCGGTGCGGCGCTGGTGTTTGTCGGCTCGGTCATGGCGCTGGCGCCGCTGCCCAGCGTTGCCGCCAGCAGCAGGGTAAAGAAGGTCTTAACTGCGCTCCGCATGCCACCCCGATTCGGTTGCCTGCTGTTTGTCTCCGCGCTGTGCAAACGAACTCCTTGGGCTTTCACAAGTTAAACAAGGCGCCAGCATGGCCGGTCCGGTCGGGGAGCCTGCGCTTGCCCGAGTTTTCCCGTGCCGGCATAATGAATCTGTGCGCCCTGCCCCGGTTTTTCGTTGCACTCGGGCAGCAAGAGGCTATCAAGTGAGAGAACTGCCGACAAGGAGTGAGGGGTGCCGAGCTCAACCGGCGGCACCCGATTTTGGGAGCGACCCATGTTCCAGGGTTCATTCACAGCGCTGATCACGCCGCTTAGGGGTGGTGAGGTCGACGACAAGGCCTTCGAGCGCCTGGTCGAGTGGCAGATCGAGGAGGGAACGCACGGTCTCGTGCCCGTGGGCACCACCGGCGAATCCCCGACGCTCAGCCACGAGGAGCACAAACACGTGGTCGAGTTGTGCATCAAGGTCGCCAAAAAGCGGGTGCCCGTGATTGCGGGTGCCGGCTCCAATTCGACCCGCGAAGCGATCGATTTCTCCCGGCACGCCAAGAAGGCGGGGGCCGATGCCGTCCTGCATGTGACGGGCTACTACAACAAGCCGACCCAGGAGGGCATGTACCAGCATTTCAAGGCCATCAGCGAGGCCGTCGATCTGCCGATCTTCCTTTATAACGTGCCCGTGCGGACGATCATCGACATCTCCGTGCCGACGATTGCGCGCTTGGCCAGCCTGAAGAACGTGGTGGGCATCAAGGATGCCACGGCCAAGGTGGAGCGGGTCACCGCCCAGCGCCTGGCCTGCGGCAAGGACTTTATTCAGCTGTCGGGCGAGGACGGCACCGCGCTCGGCTTCAACGCCCACGGCGGGAAGGGCTGCATCTCGGTTACCTCCAACGTCGCGCCACGCCTGTGCGCCGAATTCCAGACGGCTTGCCACAAGGGCGACTGGCAAAAGGCGCGCGAGCTCAACGACCGCCTGATGCCGCTGCACGAGGCCTTGTTTTGCGAGACCTCACCGGGTCCGGTGAAGTATGCGGCCTCGCGGCTGGGGCTGTGTTCGGCGGAGCTGAGGCTGCCGATGGTGCCGATTGCGGAAGAGTCCAAGCGTCGGGTCGACGCGGCGCTCGCCGCCGTCGGTCTGGCAAGCCTGGCTCGGGCCGCCGAGTAGGCTCGGGCGTTCGGGTCAACGGCAATGGCCGCGGCCAGCAAGGATGATGGCCGCAAGCGCATTGCCGAAAACCGCAAGGCGCGGTTTGAATACCATCTGGGCGACACCTACGAAGCCGGCATCGAGCTGACCGGCACGGAGGTGAAGTCGCTGCGCGGCGGCCAGGCCAATATTGCCGAGAGCTATGCCTCCGCGGAAAAGGACGGCATTTTTCTGATCAACGCCTACATCCCCGAATACAAGGCCGCTGGCGACTTTTTCCAGCATGATCCGCGCCGGCCGCGCCGGCTGTTGCTGCACAAGCGCGAGATCCACAAGCTCGCCGTGGCGGTCGATCGCCAGGGCATGACCATGGTGCCCTTGGAGCTCTATTTCAATGCGCGCGGGCGGGCGAAGCTGCGGCTTGCCCTGGCGCAAGGCAAGAAGCTTCACGACAAGCGCGCGGATGAGGCCAAGCGCGACTGGCAGCGGCAAAAGGCGCGCCTGCTGCGCGACAAGGGCTGAGGCGGTGGCAACGCCGTTGGAGGGATGCCGGTGCTGTTAGCTTCGCACGATCTCATGCGTATTGAGCGTGCGGCCGTCCGCGCCTGGCCGGCGTTTGAGACGGCGGACGTGCAGGGATGGCTGTGGCGCTATAGCGGCGGTGGCTCGCAGCGCGCCAATTCCGTGTCGCCCCTCGCCTTCGACGGCGGCGACGTCGAGGCGGCGATCGCGGCGGCCGAGCGGCGTTATCTCGCCCGCCAGGCGGCGCCGATGTTTCAGATCTCAGATGTCGTGGTGCCCGCCGGGCTGGATCGGCGGCTCGAGGACCGTGGCTATCGTCTGCAGGAACCCTGCACCTGCCTCGCCAAGGCGCTGGGCTCCGGGCCAGAGATGCCGGCGGGTATCGAGGTTGCCGACCGCGCGGGCGAAGACTGGTCGAGCGTCTATTTGGCCGCCATTACGCCGGGCCGCCGGGCCACGGCGCCACAGATCTTGGCGAGGGTGCCGCGACCGTCGGCCTTTTTGTTGCGCCGCCAGGACGGCGTGCCGATCAGCGTGGCGCTGGCGGTGGTCCACGCCGGCGTGGTGATCGCGGAGTGCGTGGCAACGCTCGCGGGCTATCGGCGCCGGGGGGCGAGCGAGCACATCATGCGCGCGCTGGAGGCCTGGGGTGTGTCCCAGGGCGCCAACCTGGCCGCGCTGCAGGCCGTGGCGGAGAACGCGCCAGCGCAGGTGCTCTACGCCAAACTCGGCTATCACCGCGTCGGTGGGTACCACTACCGGGTGCTCGATCGCTGACATAACCCGGCTACACGCCAGCCCTAGGCCGACACACCTTCGCGCCGTGGCTTGGTGCGAGGGTGCCTGGCGGCGCTCAACGACCTCCAACCGTGGCGGCTGTCTCGGGTGGCGCGCTGCGCATTTTTCTGCCCTTCGCGGCCGGGGGCTGGCGCTGGGTGCGGCGCCCGATTTCGAGGCGCCAGCTTTTTTCTTAGCCATTTCCGTGACCACACGTATGATGCTGCGGCACGAGGGCACCTGGCTGAACGCAGCGCATTGGGAATGCGCGTCATGCCTGAGGTGTCCGGGTGGGGATTTGGGGGAACGCTCGTGAATTGGCTATTTGCTCTGTCGATCGCCTTGGCGATCGTCTTGGTGCTCGTGCACCTGCTTGGCGCTGGCGAGGTGGCCACCTTTTTGGATCAGCTGACGATTTCCGGCATTGTCGCCTTCGGTATCGTCAAGATGTTCTTTGCCTGATCGCTCAGCGCTGCAGGCCTCGCCGCTCCAGCCCCGAGGATGGGCTGAAGCGACGGCGAGCAGTTGGGACCGATGCGGTTGCTCACCGCATTCCCCGTGCCGTTGGCCCCCTCCCGGCGATCGCCCGTTCGCGGCCGCGAAGCATTGCGGCGCCGTCGCCGTTGCGTCGTTCGGTACGAGCGCCGCACACAAGACCGCGACTAGCAGCGTGGTGCTTTCGGATCAAAGACGAAGGGCTCTTCGCTGCCGAACTTCTCGGGCACGCCGGATTGCAAGAACTTGGCCGTGCGTGCCTTTTGTCGTTGGCAGGCTTCCTGCACCATCAGGTCCGACGCCGTGGTCGGTTTTGGTTTCGTCCGCAGCGCGGTCGACGCCGTCGGTGTCGAAGCGGCGGTGTCCGTCGTTGCGGTCTGGGCCCCTGCGGACAGACCGGCGATCACAAGGGCGGCGGCTAGCAGCGAGCTCGCCAGCAGCAGGTTCAACGATGCGTGCATCTGTTTCATGGCTTCCTCCGGAAGATGGGTTTGCAACCAGCTTGCCCTTACGCGGGCACCCGCGGGTCACCCTCGGGGAGGATTTCGGGGGTGGTGAAGATCACGCCATTCTCCGTTGGGTTCGGCGTGTCGGTGACCAACGTCTGCGGCGGGAAGGGGGGCGACCCCGTGATCCCCGACACCAGGAGCTGGATGCGCATCAACAAGGCGAAGTCCTCGTGCACGGTGTTGTGGCAGTGGTTCACGTAGGAACCGCCATACTCGCCGAACTGGATCTGGAACTGCACCTGGCCGCCGGGGCGCAGGCGCCAAACGTCCTTTCGTACCAGCCTTTCGGTGGCAGGAATCGGTGCGCTGCCACGGTTCATGGTGATGCCTTCCTCAAAGTGGAGATGGATCGGGTGGTCCCAGCCGCCCCCGCCATTGACGTAGGTCCAGTGCTCGATCTCGCCCGACTTTGGGATCACCAATGAGACCCGGTTGGCGTTCATTGAGTGCGCTTCCTGCCCGTTGATCCTGATGGTCCAAGGGAAGTTGAACACCACCTCGGAGCAGTCGGGTGTGCATTCACCGGTGACCGGGTTACGCGAATCGCCGTCCCCGCTTCGGCCAAACTCGACCAATCGCGTGCGCACCGGAGCAACAATTGGAATTTGCTCGGTCAGTATGCCGGGAACAACGCTGGGGTCGGGGTCGCCAGACCTCAGGATGACGCCTGGTTTATCGACGCTTTCCAACTGAGAAACGACCCGGAATTGCAAGAGTGCCCCCAGCACCGGATCGTTTGGATCGCCTCGCAGGGCAGTTGCCAGCGACACCGCTCCATCGGGTTTGTTACCCTTGGTCTGCTTCAAGCGATCCACCAAGTGGAGCCGGTCACCCGGACGGAAGGTGGAGAAGTCGACGACGATGTCGTAGCGCTCGGCGATGCCTTGCTCATCGAGCTCGGTGAGCGGGATCGGGTTCACCACCAAGTTGCCATCGTTGGCGATGAAATTGAACGGCACGGCGCTTCCCGTGGGACCCGCAATGGCAAATTTCCAGAACCGCGACATGCTGGCCGCCAAAATGCGGAAGCGGTACTTCCGGGGTAGCACCTCCATGTATGGCGCATAGGTCGAGTTGACTAGCGGGATATCACCGATCATGCCGTCGGTGGTAAAGATGTCGAAAAAGAGCTGCCCCTCGGGGTCGAGCGCGGCATCCGAGATGATGAGATTGACATCGAAGTCGATGTTGCCCCAGTCCAGCTGGCTGCCGCTCGGGAGGCGCAAGTTGACGCCGTCGGAAAGCGCCTCATTGCCGCGATCCCTCGAGCTGTAATAGTTGATCATCATGAGCATGCCTTTGTAGACATTCTCGGCCGTGAAAAAGAACCGGTGGTCGTGCGCCCACATGGTTCCCTGCAGCTCACGCCAGTCGCCCGCCACCTTAACGATGCCGCCGTTGCCGTCGGGCCCGCCCGCCCTTGGGTCGTCGCCGAGTATGTTGATTTTGTCGCGGCGGGCGAGCGTGGTGCTCCAGCGGTAGTCGTAAAAGGTGCCGGGGAAGTGGTGCACATTGGCGGCACCGTCGCTCTCCGCGCCGTTGTGGGCATTGTGGAAGTGGAGTTGATGCTGGTTGCGCCCGAAGCCGCCGTTCTGGTTCTGGGCGGTCGGTAGATTGTTATAGATGCGGGTGATGATGGGCTCGCTGTAGCGTCCCTTGATCAGCGGCGGCGGCACCATGCCCGACGGTGTGTTGAAGGGCGTGTGCCCGCTGGCGTACGACCAAACGGCGTTAGGGCCAAAGAACGGCGCGCTGCCGTTGCCCGCCCCGAAAAAGTTCTGCCCGGGCGCGATCTGCGAGAGCGAAAAGACGTAGCCGACCTTGGGAAAGAACTCATCCCAGCGCTGATGCGCGAACACTTCTCCGGGAGGACGGCCTTCGATCGGCCCATTGCCGGTGATCGGATTTCTGAACTGCGGGTCGGCGGGGTTGGCGCTGAAGTCGGTGTGATAGGACAACCTCTTGGCGTCCCGCTCACCCGACCCCGTGGGAAAGACAGCGTTGCCGTTGGCGGCGCGCGTGATGGGCATTGGTGTCTGCAGTGACAGCCGCGGCATGCGTGTCACGAACTTCCTGGCGCCGAACAGGGGGCTCGGTGGAGTGCCGGTCGGAACGCCATCGGCAAAGGCGCTGGGGGCGAGCGGGCTCAAGCCATTCTTGCATACCAGGATACCGCCGGTGGTCATAATGCCCCACCTGATGAGGTCGCGCCGGCTAATCTGCCCAAGCGAAAGGGCCTGGTGGATCTCGGCCCGATTGTTGCGCGCTCTTTGGGCTTCTCGCAGCCGAATGCGGGATGCTTTCGGTGACAAATACATTTGGGCCTCTCGTTTTGATTTGCCGCTTCACCGGCCGCGGGCAAAGCACCGGTGACACCTCACCGCGAATTGCCACCACATGAATTTCAGTAACTTATGTTCGGAAAGTAAGGTCGTTTATGAGCCGTGTGAAATGGGTGGCGTACAACCGATTATCGCTTTTGCTGATCCCCACTCAAGCGACCATGGTCACTAGCCAATGGTAATGACCGCAGGAGGAATGGATTTAATATTGGCAAGGAGAACCTTGATTCTCCCTAATATGTTTTCTTCTGCTCATTTCCCGGCAAAAGGTTTTCAAGTTTTTGCGAGGATGGCAGCAAGCCTTCCTTGTTTGCGGCGAAAGATGCGTGCGGAATGTCTGTCCTTGTCCGCACAAAGCACACCAGACGGAGCCGGGAAATCGCAACATCTACAATGGTTTTCCGGATTGTGCCGTTCGTGCGCAGCGCCGTCTTGCGGGGTCAATGAGAGTGCGGGGGCCAGACCTTTACGAATGGGGCAACGGCCTGATGCGCAATGACGCGAAATTTGCGTCGGGCGGATGAGACCTTAGTCAGCGTCTATTCTATCAACAACTCTGTACCTAAGATCAAAAACCCCTAGCCTTAAGGACCTTGTGCTGGTGCGATCGTTGCAAGAAGGTAATCGGAGGTAAAATCCGCGATATTGGCATCCGAACGCATTTTCGTTGCTACACGCTCCTTGCTGGCTCTCTTTCTCCGGCCCTTTTGGGAGCCAGCCTTTTTTTCCGGTGGTGCGCGCGGCAAAATCGTGCCCATGCAGGCTGTCGTGCCCGCTTGCAGCGGCCTGTCGGCAGCTTGGGGGCGATATTTTGCGCATTTGCGTTCAGGTGAGGTGGGCTGCGGCGAGGAGATTGGACCATTGGCGCGCCGTATTTGCTCGGGGTGAACACGAGCAAATTCCTTTGCGCGGGCCTATTTAGCCTATAACCCTCAGCTAGCTTGGTATTTCATCGCGAAAGTTTGACGAGTGCCGCGTACGCGCGCGTGCCACCCTTGTTTGCCCCATGGATCACGCCAAAAAGTTCGTGGAGTTGGCAATGCCCAAAAAGCGATTTGCATGGGCCGCAGGTGTCTGCGCGCTCATGTTGACATCAGGTGTCTACCAGCCGGCGGACGCAAAGCATGCAGGACCTTCCGGCGCTTCGAAGGGCTCCTTCAGTATGGGCCATTCCTATCGCCTGGGTGCCCCATATAAGAGCGCCTACGCAAAACCCGCGTACGCCAAGACAACGCACGCCTTCAAGCACAGACACGCATTCCGGCACCACAGACGCATTATCGTCGTGGGGTACAACGACTATGCCTACGGCAGTGAGTGCTATTGGTTGAAGCGCAAGGCGCTCTATAGCGGCAGCACCTACTGGTGGAACCGCTACTACACCTGCGTGGAGGGATACTGAAAACCAGACGGGTCGTCGCTGGTTTGCTCCTCCCCCATCGAGTTGCTCAATCGGCGCCGCAGCCGCTGTGATGGCTTGCGGCGCTGTACGATGGGCCTTGGGTCGGCTTCTCTGGTGCGACATAGCCCCACAAGGATAGCCTCGCCTTAAGCCCGTTGTGACGCCTCGTGGTCTCGCGACGACCCTTCTCGGCACGCGCGTGAGCCGCGCGTGCAAATATTCGTATGACCGCCAGCGCCGCCCGACAGCAAGCGCGTGCAGTGTGTCCTTTAGGCGTGGCGCGCCGCGAATAGCCGCCCGCAGGCGAAAGCCCGCTGCGGGGTGCTTGGTGTGGCTGGAACCCTGCGCGCAAGATCCACAACCCCGGCGGCGCCGGCGCCCTGGTTCAGAAGGGGATCTCGAGTTCGAGGCGGGTGCGCAAGGTGCCTTTTTCGGTCTCCGAAGTGGCACCGAACAGGTATCCAGCCTCGTACACGAGTTTGCCCGTGCCAAAGATATTCGCCAGGCTCGTGCTGCCGTGAAACATCGGGCCGACGCGGAATTGCTGCTGATTGAACCGGCCCGGATTGTTGATGTCCTCGATTTCGCCGTAGAACTCGATGCCCGGCTGGAAATACTGGTTCAGCCGGTATCGGCTCTGCCAGGCGTAAGACACCGTATCGATCGGCTCGGCCTTGCTTCCGACCTGCTTCTCCCAGAACACATTAAGCGTGTGCATCCACTTCATGTGCTCCTTGCGCACCAGCAAACCCAATTCAACCGTGTTGGGTTCGTTCTGGTTGGTTGCTCGCGCGAATTCGGCGAACAGCGCCACATCGAGCCAATATTTTCCCGGCTCGGTCAGCATGAAATAGTTCTCGATGGCGGTGGCTTCCCATTGCGCATTTTCGCCGGGATGGCGTTCGATATCGCCCTCGATTTCCACCTTCCAAAACGGCAGCAGACCAACGCCGACCTCAACCGGACTGCTGACATCGTGATTTTTGTCGGCGCGTTTGTCGAAGGTCACCGACAGGTTGTGCTCGATCTCGATCTCTTTGTAGTCGATGTTGGGAGAGCGCACCTTGAATTCGGCGCGACCATCCTGCGCCCCGAGCAAGCCCAAGAGGCCGGTGGCGGCGGCGAGCGCGATGGCGCGAGGACCCGCCCCCTTACCCCGTCCTCGTGTTGATCGCCTGAGCGAAGAGAGCGACATTGAGACCCCCACAGAGTGATGACTTAGAACACCTGCATGCCGGCCGGGTGTGCCTCATAGCCCAGCAGGCCATGCAGCACCTATCCGGCCGGGTTCTTGCCGCTCAGGATGGTCGTGGTATTCAAACCAGACGACCCAGAGCAGGAATGATGTCGGTTCTGCACGCCCCCCGGCGTTGCCGACTATTTGGCTCAACCCGGCCTGTTGTTGACGAGGTGCAATTGTCTAAAGTCGCCTTTGTGAGTCAACAATTATCTTTTCGAACCAGAACAAATCTCAACTAGCTCTGGCCCAATTGCCGCAATGGCTTGAGTTGTTGATCCAAGCATGGGCAAATCGCCGGCTTGCGCAGCCGCTCGGCGGCGGTTTTGGTCTGCCGTGGCGCTTGGGTTTGAGCGCATTGGTGTTCATCGATGATGTTTGCCGGTGTCGTCGTCCTGCGCCACGGGTTTCGCTCAGGCTGGCGAGATGCCGAAGAGCATCCAGCGCCCGCTACGGCCCCAGGGTTGGGGTGCGATCCTCGAGTCACGCGCTCGCACCTAGCAGAAGCTTTTGGCGCATGGCTGCTATCACGCTTTTGGTCGCCGACTTACCCCTGCCGCAAGACTACAGTTTGCGCAGCGCTCGAGGCGGTCAATCAACAAAGACCATCGGAGGATCCCTATGACAAATCTCTTGCTCTCGCGCCGGCACGCGTTGCTCGGCGCCTCGGCAATGGCCGGCGCTGCGGCGATGCAAGGCTTAGACATATCCGCGGCGCTCGGGAAGGCGCCTCTCAGCACTCAGCAAACGCCCTATTTTTATCGCTTCAACCACGGCAAGATGCAGATCACCGTCGTATCCGACGGTCCGCTGCCGCTCGGTGATCCATCCGGTGCGTTCCTTGGCACGACCAAGGAAGACATCGGCAAGATGCTCACCGACAACTTCCTGAACCCCACCAACGCCGTGCTTGAACAGAATGCGGTCGTTGTAAACACCGGCGACAAGCTTGTCCTCATCGATACGGGCATGGGATCCTCAACCATGTTCGGTCCGACGACCGGCAAACTCTTGAAGAGCCTTGCCGCGGCGGGCATCGATCCCAAGGACATCGATGCTGTCGTGGCCACCCATGCCCATTGCGATCACGTCGGGGGCATTATGGCCGATGACGGAAAGCCCAACTTCCCGAATGCGCAGATTTACATTTCGCAGGCTGACTTCGACTTCTGGACCGACGAGAAGAAGCTCTCGCTGAAGGATCCAGCCTATATGCAGCCGTTCGTCGAAGGGGCGCGCAAAAACCTCCTGCCCAATCGCGACAAGATTGTCTTCGTCAAGGACGGGCAAGAATTCTTGCCCGGCATTCAGGCCATGGCCGCTCCCGGACATACGGTCGGCCATACCGTCTTCATGATCACCTCCGACGGCAAGTCGCTGGCCGCCATTGGTGATCTGACGCACCACCAGATCCTGCTGGTGGAAAAGCCGCGCATTGAATTTGCCTACGACACCGATCCCAAGCTGTCGGCCAATACGCGGGTGCGCGTGCTCGACCTGCTGGCCGCGCAAAAAATCCCGCTCATCGCCTATCATTTTCCCTGGCCGGGATGCGGCCATGTCGCGAAGAACGGCGATGGCTTCCGTTACTATCCGGCACCGATGCAGATGGTCATGGATATGAAATCGTAACAGGCCGGCGCTGTTCCCCCGGCAAGGGAGGCGATCCCTTGCCGGGCCAATCAACCTCGGGTGAGCCCGCGGCGGACCGGCAGGGACCGCCCTTGGCCGTCGGCGGCGCCGCGCCGGCCGCTGCGAGCCCACAAGCCTCCGGTGTAGGGTAGGCCGCCACCATGGCAGCGCTCTATTTGATCGACTGTGGCCTGGCCGCAATTGCGCGCCTGCCTGAAACTTGAGATGCATGAGACATGCGACGGAAGTGCGCGGGATTACGACTGTTCCTGCTGCTCGCGGTCGCCCTTGCGGTGGCCGTGCATCCTGTCGCGCGTGCTTTCCCGCCTGCCCAGCCGTCCTCCAATCTCGCGCAGGTCGAGTTGCAGGTGGTCATCTGCACCGCCCATGGCGCCGTTGTCGTCGATGAACCGCTCGGAGCGCCGCAGCCGGGCAAGGACGCCCCCGCGTGCGCATGGTGCGCCCTAGCTGGGGCAGGGGCCGGAAAACTCGCGGCCCTGGTCGCGGTTGAACTCGGCGCCTTCGATCCATCCGAACAGCCACGGCCTCTCCTGCGTATCGCTCAGTCGACGTTGCCCTCGCGGTTCGTTGATTGGCCAGCGCACGCGCCGCGCGGGCCGCCTCGCGCTTAAGCCGCAGTACCCAGGCATCGCCCAAGTTATCGCATTCCCGCGTTTCCGTTCCGAGTTTGGGCCCGCCCGCTCGTGCACGTTCGCTTTCCTCCGGGGAGAGACCTCATGTCGACTAGGTTCGCCTTGGCCACCGCTGCTGGACTCCTGCTGGTCCAGCCGGCCTTCGCCCATCATCCAACTGCCATTTCCGGGGCCGGTGGTGCTGGCCCGCTCAACACCATTTCCGCGACGACCCTCGACAAGGGCCAAAGCGCGTTCGGGGCGGTTTACGAGTTCATCAACTTCGGGGGCCTCAGTGATGCCGCCCTGGTTGCGGGCGCCCAGCTCTCCGGCACGCACGACCACAGCATCAAGACCATCGAGAGCGTGGCGCTAACCTATGCCTACGGCGTCACCACCGACCTGACGGTTTCCGTGCGCTTGCCGTGGATCCGGCGCACCGGCATCCGCGAGGCCGAGATCGAGGATCCGGCGGAACCCCCGGAGATCTTCAATCGTGGCGATAACTCGGGCATCGGCGACTTGACCTTGCTCTCCCAATACCGGTTCTACAATGACCGCGCGACGCGGACCGAAGCGGCCGTGCTGCTGGGCGTCAAGGCGCCAACCGGCGTCACCGACCGTCGCAACAATCAAGGTGAGGTGTTCGATGCGGAATTCCAGCCGGGCTCCGGCTCGTGGGACGGCCTGTTCGGGCTTGCCTATACCAAGCGCTTTGGCCAATGGTCCTTCGACGCCAATGTCCTCTACATGCTGGTCACCAACGGTACGCAGGACACCGACCTCGGGGACCGTGTCCTCTACAACGCCGCCATCTCCTATCGCCTGACGCGCGATGCATCGGCGATCGCCCCCATGAAGCTGGGCGCGCTGCCCGACCCGATGTGGCATGGAGGTCCCGGCGCACATCAGCACAGCCACGCGCATGAGGAAGCCCCGGCAGGACCGGCGTGGGACCTGGTACTCGAGCTCAACGGCGAGTGGCACGCCAAGGAGGTGCAAGCGGGCGTGAAAGACCCGAACTCCGGTGGCAACACCCTCTATCTCGCGCCCGGAGTGCGCTACTCCAAGGACAATTGGTCGAGCTTCGTGTCCGTTGGCTTTCCCATCGTCAATGACCTCAACGGCATCCAGTCCGAGCCCGACATCCGTATCGTCACAGGGCTATCTGTCACTTTCTAAAGTACCCCCGTGGAGCAACGGAAGGCAGACGATCATGCCGGCAGCCCTCACGGGGAGCTGTGGGGTCGGAATGGCGCCGCAAGTTCTGAGCAATGGCAAGTGACCGCGCCTTTAAGCGCAAGACGCTGAACGAGGCGCACACGTGCCTCAAAGGCCGGGCAGAGGTAGAAACGCAAAGGCAAGCGATCCGCGCCGCCGGTGCCGGGACCCCACGGCATCTGCGCGCGCGGCCCGCAGGAAGGTTTACCATGCTCAAAAGCGTTGGTATCGCGTTGGGCGCCGCCTTGCTCACAGGCTTGCTCCATAGCGCGGCGCTGGCTCACGCGCAGTTAAAGAACACGGTCCCGCCGGCCGGTGCCACCGTTGCGACCGGTCCAAGCGAGGTCCGCCTGCAGTTCAATGAGGCGGTCGAGCCGCGCTTCTCGAAGATCAGTGTCGAGTTGCGGGGAGGCAAGCCCATCGCCTCCGAGCCGCCGGCATCTGACCCTGCCGATAAGGCGACCCTGATCGTAAAGTTCGCTCAGCCCCTGCCGGCCGGTAGCTACAAGGTCACCTGGCAGGCCGTCTCCGCCGACACCCACAAGATCAAAGGCAGCTTCACGTTCCAGGTGCGTCCGTAGCTGGCATGGACTTCTTCTGGCCTCTCGTCGTTGTCCGATGCATGCACCTTGGATCGCTTCTGATCCTGTTCGGTGCATCGCTTTTTGCGCTCTATGAGGGCCCGGCCCCTGGCGACCCCAGAACCTACCGATGGCTGGCGTCGCTGGCCCTCGTCACCGGCGGCGTGTGGTTGCTTCTTTCGCTTGCGGACATGCTGGATGGTGTCGCCGGGCTGGCGGCGCTTGCGACATGGCACGCGTTCTTTTTCGAGACCGGCTTCGGCAGAGTTTGGGCGGTGCGGCTCGCCGGTCTCCTGGCGCTGCTCGTTTGTACGTTGCGCTCGACGCGCTCTAGAGGCGAGATAGCGGCGCTTTGCGGCCTGAGCGGCGCGCTCAGCATCGGCATGGCTTGGCTGGGGCACGCGGCTGCCGGGCAGGGTGTCGAGTGGCTTGCAAACCTGGCGAGCTATGGCTGCCACGTTCTCGGCGCTGGAGCATGGCTCGGCGGCTTGGTGCCGCTGTCGCGAAGCCTTCGCGGGCATGCCGACATCGCCAGGCAGCGGGCAACCCTTGCACGTTTTTCGCAGATGGGGATGGCCGCGGTCGCCCTCATCGCGGCGAGCGGCATCCTCAACGCCGCGTTTCGATCGCTAGGTTTTGACAGCCTCCTCACCACCAGCTACGGCCGGTTGCTCGCCGTGAAAGTGCTCCTGTTCCTCGGCCTAATCAGTCTAGCCGCCATCAATCGCTGGGTCTTCCTACCCCGTCTCAGCGCATATCCTGAGGCTACCGAGGCGCTGAGCTCCCTGCGGCGTTCTGTGGTTCTCGAACTGACACTCGGGGCGGCCATCGTTGCGGTCGCGGCCGTGCTGGGATCAACGGCTCCCGGGGAATGAGACCCTGGGAGATTGGCGCACGAGCGACCGTCCTGAACCGTCATTCTTGAAAAAGGGGTGGGAGCAGCGCTTGGGCGCCGAAGCGCCGCTGCGCCGGGAACGCGACAAGCCCTTAAAAGGCCGCCCCGCGCCGGGACCGTCTGTAGGCGTCCTAAGTCCTCGCCCCCTATGTTTGCCCCATCTTGCGCCAATTCTGGCCGCAATCGCTCATCCCAACACCCTCCGTTTCGGGGATCCTCATGGATCGCTTCCGGCATATCTCTGGGTAACAGCGAAGTTAGAGGAAATCCATGACGCCACAACAAATCAAAGTCCGCGAGAACCTTGCGCGGCGCCAAGCACAACGCCGCTTCGGCCTCCAGTTGGTCAAAGGCAATCGTCGGGATCGGCTCGCCCCCGACTTCGGATTGTTTGCCTTGATCAACCCCAACACCGGCAAGGCGATCAACCCACCCTTGGCCGACCGC
>Ga0075433_10001525_pt1 | contig 17099 bp, 18 predicted proteins | sample RhiMethybrSRZTD2_FD_75299 | JGI IMG/M metagenome (GOLD analysis project Ga0075433, IMG submission 75299) | Populus rhizosphere microbial communities from Tennessee, USA - Rhizosphere MetaG P. TD hybrid SRZTD2 | ecosystem: Host-associated > Plants > Roots > Rhizosphere > Soil | place: USA... | reverse complement strand
GTTATGAACGGGACCTCAGCGGCGAAGCAGACCGCGTTGACCCACTCCTCGATGTCGTGGGCGGGCCAGTCGGCGGCGTCGATCACCAGGTCGTAGCCGTCGATCGCGCCGGCGATCTCCTCCTTGCTCTCCATCCGCTTGTCGATCGTCCGCAGGCGGACCCTCGAGTTGAAGCCGCCCAGCCGGTCCGCCGCGGCGTCCACCTTCGGCCGGCCGATGTCGTCCTCGGTGTAGAGGACCTGGCGATTGAGGTTGGTTTCCTCGACCCGGTCGCCGTCGATCAAGAGCATCTCGCCGACGCCGCAGCAGGCCAGGGAGAGGGCCGAGCAACCGCCCAGCCCGCCGACGCCGAGGACGACGACCCGGGCGCTTTCCAGTCGCGCCTGGCACTGCGACGGCGCCGGGCCGGTCGTGATGTCGCTGAAGTAGCGGATCTGGCGGTCGTAGCGCCTGCTGACGGCTGCCGGGATCAGGTCATCGTCGGCGGCGTCCTCGACCAGGCCCAGCTCCTCCAGCTGGGCGAGCAGGTCGCTCACCTCTTTCTCGCCGAAGCGCTCCTCGAGCTCCTTCCGCTCGAGGGTGCCGTCGAGGGCCGCGAGCAGCTGCCGTCCCTCCGCGTCGGGGTTCTCGATATGGACGTCGGCGCCGGCGCTGGGGCGCAGCAGGTAGAGGTCGCCGTTGGGTGCTTCGATCTGCTCGGTGGTTCGCTTGATCCGGGGTCTATCCATCGTCCTGGCCTTCTTTGGAGGTCGCGATTGGGACCGGCCCGTCGCGCCAATGGGTTTCGGGAACAGAGACAAGGCGAATCTCAATCCGGCGCTCAAGGTTCTGGGTTCTTTATGGGAACTGGTTTGAGTCCGGCACCGGTACTAGGGTGACGCGGCGCCGAGAACCGCACAGCTATCGGAAATGGAGGTCCTCTAATGGCCGGTTTGGAAGGGAAGAAGCTCAAGCAGGTGATCGACCCGGTGCTGGCGAAAGTCTTCACGCATCCCCTGCGCGGGCACATCTGGGTGACACTGTTCGAACGGGGGGTCGTCAGCCCGGCGGAGATCGCTCACGAACTGGACCTGGAGGCGAACGAAGTCAGCTACCACTTCCGCAGCCTGAGCAGGAAAGGGTTGATCAAGCTGGTCCGCACAGTCTCCCGCCGCGGCTTCAACGAGCACTTCTACGAACCGGTGGCGCCAGCCCTCCATTTTGACGATGCGGACTGGATGGGGTTGCCGCTGGGAGTCCGCACCAGCTTCAGCGGCGAAATGATGAGCCAGGTCATCGAAGACCTTGTCCAGGCCCTTGAGGCAGGGTCCTTTGATGCCCGCGACAGACATCTGAGCCGCACCTGGCTGCTGGTCGACGAGCGAGGCTGGAAGGAAGCGATACGTGTTGCGCGGCGGGCTCTCGAACAGTTTTTGATGATCCAGGAACGCTGCACCGAGCGGCGTAAGAAGGGTTCCGAACTGGGGGTCCCGGTTGCAGTTGCGCTCGCCGTATTCGAGACCGCGGCCAGCATCGCCGGACGCGAGGCTGGAAAGACCACGGAGCTTTAGACCGGCGGTTCAGGCGCTCAGCTCGCGGGCGCGGGAGAAGACCCGGTCGAGCATCGGCTCGGTGAGGCGGCCGGTGAAGGTGTTCTGCTGGCTGGGGTGGTAGCAGCCGAGCAGCGCCCACTCCCCCAGCTCCGCCTCCGCGCCGTGGGCGAAGCGCGGCCGCGGCCGCGGCGCCTCGACCCCAAGCTCCCGCAGCGCCCGCAGCGCCCCGCCCCAGGCGAAGGCGCCGAGGGCGACGATCGTGCGGCAGCGCCCCAGCAGCCCCAGCTCGCGGACGAGGTAGGAGAGGCAGTTGTCGCGCTCCGCGGTAGACGGCCGGTTGGCCGGCGGCGCGCAGCGGACGACCGCGGTGACGTAGGCGTCGCGCAGGCGCAGGCCGTCGTCGGCGCGGCTGGACTCGGGCTGGCTCGCGTAGCCGTTGCGGTGCAGGGCCGCGTAGAGCCAGTCGCCGGAGCGGTCGCCGGTGAACATGCGGCCGGTGCGGTTGGCGCCGTGCGCGGCGGGGGCCAGGCCGACGATCGCCAGCCGTGCCCGCGGGTCGCCGAAACCGGCCACCGGTCGCGCCCAGTAGTCCTCGCCGCGGAATCGTCGCGGCGGCGTCGCCGCGCTCGCCTCGCGCCACTCGACAAGGCGCGGGCAGCGGCTGCAGGCAACGACCTCGGCTTGAAGTCGCTCGAGGGAGTCCTTGCCTGCGTGGGCCGAGGGTGGCGGCTGGACGGCCATCGTCCCGAACTGAATCACGCAGGGCCCGCCGCTGCGGCGAGCCCTGCAGAAAGCCGGGAGCTCTGCCAGAGCGCTCAGCCGACCTTGTGGAGCGTGACCATCGGGACGACGGTCTGCGACGCGGCGATTTTCATCTGCTTCACCCCCTCCCGGATCCCTCTCTCCCTAACGCGGGATGCGCAAACCGCCGACCAAAAGATTGGTGGAAAAAGTTCCACTATTTCTCCAAGACGAAGTGAAAAGTCTGCATTTGGGCTGGAAAACCGCCTTTGCGATCAATAGGATGGAGTGGTTAAGCCACCCAGCAACGATCGGAGGAGTCCCTTTGCCCGCAAAGAGCAAGACCGCGAAACGCAGCAAGAAAGGCAGGAGCAAAAGCAAGCGAGGCGTCAACCAGGACCTGGTCAAATCATTGGCCCATGAACTTCGGGCCGAGATCCTGGCGATCCTCAACGAAAGGATGGCCAGCCCCAACGAACTGGCGAAGGAGCTGGACGAAGGCCTGAGCCAGGTCAGCTACCACGTCAAAGTCCTCAAAGATTACAACGTCATCAGGTTGGTGAAGACCGAGCCCCGCCGTGGCGCTGTCGAGCACTACTACCGCGCCACCTCTCGCGCCTTCCTGACGGATCGCGACTGGCACGAGCTGCCCAAATCCGCCCGGGAGGCGATGAGCGCCGACCTGTTCCAGATGATTCTCGACGACGTCGTCGCCTCGCTTGAGGAAGAAGTCTTCGACGAGCGCGAGGACCGGCACATGAGCTGGACGCCGATGATGGTGGACGAGCAGGGCTGGAAGGAGATCAACGCGATCCTCGGCGATGCGCTGAAGGACGTGCTCAAGGCACAGGCTGCGGGCGTCAAAAGGCTGGCCAAATCGAAAGACGACGGCATCAACATGTCGGTTTCGATGCTCGCCTACGAGGTGCCCGAGAAGGCCGCGAAGAAACTGCCCAAGCGGAAGTCCAAAGCCTCCGCCAAAAAAGCCAAAGGCAGAGCCAAAGCGAAGCGGAAGTAAGCCCATCGGCTGACCACCCAGCGATCGCCCAGCCCATAGGCTTGCTTGCCTGTGGGCGCCGATTCGTCAGCAGGTGGCTTCGGCGGGCGGCGCGGCTTCGGCCGCGCCGCCGCGCTCGCCGCCGCCGCGCTCGCCGCCCTCGTGTGCGGCTGCGGCGACAGCGGCCACGGCGCCGAAACCGACCCTGAGAAGGGCTCCGACGCGGCGATCCTCAACGCCGCCCTCTCGCGTGAGCTGACCCTCGTCGACGCCTACGGGCAGGGGCGTCCGCTGTTGCGCGGGGCCGAGCGCGCGGTGGGGCGCCGGCTGTACGCCCAGGAGCAGGAATACGTCGATGCCCTGACCAAGGCGATCAGGGGCCTGGGCGGCGACACCGAAGCAGAAGCCGAAGAGCTCGACCTCGGCCGGGTGAAGGGCCAGGCCGATTTCCTCGACCTCGCCTACGGACTGGAGGGCGCCGCCCTCGACTACTACGTCGACAACGCCGCCCAGCTCTACACGGCGGCGCCGCGCACGCTCGACGCGGCCCTCGCCGGCGGTCACGCCCAGCACCTGGTGGTGCTGCGCAGGGGGCTGGGCGCGAGCGCCGCCGAAGCGATCCCGGAGGGCTTCGACAGCGCCGAAGTTCCCGCCCCTGGCGAAAGTCCGGAGGGTGGAGGATGATGCGCGCGTGACCGCCCCCCTCTACGCGATCGGCCGCTTCTGCTCCCGCCACCACTGGCCGACGATCGTGGTCTGGATCGTCGTCGCCGTGGTGCTGGTGATCGCCGGGCAGGCCTCGGGCGACAAGACCAACGACAACCTGACCCTGCCCGGCACCGGCTCGACCATTGCCACCGAGCTGCTCGAAGACAACCTGCCGCGGCAGGCTTACGGCAGCAACCCGCTCGCCTTCGAAGCGAAGAGCGGCACGCTCACCGAACCGAAGCGGGCGGCGGCGATCGAAGAATCGATCAAGCGCCTGCGGGCGATGCCCGAAGTCAACTCGGCGATCAGCCCGCTGAGCAAGGAGGGCATCGCCGCCGGCCTGCTGAGCAAGGACAAGACGGTCGCCTACACGCCGGTGATCCTCGGCGTCGGCCCCGGCGAACTGACCGAGGAGCAGGCGGAAGCGGTGCTCGACGCCGCCGACCCCGCCGAGCGGGCCGGGCTGGAGACCTCCGTCGGCGCCTACGTCGGCCAACAGCTCTCCAAGCCCGACACCGGGGTCAGCGACGCGATCGGGATCGCCGCCGCGATCGTCATCCTGCTCTTCGCCTTCGGCACCGCGACGGCGATGGTGATGCCGATCGGCTCGGCGATCACCGGCCTCGCGATCTCGCTCTCGATCGTCCGCCTCCTGGAGAACGCGATCGAAGTCCCGAGCGTCGCCTCGACCCTGGCGACGATGATCGGGCTTGGGGTGGGAATCGACTACGCGCTCTTCATCGTCACCCGCCACAAACTCCAGCTCGGCGAAGGGATGGAGCTGCGCGAGTCGATCGCCCGCGCCACCGCGACCGCCGGCGGCGCCGTCGTCTTCGCCGGCTTCACCGTCGTGATCGCCCTCTGCTCGCTCGCCTTCGCGGGCATCCCCCTGGTCAGCACGCTCGGCTTTACCGCCGCGATCGCCGTCGTCACCGCGGTCTGCGCGGCGGCGACGCTGCTGCCCGCGATGCTCGGCGCCTTCGGGCCCCACATCAACTCGATGCGGGTCCCAGGAACCAGCGCCGGCCCAGAAGACCAGGAGCCGCACGGCTGGCGGCGCTGGGCGCGCGGGGTGGCGAACCGGCCCTGGCGCTCGGCGGTCGCCGCGGTGGCGGTCCTCGCCGTCCTCGCGATCCCGATCTTCCAGCTCGAGCTGGGCCAGAACGACCTCAGCGCCCTGCCCAAGTCGACGACCGCCCGCCAGAACTACGACTCGCTTACCAAGGGCTTTGGCCCCGGCGTCAACGGCCCGCTCCTGATCGCCTCCGAATTCGAGACCGCGAAGGAAGCGAAAGAGGTGCTGCCGGCCTTGGAGAGGCATGTCGGCGGCGCGCCCGACGTCCTCGGCGTCTCCGAACCGACCCTCGACAAGGCGGGCACGGTCGCGGTCTTCACCGTGGTCTCGAAGTCGGCGCCCTGGGCCGACGAGACGGTCGACTTGGTGGAAGGCCTGCGCGAAACGACGATCCCGGCGGCTCTGCGCGGCACCGCCGCCGCCGCTTACGTCGGCGGCCAGACCGCCGGCTACATCGACCTGGCCACCCAGATCGCCGACAAGCTGCCGCTGATGATCGCGATCGTCGTCGCGCTCAGCTTCGTCGTCCTGCTGCTCGCCTTCCGCTCGCTGCTGGTCCCGGTCAAGGCGGCGGCGATGAACCTGATCTCGGTGGCCGCCGCCTACGGGGTCGTCACCGCCGTCTTCCAGCTCGGCTGGGGGTCTTCGCTGATCGGCCTCGACCACTCGATCCCGATCGTCAGCTTCGTGCCGCTGCTGATGTTCGCGATCCTCTTCGGGCTCTCGATGGACTACGAGGTCTTCCTCCTTACGCAGATGCGCGAGCACTACCGGCAGAGCGAAGACGAGAAGGAGGCGGTGATCGAAGGCCTGGCGAACACCGGCCGCGTGATCACCTCCGCCGCCGCGATCATGGTCTGCGTCTTCACCAGCTTCGTCCTCAACGGCAACCCGATCGTGAAGGAGTTCGGCGTCGGCCTCGCGGTGGCGATCGCGATCGACTCGACCTTAGTCCGCTGCCTGCTTGTCCCGGCGGTGATGGTGCTGCTCGGGAAGCGGGCCTGGTGGCTGCCGCGCTGGCTGGACCGCGTCATGCCGCACATCAGCGTCGAGGGCGAGGACTACTTCGCCAAGCGTGATGCCGCCCTCGCCGCCGAGACGGAGTAATCCGTGTTCCCGCTCAACCTGCCCAACGCGCTGACCCTGCTGCGCATCCTCGCCGTGCCGGTGGTGGTCGTCGCCCTGCTCGGCGAGACGCCCAACGGGGACGAGTTGGCCGCCGCGGTCTTCGCCCTAGCGGCGCTCACCGACGGGCTCGACGGCTACTTCGCCCGCTCGCGCGACGCGGTCACCACCTTCGGCAAGCTGATGGACCCGCTCGCCGACAAGCTGCTGATCACCGCCGCGCTGGTCTCACTCGTCTCACTCGACCGGCTGCAGGCCTGGGTGGCGATGGTGATCATCGCCCGCGAGATAGCCGTCACCGGGCTGCGGGCGATCGCCGCCGAGCGCGGCGTGGTCATCGCGGCCAGCTGGATGGGCAAGCTGAAGACGGTGCTGCAGATCGCCGCCGTCTTCGCCCTGATCGCGGCCAACCCGGCGCCCGCCTGGGTCGACGCCCTCGTCTACCTCGCCGTGGCGGCGACCGTGATCAGCGGCGCCGACTACTTCTTCGGCCTGCGCCGGCGGCTCAACTCGCCGGCGCCTCCAGCCACTCGCGCATAGTGGTGTGGCGGCGCTCGTGCTCGCCGCTCTCCAGCTCGGCGCGCAGGTCGTCGAGCTTGCCGTAGCGCTCGGCGACGACGTTGTGGCGGTGGATCGTCTCCAGGTTTTCCTGGCGCGCCATGACGAAGGCATCGCCGGGAAGGTCGGGGTAGTCGGTCGTCACGCGGCGCACCATCTCCCGCACGCAGTCCTCGACGAAGCGCGGCTGGGAGTGCGCCTTGGCGACCACCGCCAGCTCGTCCGGCCGCTTCATCAGCTCGTAGATCTCCGAGCTCATCGACTGCTCGACGATGCGCAGCAGCTCCGGCGCGTCGATCCAGGCCGGCCCGCCCTCGGGGCAGCCGATGTGCAGGGTGCCGACGCCGCGCTGGTTGTGCGTCGCGATCGGCACCGCCTCGATCGCCGCCTCGATCTGCTCGGGGTCGAAGCCGCGCTCGGCGAGCCGCTCGCGGGCGAGGCCGCCGACCATCTCCTGCGCGCAGGGGCAGGCGGTCATGCCCTGGGCCTGCACGCCGGTCAGCGTCCGCGTTCCCCGCGGCGAGTCGACCGCGGTGCCGAAGAGGCCGTAGATCTCCTGCGTGCGCAGGCCGCTGGCGGGCGTCGTCACCGTCTCCGGGTAGCGGGCGATGACCGAAACCTCGGCCCGCAGCCCCTCCTGAGCCTCGCGCACGCGCCGGGCGATGTGGGCGGCGAGCACCTCGGCGCGGAAGGCCTCCCCGAGGACCACGGCATCGATCGCCTCGCCGACGATTTCCTCGAAGCGGGACATGTGAACGCCGGCCTGGCGCGGGTTGAGGTCGACGAAGCACTCGAATTCGGCGTGGAAGAGATTCTCGGCTCCGTCGGCCTTGACCCGGATCACCTTCTCGACGCCGGTCACGCCGACCCGCGAGAGGCTGACCGTGGTCGCCGGCAGGCCGGACTGGACGTCGGGCGTGGCGGACGGGAGTGGGGTGGTCGAGGGGGTCGCCATGGCCATGAAGCGTAGGCGATCGGCTTCGCCGACGGTCACCTATACTTGGCTGGGCCGGAGCGTTGGGCTCCGCCCCCGGGAGGGGAACAGGGTGTAGTGGAGGCAGTGAGATCGAGCCGTTGGAGACGGTCCCCCAGGGGCTGAATCAGGATTCGGGCGAGCAGCCGTCTGGGCCGCAGGAGATCCAGGCGCTGGTCGCGCTCGGCCGCGAGCGGGGCTACCTCACCTTCGAGCAGATCGCCTCCACACTGGAGGAGGTCGAGGTGACCAAGGAGCAGGTCGCCGGCCTCCACGCGCACCTGGTCGAACACGGCGTCGAAGTGATCGCCGAGGACGGCGTCAGCGCTTACAAGGAGCAGCGCGCCGAGTCCGCCAACGGGGCGCGCAAGCAGGAGCTCGACCTGACGATCGAACCGAGCCTCGACTCGCTGCGCCTCTACCTGCGCTCGATCGGCAGGGTCGACCTGCTCACCGCGGGCCAGGAGGTCGAACTGGCGAAACGGATCGAGCGCGGCGACATGATCGCCAAGCGGCAGATGGTCGAGGCCAACCTGCGCCTCGTCGTCTCGATCGCAAAAGGCTATCTGGGGCGCGGGCTGAGCTTCCTCGACCTGATCCAGGAGGGCTCGCTGGGCTTGATCCGGGCAGTGGAGAAGTTCGATTACCGCCGCGGCTACAAGTTCTCCACCTACGCGACCTGGTGGATCCGCCAGGCGGTGACGCGGGCGATCGCCGACAAGGCGCGGACGATCCGCATCCCCGTGCACATGGTCGAGAAGCTCAACCGGGTGGCCCACGTCGAGCGCCAGCTGGTGCAGAAATTCGGCCGCGAGCCCGAGCCGGCCGAGATCGCCGAAGAGCTGCGCTGGCCGCTGGGCGAAGTGCGCGAGATCCTCCGCGTCGCCCAGCTGCCCGTCTCGCTGGAGAAACCGGTGGGCGACGAGGACGACTCCGAGCTGGGCGACTTCGTCGCCGACGACACCGTCGCCGAGCCCTTTGAAGAGGCGAGCGAACACCTGCAGAAGGAGGGCGTGCGCAAGGCGTTGGCGGCGCTGCCCGAACGCGAGCGCCAGGTGATCGAGCTGCGCTACGGGCTGACCGGGATGGAACCGCTGACGCTGGAGGAGGTCGGTAACACCTTCGGCGTCACCCGCGAGCGTATCCGCCAGATTGAGAACAACACGCTGAAGAAGCTGCAGCATTTGCCCGAGGCGCAAATGCTCCGCGAAGCAAGCTGAGCCGGCCTGGGATACTGCCGCCGTGCCTTCCGGGGACAAGCTCTACTCGCGAATGTCACAGGCAATGGGGGCGACGGGCCTGCGTTGGACCGGCAAGCTCAATGTGCCGCTCTACCGGCTCTCCGGCGGTCACATCGGCGGCAAGATCAACCGGGCGCCGGTGCTGCTGCTGACCACCACTGGGCGCAAATCGGGGCAGAAGCGCACCGCGCCGGTCGTCTACCTGGCGGAGGACGAGAACCTCGTCGTGATCGGCTCCAACGCCGGCCACGGCCGCGCCCCGGCGTGGTCACTCAACCTGAAGGCCAATCCCGAGGCCGAGGTCGAGGTGGGGCGCGAGCGTCGTCCGGTGCGAGCGCGCGTCGCCGAGGGGGAGGAGCGGGCCGAGCTCTGGCGCAAGCACAACGACCAGTACTCCGGCTTCGACGAATACGAGGCGCGTACCGACCGCGACATCGCCCTCTTCGTGCTCGAACCGCGCTGACAGGGCGGGTTTGCTGGGCCATATCCGACAAACGCGCCCCGAGTAGGGTTGTCTCATGGCACTTCATCCCTTCCGGCTTGCCGCCGAGGCCAAGGACCTGGAGGCGATGACGGCGACGCTGCGCGAGGACGTGATCCTGCACAGCCCGATTCTCTTCCGCGGCTTTGAGGGCCGCGATGTCGTCCTGGGCGTGCTGGCCCACGTCGTCGCCACCCTGGAGGACTTCCGCTACACCGACGAGCTCGCCGAGGGCAATACCGTCTTGCTCCGCTTCAAAGCCCGGGTCGGCGACCGCGAGCTGGAGGGCATCGACTTCCTCGAGCTCGACGAGGACGGCCGCGTCGCCGAGCTGACCGTCTTCATGCGCCCGCTGTCGGCGATCAACGCCTTCAACGAGCAAATGGCCGCCCGCCTCGGGGTCGAGGCGGGATAAACTCGTCACCCCTCTGGGGGAGTGTCCGAGTGGTTAAAGGAGATGCGCTGTAAACGCATTGGCTCTGCCTACGCAGGTTCGAATCCTGCCTCCCCCATATGAGCCGCCAAGGAGCCGCTCTCGACGGGCGTGTCTATGCGATCGCCGGTGTCGGCGGCGGGCTTGGGCCGGTGGTCGCTGAGCGGCTTGCGGCTGCTGGGGCGACTGTGGCCGGGACGGATCGGGACCAGGCTCGGATCGACGAGGTTGGCGGTGGGCTGGGGTTGCCCGTCGAGCGCTGGGACGGTCGCGCGGTCGACCTGCTCGACGAGGACGCGACGCGAGGCTGGTGCGCGGCCCTGCTTGAGCGCTTCGGCCGGGTGGACGGGCTGCTGCACCTGGTCGGCGGCTGGCGTGGCGGCGAGCCGCTGCACGAGGCGCCGCTCTCCGACTGGGACCTGCTCCACGACCTGCTGATCCGCACGGCCCAGCACACCACCCGCGCCTTCCACCAGGCTCTCCTCGACGCCGGGCACGGGCGCTTCGTCCTCGTCTCCGCCAAGCAGGCGCAGGCGCCGTCCAACTCCAACGCCGCCTACGCCGCCGCCAAGGCCGCCGCCGAGGCCTGGACCCTCGCCCTTGCCGACGGCTTCGCCGGCTCGGGTGCGACCGCCAACATCGTCGTCGTCGACGCGATCCTCACCCGGCGCATGCGCGAGGAGAACCCGGACGGCGACTTCGCGGGCTTCACCCCGGCGGAGCACATCGCCGCGGCGATCGCCTTCCTCTGCTCCGACGCCGCGGACGAGATGAACGGCCAGCGCCTGCCGTTGACCGCGTAACGCGCCGGCAAAGTCGCCGCGCCGCATACCATTCACTGCGAATGGCCGAGAGGAGCTCCAAAGGCTCAAAACCCGCCGAGGGCGAGATGACGATCCGCCAGCTGGCGGAGCGGACCGGGATGACGGTGCGCAACATCCGCGCCCACCAGACGCGTGGGTTGCTGCCGCCGCCGATCGTCCGCGGCCGCACCGGCTACTACGGCGAGGAGCACGTGGCGCGGATCGAGCTGACCCGCGAGATGCAGGCGGACGGGCTCAACCTGGAGGCGATCCGGCGCGTCCTCGACAGCGGCGACGGCTCGGCCGCGGCGATCTTCGACTTCACCCGCACCCTGCGGGCGCCGTTCGAAGACGAGGCTCCGGAGATCGTCGAGGCGGAGGAGCTGGCGGTCCTCTGGGGCGAACCCGCCGACGCCAAGCAGGTCCGCCGCGCCGAAAAGCTCGGCATCTTCCGCACCCTGCCCGACGGCCGGGTCGAGGTGATCAGCCCGCGGCTGCTGCGCGCCGCCGCCGAGCTCGCCGAGCTCGGCATCGGCGCCGAGGGCGCGCTCGTCACCGCGGAAAAGCTGCGCCGCCACGCCGACGGCGCAGCCCGTGCCTTCGTCGAGCTGTTCGTCAAAGAGGTCTGGCAGCCGTTCGAGCGCGCCGGCCGGCCCGAGCGCGACTGGCCGCGGATCAACGAGGCGCTGGAGAGGATGCGGCCGCTGGCCGCCGGCGCCCTGCTGGCGACCTTCCAGATCGCGATGGGGGAGGCGGTCGAGAAGGAGAGCGAGCGAACCCTGCGGCTCGCCGCCCGACCGGGCAAGCGCTCGGCCAAGCGGCGCAAGCGCTCTTCCCAAGGAGGGCTCTAGGCGAGGGCGGCGTCGTCGAGCTCCTCGCCGGCGGCCTCGTGGCCGGCGTAGGCGAGCACGGCGAAATACATCAGCGCGGGGAGAAGCCCGTCCAGCTCCTCGATCTCGCCTTTCTGCAGGCGCGCGTAGAGCACCGATTCGATTCCACCGACGACACCGGCGGCGGCGATCGCCGAGGGGGCGTCGCCCAGGTCCTCCCTGATCAAGCCATCGATGCACTCGGCGAAACGGTCGAGGAGCTTGTCGCGGCGCCGAAGGCCGGCGGGGCTCGATGCCCGGGCCTCAACGATCACGATGCGCGCTTCCTCGGGCTCCTCGGCGATGAAGCGGAGCAGCTCCTCGATGCCGCCGCGCAGCTGCTCCCGCCAGCCCGGCCCAGTCTCCGCCACGGCAGCCTCGAGGCGCTTTCCCAGCCGTTCCGCGGCGGCGTCGAAGGCCGCCAGGAAGCAGTCCTGCTTGTCCTCGAACTGCTCGTAGAAGGTCGGCCGCGAGATCCCCGCCCGGGTGAGGACGTTCTGCACGGTGAGCGTGTTGTAGCCGATCTCGGTCACCGCCCCGATCATCGCCGCGAGCAGCCGCTCGCGCTGGATCGCCTTCACCAGGTCTGCCGGCAGCGTCCTCACCCCGGCCGGAAAGCGACCGTCGGCTCGGGTCAGCAGGGCGACGGCCTCGTTCAGTTCCGCGTCTGACCAGCGGCTCCCAACGGCGTTGGCGAGCTTCTCCCTGCTGAGCATCACTCTCTCCGGTGGCCTCTCCGCCATAAGGGAACCTACGCGTTTCTTTTAGAAATTATGCAGGCTCTCGAAGGGTACCAGAAAAGTCGCTGCCACGCATTGGAATTTCGCCCTTCCCGGTATCCTTGACTCTCATGCCGCCACGGGGAAAAGGGGGGACGCAAGAAACGCGGGCGTCCAAGGGCGCCGCACCCTCGATCCGGCCGGCGCTGCCACGCGAGTTCATCGCGCTCCACAAGCAGCGCCGCATCATGGACGCCCTGGCCGAGCTGACGGCGGAACACGGTTACGAGGCGACCAAGATCTCGGACATAGTCAAGCGGGCCGGCGTCGCCCGCAAAACGCTGTACGACAACTTCGAGGGCAAGGAGGAGGTCTTCCTGGCCGCCTTCGATGCAGCCCGCAACGAGGTGCTGCGCCGGGTCGAAGAGGGTGCCGCCGGCGAGGGCGACTGGCAGGCTCGGGTGGAAGCCGGCCTCGCCGCCTTCCTCGCCTATATCGCCGAGCAGCCGACCCTGGCTCGCATGTGCATGATCGAGGCGCTTTCTGCCACACCGACCACGACCAAGCGCTACGAGGACGCCCTCGAGCGCTTTGTCGAGCTGACCAGGCAGTCCCTGCCGCGGGACGAGCGACTGCCCGACACGATCGCCGAGACACTGGTCGGCGGCGTCGCCTGGATTGTCTATCAGCAGGTCCGCCGGGGCGAGGCGGAGCACGCCGAAGACCTGCTTCCCGAGCTCACCGAGTTCATGATGGCGCCCTACCTCGGCGCCGGCATGCCTGACTGACCGGTCAGGTCAGCAGACAAAAAGCGTTTAGCGCTGGCAGACTTTAGTACTGCATGGAGTCACTTCCACGTGGTCGCCACGGCCTCCCCCGGAAGTACATCGTCGAGCATCAGCGCGAGCGGTTGATCGCGGCAATCGCCGACTCGCTTGACGAGCGTGGCTACGACCACACGACGGTCGCCGAGATCAGCGGCAGGGCGGGCGTCTCCAAGAGCGACTTCTACGCCCACTTCGAGAGCAAAGACGAGTGCTTCTTCGCCGCCTACGACACGGCGGTCAAACGCTTGCGCGGCGAGGTGCTCGCCGCCTGCAAGGGCCGGCGCGACTGGGCCGAGGGCGTCTGTGCGGGCCTGGGCGCGGCACTCGACTGGCTGGCAGACGGGCCGGCGCAGGCGAACCTGCTGCTGGTTGAGGGGCTGCGCGCCGGTCCCGGCATCTACGGGCGCTTTCAGAAGGCGATCGAGAGCTTCGTTCCCCACCTCCGCGACGGCGCGCCGAGGGGGACGCCCGCCGGCCGCCCGCCGGAGGCCGCCGACGAGGCCGTCGTCGGCGGCATCGCGTCGCTGCTCGGGCGTCGCGTGCTGGCGGGCGAAGCGGAGAGCCTCGACCGATTCTTCCCGGAACTTGCCGAGTTTGCGCTGACCCCGTACCTGGGTCTCGCCGAGGCACGGCGCATAATCTCCTCTCGATGACTGAGCCCGCAGCCGCCGCCGCGGCGGCAACCGAGGCGCGCGCCGGCGCGCCGGCCGGGGTCCTGCCCTCGCAGGCCCTGAGCGAGGCGATCGACGCCGAATGGATCGCCTCGGGCGACTACCGCATTCGCCCGGAGGCGGTTCAGCCGGCCAGCGTCGACCTGCGCCTCGGCGACTTCGCTTGGGCGCTGCGCTGCAGCTTCCTGCCCGATGTCGACTCCACGGTTGAGGAGAAGATCGAGGGGCTCGCCTTCCAGCGGATCGACCTGCGCGACGGCGCCGTGCTCGAGCGCGACCGCCCCTACCTCGTGCCGCTGCTGGAGGAGCTGGCGCTGCCCGACGACGTGCGGGCCAAGGCCAACCCGAAGAGCTCGACCGGGCGGCTCGACGTCTTCACCCGGGTGCTCACCGACCGCCACCACCGCTTCGACGAGATCCGCCCCGGCTACAGCGGCCGCCTCTACCTGGAGGTCGTGCCGCGCTCTTTCGCGATCCAGGTGCGGAGCGGCCTCTCGCTCAACCAGCTGCGGCTCGCCCGCGGCGACGTGCGGCTGGGGGATGCCGAGATCCGCGCCCTCCAGGACGAGTTCCCGCTGCTCTATCTCGACTCGCACGCGCTGCGCGAGTCCGAGCTCGCCCTTGCCGAGGGCCTCTTCCTCAGCGTCGACCTCTCCGGGCCGGCGGATCGGATCGTCGGCTACCGGGCGAAGAAGAACAGCCTGCCGATCGACCTCTCGCGGATCCGCGCCTATCGCTGGACCGACTACTGGGACCCGGTCTACCCCGAGCCGGGGGGGCGGATCGTGCTCGAGCCGGAGATCTTCTACCTGCTGCTCTCCGCCGAGGGCGTCTGCATCCCGCCGCAGATCGCCGCCGAGATGATGGCCTACGACCCGACCGCGGGTGAGCTGCGCACCCACTACGCGGGCTTCTTCGATCCCGGCTTCGGCTACAACCCGGCCGGCGGTCGCCACGGCAGCCGCGCCGCGCTGGAGGTGCGGGCGCGCGACGTCTCCTTCATGGTCGAGCACCGCCAGCCGGTCTGCAAGCTGGCGCTGGAGCGCACCAGCGCCCCGGCCGAGCGCCTCTACGGCGAGGAGCTGGGGTCGAACTACCAGGGGCAGGTGACGATGCTGAGCAAGCACTTCGAGGAGCAGGTCCGTGGGGGAGGGGCGGACACGTCTCCCGAAACGCTCGGCGGGAGCCTCGCTTGAGTGTTTCGGGAGACGTGTCCGCCCCTCTCTGCCGGCGCTGGCGGGTGTATCTGGCTGGGGAGATTCATTCCGACTGGCGTGAGCGGATCGAAGCGGGGGTGCGTGAGGCCGGGTTGCCCGTCGTCTTCTCGGCGCCGGTGACTGACCATGCCGCCTCCGACGATGCCGGGGTCGGCACGTTGGGGGAGGAGAGCGAGCCTTTCTGGCGCGACCACATGGGGGCCGGGGTCAACGCGATCCGCACCCAGACCCTGATCCGCTCCGCCGACGTCGTCGTCGTCCGCTTCGGCGACAAATACCGCCAGTGGAACGCCGCCTTCGACGCCGGCTGCGCCGCCGCCCTCGGCAAGCCCTACGTCACCCTGCACGATCCCGAGCTCGACCACGCCCTGAAGGAGGTCGATCGCGCCGCCCAGGCCGTAGCCCGCACCCCCGATCAGGTAGTCGCCGTCCTCCGCTACGCGATCACCGGAGAGCTGCCTTAGCCGCCGACGGCATATGCGAACATGTGTTCGCATGCGCTGGGACGGACAAAGAGTCGAGGGGGAGGACGACGGCAGGCTGTTCGGCCTGGCCGAGGAAGCGGTCGTAAGGACGTTCGACGCCCCTGAGGCGCTTGGCATTCGATTCCACGAGGTGCGGGCGAAGTCGGCCCTCAACCGCGTTCCCGGCGGTCGCTACGGCTTCAACTGGACGATCAACTCCTACCGGGGATGCACCCATGCCTGCGCCTACTGCTTCGCCCGGCGCACGCATCTATACCTCGATATGAACGCCGGGCGGGACTTCGAGCGGGAGATCGTGGTCAAGGTCAACCTGCCGGAGCTGTTGCGGGTGGAGCTGGCGCGACCGAGCTGGAAGCGCGAGCTGGTCGCGCTGGGGACGAACACCGATCCCTACCAGTGGGTCGAGAGCCGCTACCGCTTCATGCCCGAGATCCTCGCCGCGCTGGAGGAGGCCGACACTCCCGTCTCGGTGTTGACCAAGTCGCCGCTCGTCCTCCGCGACCTCGACCTCTACGAACGGATGGCGAAGCGGCTGCCCGTCTCGGTCAACCTCTCCGTCCCGACCCTCGACGAGGAAGCCTGGCGAGCCACCGAGCCCCACACCCCGAGCCCCTCGGCCCGCCTCGACGCCGTAGCCAAGCTGCGCAGCCGAGGCATCGACTCCGGAGTCCTGATCGCCCCCCTGATGCCCGGCATAAACGACGACCCGACCCAAGTCCAACCAATAATCGACCGAGCGAAGGAAGCCGACGCGACATTCCTGGGTGGAGTGGCACTGCACCTACGCGACGAGGTCCGCGACGTGTTCTTCGCCTGGCTGAAGGCCAAACGCCCCGACCTGCTCCCCCGCTACGAGAAGCTCTACGCCAACGATCGCGCCTACATGCGCCCCGAGCAGCGCAAACGAGCGACGCGGGCAGTGCGGGGATGGGGGCGAGGGCGAGGGCAGAAAAAAAAGAAGCAGGTAGGGGAGGAGGAGACGGGTGCACTGGGGAGCCGACCTACCCCCGCGGTTACTCGACAACGCCAGCTGTTCTGACCCGCGGAGGCTGTGGTGGGAGGGTGTCGGGGGTGTCCCACCCGCGCAGCGGCGTCCTCTTTTTCGCCCCACCAGCCCCTGGGCGACAGCTTCAAGGTCTCCAGGCGAAAAACCCAGCAAGCGGGTGGGACACCCCCGGCGGCCTCCTTAAGGTCACCCTTCGTCCAACAGATCGAACGTGCACTCGCGGGGATCTTTGTCGTCGCGGAATCTGCGAAACCGCGCCCCGTGCCGGATTCTGCCCGCCGCCGCGTGGTCGTACCCCACTTCGATCACCAGCTCCGGCCGCAACGCCACCCACTCCAGGTCGCGCCCGCCGGTCCACCGGCTCGGCTCGGCCGTCCCGCTCTCGCCCGTCTCCAGCGGCGCCAGCATCGCGGGCATCGCCCTTTTCGTCGCGGCGCTGAAGCCGGAGATATGGCCAACCGGGCGCAGCTCGTCGCCGTCGTAGAGGCCGAGGATCAGCGAGCCGACCGTGCCCTCCTCTTTGCCCGGCCGCCAGCCGAGCACGACGCAGTCGATGGTGCGGGTGCGCCGGATCTTGATCATGCCCTTGCGCTCGCCGGGGAGATACGGGGCCGCGGTCTGCTTGGCGATCACGCCCT
>Ga0075433_10001524_pt1 | contig 17100 bp, 16 predicted proteins | sample RhiMethybrSRZTD2_FD_75299 | JGI IMG/M metagenome (GOLD analysis project Ga0075433, IMG submission 75299) | Populus rhizosphere microbial communities from Tennessee, USA - Rhizosphere MetaG P. TD hybrid SRZTD2 | ecosystem: Host-associated > Plants > Roots > Rhizosphere > Soil | place: USA... | reverse complement strand
AGGATCAGGGCGATCAGCACGAACATCAGCGCCCAGTAGAAGCCGGAGAACATCGCGGCATAGACCACGGGGAAAGCCGCGAACAGCACGCCTCCACCGACGACGAGCCACACCTCGTTGCCGTCCCAGATCGGCCCGATGCTGTTCAGCACGATCCGCCGTTCGCGGTCCTCCTTGGCGGCGAAGGGGTGGAGCATGCCGACACCGAGGTCGAACCCGTCCAGGACGATGTAGGCGCCGATGATCGCGACGAACAGCACGAACCACAGGTCAGCGAGCGGCATGGTCCTCCAGCTCCAACTCACCCGAGGCCCGACCCTGGCTCCGCTGGCGGAACACCTCGCGGAATGTGTTCGGTAGATCCGAGACGCGAGACTCCTCGGGCGCCGCCTCCGGGCCGTGCTTGATCTTTCGATCCAGCAGGAATAGGAACAGCGCGAGCAGGAGCGCGTACAACAGCGCGAACGTGATCAACGACAGCAAGACCTGCCCCGTGGTCAGGGTCGGCGAGACCGCCGCGTCGGTACGCAGGACGTTCCACACCACCCAGGGCTGGCGGCCGATCTCGGCCGTCCACCAGCCGGCGATCGTCGCCACCTCCGCCAGGAACACGGTCGAGATACAGATCCACAACAGCCAATGGGGCAGGCCCTCACCCTTGCGCCGGCGGCGCCACCATACGAACCACGCCACCACGCCGATCACGGGAAACAGGAATCCGAGGTCGATCATCGCGTGGTAGGCCTGGAAGGCCAGGTTCACGGGCGCCCAGTTCTTCTCGGGGAACTTCTCCAGGCCCGGTACGGTCGCGTCGAAGCTCCCGTAGGACAGGAAGCTGAGCAGGCACGGGACGCCGATCGCATAGGTCTTCTCGGCGCTCTCGTCGACCCAGCCGACGATGTACAGAGGTGCGCAGCTCTTGTTGGTCCAGTTGCCCTCGATCGCGGCGAGCTTCGGCTCCTGGTTCTTCGTCACCGAGATCGCCATCTGGGCGCCGAAGATGAACACCTGAAGGATCGAGAGCACCGTGAACAGCTTGACGGCGGCCGAGAAGTTCCTCCTCGCGAACTCCTGGTGCCGATTCTTCAGCATGTACCAGGCGCTCACGGAGAGCACGAGCGCCGACCCGATGATCCAGGACGCGACCCACGTGTGGAGTAATCGCGGCAGGAACGAAGGCGTGTTCACGACCGATCCGAAGTTCGTCATGAACGCCATCGGTCCCCACTGGCTCGCGTGCTGCTCGAAGCCCTGCGGCGTCTGCATCCACGAGTTGGCCATCAGGATCCACAGGGCGCTGAAGTGTGCCCCGAACACGACGAGGAACGTGGCGGTCAGCCACATCCTCGAGCCCAGGCGATCTCCCCCGAACAGCATGAGACCGAGGAACCCGCCCTCCAGCGCGAACGCGAACACGCCCTCGGCGGCCAGAAGGCTTCCGAACACGTTGCCGACGAAGCGGGAGTACTGCGACCAGTTCATCCCGAAGGCGAACTCCTGAACCAGGCCGGTCGCGATGCCCAGGGCGAACACCAGCCCGTAGACCTTCACCCAGAAGACGGAGGCCTGTCGCCAGACGGGATCCCCGGTGCGGACGTGCTTCCAGGCCATCCAGACCAACATGATCCCGAGCCCCATCGAGATGGGCGGGAAGATGAAGTGGAAGCTCGCGGTCAGGCCGAACTGGAGCCGCGACAGGAACTCCGGGTTCAGGATCTCCCCCTCAGCCTCACCAACGGTGCTCCCTGGTTGTCCCCCAACACAATCCCACGCGGGGCGGCTGCGTCAACCTCGTTGAAGGGAACGTTCTGCGATACCAGGTGATTCGGATGGCCGCCCGGCGCTGATCAACGCCTGCTAGTCCTGTTCCTCCTCGGCGGCCTCGGCCAGGTCAGACGCGACCTCGGCGTCCTCCACGGCATCGGCCGCGAGCGCTTCGGCAACGGCCTCCTCCGCGACGGCCTCCGCCGCCAACTCCTGTGCCGCATCCTCGAGGGCCACGGCCGCGGCAGCGCGATCGACGGCGTCCTCGTGCAGCGCCTCGGCGGCCTCGGCCTCCTCGACGGCATCCACGGCCGCTTCCGCCGCCGCGTCTTCCATCTCGTCCTTCACATCGTTCTCCTCTCCGTATGTTCGTACTTGACTGCGTTCCGGAGACGGACGTCAAATCCGGTTCCCGATCGCGATGGCCGACGGTCCGATCCTAGTGGCCGGTCGTGAACGACGCCTCCAGCTTCTCCATCGCCTGGTCGACGGTGAAGCTCGGCGCCTTCTGGCGCGGGGGGAAGTCCTTGAACGTCTCCAGGAAGCGGCCGGTCACGATCTGCGCCGCGCCGATCATGTAGGCGCGATCGAGGAACCAGTCGTAATACGTGTTCGAGGTGACGTCCGCACGCTCGAACGGGTCGGTTCGCAGGTTGAAGAGCTTGGGAAACCGCAGCGGCGTGAAGGGCTCCGCCCACACCCGTAACGTCCCGGGTGCTCGTTGCTCCATGAAGACGACCTTCCAGTTGTCGAACCGCAGGGCGACGAGGTCGCCGTCGTCGGAGAAGTAGAAGAAGCCCTCGCGCTCGCTCGCCGGGACCTCACCGGTCAGGTAGGGCAGCAGGTTGAAGCCGTCGAGGTGCACCTTGAATCGCTTCGGACCGGCTCGATGGCCCCTCAGGAGCTTGGTCTTGATATCGGGCTCGCCCGCGGCTGCGAGGAAGGTCGGCAACCAATCCAGGTGCGCGACGATCTCGTTCGAGGTGCTCCCCGCCTCGATCCGACCGGGCCACCGGACCAGGCACGGGACGCGGAAGGCCCCCTCCCAGTTCGTGTTCTTCTCGCTGCGGAACGGCGTCATGCCGCCGTCGGGCCAGCTGTTCATGTGGGGGCCGTTGTCCGTGCTGTACATCACGATCGTGTCGTCCGCGATCCCGAGGGAATCCAACAGATCAAGGAGCGTTCCGACGTTCTTGTCGTGATCGATCATCGTGTCGTGGTACGGGGATTGCCACCGTCCGGCCTGCCCGAGGCTCCGTTTCTTCGTGTGCGTTCGGAAATGCATATGCGTTGTGTTCACCCACACGAAGAACGGCTTCCGCGCCCTGTGCTGCCGACGGATGAAGTCCCCCGCCGCCGCGACGAACTCGTCGTCCGCCGCCTCCATCCGTTTCCTCGTGAGCGGACCCGTGTCCTGGATCCGCTGCGTGCCGTTCGGCCTCGCCCAGCTGTGGATCACGCCCCGCGGGTGATACAGGCGGTTGAACTCGGGGAAGTCCTTCGGGTCCGGGAAGTCGGGGTTCTCGGGCTCCTCCTCGGCGTTCAGGTGATAGAGGTTGCCGAAGAACTCGTCGAACCCGTGGTTCGTCGGAAGGAACTCGTCGCGGTCGCCCAGGTGGTTCTTGCCGAACTGGCCCGTCGCGTAGCCGAGGGGCTTGAGCAGTTCGGCGATCGTGGGATCCTCGCTCGACAGGCCGACCGAGGCGCCCGGGATGCCCACTTTCGACAGACCCGTGCGGTACACGCTCTGACCCGTGATGAACGCCGCTCGCCCCGCCGTGCAGCTCTGCTCGCCGTAGGAGTCCGTGAACCGGATGCCCTCGGCCGCGACGCGGTCGATGTTCGGCGTGCGGTACCCCATCAGGCCGTCGCTGTAGCAGCTGAGGTTCGAGATCCCGATGTCGTCGCCCCAGATCACGAGGATGTTCGGGGGCTTCGGGCCGGAGGTCTCGGCCCGGCCCCGGGCTCGAGCCGCCGGTCTTCGTGACGTCCCCTTCGTGGTGGTGGTCGACCTGTTGCGCGTCGTTACCTTTCTGCGCGATCGCGGGGCTGGCATCAGGCGCTCTCCTTTCCGGAGTCGTGAGATCTGCCGCTGGGATCTCGAACGACGCATCGGAACCCGAGGTGTCCCATCGACGAGTCGATCTGCTGCGCCTGCCTCGCCGCCGGGCGATAGCGAAGGCAGTAGTTGGGCGCGCACAGATGCGAGCCTCCCTTGCTCACACGACGAGGGATGTGCTCGCCGGGCTGGCCGACGGCGTAGCTCCCGTCCATTGACGTGACGCGTGGGTTCTTCGGGACACAGCACGGACTGTCCACCTCGCCGGGATGGCTCGGCGAGTACCAGTCGGCCGTCCACTCCCAGACGTTACCCGTCATGTCGTACAACCCGTAGCCGTTGGCCGGGAACCGTCCGACCGGGGACGTGCCCTCGTACCCGTCGATCTTCAGGTTCTGCCACGGGAACTCCCCCTGCCACGTGTTGGCCATCGGCGTCCCGTCCGGGAAGTGCTCGTCACCCCACGCGAAGACCGCGCCCTCGAGCCCGCCTCGCGCCGCGAACTCCCACTCCGCCTCGGTCGGCAGTGCCTTGCCCGCCCATGTCGCGAAGGCTTCGGCGTCCTCGCACGCGACATGGACGACCGGGTGTTGGCTCAGTCCTCTGACCGTAGTGCCCGGACCGCCGGGATGCCTCCAGCTCACTCCCGGGACGTACTCCCACCAGTTGCGGAGGTCGTCCAGGTCCACGGGTCCGGACGCCTTGCGGAACCGCAGCGATCCGGGCATCAGGAGGTCCGGATCCGCGTCCGGGTACTGGGCCGGATCGAGGGGACGCTCGGCGATGGTCACGTAGCCCGTCTCGGTCACGAACCGGCGGAACTCGGCCACGGTCACCGGGCGCTCGTCGATCCAGAACCCGTCGACGCTCACGCGGTGGACCGGGCGCTCCTCCGCGTAGAAGTCCTCGGAGCCCATCAGGAACGTCCCGGCGTCGATCCAACGCATATCCCGCGGCGGCGCGCGTCGGTCGGTGAGATCCGGTTGGAGCGGGGTGGGTGAACTCATGTCAAGACACGGCGTGCGATCGCTTCGGGTCTCCAGTCGAGCGCCAACACGAGCAGTTTCCTACAGGCGAAACGTTTGGGCAAAGCAGACCCGGCGGGCCGGTCAGCCTTTCGAGCCGTGTGGCGCAACGCCCACCGTGTCCTCGGTGTGGTACTGCGCCAGGAGCTCCCGCTCCCGGTCTCGCTTCGGGAACAGGAAGAACACGAGCGCCGCACCGAGCACGATCGCGATGATGCCTGCCGCGTAGGCCCAGTCGGCCCCGTCGAGGAACGATTGCTTCGCCCCCGCGGTGATCTGCTTGGCGTACTGGGGGAACTGCTGTGCGATCGCCTCGGCGCCGTCGAACGACTTCGTCAGCTGCGCTTGCACGCCGTCCGTGATCTGCTTCTGCGAGGAGGCGGGGGCGGCGGCGATCGCCGCCGCGACGGCCGCCGCGTACCCGGCCGTCAGCAGCGCCCCTAGGATCGACTGCATGATCGCCCCGCCCAGGTCTCGCTGGAGATCGGCCGTCCCCGAGGCCATCCCGGCGCGGGAGACGGGCACCGAACCCGTGAGCGAGTGCGACGCGGGCGTCCCGGCGAAACCCACCCCGATGCCGACCAACGCGTACGCGATACCGACCTCCCAGTAGGGGATACCCTCGTTCCAACGAGCCAGCATCCAGACGAACCCCAGGAAACAGAATGCGTAGCCGACGAGCAGCGTGAACCGCGCTCCCCTGGTCTCGACGAGTTTCGCCGATCTCGGCGCGATGACCACCATGAAGGCAGCGGCCGGCAGGATCGACGTACCAGCCTCCAACGTGTCGTATCCCAGGACGTTCTGCAGGAACTGCTGGCCGATGAACATCGCGCCCATCAGCGTGCCGAACACGATGATCCCGGCACAGGCCGCCACCCAGAAGGTGCGGCGGCCCGCGACGTGGAGGTCGTACAGGGGGTTCTCGGCCCGGCGCTGACGCAGGATGAACGCGATCGCCGCGGCGATCACGACGACGCTCAGCCCGAGAACGAGCGAGCCCTCATTCGGAACCGGCGCGAAGTTGATCGCCAGGATCAAGGAGGCGACCAACACCACGGAGAGGATCCCGCCGAGGTTGTCGACCGGCTCGGTGCCCTCGTTCACATGTGCCGGGACGAGCTTCCACGCGAGCACGAGCGCGACCAGGGCGAGCGGCAACGTGAGGAGGAACACCGAACCCCACCAGAAGTGCTCCAGCAACAGCCCCGACATAAGCGGCCCGAGCGCCGAGATCGCGCCGCCGAGCGCCGACCACAGCGCGATCGAACGGGTCCTGCCCGGGCCGGACCAGAGCGCGGCGATCAGCGCCAGCGTCGTCGGGTACGCCATCCCGGCGGCGAGCCCGCCCCCAACACGCGCCAGGAACAGCACCGCGTCCGAGGGGGCGAACGCCGCCAGCAGGCTGAACGGGATGGCCAGCGTCGTGCCGAGGAGCAGCATCATCTTGCGGCCGTAGCGATCGCCCACCGCGCCGAGGTACAGCACCGAGGCCGCGAGCCCGAGCGAGTAGCCGACGGCGATCAGGTTGAGGGTGGTCTGCGACGAGTCGAACGCGGCGCCGATGGACGGCAGCGCCACATTGGCGACCGCGAGGTTCAGGTTCGCGACGGCCGCGACAAGGATCAGGGCGAGCAGGACAAGGCCGGCGCGCTCGGGGGCCCTCCCGTGCTCGGACGCGGGCATCCCGACGACGATAACCGACCCGGCACCGACAGGCCCAGCGGCTGGTCGGCTATCCGGTCGGTTGCGTTCGTGAGATAGTTCGGCCGAACGGGTGCCCGCCCCTGCGGGACCCTGCCGGAGCAACCGAGGAGGAGGAGCGTATGAGCATCGGTCCCGTCGAATACCTGATCGTCGCGTTCCCGGGGAATCAGTTCAAGGGCGAGATCATCCCCGCCCTGGCCGACCTGGTGGATGCGGGCACGATCCGGATCATCGATCTGGCCTTCGTCATGAAGGACGCGGACGGCGCGGTCGTCACGGCCGAGCTCGGCGACCTGGATTCGGAAATCTTCAAGGCCTTCGACGCTCTGTCGCCCGAAACGATGGGGCTGCTCAACGAGGAGGACCTCGCCGCAGCCGGCGAGGAGCTCGACCCGAACTCGTCCGCGGCCCTTCTCGTGTGGGAGGACACCTGGGCGACCGCGCTTCGGGACGCGATCGTGAACGCGGGCGGCGAGGTCCTCGACCTCGAGCGTGTGCCCTATCAGGTCGTCAACGCCGCGGTCGAGTTCTCCAAGCAGAACGCGTGATCGAAGGAGGGAACCCATCATGATGAGGCGAAGAGGACCCGGGCTGGTCGGGATGGCGGCTCGAACCGCAGTCGTTGCCGGAACGGCCACGGCGGTCTCGGGGCGCGTGGCCAGGCGGCAGGCGAACAAGTACTCGGACCAGGACGCCCAGTACGTGCAGCAGCAGACGGCCGCAGCTGCGCAGGGCGCGAATGCTGCGCCAGAGGAGGATGCGACCGTACAGATCCAAAAGCTCGCCCAGCTCCACGACTCGGGCGCGCTGAGTGACGAGGAGTTCGCAGCGGCCAAGGCCAAGATCCTCGGGATCTGAGTTTCGGGGCGATCCCGCCGGGGTCGCCGAACGCACAAGGAGGGCCGGATCGGGGGGAGCGTGCGGGCGTCGTCGAATCCACCTCGCAGCACCGTGACGAGCGCTCCCTCACGCCCGAAGACCCATCACGGAAAGCGCCGGCGCCCGTCCGGGGATCCGCCGCCGCTCCCCAAACCGCCGTGGTGGCCGCGATACGTCGTGGTCCTCGTCTTCACGATCATCGTCGGTGTTCTCCTTGGATGGTGGTACGACACTTCCCCGCCGGATGCGGCGCTGATGCACTGGTTCGCGGAGCATCGGACCGACTGGCTCACCGACGTCGCCGAGGTGTTCGCGTGGCTCGCGACGCAGCCCGCGATCCTGGCGATGCGGGTTGCGCTCGTCATCGTCCTCGTCCTGTTCAAGCGGTGGCGTCACCTCGCGGTCGCCGTGCTCGGGTTCTTCTTCATGGACATGGTGGTGTCGCACCTGTCGGTCAAGCTCCCGGCGCCGGACGAGGCCGTCATAACCCCGGACAGCGGCGTGTACCACTTCCCCGCGTACGCCGTCGCCTCCCTCTCGATCACGCTCTGGGCGATGGTCGCGACCCTCGCGCCGGCCGGCAGGGTGCGTGAGCGCGCGTCCGGCACCGCGATCGCGCTCGGCGTCGTCGTCGTCCTCGCCCGGGCCTACCTCGGAGTGACCTATCCGGTCGCGGGCCTCTACTCGCTCCTGCTCGGGTTCTGCATCGCGGCCACCCTGCTCGGATGGCTCGCGCCCGAGGACTCCTTCCCCGTCTCCTACAAGCGCGGCGGCAACGCCGCCCACCTCGAGCTCGCCGGCGCGCGGACCGAGGCCGTGGTCCGCGCGATGCGCGACCAGCTCGGCATCGAGGTGTCAAGCCTGAAGGCGTTCGGCGACGAGGGGTCGGGCGGCTCGACGCCGCTGCTGATGACCGCCGCGGACGGGACCAGGATCTTCGGGAAGATCCTGGCGACCAGCCACGTCCGGGCGGACCGCTGGTACCGGGTCGGCCGGACGATCCTGTACGGGCGGCTCGAGGACGAGACGTCGTTCTCCTCGGTCCGGCGGCTGATCGCGTACGAGGACTACGCGCTCCGGCTGCTGGACGACGACGGGTTCACGGTCGCCCACTCCTACGGCGTCGTCGAGCTGACGCCCAACCGGGAGTACCTGCTCGCGACGCAGTTCTTCGAGGGCGCCGAGACCCTCGGCCACGCCGAGGTCACCGACGAAGTGATCGACGGCGGCCTCCAGTTGGTTCGCCGCTTGTGGGACTCGGGCCTCGCGCACCGGGACATCAAGCCGGCGAACCTGCTCGTCGTGAACGGCGAGCTCCAGGTCATCGACGTGTCGGGGCTCGAGATCCGGCCCTCGCCCTGGCGCGAGGCGGTAGACCTGGCCAACATGATGCTGGTGCTCGCGGTCCGGTCGGATTCCGACCGCGTGTATCAGCGGGCACTCGCCTACTTTACGCCCGACGAGATCGGCGAGGCGTTCGCCTCCGCCCAGGGGATGGCGATACCCACCGAGCTGCAGCGCTACCTCAAGGAGGACGACCGAGCCCTGATCGCCCGGTTCAAGGAGCTCGCCCCGCCGTATCCGAACATCTCGATCCAACGATGGAGCTTCCGGCGCCTGGCCCTGATCGCCGGCGTCTTGATCGCGGCGATCGTCGTGGCGATCTGGAGCGTGGACGCCTTACTGGACGTGCTTGCCTGACCGATCCCGAAGGAGCAGCCATGGCCACAACCGAGAGCCCCGTGCAGGCCTCGAAGAAGAAGATCGGCACCAAGCAGATCGTCGCCTTCGTGTTCGGGATCGTGATCGTCGTCGCGATCTTCGTGTACGCGATCCCGAAGTTCGCCGACTACGGCGACGTGTGGAACGCCATGAAGACACTCACGCCGATCGAGTGGGGGTCGCTCCTGGTCGCGACCGTGTTCAACCTCTACACGTACTGGCTCGCGAACCAGGCGGCGCTGCCCGGCCTGCGGATGTCTCAGTCGATCGTCGTCACGCAGACGGGGACGTCGGTGGCGAACACGCTGCCGGCGGGCGGCGCGATCGCGATCGGTGTGACGTTCGCGATCCTCGAGTCGTGGGGGTTCACCGCGGGCGAGACGACCCTGTTCGTCGGCGTCACCGGCATCTGGAACATCTTCACGAAGCTGGCGCTCCCCGTGCTCGCGCTCGCGCTCCTGGTGATCACCGGCCACACCTATCCCGCTCTGGTCGGGGCGGCGGTGATCGGGATCGCCGTGCTCGTCGTGGCCGTCGTGCTCCTGACCCTGGTGTTCAAGAGCAAGGCGATGGCTCGTCGCGTGGGCGAATTCATCGGGCGGGTCGTCAGCGCCGTGCTGAAGCCGTTCCGCAAGGGCCCGATCACGGACATGGGCGACAAGGCCGTGAAGTTCCGCAAGGAGACGATCGTGCTGGTCTCACGCCGGTGGCTCCGGCTCACCTGGACGACCGTCCTCAGCCAGATCGCGCTGTTCTTCGTCCTGCTGCTGTCCCTTCGGCACATGGGCGTGTCCGAGCAGGACGTCGCGACCGTCGAGATCTTCGCGGTCTACGCCTTCAGTCGTCTGCTGTCGTCGATCCCGATCACGCCCGGAGGGGTCGGCGTGATCGACCTCGGCTACATCGCCGGCCTCAGCGCGTTCGACCAGGGCGAGCATGCGGCGATCGTCGCCGGGGTGCTGGTCTTCCGAGTCCTCACGTATGGCATCCAGATCCCCATCGGCGCGTTCACGTACTTCATCTGGCGCCGCAAGAGGAGCTGGATGCGCGACACGCCGCCGCCAGGCTCGATCGCCGGCGAGCTCGAGGCGCAGGCCGCGGAGCCGGCGGCCGCCTAAGACACAACGGGGGCCCGCGCTGCGCGCGGGGCCCCGCTGTTTCGAGCGTATCGGTTAGGTGGCGACGTCGCGTCCGTGCGCCGTCAGCGCCCAGATCACCGAGACGGCCACGAAGATCAGCAGCAGCGACCAGAACGGCACATACGGCAGCCACGCGAAGGCCGCCGCCGCGCTCACGAGCGCAAGGATCACACCCACCGTCCGCGCCCACACTGCGCCGCGGAAGACGCCGAAGCCCGCGAAGAAGACGACGATCCCGACGATCAGGTGGATCCAGCCCCACGTGCTGGTGTCGAACTTGAAGACGTACTTCTGCGTAACCACGAATGAGTCCGGGTTGACGATCTCGGCGAACCCGGCGATCGCGTGGAAGACCCCCAGCATGATCATCATGAGGCCGGCGAACGTCGCCCATCCCGCCCCCCACATGCTCGGTTCCCTTTCAGACATAGACATTCGATCCTCCTACATCTCGGACATTCGCTCGAGGTCCCTGCCGTGCGTCGTGAGCGCCCAGATGATCGAGATGTCGACGATGATCATCAGGATCGACCACAGCGGCACGTAGAGCAGCCACGCGAAGTTCGCGATCGCGCTCAACATCGCGATGACGATCCCGACCAGGCGTGCCCATGTCGCTCCGCGGAAGACCGCGAATCCGGCCAGGAACACAACGATTCCGCCGATCAAGTGGATCCATCCCCACGTCGTCGCGTTGAACCTGAGGACGTACTCCTGCGTCAGGACGAACGAGTCGGAGTCGAAGATCTCCGCCAGGCCGGCGATCGCGTGGAAGACGCCGATCATGATCATCGCGATCCCGGCGAACGTGATCCAGCCGGCCGCCCAGCCGCTGGTCTCCGGCTCCATGCCGGTTTGGTCCATGGACATGGGGACTCCCCCTCTCGACCGCCCGGCGGCCCGGTCGGTCCGGGAAAGTGTGGTTGCGCCGAAAGGCAGAGTCAAAGACCTCGGGCAGAGAAACCGAGGACGGAAGGGCCTGCGGCTACGCCTTCGTGGTGAAGAACTCGAGCGCTTTCTTGGTCTTGGTCGACTGCTCGCCTTCGAGATCGACGCCGAGGCCCGACAGGAACGCCCGCGTCTCGGCGGCCGCCTGGAACGCATCCGTTGGGAGCGCCTTCGTCGAGAGCTCGACGATCTGGGAGCCGTCGGGATACAGCCACAGCTCCCCCACCAGCTTGCGCCCGAGCCCCTCCGGCTTGCTCTTGAGCCTGAGGGTCGGGATGGGGCCGAGCACGGTCAGGTCGTCGATCGCGATCCCCTCGGGAGCGTGTTCTGAGTAGAACGACTGCTGCTCCTTGGAGAACAGCGCGCCGATCTTCTCTTGACCGAGGCCCACCTTACGGATCAGCGCGTTGTCCGCGACACCCTTGAACGACGCCGAGCAGACATACCCGCCGGGCATCGCGTCGAGTTCGACCTTGAGGCTTTCCGAGCGCCGGACGTCGTCGGCTAGGTCCGATGGCACGACCGGCCGGAGCTTGACGACCGTGTCCCCCTCCTCCCCCTGGCGTCGGCGGGCACGGACGACGACGCCGGCGTCGTCGAGCGTGAGCTGGGGCGTGTCGAAGAAGAACACCTGCCTCATCTGCGCGTCCAGCGGGTCGATGCCGAGCGAAGCGGCGGTCTTGGCCCGGGCGGTCTCGTGGACGGTGAGCTTGAGCTCGACGCTGTCGGAGTCCTTGACCAGGGCGAAGATCTCGGCGAGCTGGTCGTCGGTGAGGTTCTTGAACGCGGGCATCGGGCCTCCTGTCTTGGCTTGAGGTGATGATGACATGGGAGCACCTGTGTCGCATGGGCCCCGGGACGACGACCCCCGGTCGAACCTCCCCCGCCCGACGGAAGTGTCGAAGAAGAAGACCTGGCGTAGCTGCGCATCGAGTGGAGCAAAGGATTGCGAGATGTCCAGGTCGGCCGCCGCAGCGCAGGGTTCATCCGGATCCTCGAGCCCCGGCCACTTCGGCATGGTCAGGGCGGGGGTGCAACCCGCAGACGACGCGATCGGTCGGCCGCACGACGCGCCCGCAGCACCTATGCTCGCGGCGATGCACCGGTCGACGCGGGTGCCGGAGGCCTTGACCTCGAGTCGAATCGATCGCGGGGCGCGTCAGAGGTCGATCCACAGGAGAAGGGGAGAATATGAGTGAGCGCACCGAGGGACGCGATGTCCTTCCGATCCCGGACCGGCCCTACGTGGGGGATGTCCCCGTTGACGCGAGGGAGGCGAGCTTCCCTCCGATCGAGCCGCTCAGGCCACCCGAAGGGGCTCCGAACGTCCTGATCGTCCTGCTCGACGACGTCGGGTTCGCCGCGTCGAGCGCGTTCGGAGGGCCCGTGAACACGCCAACCGCCGAACGCCTCGCCGCGGGCGGGCTCAAGTACAACCGCTTCCACACCACCGCCCTGTGCGCCCCGACGCGCGCCGCGCTCCTGTCCGGGCGCAACCATCACACCGTCGGCATGGGCGTGATCACCGAGCTGGCCACCTCGGCGCCCGGGTACAACTCGCTTCGCCCCAACACCTGTGCGCCGCTCGCGAAGACCCTGACGCTGAACGGCTACTCCACGGCCCAGTTCGGGAAGTGCCACGAGGTGCCCGTGTGGCAGACGAGCCCGATGGGGCCGTTCGACGCCTGGCCGAGCCACGGTGGCGGCTTCGAGTACTTCTACGGATTCATCGGTGGCGAGACGAACCAGTACTACCCGGCGGTCTACGAGGGGACGAACCCCGCCGAGCCCGACAAGACCCCCGAGGAGGGCTATCACTTCACCGAGGACATGACGGACCGGGCGATCGCCTGGGTCCGCCAGCAGAAGGCGCTGATGTCCGACAAGCCCTTCTTCGTCTATTACGCCCCCGGCGCCACCCACGCCCCGCACCACGTGCCGAAGGAGTGGGCGGACAAGTACAAGGGTCGATTCGATCAGGGATGGGACGCGCTACGGGAGGAGATCCTGGCCCGGCAGAAGGAGCTGGGCGTCGTGCCGCCCGACTGCGAGCTCACGCCGCGGCACGAGGAGATCCCCCCGTGGGACGACATCCCCGACGACCTCAAGCCGATCCTCGCCCGGCAGATGGAGATCTACGCCGGCTTCCTCGAGCACACCGACCACCACGTGGGGCGGCTCGTGGATACGCTCGACGACCTCGGGGTGCTCGACGACACGCTGATCTACTACATCGTCGGCGACAACGGCGCCAGCGCCGAGGGATCGCTCCACGGCAGCTTCAACGAGATGATGATGCTCAACGGCGCCGGCGCGCTGGAGACCACGGAGTTCATGGCATCGAAGATCGACCTGTTCGGAACGCCGGCCGCATACAACCACTACGCGGTGGGCTGGGCCCACGCCATGGACACGCCGTACCAGTGGACCAAGCAGGTCGCTTCGCATTGGGGTGGAACTCGGAACGGGACGATCGTCCACTGGCCTCGCGGCTTCACGGCGCGCGGCGAGATCCGCCCCCAGTTCCATCACGTGATCGACGTCGCGCCGACGGTGCTCGAGGCGGCCGGGCTCCCAGAGCCGACGGTGGTCGACGGCGTGACGCAGAGGCCGATCGAGGGCGTGAGCATGGCCTACTCGTTCGGCGACGGCGACGCGCCAGACCGGCGAGCGACCCAGTACTTCGAGATGTTCTGCAACCGCGGGATCTACCACGAGGGGTGGGCGGCGGTCACTCGTCATTCCACGCCGTGGGTGATGACGGCGGAGATGCCCGCGTTCGACGACGACGTCTGGGAGCTGTACGACACGACCACCGACTGGAGTCAGGCGCGGAACCTCGCCGCCGAGAACCCCGACAAGCTCGCCGACCTCCAACGGCTCTTCGTCGAGGAGGCTCGCAAGTACGGGGTCCTGCCGCTCGACGATCGACGGGTCGAACGATTCAACCCCGACATCGCCGGCAGGCCGACGCTGATCAGGGGGACGACGCAGCTCCTGTTCGGCGGGATGGGTCGCCTGACCGAGAACGTCATGGTGAACACGAAGAACAAGTCCCATGCCGTCACCGCGGAGGTGGTCGTGCCCGAGGGGGGTGCGAGCGGGGTCATCATGTCGCAGGGAGGGGCCTACGGCGGCTGGACGCTGTACGCGCACGAGGGCAAGCCCGCCTACTGCTACAACCTGTTCGGGATCCAGCGCTTCAAAACGTACGGGGAAGGCTCGCTTCCGACGGGCACGCACCAGGTGCGGATGGAGTTCGCGTACGACGGCGGAGGCCTCGCGAAAGGCGGCGCCGTCACCCTGTTCGTCGACGGCGCGACGGTGGGCGAAGGCCGTGTCGAGGGGACCGAGCCGATGGTCTTCTCCGGCGACGAGACCGCCGACGTTGGGCGAGACACGGGCTCGGCCGTGTCGGACGACTACCACAGCGAGGCGAGCATCTTCAGCGGCACCGTGAACTGGGTGCAGATCGACATCGACGAGGCCGCGGAGGACCTCGATCACCTGATCACCCCCGAGGAGCGGTTCCGGATCGCGATGGCGCGCCAATAGTGACGCGGGGCGACGGGAGCACCGCTCGGTGAACATCGTGCTCGCGATCCTCATCGTGGTGGTTGCCACCACGCTGTCGATCGTGGCGATGCTCTGGGTGCGCCGCACGGCCCCCGACGGCAGCTACTTCAACGACGGCGACCGCGCGGCCGGGGTCTTCGGCGTCCTCGCCACCGGATTCGCCGTGCTCCTGGGGTTCGTGGTGTTCCTCGCGTTCACGAGCTACGATACCGCTCGAGCGGGAGCGGAGTCGGAGGCGCGCATCGTCGCGCAGCAGGTCGAAACCGCGCAGTTCTTCCCCTCACCGGCCTCCGAGGAGCTGACGTCGGAACTGATCTGCTACGCCCGGTCGGTTGCGAGAGTGCAGTGGGACCGCATGGAGGCCGGGACCCTCGGCGACAACCTGAACCCGTGGGCGACGGAGCTGTTCCGAACGCTCCAGACGGTCGATCCCCAGACCCCGGCGGAGCAGGCCGCGTTCAGCAAGTGGCTCGACGAACGATCCGCACGCGAGGAAGCACGCAACGATCGCATCCATGGCGCCCGCGGCGTCATCCCGTTGCCGCTGTGGATGGTGCTGTTCTTCACCTCCGCACTGATCTTCGTCTACATGCTCTTCTTCGCCGACAGCGGCGAGCGCCGGACGGTGCAGGCGCTGCTGATGGGAACCGTGATGGCGGTGGTCGTCTCGATGCTGCTCCTCCTGCAGTTCCTGAACAACCCCTTCCACAGCAGTGCCGGCGGCCTCCGTCCCGAGGCGATGGAACGGACGTTGGTGATCATCGATCAGGAGCTCCGTGCGGTCCAGCTCCAGGTCCAGCTCCCCTGCGATGTCCGAGGCAACGCGCTGTAGCGGGTCCCGTCAGGGTGCGGGCGGGCCGGTGGCCGCGGGCGGGATTGACATCGAGGCGCGGAGGCTGTCCAGTGGCGTCGACGGAACATCGATCAGGCCGCGCGTCGGCCGGTCCAGGTCGAAGGTCACCAGGAGCAGCATGCAGACGAGTCCGGCCGCGATCAGGACCACGAAGGATCCGCGGCCCAGGAGCGCGAGGTAGAACGCGAGCAGGCCGAGCGCGAGCGCCGCGGCCACCACCTCCAGGGTCAGCACCGGACCGGGTACACGGTTCCCCAGGACCGAGACCCGCGTGGTTCGCAGATCGATCATCTCGTTGAGGCTCTCGACGTACAGCCTCGGGGCGCTGTCGATCGGAGCGTCGACCAGGACCTGGCCCGCGAGCCCCCAGAGCTCACGTTGGAGCCCAGCTCCGGCTGCGATCGCGGCCGCAGCGGTCGGGCTGCCGGGGATCGCGTGCGACAGACGGATGCTCGTGTCCGTGTAGCGAACGAGAAGCTCCAGGGAGTCGCTTCGCTGGGGTTCGGCCAGCGTCTGTGCCCTGAGGTACGTCGTGCCGATCGCGTTCGCCTCGTCGACGACGGCCGCGCGCCGAAGCTCGTAACGCCCGACGGCCAGCGCGAGGCCGAACGCCAGCACGAGACCGACGACCCCGAGGACCGCCGTCTGCAGCGACCCGACCGGCCTGTGGAGATGTTCCGATCGGTCGCGCTTGCGATGGCCGAGGACCAGTCCGACGGCCGTCGCTCCGATCACGATCGCGAACAGGACGAGCGCGAGAGCCCAGCTGCTCAGCTCGAAGAACAGAGGCATCCGTCCGGTGCGGCGACCATCCGCCGCAGGATACCCGCCACCCGAAGGGCGGGCTGCTGTGCGAGCCCGCGTCCCCGGGACGGTCGGTCAGTCGGTGGCGGACCCGAGGACCGGCAGGATCCGCTCGAGTCCCCACTCGAGCTCCTCCTGCGAGATCACCAGCGGCGGCGCCAGACGGAGCGTGCTCTCGTGCGTGTCCTTGGCCAGGACGCCCTTGTCGAGCAGCCGCTCGGCCGAGCGCCGAGCCGGGCGTGCCGACTCGACCAACTGGATGCCGGCCCACAGGCCGCGGCCGCGGACCTCCTCGACGGTCGGCAGGTCGGCGCCGCGCAGGGCCTGGAGGAGGTACTCGCCGAGCGTCGCCGACGCCTCCTGGAACTCCCCGGTCCGAAGCATCGCGACCACGCGGCGGCCGATGGCGCATGCGACCGGGTTGCCGCCGAACGTGCTCCCGTGCTGCCCGGGCTCGTACACGCCGAGGACTTCCTCGCCGGCGACCACGGCCGACACCGGGATGATGCCGCCGCCAAGCGCCTTGCCGAGCAGGAACACGTCGGGGCGCACGCCCTCGTGATCGATCGCGAACGTCGGCCCGGTTCGGCCCAACCCCGACTGGATCTCATCCGCGATCAGTAG
>Ga0075433_10001522_pt1 | contig 17130 bp, 14 predicted proteins | sample RhiMethybrSRZTD2_FD_75299 | JGI IMG/M metagenome (GOLD analysis project Ga0075433, IMG submission 75299) | Populus rhizosphere microbial communities from Tennessee, USA - Rhizosphere MetaG P. TD hybrid SRZTD2 | ecosystem: Host-associated > Plants > Roots > Rhizosphere > Soil | place: USA... | reverse complement strand
GATCGCATGAGCATGGCGGTCTCGCTCGAGGCGCGCGAGCCGCTGCTCGATCACAAGCTGCTCGAGTTCGCCGCCTCGGTGCCGGCGGCGCTGAAGCTGAAGGACGGGCGCAGCAAATACCTGCTGCGGCGGGTGCTCGAGCGGCGGGTGCCGCGCTCGATCCTCGAGCGCAGGAAGAGCGGCTTCGCGGCGCCGATCGGCGAATGGCTGCGTGGTCCGCTCGCCTCGATGGCCGACGGCCTTCTCCTGGACGGCCGGCTGCGCGATCGTGGCCTCTTCAACCACACGGAAGTGACGCGGCTCTGGGAGGAGCACCGCACTGGCCGCGGGGATCATCGGCATCGGCTCTGGCAGCTGCTCATGCTCGAGCTCTGGTTCAGGACGTTCATCGACAAGGCAGGAACGCGGCCGGCGATGCCGGCCGGAGCGGCCGCGGTGTCGTCGCTCGCGGCGCCGCTCACGGCGTAAGAAGGAATCAACGGCACATGTGCGGAATTGCGGGAATCGTCGCCTCGGACCAGTTGACCGCGGAGGATCGGGAGCGCCTGCCGCGGATGCGCGACGTCATCGCGCATCGCGGCCCCGACGACGCCGGCGAGTATCTGGATGCGCAGGCCGCGCTCGGCCACCGGCGCCTCAGCATCGTCGACCTCGCGGCCGGCCATCAGCCGCTGTCGAACGAGGACGGCACCATCTGGATCGTCTTCAACGGCGAGATCTACAACCACGCCGACGTCCGGCCCGGGCTCGAGGCGGCCGGCCACGTCTATCGCACCCGTTCCGACACCGAGACGATCGTCCACGCCTACGAGCAGTGGGGAGACGCGTGCGTCGAGCACCTGCGCGGCATGTTCGCCTTCGCGATCTGGGACGTCCCGAAGCGCCGGCTGCTGCTGGCGCGCGATCGGCTGGGCGTCAAGCCGCTGTACTGGGCGCAGGCCGACGGCCGCCTGCTGTTCGGATCCGAGATCAAGTCGATCCTGCAGAGCGGGCAGATTCGCGCCGAGGCCGACGAATCGCGGCTGCCCGAGCTCCTGAGCACGCGGTATCTCTCGGGCGCGGAGACCCTGTTCAAAGGCATTCATCGCCTGCTCCCCGGCCACACGCTGGTGTTCGAACAGGGGCGAGTGACCACGCGGGAGTACTGGGACATTCCCGCCGGACGCGGCGACGAGCGGCTCGCGGCGATCTCCGATCAGGATGCGGTCCGGCAGTTCCGCGAGCTGCTCGAGCAGGCCGTCCGCATCCGGCTGATGGCCGATGTCCCGCTCGGCATGTTCCTGTCCGGAGGCCTCGACAGCAGCGCGATCGCGGCTTTGATGGCCGGCATGATCGACCGGCCGCTGCAGACGTTCTCGGTGGCGTTCAAGCAGCGCGCCTATAGCGAGCTCGACTACGCGCGCCAGGTGTCGACCGCGATCAAGGCGGACGCGCACGAAGTGGTCATCGACGATCACGACTTCTTCGGCGCGCTGCCCCGCCTGATCTGGCACGAGGACGAGCCGATCGCGCATCCGTCGAGCGTGCCGTTGTATTTCGTCTCCGAGCTGGCGCGCCAGCACGTCAAGGTGGTGTTGACCGGCGAGGGCAGCGACGAGCTGCTGGCGGGGTACGCGAAGTATCCCAAGGCGCTCGTCAACTGGCGCGCGGCTGCGGCGTACGGCGTGCTCCCTCACCCCCTCCGCGCCTGGATCGCCGACAACGTCGTGCCGCGACTGCCGCCGTCGGTCCGCCGCTACGCGAGCCGATCGTTCGTGTCGATGGAACGCACCCCCGAGGCGATGTTCTTCGACAACTTCGCCGCGATCGGTCTGGCGCGCCAGCACGACCTGCTGAACGCGCGGTTCACCGACGCCTCCCTCGGCGACGTCTATGGCCCGTCACGCCAGTACTTCGACGCGCCGAACGGCCACAGCACGGTGCTGGATCGCCTGCTCTACGCCGATCTGAAGACGTACCTGGTCGAGCTGCTGATGAAGCAGGACCAGATGAGCATGGCGGCTTCGATCGAGAGCCGGGTGCCGTTCCTCGATCACAAGCTGGTCGAGTTCGCCGCCTCGCTGCCGCCGCGGCTGAAGCTGCGAGGCTTCCGGACCAAATGGATCCTCCGCGAGGCCGTGCGGACGATCGTGCCTCCCGAGATCCTCTCGCGCCCCAAGATGGGCTTCCCGGTGCCGTTCGGCGTCTGGATGCGCGGCGCGTGGAGCGGCGTCGCGCGCGACGTCCTGCTCGATCCGCGCAGCCGTCAGCGCGGCATCATCGATTCCGGCGGCGTCGAGAGGCTGATTGCCGCGCACGAATCCGGGAGCGCCGACGGCGGCGACGCAATCTGGAGCCTGATGAACCTCGAGCTCTGGTATCGAACCTTCATCGATGGCGACGGCGTGCAGGTCCTTCCCGCACCCGAGCTGTCGGCAGCGTCCACCGGACCGTTGAAAGCGACGGCGTAGGAGATCGGAACGACGTGAGGATTCTCTGGTTGAACGCGGGCCTGCTGCTGCCGCTCGACAAAGGGGGCAAGCTCCGCACCTGGCATCTGATGCGGCAGCTGGCGGCGCGGCACGACATCACCTATCTGTCGTTCGCCGAGCCCGTCGAGCGCGAGGAGCACCGCGCCGGCATGCGCGAGGTCTGCCGGCGGCTCGAGACCGTGCCCCGCAGCGATGCCGCGAAAGGCACGCTGCGGTTCTACGCCGATGCCGCACGCTACGTCGTCGATCCGGTGCCGTACGCCGTGGCGAAGTATCGATCGCAGGCCTACACCCGCCGGCTGCGCGAGCTGCTCGCGGCCGAACGGTTCGACGCGGTGGTCTGTGATTTCCTTCCCCCGGTCGTCAATCTGCCGGCGGCGCTGCCCGGCCGGTCGATCCTGTTCACCCACAACGTCGAAGCCGAGATCTGGCGGCGCCATGTCGAGACGGCGGCCAACCCGATCTCCCGCCGCCTCCTGACGCAGCAGTGGCATCGCATGCTGCGGTTCGAGCGCGCGGCTCTCCAGCGCTTCGACACCGTGGTTGCGGTCTCCGCGGCCGACGCGGACACGTTCCGCCGTCTCTACCCCGGCTCGCTGCGATCGCCGGTCCACGTCGTGAAGACCGGCGTCGACACGCAGTATTTCGCGCCGATGCCGGAAACGCCGGCGCGGCGCGCGCACATCGTGTTCACCGGATCGATGGATTGGCTCCCGAACGAAGACGGCATGGTCCACTTCGTGCGCGACATCCTGCCGCTCATCCGCCGCGCCGAGCCCGAGACCACGCTCAGCATCATCGGCCGCTCCCCCACGCCGGCGGTTCGGCGGCTGGCCGAGGAGCCAGGAGTCGAGGTCACCGGCAGCGTCGACGATGTGCGCCCGCACATCGCCGCGGGCAGCCTCTACGTCGTCCCGCTGCGGATCGGCGGCGGCACGCGGCTGAAGATCTTCGAAGCGATGGGCATGGCGAAGGCGATCGTCTCGACCACGATCGGCGCGGAAGGCCTGCCGGTCTCGAACGGCCGGGACATCGTCCTGGCCGACGACGCGCCGGCGTTCGCGGGTGCGGTCGTCGAGCTGATGCGCGACGCGGACAAGCGCCGCGAGCTGGAGCAGGCCGCGCGCCGGCTGGTCGTCGAACGCTACGACTGGTCGGCGGTCGCCCAGGATTTCGAGAACGCGTTGACGACGGGGGACGGGCACGTCTTCCGGCAGCCGGTGCTGGAACACGTGACCGTCCCGGTCTAGGAGCATCTGACAATGAACGTTTCGGTGTTTGGTCTGGGCTATGTCGGCAGCGTTTCCGCGGCATCGTTCGCCGCCGACGGCCATACCGTGGTCGGCGTGGACGTCAACCCGGACAAGGTGACGAGCCTGAACGACGGGCGCAGCCCGATCGTCGAGAAGGGTCTCGACGAGCTGATTCGCGAGAACGCGTCCAACGGCCGCCTGCGCGCGACCACGTCGACGAAGGCAGCGGTCGACGCAACCGATCTGTCGCTCATCTGCGTCGGCACGCCCAGCCGCCGCAACGGCAGCCTCGACCTGACCTACCTCGAACGCGTCTGCGAGCAGATTGGCGAGGCGCTGAAAGACAAGGACCGCTACCACGTCGTCGTCGTGCGCAGCACGGTGCTGCCGGGAACGACGCACGGCGTCGTGATCCCTGCCCTCGAGCGGACGTCCGGCAAGAAGTACGGGACCGGCTTCGGCATCACCGTGAACCCGGAGTTCCTGCGCGAGGGCACGGCGATCAAAGACTTCCGCCAGCCGCCGATGACGCTGGTGGGACACAACTACAGGTCCGATGCGCAGCCGACCGAGGCCCTCTACACGAAGGTCGACGCGCCGCTCGTGAGCACCAGCATCCGCACCGCCGAGATGATCAAGTACGCGAGCAACACCTGGCATGCGCTGAAGGTCTGCTTCGCGAACGAGATCGGCAACCTGTGCAAGCGCCTCGACATCGACAGCCACGACGTGATGGACATCTTCTGCCGCGACGAGAAACTGAACCTCTCCTCGTACTACATGAAGCCCGGTTTCGCCTTCGGCGGCTCGTGTCTGCCCAAGGACGTGCGCGCGATGCAGTACCGGGCCAAGGAGGTCGACCTCGAGATGCCGGTGATCCAGGCGATCCTCGGCAGCAACGAGCTGCAGATCCGCCACGCCATCGACATGGTCGTCGAGACCGGCCGCAAGCGGATCGGCCTGCTCGGCTTCAGCTTCAAGGCCGGCACCGACGACCTGCGCGAGAGCCCGATCGTCATCCTCGCCGAGGCGCTGCTCGGCAAGGGCTACTCGCTGTGCATCTACGACCGCAACGTTTCGATCGCCCGCCTGGTCGGCGCGAACAAGGAGTACATCAACAAACAGATCCCGCACCTGTCCTCGCTGCTCAGCGATTCCATCGACGAGGTGATCGAGAAGTCCGAGGTCATCGTCGTGGGGAACGGGTCGCCGGAGTTCGCCGAGGCGCTGAAGAGGACGCGTCCCGATCAGGTGGTGATCGATCTGTTCCGGTTGAAGGTGAATCGCGACGAAGTGCCGGCAGAATACACGGGGATTTGCTGGTAGATGGCCGGCGGGGTCTTCAGACCCCGCCGAGACTCAGAAACCGCCTCATCTCCTTCCAGATGTAATCCACGCTTGCCGTGAGCTGGTGGTCGTCGTCCAGCATGTGCAGCTCGACGTTCGGCCGTGCGAGCGACCACTGCTCGACGGCGATCGGGTCGACCGCGTCGTCTCTCCGGCCCTGGAACACCTGAATCGGCATGCTCAGGACGGCGTCGACGCAGTTGTAGCGCCGGGCGTCCGTGTAGAGCTCATAGTGAACGGGGATCATCCTGCCGTAGCCGTAATGAAAGACGTTCAGGCGGCCCTGCCGCTGCCATTCGTCGAGGCCTGCCTCACCCAGGCTCTTCATCCGATTGCGGCCAAAGTCGAGCGCCGGCGCCAGCAGGATCAGACTGCGGACCAGCGCGGGACGGGCCACTGCCGCTTGCACAGCCACGAACGCTCCCAGGCTCGATCCGATGAGCACTCCAGGCTCCGGTCCATCCAGCACATGCAGCACCTGCTCCACCATCCGCGTAATCGTCAAGGTAGAGAAATCCGGCTCATTGAAGTCTGGAGTCTCGAGATCGACGCCGACCTGCCGGAGCTTGTCTTTGAGGAACGCCGCTTTGGATGACCGGGCGGATGACGCGAAGCCGTGGAGGTAGAGAATCCTCACAGCTTCGTCTCGCACCCAGGCCGGCACCGGCACTGAATGGAGGCGACGCCGTCGGTCGAGTAGTCGTAGGTCAGCTCTTCGCCGGGCGGGATGTTCTTCGCGGCGATGATCCAGATCGTCTCGCCGATGATGCGCGTATAGCAGTTGGGTGTGCAGGAGTGATTGATGAACCGCGCGATGTTCCCGCCGACCGCCGCGTCACGGACGTAGAGGCGATTCAGCTTGAAGCACCAGATGTGGCCCTGCTTCAGGTACCGGACCTCGCGCTTCAGGCTGACGTCGTTCCGAATTTTCTCGCCGGCGTAATCGATGATGCGCTTGTTCTTGGGAATCGGCTCGGTGGCGAACACCCCCCAGCCCTGTATGCGGGATCGTCGTCGCTCGATCATCGAAACAAGAATAACGCGGGTTCGCCCTTCGACTCGGCTCCGCCGAGTCGAAGGGCTACCAGTACCGCACGCGGCCGACGTCGACGTGCACGAAGTTCGACGATGGGTAGAAGCCGACGCCTCCGAGCTTCAGCGACGCCGCCGCTTCGCGCAGTTGATCGAGCTTCACGCCGGGCACGCGGATGTCGATGGCCTGTCCGACCATGTGCAGACTCTTGCTCGCGACGCCGGTGTGGTCGCCGCCGCGCTCGCGAAGCATGGCGTTGGTCGCAGGCGACCGGTAACCGGAAATGATGTGGTACGGCTGATCCGTTTCGAGCGTCCCGTTGAGCTCGTGCAGGAGATCGAACAGCCTGGGATCGATCGGGTGCTCCTGGTTGACCCGGAAGTCCCGGAGCAGGTGATTCAGCTGGGTCAGTGCCTCAGGCTGGTAGGCGCCATCACAGCAGTACGCCGTCTTGAGACGTTCGCCCGTGTGGGTATGGAAGAAGGACAGGACGCGCTCCGGGCGCTTGCTGACGCCTGCGGCCTGAGCGCGGCCCGGCACGAGCGCGGCAGCGGTCGCCAGCGCGCTATACCCCAGAAACGAACGGCGATTCAGACTCTTCTGGACGGCCGGCTGAGCGTAGTCGGGCATCGGGCGGCATTCCTCCGGCAGCTCGAGCATGCCGATGCCCGCCTGCCAACAACCTGCTTTGTGGGTGCCCTTCAATTGGACCATCCCGCGCGCCACGGATCAAGCACGACAACAGCTGGTAGAGTCACCTGAGCCGGCATCCGGTCGAGCCGGATCGCGAGGTCAGCCTCGAATGAGACACTGGTGCCGATGACCGCAACGGAGCTCGAGAAGCGCGTCGCCGCCCATCGCTGGTACCACACCATCGACCTCGGCCACGGCATCGTCACGCGAGGCGAGGACGACACGCCCGTCCGGCTCGCGCGGGCGCAGCTGCCGGCGTCGCTCGCGGGCAAGACCGTGCTCGACATCGGCGCGTGGGACGGCTTCTTCTCGTTCGAGGCGGAGCGCCGGGGCGCCGCACGCGTCGTCGCCGCGGACTATTACTCCTGGCACGGCTCGGGGTGGGGCGCGAAGGCGGGATTCGAGCTGGCGCGGGAGACGCTCCGATCGAAGGTCGAAGACGTCGACATCGATGTCATGGACATCGCGCCGGAGCGCCTCGGCACGTTCGACGTCGTCCTGTTCCTCGGCGTCCTGTACCACCTCCGTCATCCGCTCCTGGCGATCGAAAAGATCGCCGCGGTCACCCGGGAGCTGTTGATTCTCGAGACGGTCGTGGATCTCGTCGGGCTCGGGCGTCCGGCGATGGCCTTCTATCCGGGCCGCGAGCTCAACGCGGATCCGACCAACTGGTGGGGCCCGAATCACGAGGCGGTGATCGGCATGCTGACATACGCCGGGTTCGAGAACGTGCAGGTCGTCACGCCGACGGCCGGCGCTCTCTATCGCGGCGCACGCGCCGTCTGGCACCGCATGAAGCGCAGGAACCATCTGGCGCCGGCATTCCGGCAGGATCGCGCGGTCTTTCACGCGCGAAAACCGGCCGATGCAGTGCCGCTGAGAGTCTGAAAGCGCGGAACCGTCTGATATAGTCGGCCGATGGAAGGAATTATCACTGCGTGGGGCCGTATCCTCCGTGGGTACCGTCCCGCGCTGTCAGTCGAGATCACCCGCGAATGTCCTCTGCGTTGCCCGGGCTGCTACGCCTACGGCGACGAACACCTGGGCGGCGAGGTCACGCTCAGGCAGGTCAGCGACTACAAAGGCCAGGAGCTCGTCGATCGCTTCATGGAGCTGATCGACCGGCACAATCCGCTGCACGTCTCGATCGTCGGCGGCGAACCGCTGGTTCGCTTCCGTGAGCTCAACGAGATCCTGCCGAAGCTGGTGGATCGCGGCATCTACACGCAGGTGGTCACGAGCGCGGTCCGGCCGATCCCGATCGAGTGGGCGAGCATTCCGCGTCTGCAACTCGTCGTCTCGATCGACGGTCTCCAGCCGGAGCACGACGAGCGGCGGAAGCCGGCGACCTACGACCGCATCCTGAAGCACATCGTCGGGCACCAGATCACCGTTCACTGCACGGTGACCCGGCAGCAGGTCCAGCGCGACGGCTATCTGGATCAATTCGTCGACTACTGGTCGGCCAATCCTCACACCCGTCAGATCTGGGTATCGCTCTACACGCCGCAGGTCGGCGAAGTCTCGGCCGAGCGGCTCGAACCGCAGGATCGGGAGCGCGTGGTCGCGGCGCTGATGATGCTGCGCAGTCGATATCCGAAGCTCCGGATGCCCAAGGGGATGATTCAGGTCTACGCCGAGCCGCCGAAGAGTCCCGACGAGTGCATCTTCGCCCGGACCACGACCTGCGTCTCGGCGGATTTCCAGCGCCGCATCGCGCCGTGCCAGTTCGGCGGCACGCCCGACTGCTCGAACTGCGGCTGCATCGCGTCGGCGGGCCTCGGCGCGGTCGGACGGCATCGCCTGCCCGGCGGTCTCCGGGTCGGCGCGATCTTCGAGCGATCGCTGCAGATCGGAGAGGCGGTGCGGCAGTTCCGGGCGCCGGCGGCCAGTTGATATGATCCGCCGCATCCGTTCCTGATATGGCGAATCTCGCGTCGTTCGATATCACCTCCGGCGTTGATCTGCAGGAAGTGGACAACGCGGTCAATCAGGCCAAGAAGGAAGTCGCCCAGCGCTACGACTTCAAGGGCTCGCGCGCGTCGGTGGATCTGAATCGGGCCGAGAACACCATCACGCTGGTCGCCGACGACGACTTCAAGCTCAACGCCCTCTGGGAGATCGTGCAGGGGCGTCTGGTCCGGCGTGGCGTGCCGATCAAGAACCTGACGCAGGGCGACGTCGAGCGCGCCGCCAACGACACCGTGCGGCGCGTCATCTCCCTCCAGCAGGGCATTCCGACCGAAGCGGCCAAAGCCATCGTCCAATTCCTCAAAGACCGCAAGATGAAGAAGGTGCAGGCGGCGATTCAGGCCGACCAGGTCCGGATCTCGTCGGCATCGAAGGACGAGTTGCAGGACGTCATCCGGGTCCTGCGGGAGCAGGACTTCGGAGTGGCGCTCCAGTTCGGCAACTATCGAGGCTGATGGCTGGACGACGCGCATTGGCGGCCGTCCGTGGCGGCTTGATTCTGGGGCTCCTCGCCTGGCAGGTTCCGGGAGCCGCCGCCACACAGGACAAGCCGCGCGTCAACGCCGACGCGGCGCTCAGCGTCCAATTCGTGAAGCGGATCGAGGAGTACGTCGCGCTCCATAACAAGCTCGAGGCCACGCTGCCGCCGCGGCCCGAGCACGCGACGCCCACCCAGCTCGACACGCACGCGCGCGAGCTGGCCCGGCTCATCGCCCAGGCCCGCGCTCGCGCGAAACAGGGCGATCTCCTCCCCCAAGACGTGCGCGCCTACCTGCGCCGGCAGATCGGGCGGACGCTGGCCGGTCCGGACGGACCGGCGATGCGGCAGCAGATCATGGCGGAAAACCCCGGCAAGGTGCAGCTCCGCGTCAACGCGCCATACCCTGAAGGCATTCCGTTGACGACCATGCCGCCGCCGATTCTCGGGTCGCTCCCCAAGCTGCCTGACGACATCGAATACCGCTTCATCGGCGAGCGGCTCGTGCTGCTCGACGTCCACGCCCAGCTGATCGTGGACTACATGACGGACGCGATCCCGCGCTAGGTCCCCGCCTGATGCCCACTTCGCGCCAGCAACCCGGACTCGCCCTCCTCGTATGCGTGATCGCGGCGGCCACCCTCTCGGGCGCGTCCGTGCCGCTCCTGCGCGGGGCATTCGTGCAGACCCCGGCCGCTCCAGCGGCGGCGCCGATTCCGCTGACCCTGCCCAACAAGGACGGCGCGCTCAAGTTCGGGGTGATGGGCGACTTCGGCACCGGCAGCCGCGAACAGTACCAGCTCGCCGATCAGATGGCGCGCGTCCACGCGCAGGTGCCGTTCGAGCTGATGCTCACCGTGGGCGACAACCTCTACGGCGGATCGAAGCCGGGCGACTTCGTGAAGAAGTTCGAGACGCCCTACAAGGCCCTGCTGTCGGCGGGCGTCAAGTTCCGCGCCTCGCTCGGCAACCACGACCCTCGCACCCAGGCCGCCTACGCGCTGTTCAACATGGACGGCAAGACCTACTACTCCTTCAAGGCGCCGAAGCAGGACGTCCGGTTCTTCGCGCTGGAGACTCCCTACCTCGACCCGGCGCAGTTGCAGTGGCTCGAGCGGGAGCTGCAGAGCTCGCGCGAGGACTGGAAGATTCCCTACTTCCACCATCCGCTCTACTCGTCCGGCGATCGGCACGGATCCGACCTCACGAAGCGCAAGGTGCTGGAGCCGCTGTTCCAGAAATACGGGGTGACGGTCGTGTTCGCGGGGCACGATCACGTCTACGAACGCGTGTTGCCCCAGAACGGGATCACCTACTTCGTGGTGGGGTCGAGCGGCCAGCTCCGGAAGGGCAACATCGATCGCAGCACCGGCTTCACGGCCGTCGCCAACGCGACCGAGCAGGCCTTCCTGGTGGCGGAGATCTCGGACGACCAGCTCCAGTTCGACGCGGTCTCGCGCACCGGCAAAGTGATCGACTCCGGCGTCATCGAACGCCGGAAGCAGTAGCGGCCGCTGCCTTCTCGAGCTTCCCGTTTTCCGCCGCCTCTTTGGCCTCGGCCTTCGACAGCGTCTTGAACCAGTCCCCCTCGAAGACTTCCTGCAGCCGTTTGGCGACCTCGGGATCGCTGACGATCACGCCGACCTCGCGCCGGCCGTCGAGCTCCAGCTTGCGAAGGCTCTGGCTGCCGACGAAGACCATCGAGCCGTCGCGGACGATCGCGCGCACGTGGAGGCGCAGCCCCGGCTTGCGTGCGTCGAGCCCGACCGCCCCCTTGGCGACCTTGCCGAGGACGCGGATCTCGACGCCGTCCTTCGCCCTGGCCTGCAGCGCCTTGAGCATGGTCCGATCGGTGATCTTGGCGTCGTAGATCAGCAGCTGCTTCTTCGCCCCGTCGATGAACTCCTTCAGGATCCGGCGCGAGGTCTCAGGACTGACCACCAGCCGATCGTGGGTCGAGACGTAGGGCTGACGGGTGCTGTCGGCCTCGAACAGCGCACCGGCCTCCTTGATCAGCTTCGCATCCTTCGTGATGATGCCGAAGCTGCGGCTCTTCTCCATGTCGAGCTTGGTGTAGTTGAACCCGAACACGTAGAGCTCGTCGTCCACGATCATCATCTTGCCGTGATAGCGCAGCAGATCGGTGGCGGTGCGGGCGACGATGACGCCGGCGGCCAGCATCTTCAGCTCGAGCTTGCGCAGGCTCTTCTCGCCGCCGCGGTTGGTGTGCGCGATCAGCGCGCGCACCACGACCCCTCGCCCGACCGCGGCCTCGAGGGCTTTCTCGAGCTCCGGGCGGTCGAACCGGAAGATCAGGATGTCGATTTTGTTCCTGGCGTGACGGACGGCCTGCAGCAGCGGGGCCAGGCCGTCGTCCGGCTGGATGATCAGATTCACGTGAGTCGGGGACCGCGCATTTACTTGTTCTTGCCCTTCTTCTCACCCCATTCGACCGAGGCGTGGCCCTCGGGATCCAGCTTCAGAATCGCGTTCGAGACGCGATCCGTGCGCACCTCGAGCGGCACCTGGACATCGTAGCAGACCTCGTCGTCCGACGACGTCCGGAGCTCGTACTTCAGTTCGTAACGGCGCAGGATCTCTTCGAACTTGGGCCGCATCGCGTCGGTGTCCTTGCCCGCCTTGATCTTGAGATCGAACCGCTTCACCCCCTGCTCGAAACCCTCGATCACCCACAGCGCCGCGGCGATGAAGACGGTCGAGAACGCGGTCAGGGCATAGAGGCCGACGCCGGACGCCAGGCCGATCGCCAGCGTGCACAGCATGACGACGGCGTCCTTGGGATCCTCGATCTTCGAACGGTACCTGATCAGGTTGGCGGCGCCGACGATGCCGAACGCGCGCGCCAGGCTGGCGCCGACGACGAGCATGATCACCGCCCCGACCACGGCAAGGATGATCTGGGTCTGGATGACCGCGGGATCGCGCTTGGGCGTGCCGCGGCGGCGGGGCCGCAGCGCCAGCGCCGCCCCGAGGACGGCCGCCAGCGGCAGCCGGACCATCGCATCGTCGATCTCGTGCAGCGGGTGCGGCGGATGGTTGTCGGTGTCGGCGCGCAGGGGACGCTCGGCGGCTGCCTGAGCGGACGCGTCGGCCGGGTTCTGCGACCGGGCCGCGAGCGTCAGCGGCCACCACGCCATCAGCGCCAGGGCGGCGCCGAGCGCGGCGGCCTGGCCGATGCGGCGAATACGGGACATGCGGATCAATCTTTCAGCTGAAGGCCCTCGGCGATCTTCTGCTCGAGACGGCGGATGAAACGGTCGGCGGTGATCTTCGGATACCCGGCGGCGCGGAACGCATCCTGAAGCTGGGTGTCGGTGAGCGCGGCCATGCGCTGGCAGACCCAGCGCACATCGGCCGGCGTGATCCGCTCGAACAGCGCCTTGTGGCGGCCGCGATACTCGAATCGGACGTAGCCGCCCTCGACGCCGGTGATGAACTTCGTCGCTTCGAAGACCTCGGGATCGCCGCGCGGTGGATCCAGCGCGCCGGTGCGGCCGAAGGTCTGGCCGAGATCGCGCGCGACATACCAGCGCCGCGCGCCTTCGGCGGTGCTCGTCAAGGTGTAAATCGTGTTCTGCTCGTCCTTCAGATCGGAGTTGCCCAGCATCGCGTGAACGGTGAGCAGACCGTTCATCTGCCGCGTGCCCGCGAACGGGTTGTCGTAGTACGACCAGAGGCCGCCGGCCTCCAGCCCGTGGAAGTCGGGGGCACGCTCGCGGAAGCGCGCGGGAAGCTGCGGATTCGGCGACGCCGCTTTGTGCGCCTGCCACTCGCTGAGGTAATACACGGGCGGCTGGTGGTAGCCGATGCCCCACAGGATCCGCGACGTCGCGACTTCGGTGGAGGCTTCGGGCGGGAACTTCACGCTCCATTCGCGGTCGTGGGGATCCTTGACGGTGTAGCCGCGGCTGAACCCGCCTCGCTTCAGTTCGAGCACGGTGTACCGCGCGGCCGGATCCGGCGCCAGTGCCCGCCCGCCGACGCCCCAGAACAGATCGCGGTTGCGGTCCGGCTCGACCCAGAGCTCCGCGATCTCCGCGGCCGCGGCCGCCGGGTTCTTCGACGTCGACTGGATGCGCGTCCCGTTGGTCCCGAGCAGGAGGATAGGCAGAGCGATGACCAGGATTGCCCCCATGGCTGACCCGGCTCGTCCGACGTTCGGCACGCGGCTGCTCCTCGGCAGGCTCGAAGCCTGCGCTACGGCGCCGCGAGCCGCGGTTCAGCTGGCTCGGCGCCACAACAATTCGCGAGTTTGCAAGCCGCGCGCCACCGACCTCAACAAGAAACGGCCCGTTAGCGGAAGTCATGTGACTGAGGCTCCGGGCCGGCGCCGCCGAGCGCGACCACGCGCTCGGCTTTCACCGAGGTGACGCCTTCCTGAATCTGCAGAATGCCTTCGACCATGACATAGGGCGCATTGACGATGGTCAGGCGCTGGTCGCCGAACAGATCGGGACGGACGATGATGTTCGCGATGCCGGTCTCGTCCTCGAGCGTGAGGAAGACGAAGCCCTTGGCGGTTCCCGGGCGCTGCCGGGTGATGACCGCCCCCGCCACCCTGACGCGCCGGCCGTGCCTGCCCCGGGGCAGATCGATGGCCCGCAGCACTCCACGCATCGCCAGCTCCCTCCGCCGCAGCGCGAGCGGATGCGGACCGATGGTGAGGCTGGTGCCGGAGTAATCGGACATCAGCCGTTCGGAGGGGGTCATCGGCGCGAGCGGCGACCGCGCCAGGTGCTGCAGCGCACTGGTGTCTTCCACGTCCTGGCCCGCGAACATCTCCCCCGCCGGCCGCGCCGCGCGCTCGATCTGCCACAACGCGCTGCGGCGATCGTGCCCGAACGCATTGAGCGCCCCGATCTCGGCCAGCGTCGCCAGCTCGTCGCGTCTCAATCCTGTGCGCGCGATCAGATCTTCGATGGAGGAGAAGCGGGAATCGCCTCGGGACTCGGGACTCGGGACTCGGGGCTCGGAATCCGGAGTCCTGGCTTCCGTCGGCACGGCCACGTTCGATCGCTGCTCGCTCCACTCATGCGCGCAAATGTTGCAGAATCGACCGCCTGCCTGCGTATCCTCGAGCATCGATTGATCGTCGTTTCCACATTTCGGACAGCAGTTGGCCACAGGCCTGCCGAATTCAACCGGGCTGGTACTACTTGCCCCCCCGAACCGCCGAGTCCCGAACCCCGAGTCCCGAGCCCCGGCGGTCTCAATCACTCGGCCAATCTCTTGCCGCAGCCCGTTCACATACATCAACCCCAGCCTCACCCGGCCGTCCGGCTCGACCCGGCATTCCCAGTCGGAGATCTGGACGTCGATCGGCGCGAAGCGGACGCCGTGGCGCTGCGCGTCCTTGACCAGCGTCGCCGGGTGATAGAACCCCATCGGCTGGTTGTTCAGCATCGCGGTGAAGAACGCCGCGGAATAGTGCGCCTTCAGGTAGGCGCTCGCATAGACGAGCAGGGCAAAGCTCGCCGCGTGCGACTCCGGGAATCCGTAGAGCGCGAACGACGTAATCGACCGGATGATCTCCTCGGCCGCATCGCCAGTGATGCCCTGCCGCGCCATTCCCGCGCGCAGCTTTCCTTCCACCTGTGCCATCCGCTTCTCGGATCGCTTGAATCCGAACGCGCGCCGCAGCTCTTCGGCTTCGCCACCGGAGAACCCTGCCGCGACCATCGCCATGCGCAGCAGCTGCTCCTGGAACAGCGGCACGCCGAGCGTGCGCTGCAGGATCGGCTGCAGCGACGGATGGGGATACACCACCGGCTCCGCCCCCTGCCGCCGCTTCAGGTACGGATGCACCATCTGCCCGACGATCGGCCCCGGCCTGATGATCGCGACCTCGACGACGATGTCGTAGAAACAGGCCGGACGCAGCCGCGGCAGCGTCGCCATCTGCGCGCGGGACTCGACCTGGAAGATCCCGACCGTGTCCGCCTCCTGCAGCATCTTGTAGACGGCGGGATCGTTGGGGGGGAGATGGGCGAGATCGACGACTTCGCGCCGGGGCTCGGGGCTCGGGACTCGGGGCTCGGGACTCGAAGTGAGGCAGTGGGGTAATTCGTCCCGAGCCCCGAGCCCCGAGTCCCGAGTCCCGGGTGCATTCACGAGCTGCAAGGCGTCCTGAATGACCGCCATCATTCCGAGCCCGAGGAGATCCACCTTGATCAGCCCCATGTCGGCGCAGTCGTCCTTGTCCCACTGCACGACGACGCGATCCGGCATGCTGGCGTTCTCGAGCGGGACGACGTCGTCGAGGCGGCTGTGAGAGATGACCATGCCGCCGGAATGCTGGCCGAGATGCCGCGGCAGATCCTGGATGCGGTGCCAGAGCTGGCCGAACAGCTGCACGGTCGCCTGCCGGGCGTCGATGCCGACTTCGCGCAGATTGCGGTCGAGGGTGTCCCTGGGATCGACCCACTCGAAGTGATTCATCACTTTCGCGAGGCGATCGATCTGCTCGGGCTCGAGCGACAGCGCCTTGCCGACCTCGCGCGCGGCGCTGCGGCCCCGGTAGGTGATCACGTTCGCGGTCATCGCGATGCGCGGACCGGCGGATCCACCGTGGGTGCCGTATTTCCGGTACATGTGCTGGATCACCTGCTCGCGCCGGTCGCCGCTCGGCAGATCGAGATCGATGTCCGGCCACTCGCCGCGCTCTTCCGAAAGGAACCGCTCGAACAGCAGATCCATGCCGATGGGATCGACCGCGGTGATGCCCAGGCTGTAGCAGACCGCGCTGTTGGCGGCGGAGCCGCGCCCCTGCACCAGGATGTCCTGCTGCCGGCAGTAATTCACGATGTCCCAGACGATCAGGAAGTAGCCGGCGAGATCGAGCTTGTCGATCAGATCGAGCTCGCGCTCGATCTGGCGGCGGGCGCGATCGTCGTACGGCCGGTAGCGCTCCCGCGCGCCGGCCTGCGTGATCTTCCGCAGGAACGACGCCATGGTCTCGCCCGCCGGGACGGGATACTCGGGGAAGCGGTACCCGAGATCGGTCATCGAATAGGTCAGGCGGGCGGCGAGCTCGCCGGTGGCCGCGAGCGCGCGCGGATCGTCGGCGAACAGCCGCGCCATCGCTTCCGGCGATTTCAGGTACCGCTCGGCATTGCAGGTCAGCCGGCGCCCCGCACGATCGAGCGTGGTCTTGTGGCGGATGCAGGTCAGCACGTCGTACAGCGGCCGATCCGACGGCTCGGCGAAACGGACGCCGTTGCTGGCCATCACCGGCAGGCGGTAGGCCGCGGCGAGCTCGCGCAGGACCTGGTTGTCCCATTCCTGCTCGCGCAGCAGATGCCGCTGCAGCTCGACGTACACCTGCGACGCGCCGAACGTGGCGACGATCCGATCGACGAGGCCGCCGATGCCATAGCGGGCCCCGTCGATCGCGGTGCGGCCGGCGAGCGCGACCAGCCCCTCGGTGTGGCCGTCGAGATCGTCGAAGCTGAGCGCGCCTTCGCCCTTCGCCGCCCGCAGCTTCATGGTGGTGACGAGCCGGCACAGATTGCGATACCCGCGCTGCGATTCGATCAGGACCGGCAGCGTGAACAGGCGCTCCTCGCGCGGCGGGGTGCGAGCGTCAGACGTCTTCCGGGCTTCCCGGCCGGCGGACCCCTGGCGCGAAGCGGTGGAGACCGTCAGCTCCGCACCGACGATCGCCTTGATGCCTGCGCGCCTGGCCGCGAGATGAAATCGAGGCGCGCCGTAGACCCCGTCGCGATCGAGGAGCGCCAGCGCCGGATAGCCGAGCGCGACCGCGCGGTCGACCAGCACTTCGGGCAGCGAGGCGCCGTCGAGAAAAGAGAATGCGGAGGACGCATGAAGCTCGATGTACATCGCAATGTCGGGGCTCGGGGCTCG
>Ga0075433_10001516_pt1 | contig 17154 bp, 21 predicted proteins | sample RhiMethybrSRZTD2_FD_75299 | JGI IMG/M metagenome (GOLD analysis project Ga0075433, IMG submission 75299) | Populus rhizosphere microbial communities from Tennessee, USA - Rhizosphere MetaG P. TD hybrid SRZTD2 | ecosystem: Host-associated > Plants > Roots > Rhizosphere > Soil | place: USA... | reverse complement strand
TCGTCGGTCTCCAGCGCGACGCCTCTCCAGCCCAGGAGAAACGTGTAGCCGCCGGGCGCAAAGAGCGTCAGCCGGAAGGTTCCGTCGCACTCGGTGGTCGCCCACGGCGACCACGGGATGTCGGCGCCGCGCGGGATCCCGCGCACCGAAATTCCAGCGGCGGGCCTTCCCTCCGGATCGCGAACACGGCCCACGACGGTCGCGCGAGGATTGGCGCGGATCTGTCGGGAGGCGGCCGTGGGTGTGGGAGCGGTAGCGCACGCCGCCGAAAAGAGCGCGGCGAGGAGAAGCGCGAGCGCCGGCCTCACGAAAGGCGACTATGTCATCATCGCCGCCGTGTCGGAAACCGTCGAGACGCATCGCTTCGAAGTCGCCGCGACCTGGTCCGGCGACGGGGCCGGCATGGGGCGGGTCTCGACGTCCGACGGAGCGCTCGGGGTTCCCGTGGCCGGAGCGGTGGTGCTCGGGGGCTCCGGGGGGAAGGCGAACCCGGAGGAGCTTTTTCTCGCGGCGATCGCGTCCTGCTTCGTCAACACCTGGGCGATCTTTCTGAAGAAGCTGGCGCTCGGCTACTCCGAGCCATCGCTGAAAGTCGAAGGCCAGCTCGAAAAGGATCCCGCCGGAGGATTCCGCTTCCAGCGGGCCGTCATCCACGCCCGCGTGCCGGCCGCACTTCTGGAGTCGCGCCGCGAGCAGGTCGAGAAGACGGTCTCGCTCGCCGAGAAGTACTGCATCATCTCGAAGGCCGCGCGCGCGGCGATGCCGGTCGAGGTGCGCATCGAAGCGGCCTGAGGCCGTGAAACGCGTCCCGATCGAAGACTCTTTCGACCTTCACTCTTTCCGCCCGGAAGACGTCGCCTCCGTCGTGGACGAGTATCTGCGCGAAGCCGCCGCGGCGGGCTATCGGGAAGTGCGGCTGATTCACGGCAAGGGAATCGGAGTCCGCCGCGCCGAAGTGCGTCGACTGCTCGCGGGACGCGCCGACGTCGCCGGCTACGGCGATGCGCCTCCGGAGCGAGGAGGCTCCGGCGCCACCTTGGTCGTCCTGAAGACCTAACCTTCCGTCGACGCGTGCTCGACCAATTCCGGTCGCACCGGAAGCTCGGCGCCGCAGACGCACACTGCCGTGAAGCCGCCGTCTCCGGCCACGGATGCGCGGGGGATCTCGAGCTTCCGGCCGTCGTTGATGCTTCGGTCGTTGGACCAGCGCCGCACCGAGCCGGCGATGCGATCCGGACGCTCGGCGAACTGGATCGCGACCTGGCATCCGCATCCGGGACAGTCGAGCCAGACGTAGTTCATTGGGTCCTCTCTCCCGCGGGATTGCGCAGCTCGCGGTGCGCCCGCTTTCTCTCGTACATGACGCGGTCGGCCTGGGCGATGGCGACGTCGACCGGAACGCGCTTGGAGTAGATGTGCACGCCGACCGAAGCGGCCAGGAACTTCGTATAGGGCCGCCCGCCCGGCCTGGGCGATTGCTTAACCTCGTCGATCTTGGACGGGAGCATGTAGAAGCGGCGCCGCGCCAGGTCCTCGTCCATTCCCGGCAGGATCACCAGGAACTCGTCGCCTCCCCAGCGGATCACGTGGTCGTTGCCGCGCACCAGCTTCTTGATCGCCGTGGCCACGGTCCAGATCGCGCGGTCTCCCTCGTCGTGCCCTTCCTGATCGTTGATGCGCTTCAAACCGTCCAGATCGATGAGGACGATCGATCCGCCGAGCTCGCTCGCCTCCAGCTGCGGCTTGATCTCGTCGAGGAAGAAGCGGTTGTGCGTCTCCGTCAGCGGATCGAGAATCGCGCGGCGCTTGGAACGGCGGGTGTCGTCGGCCGTGCGGGCGTGCAGCATGGAAAGACGGCGCTCCGTGTCTTCCATGGCCCAGATGATCAGGCCGATGCCGAAGAGCATCTCGAGCAGGACGTCGAAGAACCCGGTGTACGGGAGCACCTCGATGTTGCGGTTGGCCTGCGTGGCGGAAAGCGAGAAGAGCGCCACGTAGGCGAACTCGACGGCGGCCGTGACTAGGGCGAGAAGCCCGGCGAACTGTCGTCCGAGCCCGGCCCGCGGGCTCTGAAAGATGAAGACCGCGACCAGCAGCCATCCGACGGCCAGAATGCCCGTGTGGACTGCGTAGAACGGGTTCTCGCGGCCGGCCAGGTGGACGACCAGGAAGGAGAGCGGAATCGCGGCCACCGCCGCGACCGCCAGAGCCTTTGCCAGCGAGGCGTCCCGGTCCATGCGGATGGCGGCGACGCAGAGCGCGACGATGTAGAGCAGCTTGAAGAACTGGTAGGCCTGCTTCTCGAACGGGATCTGGAGCTTGGTGAGGACGATCAGGGAAAGGAGCGAGAGAAACAGGAAGAGCCAGGCCGCGCCGGCGGCCTGAAGCACCCGATTTCCTTTGCCTCGAGATAGATAAAGGAAGATCAGGGAGAGCAGGCCGGCGCCCACGGTCTGGACGGTGAGCCCCAGAAGCCAGAGTTCCATCTCTTTGAATAAGAGGGTAGAGGGCGGCGTCGTCGCCGTCAACCTGTCCCTGGCCGCCGGTTCGGGCCATCGGGGGACAGGACGCTCGCTACCGCACGTTGACCCGGGCGCCCAGCCGCCGAAGCGTCTGCCCGTCGCCGTCGGGCCGGCAGGCGAATGCGGCCCCTTCGCCCGAGCACACGACGGGGATCCGCTCGATGTTGTTGGCTCCGCGGAGGACGAGGCCCCAGGGACGGCCCCCTCCGATTTCGGGAAGGAGCAGGACGTCCATCGGCGCCGCGGCGTGATCCATGTCGAGGCGGTACACGGCGCCTTCCATGCGCACGCGATACGGCGACTCGCCCTCCGTCGTGATCGTCTGGCTCTTTCCCTGGCTGTCGGTCCAGAGCCCGGACAGCTCCTCCGCGGCGAGCTCGTCGGCAGCGGTGGGGAACACCTGGTGGGCGCTGCTCTTGTACGCGCTGGCGGGCGCATATACCTGGTCGAGTCCTTTTCCGAGGCCCTGCACACGCACTTCGAGCGGGACATGGCCCTCGGCGCCGCCCAGTCGCACGACCGCCTGCCCCGGCTTATCGCCGGCGCGCACCGCCAGCGTGACGATGTCTCCGGTCTTCGAGTATGCCTCGACCGGCGCGACGACGGAGCCCGAAGGTCCGTCGAAGCGCAGCGCGAAGACGCCGCGCGGCGCGTCGGCTTCGATGTGCAGTGTCGTCTCGGGCCGCATCGCCGCCAGGCCGTAGCGCACGGCGAGCGTCTCGAGAGCGCCACGCGTGTAGAAGGTCGCGCTGTACCATGAAGGAATCGGTATGCCTTCGATCTGCGTCGACGACCGTTTCGGATCGAGCTCGAGACTGAAGCCGGCGAAGTCGTAGACTTCGCGGATCCGCAACGTCCCGCGAGAGGTCTTCTCGACGCGTTCGCGCACGAGGACCGAGGGACGTCCTTCCTCCGCCCGGAACTCTTCGGTCCAGCCCGCCGGAGGCGCGCACGCGGGAAGCTCCTTGCCCCCGGCGCCGCGGATGGGAAGAGACGCGAGCGTGCCGTCGCGATAGCGCCAGACCGTCCGGCACGCCATCGTGTCGGTCGCCGCGACCAGAACCACGAGGGCGCCGGGAGACCCCAGGGGAGCCGAGGTCAGTGTGATCGGAACGACCGCGCCGGGCGGAGCGGGGGCCTTCGCATCGGCGAGGCGTCGGCCTGCGGCGTCGAGAATCTCGAGCCGGACCGAGCCCCGGGCGGCCGTGGCGCGCGCGGTTTCCTTGGTTCCGTCTCCGTCGAGATCGGCGGTGAGACTCGGGGACAGAGCCGACGGCTCGGCCGCGCGCAGCGCGAGCGCGATAGCGAGAATCGCGGGGAATCCGACAAGCATCCGGGCGATGTGCGTCTTACTTGACCGCCAGCTCCGGCGCCTGGAATCCGATGCGTCCGTGCGTTCCGTCGCAATACGGTTTGTTCGCCGAGCCGCCGCAGCGGCAGAGAGACACCGCGCGTCCGTCCTCGATCGGAATCTCGTTTCCCTGCGGATCGGTGATCTTCGTCGGTCCCGTCACGCGATACGGACCGTTGGGAATCATCTTGATCGTCGGATCGCCCATGCGTTCTCCTTCACTGGCGCACGTATTTTAGCGCCGTGGCGCGCGCATCGACGGATGCGCCGCGTCGCGCGCCGGCGCGGGAATCGTGCTACCCTTTCGAGGAAGACTCTTGCGCGCCTTCGAGAAAGCTCCGCCGGACGTCCAGGAGCTCCTGACCAAGCCCATCAAGGAGTTGGGTCTCAAGCTCGAAGGGTCTCCCGTCGACAGCCTCGTGCAGCAGCTCTATCGCGAGCTCGAGCGCAAAGGCCTGAAAAAATTTCGCCCCCTCTGCTATCTCTCGGACGAGTGGGGCTGCCCGTCGGGCGAGCCCGTGATCGGCATTCCGTTCTATCTCGCGGACCCCAAGCTCGCGGGCCTCGAGAAAGAGATGAACGACCTCGAGGACCGGGCCGAGATCATGATGTACCTGCGGCACGAAGCAGGCCACGCGTTCAACTACGCGTACCTTCTCTACCGGACGCCGGAGTGGCGGGACCTCTTCGGGCCGTTCCGGCGGGCTTACCGCGACGACTATCGTCCGGTCCCGTTCTCGCGCCGATACGTCCGCCACATCGCGGGCTGGTACGCGCAGAAACACCCCGACGAGGATTTCGCCGAGACCTTCGCCGTCTGGCTGACGCCGCGCTCGCAGTGGCGCAAGAGGTACAAGGGCTGGGGCGCGCTGGCGAAGCTGCGATACGTGGACCGCATGGCGCGGCGCTACCGCGACGCCGAGCCTCTGCGCAAGCGCGGGCACGCCGACGTGACGGTCGAGGAGATGGAAACGACGGTCGAGGAGTTCTACAAGCAGGCGCTGGCACAGCAAGGCTCGACCGAAGATCTCGCCCTCGATACCGATCTCGTCGACATCTTCAAGGTCTCCAAGAGAAAGAAGAAGGGAGCGCGCCCGGCCGTCGACCTGCTTCGCGAGAACCGCAAGACGCTGGTCGACAAGGTGACTTACTGGACCGGCGTGCAGCGGCCGCTCGTCAAGCGCCTGGTCGAATCGATCGAGACCCGCGTCGGCGAGCTCGGACTGCGCGCCGCGGTCCGGAGCGAAAAGGAGCACTTAACCGAGGTCTCGACGTATGCCACCGCGCTCGCGATGAATTACCTGACCCGGGGCAAGTTCGTGCAGCCATGAATCGAGGGCAACCTTGAGCAAGGAGAAACTGAAGATCGCCGTGCTCTACGACATCCTCGAGGAGGAGCCGCAGTCGGTGCCGCCTCCGCCGCCGGAAAAGCCGTCCCGGGCGAAGGGCAAGCCGGTGCGCCGCAAGAAGAAGAAGGAGATGCACGACCGCGAGGAGATCTTCGAGGCCCTGGTCAAGCTGGGGCACGAGCCCATCTACCAGGTGGTGGACGGGCGCGACCAGTCCCTGATCGCGGTGGCGCGGGGGGACGCGGACCTCTATTTCAACCTCACCGAGTCGTACAACGGCGACGACACGATGGACATGAATCTCGCCGCGTACCTCGACCTTCTCGGCAAGGCCTACACGGGCGCGGGTCCCCACGCCCTCTACCTCGCGCAGGACAAGGCCCTCGCCAAGAAGATCTTCGCGTTCCACGGGATCCGCACGCCGTTCTTCGCGACGTCGTACAAGGGCAAGCTCGACCACTCCCACGACATCGCGTTCCCGCTGATCGTCAAGCCGACCTCGGAGGACGGATCGATCGGGATCGACGCGGGGTCCGTGGTCGGCTCGGTCAAGGAGCTGATGGAGCGAATCCACTACATCCACGAGGAGTTCGATTCGCCCGCGCTGATCGAGGAGTACATCGAGGGCCGCGAGCTCTACGCCGCGGTGATCGGCAACGACAATCCCGAGGTGCTCCCGATGATCGAGCTCGACCTTTCGAAGCTGCCCGAGGGCACGCCCAAAATCGCCGGCAAAGAGGTCAAGTGGGAGAAGGACACCGAGCACTACCGGGTGACCAAGTCGGCCGTCGCCGAGAACCTCGACGAGGACGTCGTCCGCCGTCTCGAGGAGACGGCGCTGTCGGTCTACCAGGCCCTGAAGCTGCGCGACTACGGGCGCATCGACATGCGGCTGACCAAGGAGGGAGAGGTCTACGTCATCGAGGCCAACCCCAACCCGTGGCTCTCCACCGGCGCCGAGTTCCACATGGCCGCCAAGAAGTCCGGCCGGACGTACCCGCAGTTGATCGGCGAGATTGTGGATCTGGCGCGATCGAGGTACGCGGTCTCGTAGGGGAGTCATATGATTCGCCGCATGAAGAATGCTCTTGCGGCCTGCCTGCTCCTGGTTCTCTCGGCGACCCTGCTCCTGGCCCTCGACGTCGCCGGCGTGAAGTTGCCGGACACCGTGACCGTCGAGGGAAAAACCCTCAACTTGAACGGCGCGGGCGTGCGCAAAAAGATGATGTTCAAAGTCTACGTCGCCGGTCTGTACGTCGAGCGTCCGTCCAAGGACGGCTCGGCGATTCTCGCTTCTGCGGAAGCCAAGAGCATGCGTCTCCACATACTTCGGAATCTCAAGGGCAAGCAGATTTCCGACGCCATCGAGGATGGCTTCCAGAAGAACTCTCAGGAGCAGATCGCTCGACTGCGGGACCGCCTCGACAAGCTTGCCGCGATGTTTCCCGACGTCGCGGAGGGAGACGAGATTGCACTGAGCTGGATCCCCGACAAGGGAACCGTCGTCTCGGTGCGCGGAACCGAGCGGGGCACGATCGAGGGCCGCGATTTCGCCGACGCCCTCTTCGCGGTGTGGATCGGCCCCAACCCCGTCCAGGACGACCTGAAGAAGGCGCTCCTAGGCGGTTGACGGGGCGCCGACGCGGGAGGGACGGCGGAATCGGCGCGAGAAGCGGTCGAGCGTTACGCCCACGAACATCAGCTGCGTCCAGAACCGCATCGCGGGCGAAGGGCGCTCGACGCCGCCGGCAAGCGTCGTAACGACGGCCGCGCGGATCCCTTCCGGCGGCATCGGCGTCGTGAACGCGTCGAAGAAGACGGGATCGTAGAAGTTGTAGACGAACTTCCGGAATCGGGCGTACATGCGGTTGGCTTGGCGTTCGTAGGAGCGGAAGTCCCGGGCATCGACGCGTCCCCTTCGCGAAAGCGCGCGGTCGATCGTGCGGGCCGCCTGCTCGCCCGTGGACATCGCGAGGAAGACGCCGGTCGAGAACACCGGATCCAGAAAAGTCGCGGCGTCGCCGACGAGGACCCAGCCGTCTCCTCCGAGCCGCTCGGAGCGCGCGGAGTAGTCCGACACGCCGTAGACCTTCGAGAAACGGCGGGCGCCTTCGAGCAGGGCCGGCATCCGACGGGAGCGCGCGATCAGCTCCTCGAATCGCGTCTCCGGGGAGGCGCCCTCGGCCAACCGGACGTCCGCGGGATCGAAGACGCCTCCGACGCTGCAGGTCCCGTCGGAGAAGGGGATGATCCAGTACCAGACGCCCCGGTCGATCGGCAGCAGGATGTCTCCCGGTCGACTCCCCTCGGGCCAGCGCAGCCCCTCATAGTGCGCGAAGAGCGCGGCGCGCTTCAATTTCGGGTCGAAGCGGCGCAGGCCGAGCTTGCGGGACAGCACGGCGCCCTGACCCGAGGCGTCCACCACGACGCGGGCGCGGATCTCCTCGCTCGCGCCGCCGTCGGCCGGCCGGACGCGCACGCCCGCCGCGCGGGATCCCTCGAACAGCACGTCCTCGACCGCGGTCTCCTCCCGGATCTCGGCGCCGCTGGAGGCCGAATGCCGGAGCAGCAGCTCGTCGAAGTCCGCGCGCTTGACCTGGTAGGCCATCGGGTGGTTCGGGTCGCGCGCTTCGGCGAACACGACCGGGCGCGTCGTGCCGTTGGACTCGTTCCAGAAAAAGGCGCCGTACTTCTGCTGGTAGCCGGCCGCCCGCACTTTTTCGTGCACGCCGAGCCGGTCCAGGATCGGCAGCGAGAAGGGCAGGAGCGACTCGCCGACGTGAAAGCGGGGGAACTTCTCGCGCTCGAGGACCAGGACCCTTCGTCCGGCGCGGGCGAGCGTCGTCGCGACGGTCGAGCCGCCGGGACCTCCGCCGATCACCACCGCGTCGTAGACTTCGCGCATGAAGGGATTCTAGCCTGCCGCCTCCCGCTCTCGAGTTCCTCGACGTTCGCAAGGCGTTTGTGCCGGGCCGCCCGGTCCTCGACGGGCTCACGCTCTCGGTCGCGCCGGGCGAGGTCGTGGCTCTCGTCGGTCCGTCCGGCTGCGGCAAGACGACGGCCTTGAAGCTCGTCAACCGCCTGCTCGAGCCCGACGGCGGAACGATCCGGGTCTTCGGAAAACCCGCCGGGGAAGAAGACCCGGTCGCGCTGCGCCGCCGGATCGGCTACGTCATCCAGGAAGCCGGGCTCTTTCCCCACCGCACCGTCGAGGAAAACGTCGAAACGGTGCCGCGGCTTCTCGGCTGGCCTGCTCCCAGGCGCCGGGACCGCTCCGAGGAGCTGCTCGCGATGGTCGGCCTGCCGGCTTCGGAGTTTGCGCGGCGTTACCCGCGGGAGCTCTCCGGGGGTCAGCGACAACGCGTCGGCGTGGCGAGGGCGCTGGCCGCGGATCCGCCGCTTCTCCTGATGGACGAGCCCTTCGGCGCTCTGGATCCGATCGCCCGGCGCGGGATCCAGAAAGAATTCCGGGCATGGCGCGCGCGCCTCACGGCCGCGGCCCTGCTGGTGACCCACGATCTCGCCGAGGCCTTCCGCCTCGCCGACCGCATCGCGGTGCTCAACGACGGGCGCGTGCGCCAGGTTGGAACGCGCGAGGATCTCGTCGAGCGTCCCGCCGACGCCTTCGTCCGCGAGCTCGTCCAGGACTTCGCGTCGTGAGTGAGCTTCTAGCCTTTTTTTCGGAGAGGCGCGGCGAGATCGCGTCGCTGACGCTGCAGCACGTTTTCCTCGTGGCGGCCGCGACCGCGATCGCCGCCGCCGTCGGGATTCCGCTGGGCGTCGCCCTCGCGCGCCGGCCGCGCCTGGCGCGCCCGGTGCTCGCCGCGTGCAACGTGGTCCAGACCATCCCGAGCCTGGCCCTCTTCGGGTTCCTGATCCCGGTGCCGCTTCTGGGCGGGATCGGCGCGCGCACCGCGATCGTGGCGCTGACGCTGTATTCGCTTCTTCCGATTCTTCGCAACACGCACGCCGGAATCGTCTCGGTGGATCCCGCGGTCTCGGAAGCCGCGACGGGGCTCGGGATGACGGCTCGCCAGAAGCTTCTCTCCGTCGAGCTCCCGCTGGCGCTGCCGGTCGTGCTCGCGGGACTTCGGATCGCCGTCGTCGTGGGTGTGGGTCTCGCGACGATCGCCGCCGCGATCGGGGCGGGAGGACTGGGCGTCCTCATCTACCGCGGCGTGGCGACCGTGGACAACCGCCTGATTCTCGCCGGCGCGATTCCCGCGGCTCTGCTCGCGCTCTTTCTCGACTTCCTGCTGGGACTCTTCGAGAGACGCTGGAGACGGACGGCGTGAAGCTTCGAGCGGCCGCGACGGCGGCTCTTCTTCTGCTGGGAGCCTGCCGCGGGCGCCACGAGGTTGGACCGATCCGCGTCGGATCGAAGAACTTCACCGAACAGGTCATCCTGGGCGAGATCGCGGCGCAGGCCCTCGAGGCACAGGGCGTCGCCGTCGAGCGCAAGCTCGATCTCGGCGGGACGTTCGTCTGCCACCGCGCGCTGACGGCGGGGGAGCTGGACCTTTATCCCGAGTACACGGGAACCGCGTTCACAGCGATTCTGAGGGAAAAGCCCGTCTCGGATCCCGCGCGCGTGCGCGAACGGGTGGCCGGGGAATACGAGCGACGCTGGAGTCTCCACTGGGCGCCGACGCTGGGATTCGAGAACACGTTCGCCCTCGTGATGCGCGGCGACCAGGCCGGCGCTCTCGGCGTCTCGAAGATCTCGGACCTCGCGAAGCATCCGGAGCTTACGCCCGGCTTCGGGTACGAGTTCGTGGAGCGCGCCGATGGATATCCGGGACTCGCCGCGGCCTATGGTCTGCGGTTCGCGTCGCGCCCGCGCGAGATGGATCTGGGTCTGCTCTATCCGGCGCTCCAGCAGGGAAAGGTGGACGTCGTGGCCGGGAACTCGACCGACGGCCTGATCGTCGCGATGGATCTGACCGTTCTCGAAGACGACCGTCGCTACTTTCCTCCCTACGAGGCCGCGTTCGTGGTGCGGGGAGCGGCATGGGCGGATCCGCGCGTGCGGCGCGCGCTCGAACCGATGGCCGGCGCGATTTCGGCCGACGCGATGCGCCGCATGAACGCCGCCGTGGACCGGGACCACCGCCCGCCGGGGGACGTGGCCAGGGAGTTTCTTTCAAGGGAGAGGGTCCCCAAGTGACTTTCCCTCCCATGTCGGCCGGCCCGCGAAGCGAGCCGCTCAGAATCTGAGCCCCTTTTCTGTTACCCTAAGTAACAGAGAAATCCCCCATGTCCGGCGCTTTCGACCTCGTGACGAAGTCCGATTGGACGATCCTCTGGGTCGCCCTGATCCTGGTCGGTCTTCTGATCGTCTCGTTCCGGTCCCGCGCCTATGTCTTCTGTCAGTACCTGAAGACGATGACGGGGATCGCGCTGCGTCCCTCCGAGGTCCGACGCGCGTTCAAGTCGGGCGGCCGCGAGGGCGTGCGGGCGCTGTTCCTGGATCTCATCATCCGCGAGGACCTGAAGGAAGGTCCGGTCTCGATTCCGGACTCGGCGACCAAGATCTCGTAACGCCGAGTCGAGCCCCCCTCCTATGTCTCGATCAGCCGGAACGTCGGCACCACGTCCCGCCCCAGCACGCTCCGGAGCACCGTCGCGTGGAGCACCTCGTCGGAGAGAATCCGTGCCGCCGAACCCGAAAGCGCGCGATCCTGGAAGCGGTCCACCACGTAGAGATAGACGCGCGCGGCGCCGACCTCGAGCTTGAACGCCAGTTCGAGCACGTCCTTCTCGTTGGTGAGAGGCACGCCGAAGACGTATTCCTTCTTCGGATCGACGGGAACGCCGCCCTTGCGTTTGACGGCGTCGATGAGAAGGTCGCGGTGCAGCTCGTGGCTGCCCTGGAAGAGGAGTCCGACTTCCTTCGCCTTGGCCGACAGGAGGCCGCTGCTGCCGGCCAGACCGTAGGCCCAGATCGCCTCGTGCTCGAGCGCGAGCGCGGTGTTCATCATCGTCAGATCGTCGGCGCCGGAGGTCTTGCCCTTCTCCGGCAGCGCCATCAGGGGACGTCCCGCGGCCGCGAGGCCCAGCGCCAGGCCGGCCGCACCGGCTTCCCGGAACAGGTCGCGTCGTCTCATGTGAGAGTTCCTCCAAAGACAGAGTAAACGAAAGCCCCCCTCTCCCTCACCCTCTCCCCCCGACGGGGAGAGGGGAATCTCGAACTCCCTCTCCCCCGTGAGGGGGAGAGGGTAGGGGTGAGGGGATCGGGCTTCGAGGCTGAGTTATTGCGATGCCGGGGCCGTGAAGTGGGTCACGACCGGCGCGTTGTCGTGGATGCGGTCATACCCGGAGTGAGGCGTCCAGAGGAACGGGAAGCCGCCGATGAACGGCACGTCCGGTCCGTCCACACCGTCGCCCAGCTGGTTGTTCGGCGCGACGTTGAACTGGGGGACGAGCACTCCCGCCACCACGCGCAGCGCGATGTCGACGGCGTCGTCGTAGGGCCGCCGGCCATTCGGGAAGCCCGAGTTGTCGCCCGCGATCACACCCAGCCGGTTGACGGCGCCGACCGGCGTCGGAAAGACCGCCACGTTCAGCCGAAGCTGATCGGAGATGACCTCGTTGGGCCGCATCGTCAGGCCCGGCACGCCCTGCACCAGCACGAGCAGGTCCTGGCGCGGATTGGGCGGCACGCTGATGCCGAACAGCGCATTCAGGATGCCGGCGAGCTCGGAGTTGAGCACGTAGGTTCCGAAGTTCGCCAGGTCGTCCACCGGATACGTCGCGTTGAAACGGTCCTTCTGCGAGAGGGGAATCACGACTTCGTTGATGAGCGGATTACCCAGGCGCGAGACCTGAACCCAGTCGCCCGAGACCGCCGGCGCGCTGCCGTCGGTCGAGAGCGTCGTGGTCTTCTGCCGCCAGGTCGAGGACCACATGCTGACGATCGCGTTGGGGTCGGCCGTGTCGGTCGGGACCGTGTGGTTGGCCGTGAGGTTCTGAATCGGAACCGAGATCGCGATCGTGTGGACGTTGTAGCCCGCGGTCGTGTTGACTCCGCCGCCGAGGTTGCCGGGCAACGTGCCCGGGCGGAAGTTGACGAGGTCGAAGATCATTCCCAGGTCCACGTAGAACTGTTCGGCCCGCTGTCCCACGAAGACTTTCGTGTTGTCGTCGACATCGTAGACCGTTGCGGCGAGGCCCGTGCCCTTGCCGTAGCCGTTGGGGTAGGACTTCGGCCCGACGTTATTGGGCGCTTCGAGCAGGTCGCTCCCGAGCGTCGTGCAGGACGTCTGCCCCGGCGAGGGGCCGTCGCACTTCTCGAGCTTGTAGGTGTAATAGACGTTCAGGTTCGGGTCGTTGGGAGACGTGATGGGGCCCACGTTCTGGAGCCACGTGTTGCCGTTGCGGACGTTGCGCGTGAACGTGGCCCGGTAGACGACGTCCTCGATCGCGTCGCCGTCCCAGTCGACGTTGAACTCGTAGCGGATGTTGGGCTCGAAGTGGAAGAAATTCGGGCCCCCGGCCGGCTCCTCCAGCGGGATCCAGTTCCCGATCATCACGAGGCGCGACGGGTCCACCGGGTCGCGGAAGAAATAGACGTCGGTGTTGTCGGCGACCGGATCGTTCGCGATGCCGGGTGCCTCGCGGTGGCTCGACGCCTTCGAAGGCGCCGCGAGGGCGAAAACGAGCACCAGGGGGGTCAGCGCGAGCCGCGCGCCCCGTTTTAGGGAATCCTTCATCACTGCCTCCTTCGGTTTCGGTTCACCGCCTCCATTCCCCGGCAGTACGGGTCACCCCGGTTCTCCGGATTCACGAAACGGGTGAGGTAAACTCCCACGCCAGCCGGAAGCTTTTTCCACGACGCGATGAGCCAGACGCGCGAAGACCCGGACCGGGCGCTGATGGCCCGGATCGAAGCCCGCGACGCGGACGCTCTGGCCGCGCTCTACGACCGGTACGGAGGCCGCCTTCTCGGCCTCGCCCAGCGCATCCTCGGACGCGGGGGAGAAGCCGAGGAAGTTCTGCAGGAAGTCTTCCTCTTCGCGTGGAAGTCGGCCGCGACCTTCGACCCCTCTCGCGGGACGGTACGGACCTGGCTCCTGATCGCGACCCGCAGCCGGTCGATCGACCGCCTGCGCTCGCGGCGCTCGTCCTCGCGGCCCGAGGTGCGGAGCCTCGAGGAGGTGACAGTCAACCCGGCCGCGCCGGACGACGTCGAGGCGTCCTCGTCCGACCGCGAGTGGGAGTCCCTCTGTCGGGCGGCCGTAGGGGACCTTCCCGAGGACCAGAGGCGGGCGCTGGAGCTCGCGTACTTCGAAGGCCTGACGCACCAGGAGATCGCCGCCCGCACCGCGACGCCTCTGGGGACCGTGAAGACGCGGGTTCGGCTCGGCTTGATGAAACTTCGGGAGCGTATGCGCCCGTACTTGGGGAGTGGAAGCGATGCCTCATAGCGAGCGGCACGAAGAGCTCGTCGCCGCCACGGCCCTGGGCGTCCCGCTCGACGCCGACCGCGCCGAGCTCGAGCGCCACCTGGCCGAAGGCTGCGCGCGCTGCGAGATGCTGCTCGTGGACCTGCGCGAGGCGTCCACGGCGCTCGCAGCCGAGGCGCCGCCCGTCCGTCCGCCCGACGCCCTGCGCGGCCGCATCCTCTCCTCGCTCGGCCCGGCGCGCGTGCCGGCGAAGCCGGCGAGCCCCGTCTTCGCTCGCCTCCTCGCTGCGGCGGCGATGCTCCTGCTCGTCATCGTCGGCCTCGACGACGCCCGCCTGCGCCGCCAGCGCGAGGAGTTGCGCAGCCAGTCCGCCGAGCTGGCCTCCCGGCTCCAGTCGGCGGAGAGCGCCTTGGCCGAGCGCACGCTCCGGGCGCGCGTGCTCGAGAGCGACGATGTGCAGATGCTGATGCTCGGCGGCAAGGATCCTCAGCCCTCCGCCCGCGGCCGCGTCTTCTGGAGCCCCAAGGCCAAGCGCGGCGTCCTCGTCGCGGCGAACCTGACGCCGCTGCCGGCCGACCGCCAGTACGAGCTATGGGTCTTCCAGAAGGGCAAGCCGGTCGCCGCCGGCGTCTTCGACGTGGATCCGCAGGGCCGCGCGCTCTTCGAGTCCACGCAGTTCCCGGAAGCGGAGGCGCAGAATTTCGCCGTCACGATCGAGCCTCGCGGAGGCGTGCCCGCGCCGACCGGACCGATCGTTCTCGTCGGCAGTCCCGCGGCCTGAGTGAGGGGCGCTCTCGCCGGGCTGCTCCTGCTCTGCGCGGTCCCGGCCGCGGCGCAGGCGCCCGCCCTCGGAGTCCTGGTCAATCTCGAGCCCTCCGCGACTCCGGCCGAGCGCCAGGCGGCGCTGGATGCGGTGCGGCGGACCGGAGCCTCTTTCTTCACGCTCGAGGTGTCCTGGTCAGCGGCCGAGCCCTCGCCGCGCCACTATCGACTGGAGGAGGTCACGAAGACGGCGCGGCTGCTCCGCCAGTCGGGCGCCGTCCTGCACCTCGACCTGCCGCTCGTGACCGAGTCGGCGCGCGACGTTCCCGCGGACCTGTCGGGGGTGGCCTTCGACGACACGAAACTGTCGCTGCGTCTGGGACACTTTCTGGATGCGCTCCTGCCGGCGCTGATGGATTTTCAGACGCTGTCGCTCGGCGAGGGCGCGGACGCCTACTTCGCCGACAAGCCCGAGGAGCTGCGGGCCTACCGAAGGCTTTTCGACGGCGCGGTCCAGTTCCTCCAGAAGAAGGTGCCGCACCTGCTCGTGGGCGTGACGACCGCAGCGCCGACGGAGAGCGTCGCGCCGGAGGTCGCGGCCGCGCTGCACCAGCGCGCGCCGCTCCTCCTCTACGCCTACGCGCCTTTCGAGCGAGGCTCCCCGTTCACGCTGCGCGCGCCGGGCTCGGTCGAAAAAGACTGGCCGCAGCTTCTCTCGGCCGCCGGCGGCCGCCCGATCGCATTTCCCGTCGTCAGCTACTCGTCGTCCGACGAGAACGGATCGAGCCCGTCGCGCCAGGCCGAGTTCATCCGCAGGTTTCGCGGTTTCCTCTCGGCCGCCGACGGGAAGGCGCTGCTCTTCGCGCGTTACGTCGCGCTGCGGGATCCATCGCCGGCCGGCCTGCCGGCCGCCGCGGCCGGCGCTTCGGTTCCGGATCGGAGGAGACGCGCGTTCCTCGCCAGCCGCGGCCTGCAGGAACCCGATGGAAAGCCCAAACCGGCGTGGCGGGAATGGTTGCGCGCATCGGCGGGTGTGAAAAGATGAGCGGGCTCGCGATCCGACGCAAGGAGGCGTTCATGGCCCGTCCGCACTTCTTCGCTCCCGCGCTCTTCGTCGCCGTGGCCGCCGCGGCCGGCTGCAAGTCCTCGAATCCCGCCCCGCCGATTCCCGTGGAGGGTTCCAACGCTTCGGCGCTCCGCGGGAGCTGGGAGGGGGAGTACTCCAGCCGCGATACCGGGCGGACCGGAACCATCAAGTTCGAGTTGAAGACGTTCGAAAAGACCGCGCGCGGCGACGTCCTGATGGTCCCCAAGGACGCATACGCGCCGAACGCTCCGACCAGCGGGCCGGAAGCCGTCGCCAAGATGCCTCAGGTTCTCTCGATCACGTTCGTGGATTCCAGCGGCGGCACGGTCAACGGGACGATGGACACCTACGTGGATCCGAGGTGCAACTGCAAGGTGCAGACATCCTTCGAGGGAACCATCACCGGCGACACGATCCAGGGAACGTTTCGGACGGTCCCGGAGGGAGACTTCCCGATCACGAACGGCGTGTGGCACGTGACGCGGAAGAAGAAGGAGTAGATCTCCCCCCGTCATGAGCGCTGCGCCGATCACGCTCGACCGATTCATCCTGGAGGAGCAGCAGGCTTCGCCGAACGCGACGGGGGAGCTGTCGCTGCTGCTGATGCGGTTCGGCGTCGCCGGCAAGCGCATCGCCGCGGCCCTCGCCCGAGCCGGGTTGGCGGGCACGCTGGGCGCCGCCGGGTCATCGAACGTCTCGGGCGAGGAACAGAAGAAGCTCGACGTCGTCGCCAACGAGATCCTGCTCGAGACCTTCGACTACGGCGGCCTCGTCACGCTCGCGGCTTCCGAGGAGATGGAGGAGCCTTTCGTTTATCCGCCCAACGCCGGGACGGGCCGCTACGCCGTCGTCTTCGATCCCATGGACGGGTCTTCCAACATCGATTGCAACGGAACGCTCGGGACGATCTTCTCGATCCGTGCCCGCCGGGATGGAGGTGTGGCGGATCTGCTGCGCAGCGGGCACGAGCAGGTCGCCGCGGGCTACGTCCTCTTCGGCCCCAGCGTTCTGCTGGTCTACTCGACCGGCACCGGCGCGCACCTCTTCACCCTCGAGCCGTCGATCGGCGAGTTCCTCCTGACGCGCCATTCCCTCCGTATGCCCGAGCACGGCCGCGGCTATGCCGTCAACGAGGGCCGCGCCCACGCTTGGGCTCCCGAGGTCCGGGCCTTCGTCGAGCACTTGAAGAAGCCGGACGGCGCCTCGGGGAAAGCGTATTCGACGCGCTACAGCGCCTCGCTCGTCGGGGACGTGCACCGGTTTCTGCTGGAGGGGGGGATCTACCTCTACCCGGCGGACGCTGCGAAGGGCCGGGCGAGCGGCAAGCTGCGCGTTCTCTACGAGTGCCACCCCCTGGCGTACGTCGTGGAGCAGGCGGGAGGCGCGGCGTCCACCGGGACCAAGCGCATTCTGGACATCGTGCCGGATTCGCTGCACGCCCGTACGCCTCTGGCGATCGGAAGCCGGGCGGAAGTGAAGCTGTTCGAGCGCTTTGTCGCGCGCCAGGCGACATAGATCCGAGGGAGACCCGGGCCTCGTAGTCCGGGAGTGATCCGGAAGGTCCGCTCGGCACTCGCGATCCTCGTCTTCAGCGCCGCGCTCGCCGCGGGGGCGCAGACTCCGTCGGGTTCGATCGCGGGACGGGCCAGCGACGAATCCGGCGAACCGATTCCGGGCG
>Ga0075433_10001515_pt1 | contig 17160 bp, 19 predicted proteins | sample RhiMethybrSRZTD2_FD_75299 | JGI IMG/M metagenome (GOLD analysis project Ga0075433, IMG submission 75299) | Populus rhizosphere microbial communities from Tennessee, USA - Rhizosphere MetaG P. TD hybrid SRZTD2 | ecosystem: Host-associated > Plants > Roots > Rhizosphere > Soil | place: USA... | reverse complement strand
CAGATGATTCGGTTTGCAATCAACATTGGCGCCCACGTCCACCAGAATAGTGGGACGTGCTTTGGCGGTAGGAAGAATGGCTGCCAGTGCCGGTCGGTCCACGGCCGATAGAGATCCGACCACGAGCTTGGTTACGGCCATGCAGGCCCCGGTATTTCCGGCGCTGACGACGCCGGCTGCCCGCCCGTCGCGGACCAGCTTGGCGGCAATCCGCATGGACGAGTCCTTTTTCTTGCGCACCGCCGTCGAAACAGGCTCGTTCATTGTGATGATTTCGCTTGCGTGTACCACGTCAATCGGAAGACCTTGCGTTCGATATTTCTTCAGCTCTTCTCGGATGCGTTCTTCAATTCCGACCAGCACGATGCCAACATCGAACTCCTGGGCAGCCTGAACCGCTCCTTGCACTTCGGCGTGAGGGGCACTATCTCCGCCCATGGCATCGATAGCGATTTTGATCATAGAAGAGATGGGTTCGTGAGAAGCAAGCCGACGGGGATATTTTGACTCAGGGGACTGTCTTTAATCATGGTCACTCAGCCAAGCACGGGGCCATGAGGAGGGCGGTCTCGGAAGGCGACTGGACCTATTCCTCACGAACTTCCAACACTTCTCGACCATTGTATTGGCCGCAATGTGGACAGGCCCGATGAGGCATTTTCAATTCGTGGCAGTTAGGACATTCTGAAGTCGAACGGACCTCAAGAAAGTCGTGCGCGCGTCTCTTGTTGCGGCGGGATTTCGAATGACGACGTTTTGGATTTGGCATGATTATGTCCTTGGTTCCTTAAACTAAGATAACAACCAAATATCTTTCTTGACTTCGATTTCGTGCATTTCAAAAATTCATCCGGTCTTTTATCTTCAAAAGCTGTGCAAACCTTGGATCCAAAAACAAAGCCTGACAATTGCAGACCTCCATGTTTCTGTTCTTTCCGCAGTGCGGACAGAGCCCTTTGCAGTCCTCGCGACATACAGGCTTCATTGGCAGACCCAACAGGATCTGCTCCCGGATGATATCACTGGCCTCGATAAAATCACCAAAATAGAAAGCAATTTCGGTATCTTTCTCCTGTAGTTCAATCTCTCCAGCTAAGCGGCGGGTCTCGTGGGACTGGTAGAACTGATCAAATTTCGCATCAAGAGGCACCTTGACCGGCTCCAGGCATCGAGCGCAAGGGACTTCAAATTCTGCGGTAAACTTCCCCCGAACGCGTACCTCTTGAGCATGCTTCTCGGCAGTCAGCTCCACCACAACCTTCCCCAAGACCCTAACTTCGGACGCTTCAAGTTTCAAGTCCCCGACCGGAATCTCTCCGCAAAAAGCCAGGGGGGATAGTTCCAACTCTCTGACATCAATGCGCATAGAACCCACGATCACCCGAAACACAAAACCATTAAGTATAGTCGATGGAGAACCTGTGTCAACTTCAAACGCGCGACGGATCCGACACCCCATGGACCTGGCTCGCCTACGCGTTTGCCGACGAGAAGCAGATCACGGAGGAGTTTGCCTGCTAAACAACGCTGGCATTGCTTTCACAGCTGATTCCAGATTTTGGGCAGAAACAGTTGACCATATAGGTTGATGGCGAACCGGTCTGTCATTCCAGCAATAAAGTCAGTAGCCGCCTGTTCGACCGAGTCGCCTGCTCGCTCAAAGCGGCTTAAAACGTTCTGATGATTCTCCAAAGCGTAATAATAAATGTCACTGAGCATCTTCTTAGCTTTCACGAGCTCTTTTTTGGGGATGCTCAAAGCATAGACGGATCGATACAGGAATTGCCGCAAATCAAGCATAGCCTGAAGCACTCGCGGACTCATCGTGATCGCATCCAGATTTTGGTCCAGGCTCGCATAGATTACGTCACTAACCAATGTGTTAATTCTCGCGGAATGCGATGTTCCCAGTACTTCAGTAAGATGCCCCGGTATCTCTTTTTCTTCAATCAGGCCTGAACGGATAGCGTCATCAATGTCATGGTTGACATACGCGATGATGTCAGAAACTCGCACAACTTGTCCTTCGAGTGTCGCGGGGCGGCTTTGATCCTGCTTCGTGAACACAGCTCCTGTCCCTTTTGAATGCTTCAGAATGCCGTCTCGGACCTCCCAAGTGAGATTCAGCCCTTTGCCGTCTAACTCCAAAATCTCGACAACCCGCAAACTTTGCTCAAAATGGCGGAAGCCTCCAGGCACGATTTCGTTTAAGATCGCCTCCCCGGCGTGTCCGAAGGGAGTATGTCCCAAGTCGTGGCCCAGTCCAATGGCCTCGGTAAGATCCTCATTCAGTCGCAAAGCCCGGCTGATGGTCCTGGCAATCTGACTCACCTCCAACGTGTGAGTGAGCCGGGTTCGATAATGATCTCCCTCGGGGGAAAGGAAGACTTGGGTCTTGTGCTTTAGCCGTCTAAAAGACTTGGAATGAAGAATGCGATCGCGATCACGCTGAAAGGCCGTGCGTATGGGGCATGTTGATTCTTCCTGACGTCTACCTCGAGTCTGGGAGCTGAGAGTAGCCCTTTCCGAAAGTGTTTGAGCTTCTCGCTCCTCCATAACTTGACGTATGGGCGATTGCATAGTTGACACAGCAGGCAAAGAGTGTTCCGAGGGTGGCGAAACGGGGAGAAAAAATTCCCGATAAAACGTGGATTAGCGGGCGATTTGCTTTAGCTTTTGCTCGGCTTCCGTAACAAGTGGGCTTTCAGGGAACTCCTTAACGACCTGTTGATAGGTTCTCGCAGCTTCCGTCGTCTTGTTTTGCTCCTCATACAAGCGAGCTAGATGCATCAAGCTGACGTTCTTGGGAGTGACCGGTGAGGTGCTGTTCACAATCTGTTGGTAGATTTCAGCCGATTTGGCTAAGTCCCCGGAACTCTCATAGACGGCAGCCAACGCGGACTGGGCGAGGGCACCGTAGTCAGACCTTTCTCTGCTAAGTGGCTCCAACATTGTCACAGCTTCACTCGTCTTCTTTAGTGAGTTGAGACAGAGTCCAGCATAGTACCGGGCAATCTTTCCGGAAGAGCGGGAAGGGTGATCCTTAATGACCTTCTGAAACTCGGCGAGCGCCTTTTCATACTTTTCACTTGCGGTCTTGAAGGAAAGCTCGTCCGCTGGAGCTGCACCTTGGGACTGATTCGCACCACGCACCGGGGCTTCATAGATTCTCAAGGCCTGGCTCAGTTGATCTTTGGCTCGCTCGTTTTCATGGGCAGCGTAATAATAGAAACCGAATACAGCAATGGCAACGACCGCGCCGATGCCCAAACCCATGAGAATCTGTCTCTTCCTGGAAAGGAAGAAATCACGAATCTCCTCCAGAGTCAGCATGAATCGGTCTTCCTTTAGAATTTCGTGACGTGTCAGTCTTGCCAAGCTTTCCACCTCCACAGTTGAGCGCCTACCAATCGCATGATATCAAGAGAGGAGTATCCAGTCAATTTTCCACGTGCCTGCGATTCCGTTCGAGGCATTATGTTGTTGGAAGGAGACGCTGTCTACCCTGTCGCGACATTCAACAAGGATTAGGAGCGGATATGGAATCGAGATAGGAGTAACTCGGAGAAATGCTAATCACTGCGGGGAAAGCCGAAGACCGCAAGCAAGCAACGGCTGAGAAGCTATTTCGTCAGTTTTTGATCTTCAGCGGACCTGACTCGGTTCATCGCTTTGAAAACTGCCGTCAACAGTGCCCAGTTGAGAGCCAAGCCCATCTGAACTGACACTACGGTAACTGTCAGAATCGTCGTTACGTCGAATATCATCCGCACCTGAATTCTCCTCAAGCTTCTGCCAAACGGCAGGAGAGCGGGGCCTTCGAAGGCTGCCGTCTGTCTTGAATCTTACGGCTATCTTTTCGGCTGAAATTTCCCTCTCATGAGAGATAATTGCGAGGCCAGCGCCATGATCAGGAATTGATGATGCCCGACCCTACCGAGGCGTTGAATCCACGGTCGGCGGATTCTTGATGCGCGGAGAGCGGCTGCCGGTTAGATTCAAAAGGAGGGAGAGATGATGATATTGAAAGACCTACAAGAGCTGTATGCCTACAACGCCTGGGCCAACGAGCAAGTAATTCAATCGATTACAGGCATAAGCACCGAGGTCTTCGAGCAAGATCTGAAGAGCAGTCACCGATCTATTCGTGGGACCTTGGCACATATGGCCTCTGCAGAATGGATCTGGCTTCGACGCTGGAAAGGCAGTTCTCCGCGGCAGTTGCTGTCGGAAGACGAATTTGCCACTGTCGGGACAGCCATCGCTCGATGGAAGGAGATTGAAATCGAACTTGCGGATTTCATTCGCCAATTGAAGGAGTCAGATCTGGAGAGGATCTTTTCCTATACGACCACCGAAGGGAAGGAGTTCTCTAGTATCCTCTGGCAGGCCATGCAACATTTGGTCAATCACTCAAGCTATCATCGAGGCCAGATCGCGGCCTTGTTGCGTCAAACCGGCCAAACTCCTCAAAGCACCGATCTCATCAAGTATTATCGGCTGAAGACCCCGTTGATCTAGCAAGTTTTTCTTAGACCCTACTTGATGCAGTGACATTCTCCAGATTCGTTGCTCGGCGCATTCCGGTACTGGTGTTCTTAGTTCGCCGACGTCAGATCGAGTGCCAGAAATCAAAACTTGTCGCCGTCTTTAGGAACTCCGGGCGAGTGTCATAGGCTCACTGCCGGTCGACCCAACATTCGGTCTAAAGCGTCCGAGGCCTGATACACGAGCGCCTCCGGGTAGTGCGGAAAGGGATGAAAGTACTCAAAAGTGAGATAACCCCGATAGCCGATGGCGTCAAGCGATTCCATGACCGCAGGCCAGTTTGTCGTCCCATCAAGCAAGGGACGAAAGCTCTCCAGGCTGAAGTCCGTCCCCTTCTTAGTGTATTCCTTAAAGTGGATGTTCCGGATGCGGGATCCGAGAAGAGGAATCCAGTGTTCGGGAAATTGAAAGGGCATGATGTTTCCAGTGTCGAAGTGAATATGGACGTTGGGACTTTTGAAGCTGTCCACAAACTCGATCATGTCCGGAGGACTCATGAGATAGGCATTGAAAAAGATGTTCTCGATGTTGAGATGCACGCCCGATTTCTCGGCTTCTGGAGCGAGTTTCCGAACGGCTACGCGGGCCCTTTCGTCACACAATTTGTAAGGAACCTCCTCGGAATCCTTCAACCAGGGAATGTAGACAGCGCCAGGCACGACCAATAAGTTGGATGTGCCGAGATGATGGGCTGCCTGGATCATTTTCGAGGCAAGCTCGAGGGAGCGCGCCCGTTTGGTTTCGTCTCTCGCAGTCAGAGGGTAGGGCCAGAATAGAAATGAGCACACGCCACTGATCTCAATGCCAATTCTCTCTGCCATCGAACGGATGTCACCGAAATCCTTCTGGGTAGCCTGCGGCGAAAGGTCACCCTCCAGGTTGTAATTGACCTCGATAGCGTCGAAACCGGCGCGCTTGGCTAATTCAAAGCACTCCCTCAGAGTCAGTTTTCCGGGATAAGGGAAGGCCCAAAGGTTAATCGACTTCTTCATTTCATAGCGCTTTCGGGAGCGCTGCAGTTCTGTGCCTGGCTGGGCTGAACCGGCCGGATCCCTTGGGCTCTCCCCGGTCACGGCATTCGGATCAACAAACCCTGCCAGTCCCAAAAGGGATCCGTACTTGATCCAGTCTCTACGGTTGAACACTGCGTCCTGCGAACTGATTTTGGAATTCATAGCTTGGGCTCCTGCGAACTTTGTTGCACTCATTGGGTGTTCAGGCCTGCTGGCGAAAATTAACTCTTTCCCGAAGCCAATTTCAACGCTTTTCGGAGACGGTTGCTCAGCACCGATTTCATTCTTTCTATCCCTTGATCACGACAGACTCAAGTTTGCTTGCCGAGCTGATGAAATTCTTCTGGCAACCGGTGACTCAGAAGCGATAATCTGCTACCTCAAACTCTTGTTTGATTGAATGTCCAAGGAATTCCGATGAATTCTACGCACGTTGACGCCGCACAAATCGCTCGGTACAAACGTCTTCAATTCACCTTTCCGGAACAAACACTGCGTGGGAAAGTGGTTCTCGTTGTTGGAGGCACGGGTGGATTGGGAGCCGCTCTCGTGGCCAGACTCTTGATTGAGCAAGCCATTCCGGTCGTCGGCTACCGATCAAACGAGGTAAGGGCTAAGAAAGTCAAATCGGAGCTGGAATCTCTTTATGGCGGGACGGTCCACCTCGTCCGAGGCGACATCAGCAATTCAGCCGACAGGAAACTCTACATTGATTTTGCCTCCCAGTTTGGCAAGGAGGTCCAAGGATGCGTCTGCTTTTCCGGAGATCCGGCGCGTGCGAATTTTAATGAGCTCCAATCGGCCGATCTTTCCCAGTCCTTCAACGACAACTTTGTTGGACCAATCTTGCTGGTTAAAGAGGTCGGAGAGCACATGATCGCTAACCAAATTCCGGGCAGTCTGGTCGTTTTTTCGTCAATGCAGGCTGTGGGGCTCTTCGAACGAAGTTTGACTTATGCCGCGCCGAAAGCCTCACTGATTCATGCCTGTCGGATCCTGGCTAAGCAATGGAGCGGGAGGCACAATCTGAGAATTAATATCGTTGCTCCGGGAGTAACCGTGGTCGGCATGGCCGAATCCAGCATTCGATCTGGCAAGTACGACGGCTATATCGAACGCAAGGATGTCTGCCGTTTCGGCCGTCCGGAGGATGTCGCAAGAGCAGTGCGGTTTTTGCTGGAACCCGATAGTTATGTGACGGGACAAGTCATTGTGGTTGACGGGGGCCTCAGCCTCAAGGCGTAGAGTCCCAGCTTCCAGAGCCGTCTCGTGCCCAGCAAAAACCAAGGGAACGTTGATGGAGTGAGCACGGTGCACAGGTCAAGGATTCTGGGAACAGGGAGTTACCTGCCCGAAAGGGTTGTAACAAACTTTGAACTGGAAGCGCTCATGGATACCTCGGATGCGTGGATTCAACAACGCACCGGCATCCGGGAGCGGCGCTATGTGAACGAAGGAGTGGGGACTTCTGACCTTGGCCTCCAAGCTTCTTTGCGCGCCTTGCAGAGGACGATATCGATTTCATTATTTTCGCCACCTTGAGTCCCGATTACTACTTTCCCGGCTGTGGTTGCCTGCTGCAAGAAAAGTTGGGTGTGAGAACGATCGGAGCGCTTGATGTTCGCAACCAGTGCTCAGGCTTTCTTTACGGACTCTCTGTCGCGGACCAGTTCGTCAAGACAGGCATGTACGCTCGCATTCTGGTGGTCGGAGCCGAGATTCACTCTACGGGACTCGAACTCAACACTCACGGTCGAGACGTTGCGGTGATTTTCGGAGATGGCGGGGGCGCCGTCGTCGTGGGGCAGGCGTCAATGGGACAAGGCCAAATCCTCTCCACTCACTTGCATTCTGAAGGGAAATACGCCAAGAAGCTTTGGTTGGAAGCGCCCGGTTCCATTTGCCATCCTCGATTGACTGAAGAGATGATGCGCCAGGGAAGGCATTACCCCAGCATGGATGGGCGCTCGGTGTTCAAGCACGCACTGGAGCGATTTCAGGAGGTTATCGGCGAGGCTCTGCACGCAAATCAGCTGCGTATCGAGGATGTGGACCTGCTTATCCTGCATCAAGCCAACTTAAGGATCTCGGAGGCTTTAACGCAGGCTCTGGGGATTCCTGCTCAAAGAATCTTTAACAACATTCAAAGATACGGTAACACAACAGCTGCATCGGTCCCGATCGCACTGGATGAAGCGATCAAGGAAGAGAGGCTGAAAACGGGCGATATATTGGTCTTAGCGACCTTTGGGTCCGGATTCACCTGGGCTGCGACGGTCATCCGCTGGTAGGGCCGCCCACCATCAACAAGTCTCTTTCATAATGGTATGAGGTAGCGGATGCGTGGTATCGTTGCGTGAATACGACCAGCCGAGGTATTGTGTCTCCGGACCAAAGCAGACGAGAGAGGTATCCTCACCCTCACTGGAGGAGGCGCCGAAAGCCGGTTCCGTGACTCGATCGAACATTATCAGTGGAAATGCCAGACACCCCTCGCACCCTACTCTCTCCGGCATTTCACGATGTAGCCAGTGCCCAGGTCCGCCCTCAGGAAGGGTCTTTGTAGCTGTAAGAATGGCATCCAGAGCCATTCTTGAAAGAACCAACTCGACAACCGTGAAAATTTTCGGCGGCCACTCTGTGAAGTCCTGGCAAAGTCCGCGGCGCAGGACTTTGCATTTTCACCATCTTGACTGGCTAAGATTTCAGCCAGTCCCGGGCTTCCAATCGCGTCCTGCTGGCTTGACATTCGGTTAAGGTCCTCTTCTTGACCCCTCATGAAGACTGACGACAGAGGATAGGTCAGATTCAAGATGGGAAAACCGTAACACCATAGCTCGTCCAAGTGAAGGTGGCTCGCGGCGAGTTTGCGCATCAGTTCGGCCTTCTCGTATCTTCTCGCGTGTCCTGCTCGAGTGTCGTTGGGGGTCCATTGTCTCATGTGAGCCGGAACGGAAAAGATCAGGCTGCCTTGGTAGCTTAGCAAACCAGCCCACTTCGCCAGACAGAGGTTATCGGCCTCATAGTGTTCCAGCACTTCGAAAGCGACGATGAGATCGAACTGCTCTTGCAAAAGAAAGAAATCGGTTGCTTCGAACATTACTGTCATGTCTGCCTGGTCGGTATGCCGCTGATGGTCTTGAATGAGATCTTCATTCAGATCCAGGCAAAGCCCGGAAAAACCTTGACGCTTCAAATCCTCATAAAACCTTCCACTTCCAACCCCGATCTCCAGGAACCGACCCGGCGGTACTGTTTGTAGCAAACGTCGTGCAAGATACCGTCGAAACAGGTAGGCTGGTGACGGGTTAGTAAAGGGCGACAAGACTCTCCTCAGTTCGACTGGATATTGCTGCCTGTTTCGTTCGTAGCCTCGAGGAATGGTTTTCTCATGACCAGCACCCAAACGGGCAACCAGGGCACGAACAGCTCCAAGAGAAATGATGGGAACCATTTCGCCCGGCTGGCTTGTGCCATCAATTTGGGATCATCGGCGAAGAACCGGCCCGGACGTTTGAGTAGAGGGACCGTCAGGTTCTTGACACGAAAGCGCCGTGTCCACCGGATGAGTTGCCAATAGCTGGGGAGCTGGTCCAGATATTCTCCGCCACGTCCAGCCATGCGAACATAGAGGTCAGCGAGCGGGCGGGGAAACCAGGAAAGCAAAGGCAGACGATAATGGGGCTCGATCAGGCTGTAACGGTTCGGACAAGCGAGATAGACGAGCCCGCCTGCTTTCAGCACCCGCCACACTTCATCCAAGAGCATTTCAGAAGACTGGACGTGCTCCAAAACGTGATTCAATAATACAACTTCAAAAGTAGAAGAGAAAAACGGTAATCGAGTGCCGTCGGCCTGAACAAAGTGGAAGTCCTTTCGTTGACGTTCCTGCTCCCTGTCCCTGTCGACGCCGACTACAAAGCGGAAATTCCTGGTGAGCCTTTGAGTAATTTGTCCTTGACTACACCCCACATCGAGTAAAGAACAGAGCGATGTGTTTGGTAGTTCTTCTTCCAACACTCGGATGATTTTCTCCGCCTTAATCTCGCGGGACGCCAGGTATTCATCTCTAAAATCAAATCGTTCCAAGAATCGGTCTGATTTCATGACCGACTGCCGCTCGCAATTGTGTCAACCACTTCCTTACGCAGCTCCATGGCTAGTTTGTTAATCGTCTCCGCCATGGCCTCCCAAGAGAAACGCAACTTGGTCCGTTCGATATTTTGAATCATCGGTTGCTCACGACCGCTGTCATAGAAATCCAGAACGGCACTTGCAATCGCCTGCGGATCGCACGGCGCGACCAGATAACCCGTCCTTCCATGTTCTACTACTTCCGCCAACCCGCCCACATTGCCCACAATGACCGGTTTCGAAAAACCAAAAGCCAGCTGCACGATTCCGCTTTGTGTGGCGCTCACATAGGGAATCACCACCAGGTCTGCCGCCGCAAAATAGCACTCAACCTGCTCGTTAGGAATATATTCATGGACAAAGGTGACATGCTCATGCAAATCGAGTTTTCGAATAAGGTCAAGATAAGGTCTCCTATCCCCCCAGACTTCTCCTGCAATGATCAAGTGGATCGAACTCCACCTTAGGATCTGGGGCAAACTTTCCAGTAGATAGCGCAGGCCTTTGTATTCGCGAACAAATCCGAAGAAGAGCAAAATGCGATCAGATTTGAGAGACAACTCGTTCCGGGCTTGTGCTTTCGAAAGAAACCTTCCGCCAAGGTGCTGGTAGAGGGGATGAGGATTCACAAAAACCTGCCCAGATCGAGCCTCTCCGAGCCAGCTCAGGAGATTTGCTTTGTCCCGTTGAGAATGAGTGATGAAGCGATCTCCGAAGCCCAAGACCCTTCGGGAAACAGATGATCTGAACCATGACGACTCGTGTTCGATCACATTGTGACAGACGAACACTGCTGCCGTTCGTGTCAGTTGCTTCAGCTTTTTCAGGAATAGGAAATAGAACGGACTCCAGTAAAAGACAGACCAGGGAAGTATGACTATCTCGGATTCGTGTTCACGAATCAGTCGCACGATCTTTCGCCACGCCCAGGGATTCAAAGCATCAAAGCGCTTGGCAGGTTCCTCGCTCACCAACAAATGGATACTGGGATCACGGTCGTTATTCCCTGGATAGAGCCAGGCAGGATATTGGCGGGAGTAAGAAAGAAACTGTACGTGGTGGCAACGACGCAGCGTGCGAACCAGTAGCGAGGTGTAGTGTGAAATGCCCCCGCGGAACGGATGGGTGGGGCCGACAACGGTGAGCTTCATCAAAGCCGACTTCGTACCGACGAGGCTTTGGCTGTTGCCTCGGAAGCAACAGCCGAAGAGGTCTTTTGGCGAGCCAGCTCCATCTTGCGCACTCTGTACAGGATGTCTTCGTTCAGCCTGCGGTTCGCGGCAATCAGGTCGGCCACTAGACCGATCACCATGACCTGAAAGCCAACAATCACGAGAATCGCAGAGAGGATCAAAGATTGGATGTGTCCACTGGCTGCGGCGGTCAGATAAAGGTAAAGGTAGCGAAGTCCCAGCAGAAACCCCAGTAGGATACTTGTCCCCCCTATGAAGAAGAAGACTCGCAACGGATTATACATGGCATAGATCCGCAGGATGGTGGCTGTAGATCTTTTCAAATACTGCCAGGTGGAGCCGGCTAATCTCGACTCTCGCAACTTGTCATTGACCCGAACCGGAACCGTAGCCACTTTCAGCGGAGTGTGCCCTGATTGAATCACAGTTTCCAGAGTATAGGAAAACTTGGAATAGATGATCGTCCTCAAAGCCGCCTCGCGATTGAGGGCACGAAAGCCGCTGGTGGTGTCAGGGACAGCACGGCCGGAGGCCCTTCGGACTACCCAACTGCCAAGTTTTTGAAGCCATTTCTTAAGCGAGGAAAAATACTCGATCGAATCGACATCGCGAGCCCCAATGACCAGATCCGCTTGCCGCCGCAGAATCGGCTGGATGAGAGCCTCAATGTCTTCACCCCGATACTGGTTGTCTCCATCCGTGTTCACGATGACGTCAGCGCCAAGTTGCACACAAGCCTCTAGGCCGGCACGGAACGCCCATCCCAAACCCTGGTGGTGGCCTAGTTCTAGAATATGATCAACACCAAAGTCCCGGGCCTCCTTTGAAGTGTGGTCTGTTGATCCGTCATCAATGACCAGGACTTCAATTTGATCAATCCCGGGAATCCTGCGAGGCAATGCCCGGAGAGTCGCCGGTAAACTTGCTTCTTCGTTGAAGCAGGGAATCTGAATGATCAACTTCATGTCAGTTGGACTGTGAAGTGAGTTCGATGAGGGCGGATCCGACGGGCAGTGACACCGAAGCCAGCACTGGCACTTTCCTGACGTCACTGGTGAACCAGATCGTAATCCTCTTGTCTGTCTGGGCGACTCCGTCTCGACGAAGACTGGCTTCCACTCGATGCGTATTGAAGCTTCCCAGGGCCGTCGAGATGAGATCGCTGGCCGTCACTCTGACGTCAAGCTGAAACGTCTTATTACCATCCAATACGGGAAGACTGACCTGTAGTCCAGGCCTCAGCACCAGACCACGAATTGCGTATAATGCCGAGAGCGGATCTTGTGTGCCCGCTTCAATGGAAATTCTGGAGGACTGGCCGTTCACCCCCAGAGTAGCCGTTCGATTCAGTTGATCAAAGGTGAGGGTCTCCTTAACCCGACGCTTCCGTTCAACAAAATTCTTTTCGAACTGTATCGGAGCAGCCAATCCTGCATCAAAAAGCGAGACAAAGTCGTCCGCAAAGGAATAAAGACCAGAGATCGCTGGCGTGGAGTTAGCCCTCAGCTGCAGGCGATAGGAATTGGCAATCATCTCACTCCCTTGCCCCACGCTGAGCTCAGCAGTTCCGGCTTCCACAAAATTAGACCAGGAAATTCGGTAAGTAAGCCGCTCGCCCGCTTGAAATGGCACTGGGTCCGCAGGCGAAAGAGGAAGCGCCAGCAGCGTAGCGGAAGACGCGGAAGGTGCCAACTGAAACGATCTCAGGAGCAGGTACGGATTCACCGCCAAACTCAGGGGCAGGATCAGGGAGAAACTGAGAAGAGTCTTAAGGTTCATGATGCCTCCTCGAACCTGTTTTCGGCACTTCGGAGCGAACCGATTAAGCTCGATTTCTCACTGCTTTGCATGATCCCGCTGATAATGCAGACGCAGAAGATCAAGGCCAAAATCTCCTTCAAAAGCTCTCCAAACGGAGTGGATGTGATTGGCATCGTTTTGGGTATTGTCATACTCCACAAGAAAGGTTGGACCTTGAACGCGATAGTAATGACGGTCGCCGCGATTGAAACCTCCGGCCCACGCAAAATGGATCCTGTCAACCCCGGCATCTTGCAACTTTTTTAGCTCGCCATCTGCCAGCTCATCGGGCAAATTGTGAGCGTATTCCTCCAGCAGAGCCACCAGCTGCGTTTTCTGGTTCTGATTCATTTTGGCGGCTGGCAAGCCAACGGGATTCCCGGGTTCCACTTTGACAGCATGCCCCGTCGCAATCTCATCGGGAGCTTTGGTATCGATCACGGCTACGGATCGTTGCTGTTCGTCGAATGAGCGAAGCAGTTCGCGGGCAAGGTCTTCTTCCCGGCCTAAGACTCGCAAGCCTTGACGAGGCCCAGATTTCACCTCGGCAGGATTGGACCCGAAAAAGGTCGGCGCTGTAGCGATGAGCTGCCCGTGGGCGACCGTAAAATTGAGCGAAAGGTGATGCCCTTCCACTCTCCATCCCCAGGTTTGATTTTCAGAAGGTTCGCCGAAAATGCTAAAGAAATAGAGATCTGAGTCTCGAACCGGACCCTTGCCTTGCTCTAGTTCCTTGAGAATTGCCTCTAGACTCATTATGGTCGTCGCCTTCAGATAGCCACGATGGCTCAATCCAGTACTCAGGAAGGCGTGAGCAAGCTGCCTCTGGGCTCCGTCCAGATCCTTGAAGGGAATTCCTTTGCGAGGCCACATCGATTCTGGGATATAGTGCCAGCGCATGCGATCCTGGTCCTCAAACGTCATGGTTGCTTTCGTTCTCTGTTCTGGCGTCAGTGCGACCAAGAATGTCTTGGCGGTGGCCGCCATCTCAGAAGCGGTCTTGGGTCGATGATAGGAACCGTAAGTCCATGTCGCCACCAAGATGGTTGCCAAGCCAATGAAAAGCGCAAGTTGCGTTCGATTCATCGAGAGTCACCCTCCATGCGTCAACAGTAGATTTTCGCCTGCCGGCTGCAAGTGAGAACCCATTATATGGGAAGGACCGGTGATTGTCGATTGACGATTGCAGATTGATGATTGATCTGATTATCGTGGATTGAGAGGCGATCCAAGGTCCGTTAGGCTCCTTCTCCGAAATGGCAAACCCGCGGCTCTTTGAAATCGGCAATCCGCAATCGTCAATCGACAATCACTTAACGTGCCTCCCACCGTCGACCCTGATGCACTCCCCAGTGATGAAATCCGCCTCGATGAGACTTAGCACAGCCTTTGCAATTTCGAGCTCGCCACCCCAACGGCCCAATGGAGTTGCTTTGCGGACTTCCGAATCCTCTTCGGCAGTAAGATCAGGAGGGGCCAGGATGGGTCCGGGAGCAATGGAGTTGACGAGAATGTTGTGTGGGGCTAACTCAAGGGCCAAAATCTCAGTTAGCCCAACGATGCCCACCTTGGAGACGTAATAGGGTAGATAGCCGGTGTATCGAGGGCGCCTGCTGGCCGCAATCCAGTCCGCGAAATTGATGATGCGCCCGCCTCCTTTCGACTTCATGCCAGCTACCACAGCTTTTGAGCACAGGAAAGCGCTCTTGAGATTGACATTCATGTTTGCATCCCAATCCTTTTCGGTGATCTCGTCAAACGGCTTGGAACGATAGACGGATGCCATGTTAACTAGAATGCTGACAGTGCCCAGCTCGCGTTCGACCTGGTCGACCAGTCGATTAACGTCGCCAGCGACAGAAACGTCAGCCCGAACGGCCAACGCCTTTCGACCTAGCTGCTGGATTTTCTGGGCCGTCGTCTCCGCCTCTTCCCGTGAGCGATTGAACGTTAGCGCCACGTCCGCTCCCTTGTCGGCAAGCGCCATCGCCACGGCGCTGCCGATCCGCTTGGTTCCCGTAATCAGGGCAATTCTGTTTTCGATGTTCACAGTCCTCCTTTTTTCATATCGTGCACTGTTAGTTGCAGTTTGGGAATCCCCATTTGCGTGGGAAGGGGCAGCAAAGCAGCGGGTGTGACTCATTCAGCCTGGCGAACTGGCAGACCGAGAAACATCAGGAGGTTAGAGCACAAAGACTGTGAAGCCTCTGCTGTTGAAAGCCAGTACTCGCCGTGACCTTACCAACAGAAAAATTAGGGATGGCTATTTGCCAGGCGTGACAAAAGCGGTGAACGTGAATTCCTTGACAGGAGCTTGAGGATCATTTGACGAGATCAGAACGGACTTCTCAACAGTTCCCCTGAACGAACTGGATTTGAACGTCACCCGAACTTTTCCCAGGCCCCCTGGCCTGATAGTCTTTTGCGATATCACGGCAGCCGTGCAACCGCAGGAGGCATTAACTTCCCGGATTATCAAGTTCTTCGTACCCTTATTCGCAACTTCCAGCTCAAAGGTCTTCTGGGTCTGTTGCGGTATAGTTCCCAAGTCGAGGGTCACGGGGTTCAAAACAATCTTCGGGGCCAGTTCGGGGGCTGGTCTTTCCTGCGCCCTAATCCAGCAGGCCGATACAAGAGGAACTGCCAATAGGATCCACACAGTGCCAAGCCGGAATCTGCGGCGAGGAATGCCAGTAGCGCTTTGTCGGGTCAATGTGCCTCGCAGGTATTGATGGCTGTGACAAACTTAGAGGGAAGTCTTACTAATAGCCTTACCGCTATGCAGCTTCTAAGAGGCGCTCCGAAATGATCCTTCCATTGCTGATCATACGAACCTGCGTAGCTTTGAACGGCAGCCCGCAACAATATAGAACAGGAACGGCAAATTTGGCAAACTCCGGAATCTCGTGGGGATCATTTCCCTGCCAGCTCAAGCGCGTCGTCAACCTATGGCAATTCGGGCAAACCCCCGAATGTACAATCTCAATCATTCGAACCTCCCAGACCCAAAGTATAGCCTGACTTAATCGGCAGATCTTTGAATCTCTACACCCATCATCTTAATCATCAGATGGGCCGTGAATAACGGAGGTTGCCCGTATGCAACATCTTACTCTGGCTCGCAAGTTTGTATGTTTCGCGGGGTGCGCGACACAATTGTTACGGTTAAGCGGTGTTAGAAGCCAGAGTTTCCCAGTATTGCTCAAAGTCGCCATTGCGGTGCAAGGTTCTCAGATTCAAGATGGCTTGGGCTCCGGCATCAGACCAGCGCATCCCGGACTGCTTCAATCGTGGCTGAACGATGTGGCGGGCTGCCGATTCCACCTGACCCGAGCCAATGGGTAAATGAGCTTGCGCGACCCAGCCGTAGTGGAGGCGGTCGCGGTTGTCTTCAAAGTACTTCAGCAGACGTTGCGGACTGACGGCGGGGTCTGAGGTGTGATGCCGCTTGGCCAACCATTGCAAGGAAGCAAAAAAGTGAGTCACCTGTCCCGACCGTAGTTGTTCCAGCCGCCGCTGCCACCAGCTATGGGCCGTCGCCTCAGGCCAGAGCGCTTCGGCCGTGGCGTGCAGATGCTCCGCTGCATGATAGAAGTCCAACAGTTGCGGCACTCCCGGGAAGTGGGTCTCTGCCAGGTTCCAGATCCAGGGAGCTCCATCACCCAGAATCAACCGAAAGTTCCTCTCATCCAGATGCCCCTGCTCCAGCTGACGCCACAATCGCCTCCCGAAAGACTCGGCCTCTTCCCGCCCCGCCACGTAAAAGGGCGGTCGAATCCGACGCCGATCAAACCCTGCCGCCAGCTTCACTTCATGCCAGCTCAGACAGCGTTGGTCGACATCGGGCAAGCCCGGGATCATCACCCCATCGATCGCTAAACAATACATTCCTCGGCCCATCGCTTTCGGCTTCTCTCTCGGCTCGACGGCGGGCCGGCCCTCCAGTGCCTGGCCATGCTGTTTGGCCAGCCGTTCGACTTCCCGTGCCGAGCAGGGAGGAAATCCCAGCGTGTTGGTCCACAACTGCTGACTTTGTTGATAGGCTAGCTCCAAAGCAGTCCGGCAAACCACCGGCGTCATCCCGGTTTGATCCACCCCCAGCCGTTCGTCCAGCCGAGTCCCTGTCTGTCGGCAACGCGAGCAATAATAGACCTGCCGCTTCACCACCACTCCCCCACATAACGTTCGGAGTTGCTTCGGCCGCTGCCCCAGAGCCTTCATCCGGCTCTGACAGCCTCGGCACCGGCGCTCCCCGATGGCATCAGCCTGTTCCCAACGCCGTGCCAAAGCCGCTGCCGCCGCTTGCTGACCCGACCGCCGGGAGTAACCTAAATTTTGTGTTTGGAGGTTTGTTAGTTATAGCCTTCTCTAAGGAAGAGGGTCGCCGTCGGCGCTGTGGTAACGGTGGGAAAGCCGGAGCGGTTTTTGCGAAGGCTTTTCCAAGCAGCTTGTGGAAATCATCCAGAAGAATT
>Ga0075433_10001510_pt1 | contig 17193 bp, 17 predicted proteins | sample RhiMethybrSRZTD2_FD_75299 | JGI IMG/M metagenome (GOLD analysis project Ga0075433, IMG submission 75299) | Populus rhizosphere microbial communities from Tennessee, USA - Rhizosphere MetaG P. TD hybrid SRZTD2 | ecosystem: Host-associated > Plants > Roots > Rhizosphere > Soil | place: USA... | reverse complement strand
CGGGTACCGAAAGAACGAAGAGAACGTGGTCTTTGTGATGAACACCGTCGTGAAGCAACAGGCGACACTCGAGCTCGTTCCCGCCTTGCGCGCCCCGCGCGTCGCCCGGGCGTTTGTCGCTGAGACTCTCACCTCCTGGGACGTCCAGGCCGAGAAGGTCGAAGCGGCGCAGCTCGTCGTGAGCGAGCTGGTGACCAACGCCGTGGTCCACGCCGCGGACAGCCACACGATCAACTTGGACCTCCGCTTCACCGACGGCGCCGTGCGCGTCCTGGTCTCCGACACCGGTCTCGGCGAGCCCGAGCGCGGACATCCCGATCCGCGGACGGCCGAGACCGGCCGCGGTGTCTTGCTCGTGGATGCGTTCGCAGAGCGGTGGGGCAGCGAGACGCACGGGCGGGACGGGAAGACCGTCTGGTGCGAGCTGAGTATCGAATCGCCGACGAACCGTTGATCAAGCGGGAACCCGGAGAACGACGAACGCGATGTCGTCCCGGGGCTTGCCGCCGTGGAACTCGTTCAGGCTGCGATCAACGGTCTTGACCATGTCGTCGGCGCTCGATCCGGCACACGACATCAGCGTGTCTCGAAGCCGATCCTCGCCGAAGAAGCCGCCCGCGTTCCGGGCGTCGGTGACGCCGTCCGTGTACAACAGGAGCGAGTCTCCGGGGTCGAGGTGCACGATGCGATCGACCGACGCGAGATCTGCGAACGGACCGAGGACGCGGCCGCGAGCGTCGACGCTCTCGATGTCGCCCCCAGCGCGCAGGACGAGCGGGGGCGGGTGGCCGGCGCACGAGATCGTCAGGCGCGCGCCGTCGCCTTCGGGTCGGAGACGAACGTAGGCGGCGGTGCAGAACTGCTCCTCGCTCTGGCGCAGGACCACCTCGTTGACGAGGCTCAGCACCAGTCGAGGTCGACGAGCCTGGATGGCGGCGGCGCGGGTCGTGTATCGAACCAGGGCGGCGAGCGCCGCCGCCTCCGGGCCCTTGCCGCAGACGTCACCGATGACGACCGACCAGTCGTTGCGAGCGCTCTCGAACACGTCGTAGAAATCGCCGCCGACCTCACTCCCGTCTCGCGCCGCCTCGTAGTGCGCAGCGATCTCGATGCCCGCGATGTCGGGGAGGTGCGGAGGGAGCAGGCTCTGCTGGAGCGTCTCGGCCAGCTGCGCGAGGCCGGCGCGGCTCGCGCGGAGCTCACGTTCTTTCTCGGTGCGTTCGATGAACTGACCGATCTGCGCGCCGGCGGCGTCCATCATCTCGAGCATCTCGTCGTCGGGCTCTCGACTCTCGGCGGCGAAGAACTCGATGACGCCGAGCACGTCGCGCCCGCGCCGAATCGGGACCCCGAATCCGCCGTGCAAGCCGTCCGCGGCGGCAACTCCTGATCGGGTGAAGTTGCGATCCTCTGTGACGTCGGGGATCCATGCCGGCGCACCCTCGGCCCAGACTCGCCCGGGGAGCCCGGTGCCCTTGCGGAACGTCGTGCGCGCGCTGAGCGCTTCGAACGCGGCCGCGTTGCTGTCAGGTGCGCGCCACGTGGCCAGGCAGCGCAGGACCGATCGTTCGATGTCGACGCCCCACAGCGCGCCCATGTCCCAGCCGAGCGCCTCGCATACGGTCCGGAGGAGGTCCGGGCTCGCCTCCTCGATCGAGTGCGCTTCCCCGAGCGCGTTGGCAATCTCGTACTGGGCGCGGAGTCGGTTCTCGGCCCGCCTTCGAGCCGTCAGGTCGAGCGACATCGAGGCCACGCCGACGAGGCGCCCTTGATCGTCGTGCAGCGGCGAATCGACGACCAGGGCGGAGACGATCGCACCGTCCTTCCGCCTGATCGCGAACTCGCCCTGCCATGTACGCCCGGCCCGGAGCGCTTCGTAGATCTCGCGCGCGAGCTCCTCGGGAACGGGCTCGGCGGCGAAGTCGGCGGAGTCGCGTCCGATCAACTCGGAGGCGGGACGACCGAAGAAGACCTCGGCATACGGATTGCACGACCGGATCGTGCCGGCGAGGTCGGTGACGATGATGGCCGACTGCATCTCGCGCAGGAGTGGCGAGTCGAGGCGTGCCCACCGGGGAACTTCAGACCCTGGGCTGGCCATCGGGCCGCACACCTCCCCGGTCCCGCGACAGGGAGCCGTTCCAGACTGTAGCCCCGCCCGTTCTCCGCCCCTCCCGTGCGGTACCGGGGACGTGTGACACGCGTGACGCGTGCTTGTCTCCCTACGCGCTTCCGGGTGATACTCACGGGGCGCCGCCTCCGTGGGCCCCGTGGGGAGGGCACGGGCGACCGCACGTTGCGACAGCCCAACTGGGAGCGATGCCAGACCCCGACCTTCGGGTCGCCGTCCAACCTGCCGAGGGTGGAACGAGGATCGAGCTCGTCGGCGAGCTCGACGTGGCGACCGCGCCCGAGCTCCGGAGCCGGATCCGCGAGATCACGAGCGCCGACGGCGCCGCCTGGATCGACTGCACCGAGCTCACGTTCGCGGACTCGTCCGGGCTCGACACCCTCATGCGCCTGGCAAAGGCGCTCCGCGCGCAGGATCGCAGGCTCGTCTTGACCAACGTCCGCCCGATGGTGCGGCGGGCGATGGACGTGCTTCAGATCACCGAGCTCTTCGAGCTCGAAGAGACGCCCTGATCACCGCTTGCGCGCTGCTGCCTTCCCACCTTTCCGGCCGGCCGACTTCTTCTGCTGCGTCGTACCGCCCTGGGACGCAGTGCTCCTCGATCGTGAGCCGGAGCCCGACTTCTTGCCACCGCGGCTGGACGCGCCCGGCGAGTTCGCAATGCGGGCGGCCCTGCTCTTGGACATGCCCTTCTTCTTCAGTCCCTCATATTGCTTCTCGTTCTTCACGCTGGGCCGCTTGTTCGGCATCTTCCCCTCCAATCAACTCAGCTGACTCGTCTGTACCCATGTGCGGGGACGCCCATGCTCAGCGAAACAAGCGTCGGATGAACAGGTACAGAAGAATGGAGACGCCGAGCCATGCGGCGAGCGCAACGCACCGCCGACGAGCCCCTTGGCCAGAACGATCGCGACGTCCCCCGTCAACCCGACACCTCCCGGGGGTGTTCGTGCCCCGAAACCTGCCGCGCGAACCGCGAACGTCTAGGCGCGTTCCCGGTCGCGGATCACCTGGATCAGGCTGCCGCGGGCCACGATCTCGACTTGGCGGGGGGTGAGTCGGTGGCGCATGACGTAGGTCTCGCCCCTGGTCTCGTTGACGACCTCGACGTGCTCGCCGCGCCGGAGCTGTTCGGCGGGCTCGTCGATCGCGAGGACGTCGCCCTGGGCGATGCGGTCGTAGTCGCCGGAGTCGGTGAACGTGAGCGGCAGGACCGCGAAGTTCACCAGGTTCTGCCCGTGGATGCGGGCGATGCTCTTGGCGAGCACGGCGCGCAAGCCGAGGTACCGCGGGACGATCGCCGCGTGCTCCCGGCTCGAGCCCTGCCCGTAGTTGTCGCCGCCGACCACGAAGTGGTCCCCCGTCTCGCGTGCCCGCTCGGGGTACGTCTCGTCGACGACGTCGAACGCGAAGTCGGCCATCGCCGGGATGTTGCTTCGATACGGGAGCACGCGGGCGCCTGCGGGCATGATCTCGTCGGTCGAGATGTCGTCGCCGAGCCGCAGCAGCACCGGCCCTGCGACGCGATCCGGCAGCGGCTCGAACTCCGGCAGCGAGACGATGTTCGGCCCCTTCTCGAGCTGCACGTCGCGCCCGTCGATAGGGGGCACGAGCATCTCGGTGTTCACGTAGCTGCGCGCCGGTGGTTCGTAGCGCGGGTACGGGATGCCGAGGTCGCGCGGGTCGGTGATCACGCCCGTCAGGGCGGCGGCGGTCGCGGTCTCAGGACTGCAGAGGTAGACCTGGTCCTCTTTCGTCCCCGAGCGTCCGGGGAAGTTGCGCGGGAACGTCCGCAGGCTCGCCCTGTCCGTTGCGGGCGCCTGTCCCATCCCGATGCACCCGTTGCAGCCGGCTTGGTGGAGCCGGGCGCCCCCCGTGACCAACTCGAGCAGCCAGCCTTCATTGGTCAGCGCTTCGAGCGTCTGACGCGACGTCGGGTTCACGTCGAACGACACGCGCTCGTGAGTCTGGCGGCCGCTCACCATCATCGCCGGGACGGCGAAGTCGCGCAGGCCCGGGTTGGCCGACGACCCGATGACGACCTGGTACACGTCGCGTCCTGCGACCTCGTGCACGGGGACGACGTTGCCCGGGCTCGACGGGCAGGCGATGAGCGGCTCGAGAGTCGAGAGGTCGATCTCGTCGTTGTGCTCGTAGCTCGCGTCCGGGTCGGCGCGCAGCTCCCGCCAGTCGGCCTCGCGCCCTTCGGACGCGAGGAAGCGGCGCACTTCGTCGTCGGACGGAAAGACGCTCGTGGTCGCGCCCAGCTCGGCACCCATGTTCGCGATCACGTGCCGGTCCATCGCCGACAGCTGCTCGAGGCCCGGACCGTGGTACTCGATGATCCGGCCGAAGCCGCCGTCGACGCCGTGACGTCGCAGCATCTCGAGGATGACGTCCTTCGCGCTCACCCATTCGGGGAGCTCGCCGACCAGCCGGATGCCCCAGATCTCCGGCATCGTGAAGTGGAACGGCTCACCGGCGATCGCGAGCGCGACCTCGAGCCCGCCGGCGCCGATGGCGAGCATGCCCAGCGACCCGGCGGCACAGGTGTGGCTGTCGGACCCGACCATCGTCTTGCCCGGTGCGCCGAAGCGCTGCATGTGCACCGGGTGACTGACGCCGTTGCCGGGCTTGCTGAACCACAGCCCGAACCGGCGGCACGCGCTCTGGAGGAACACGTGGTCGTCGGCGTTGCGAAAGTCGGTCTGGAGCACGTTGTGGTCGATGTACTGGGCCGACAGCTCCGTGTGCGCCCGGTCGAGGCCCATCGCCTCCAGCTCGAGCATGACCATCGTGCCGGTGGCGTCCTGGGTGAGCGTCTGGTCGATCCGGACGCCGATCTCGGCGCCCGAGATCATCTCACCCTCGACGACGTGCTCGGCGATGAGCTTCTGCGCGACGTTTCGACCCATGCTCAATGCATCCTCGCAGACACCGCGGCATGAGGGAACCGGGCGGTTTTCTCAGGATGTGACGGAGGGTACAAAGGGGGTCAGCTATGAACCCGGTCGAGCGCGTCGTACGGCGAGTCGATGCGTTCCAGCAGCGCCATCGGGTCACGGGTTTCGCGTTCGGCGTCGTGAAGAAGTTCGGCGACGACCGAGCCGGCTCGCTCGCCGCCCTCATCGCGTACTACACGTTCCTCGCCCTCTTCCCGCTGCTCCTGCTGCTCGTGACGATTCTCGGTTTCGTCGCGCAGAACAACGTGGATTTCCAGCACCGACTCGTCCACTCGACGCTGTCGGAGTTCCCGATCATCGGCGATCAGATCGCGAGGAACGTCAAGTCGCTCCGCGCCACCGGGCTCGGCCTCGCGATCAGCCTGATCGGGTTGGCGTGGGGGTCACTGGGATTCACGCAAGCCGGGCAGCACGCGATGGCGCAGGTCTGGAACGTGCCCGGCGTCGACCGACCCGGATTCATCCCCCGGCTCGGACGCGGCGCCTCGATCATCGGCGTGCTCGGTCTCGGAGCCATCGCCACGACGATCTTCTCCGGGTTCAGCGTCTTCAACTCGACTGTGCCGGCGCTGCGAGGCCTGAGCATGCTCGTATCCGTCCTGCTCAACGTCGTGATCTCGCTCGCAGGCTTCCGGCTGCTCACGCCGAAGGCGATTCCGTCGCGCGAGCTGCTGCCGGGAGCGGTGCTCGCCGGGTTGGCGTGGAGCGTCCTCCTGCTCCTGGGCGGGTACCTCGTCAGCCAGCGGCTCCAGCAGACCAGCGAGGTCTACGGGCTGTTCGCGATCGTCCTCGGACTGCTGTTCTGGCTCTCGCTCGGCGCGCAGATCAGCCTGTACGCCGCCGAGCTCAACGTCGTGCTCGCACGCAAGCTGTACCCACGCAGCATCGTCCAGCCGCCGCTCACCGAGCCCGACCGCCGGGCCCTCCGGCAACTCGCCCAACAGGAGGAGCGTCGACCCGAAGAACGCGTCCGCGTCGAGTTCGACGACGAGATCGTCGACGGCCGGCACCCACAGGAACGGGCGCGCGCGGGGCCTCCCCCGCGCGCGCCGACCACCCCTACGCCGGAACGTCGGCGGGACGAGCGATGAGGTAGATGAACACCCCGAGGAGCGGGAAGAAGATGATGAGGATGAACCATCCCGCCTTCGCCCATCCGCTGTGGTCCTTGCGGCGGAAGTTGTCCACGAACGCCCACAGGATCACGAACAGGACGAGGACGAACAGAGAGAAGAGGACGAGCGTCCAGAAAGCGCCGAGGAGCGGGTAGTCATACGCGAGCACGGGGGCTCTCCTTCAGTCGGTTGTGTGATCGCATCGAACGTACGGACCACGACCACGACCGGCATCACCCGAACCGGGTGATCAACCATCACGCTTGTCCGCATTTGCGAATCGATAGGGCGTTTGTGCGCAGCGTGAACGGCCGGTGTCAGCCGATCGATAGGGTCGGGCGGTGGCGTGGTCACCCGATCTCGACGCACTCCGCGGGCGCGTCGCAGTCGTGGCGGGAGCGACTCGTGGCGCCGGACGCGGCATCGCGGCCGCCCTGGGCGAGGCGGGCGCGACGGTCGTGTGCACCGGCCGGAGCTCGAGGACGCGTTCGACCCGGTCCGACTACGACCGGCCCGAGACAATCGAAGAGACCGCCGAGCTCGTCACGGACCTCGGTGGCACCGGCATCGCGGCGGTGGTCGACCATCTCGATCCCGACCAGGTGGAGGGGCTTGCCGGCGACATCCGGCGAGAGCACGGCCATATCGACGTGCTCGTCAACGACATCTGGGGCGCCGAGCTGCTCAAAGGCGGCCCGACCGACTGGAACACTCCGATCTGGGAGCTCGATCTCGACGACGGTCTGCGCATCCTCCGCCTCGCCATCGACACCCACCTCATCACCTCCCATCACCTCCTCCCCCTGCTCGTGGACGAGCCGGGCGGTCTGCTCGTCGAGATGACCGACGGCACCGCCGAGCACAACGCGTCGCGCTACCGGATCTCCGTCTTCTACGACCTGGCGAAGGTGGCCGTGAACCGGCTGGCGTTCTCGCAGGGACACGAGCTGGGGCCCTTCGGCGCGACCGCGGTCGCGATCACTCCGGGATGGCTCCGCTCGGAGATGATGCTCGACAATTTCGGCGTCTCCGAGGAACGCTGGCGAGAGTCCGCCACCGCCCCGCCGGACTTCGGGCTCTCGGAGTCGCCGCGATACGTCGGTCGCGCCGTCGCCGCGCTGGCATCCGATCCCGACCGGGCGAGGTGGAACCAGCAGTCCGTCGACTCCGGTCGGCTCGCGCGCGAATACGGGTTCACCGACGTCGACGGCTCGCAGCCCGACATCTGGCGATTCATCGAAGAGGTCCGCGAGCCCGGGCTCGACGCGTCCCTCGACGACTACCGGTGATCCCTCCGTCGCGTCAGCCCAGCGCCGGACGCCTGGTGCGCCTCGCCGAGGAGCTCGAGGAGATCGGCCTCCCGAAGGACCGCAGCGAACCCTTCCACGAGATGCTGCTGGAGGAGATCGACTATGTCCTCCGGCCCGCAGTCCACGAGCGGCGCATCGTCAGCAGCGGCACGATCCTCGAGCCCAAGGCCGACCCCGGCAGCTGGTCGTCCGGAACGCAGCTCGACATCTCGCGCACACCGGTGGTGCGCCAGCCGCTCGGCGCGTCACGCCGGTTCGCGGATGGGCTGTCGAGCTGGCTCGTCCGGCGCACGGACGGCAACGACGAGTGGGTGCTCTTCGACCGGCCCGCCGCCTCCGAACGAGACCTCGTGGTGCTCTCCAACGTGCTCGATGCGACCATCGTGCAGCGGCATCCGTCGGGCTCGGTTCGAGTCGTGGGGAGCTTCGGCGTCCTCCGTTGGGTCGAGCTTGCGTGGCATTACGAGCCTCCCGTCTCGACGTGGATCGACAGCGTCACCGCGCCACCGTTCACCGGCGATCGAGACGTGCTCGAGACAATGTTGGAGTTCGCCGTCCACGACCTCGGCGCGTGGGGCATCGGGTCGCTCCTCATCTATCGGCCGAGTCCGGAGCCCGGTCCAGCCGTCGAAGAACGGCTCCCGACGCCGCCGCCGTTGCAGATTCGCACGGCCTCGAACCTCGCTCCGCTGCGGCACGCTCTCGCCCAAGTGGACGGCGCGGCCGTGTTCGACGCCGACGGCGTCCTCCGCCAGCTCGGCGTCCGTCTGGTGCCGAGCGCGACCGCGGAGGATGCGGTGGAAGCGTTGGGTGGTACCCGCCACACCTCGGGGCGTCGCTACAGCTTCGACGACCCGTCCGCCACGGTCATCGCGGTGAGTTCGGACGGTCCTGTGTCGGTGTTGCGCAACGGCGCCGTCCTCGGCCGGTCCCCCGATGGCCCTGCCGAGCCGTGAGCGCGATCCTCGCGACCGTGGTCGACCGCCTGCGCGAGAACCTCGCCCAAAACGGAGCGGCCGAGCGATGAGCGCCGGACCTGGGAGCGCGCTCGACGCCCTGCGTTCCGACTCCGTGCAGATCGCGCACTCCGCGGTGGTGCTCGGAACTGCGCGCCTCGGCGAGGGTTCGCTGCTCGCCCAAGGTGCGGTCATCCGTTCCTCGGGCACGGGTGTCGACGTCGGGACCGGATCAGCTGTGCTCGAGAACTCCGTCGTCGTAGGTACCTCGGAGATCCCGACGGTCATCGGCCGGCGAACCACGTTCGGGCACCGCTGCAAGGTGATCGGCGCAACCGTCGGCGACCTCTGCGAGATCGGGAACGCCTCCATCCTCATGACCGGCGCCCGGGTCGGGGACCGCGTGTTCCTCGGCGAAGGCACCCTCGTCCCGGCCGGGACTGTGCTGCCGAGCGACGTCGTCGCAGTCGGGCGGCCGGCGCGCGTCGTGCGAACCGCCTCCCCCGACGACATCCGTCGCCTCACTGCACTCCGCGAGGGCGACCTCTCCATTCCGCCGGCGACGGCCATCTCGATCGACAACCGACAGGAGGCCATTCCGATGGGCCAGCTGTACGCGTACCGCGACATCCTGCCGACCATCGCCACGTCCGCCACGTTGTTCCCCACCGCGGAGATCACGGGCGACGTCGTCGTCGGCGAACGCACCATCATCGGCGCCGGCGTGAAGATCATCGGCGACTCGCACGGCCCGGTGCGCATCGGTAACCACGTGCAGATACTCGAGAACACCGTCTTGCACCTGCTGCCGGACAACGACCTCATCATCCACGACGGCGTGATCGTCGGTCCCGGGGCGATGATCCACGGGTGTCGCATCGGCGCCGGGTCCGTCATCGAACCGGGCGCGATCGTCTGTGACACCAGCGTCGTGGGCGCCGGCTGCGTCGTGCGCGCCGGAGCTGTGGTCAAGCAGCGCTCACAGTTCGCGGACGGAACGGACCTCGACGGCTTCCCGGCCGTCGAGGTCGGGCGCATCCCGGAGCCGCCCCGGATGCCGAGCTGGGCGCTGCGCCCGGACGACCTTCCGGTTCCCGTAGCAGGCGGGCCGGTCCAATGACGACCGTCCGCGACGATCGTTCGCACCAGCGGTTCGTGTTCGGGAACGACGGCGCCCTGGGCGAGCTGGCGTACGAAGTCGACGGCGACCGCATGTTCCTGCTGCACACCGAGGTCGACGACGCCCTCCGGGGTCAGGGAGTCGCGGGGCAACTGGTCACGGCCGCCATCGCGCGCGCGGTCGAGGACGGTCTCACGGTGGTGCCCTGGTGCCCGTACGCCCGACGGTGGCTGCGCCAGCACCCCGACGTCGCCGGCACCGTCGCAGTGGACTGGGCAACACCGCCGCCGAACACAGCGCGCTGACCAAGCCGACGATCCCCTACGGCGACCGGAAGGACCACGCCGAAGAGTTGGAGGGCGCCGAGGCTCAATATCATGACGAGTCCGTGACCACATCCGACGCGAAACCTCGCCTGCCCCGTCTGGGGAATGCGGCGCTGAAGCGGCCCACGAGCGCCGACCAGGTGGCGGCGTACGTGCGGCAGCAGATCCTCGCCGGCGTGCTCAAGCCCGGGACTCATGTGCCGCAGGACGAGATCGCGACGGCACTGAATGTGAGCCGAATCCCGGTACGCGAGGCGATCATCGCGCTCGAACGAGAGGGCTGGGTGACACATCTCGTGCATCGAGGCGCGTTCGTGAACCGCGTCGACGAGGATCTGATCCGCGATCACTACGCGCTCTTCGGCCTCCTCTACGGCTATGCCGCCAGGAAGGTCGGCGTGGCGCCGGATCCGGCGTTGCTCGCAGAGCTCGCCGAGCTGGAGCGCGCACTGGCCGATTGCGACGACGCCGGCAAAGCAGAGTCGATTGCCATCGCGTTCCATGCGGCGATCGTCGCCGGTTCGAACACACCCCGCCTGAAGGTGCTGCTCCGCGCGATGTCGAGCATCTTCCCCGGGAACCTCTTCGAAGAGGTCCCGGGCACGCTCGACGACGAGCGGCGGGGGCAAGCCGCCATCGTCCGTGCGCTCCGCCGCGGCGATGGCGAGCGCGCGGCGAACGAGTACGGCAAGACGATGGAGAGCATCGGCGCCCGAGTGACGAAGTTCTTCTACGAGCGAGGCATCTTCGCCGCCACCGCCGCCGGCGATTGAGCCCGACGGCATCCATCACGCCTGGTTGCGGTCACCGGGTGCCGTTGTGGAACGCGTCGGCGATGTCGCGCAGAGAGTCCACCGCCTCGTCGTACACGCTCGGCACCGGCAGGTGCGCCCGGAAGTCTGTGACCCCCGCTTCGACGAGCGGGAGGACACGGTCCATGGTGGCGTCGAGGTCGACACTGCGGTCTTCCCGCCGCACGGCCGGGAGGGTGCCGGCGACCTGGATCCCGTCCGTGTCACCGCCGGCGACCGCCACGGCCTCGCGCATGCGCGGGATGCTCGTCGGGAGATCGGCTGCGTCTTCGCCCCATGGGATCCAGCCGGAGCCGAAGCGCGCCAGTCGCCGCGCCACCCGCTCGTTGCAACGGCCGCTGATCCACAACGGCACTCCGCCCGGCCGGACCGGCTTCGGCATCATGTGAATCGCCTCGAACGCGAGCCCGGGCAGTTCGACGTCGGCGCGCGGCTCCCGCCACAGCGTCTGACACACCTCGAGGGTCAGGTCGAGTTGGCGTCCGCGAGTCCGGAAATCGAGGCCGGCGGCCTCGTACTCCTCGCGCTGCCAGCCGACGCCGACACCGAGATCGAGCCGGCCGCCCGACAGCACGTCGAGCGTCGCGGCGGCCTTGGCGAGCACGACCGGGCGGCGGAGCGCCGCGATGAGAATGTTCGTGCAGAGCCGGACGCGCGATGTCATGCCGCACAAGACCGAGAGCGTCGTGAGCGGCTCGAGCCAGTGGCCGTCGGGGCCGGTCGGTTGCCTGCCACCCTCCACGCCTCCGCTCTCGGGCCGACCGTACGCGTCCATGCCCTCGCCGAACACGACGTGGTCCGAGACGAGCACGCGGTCGATGCCGGCGACGTCCGCCGCCCGCGCCAAATCGAGGACCGGCTGCCACGTCCCGGGATCCTCCGGCGCGTACGTGCGCAGCATGATCGACAGCTGCGGATGTGGGGTCACGCGAAGCCCTCGGGCGTTCCGTCGAGGATCACAGCCTTGGTCTCGAGGAACGGCAGCAGACCTTCCTTCCCGCCTTCGCGGCCGATGCCCGACTGCTTGAAGCCGCCGAACGCCATCCCGAAGTCGGTACGGAACGCGTTGTGCCCGACGGTGCCGGACCGGAGCTCGCGTGCCACCGCGCGGGCACGCTCCACATCGTTCGTGAACACTGATGCGTTCAGCCCGTAGTTGGTGTCGTTGGCGACCCGCACGGCGTCGCGCTCGTCGTCCGCGGCGATCACACTGAGAACGGGACCGAAGATCTCCTCCCGACCGATCGTCGAGCCGTTGTCGACGTTGCCGAAGACCGTCGGCTCCACGTAGTACCCGCGGTCCAGGTCCTTGGGGCGTCCGCCCCCGGCCGCGAGCGTCGCACCCTCGGCCACGCCCTTGGCGATGTAGCCCTCGACGCGATCGCGCTGCCGATCGGTGACCAGCGGGCCCAGCTGCGTCTGCTCGTCGAACGGATCTCCCACCCGCGTCTGCGAGAACTTCGACGCCAGCGCCTCGACCAGATCGTCGTGGCGGCTCTTCGTCACGACGATCCGAGTCAGCGACGAGCACACCTGCCCGTTGAGCGCGCACTCCGCCCGGGTGAGCGTCTTGGCCGCCGTGTCGAGGTCCATGTCGTCGAGGATCACGGCCGCCGACTTCCCGCCGAGCTCGAGCGTGCACCGCGCGATGCGCTCGCCGCACAGGGACGCGATGCGCCGGCCGGCGGCGGTCGATCCCGTGAACGTGATCTTGTCGACGCCGGTGTCACGAACGAGCAGCTCCGACACCTCGCGGTCGGCGGTGACGACGTTGAGCACGCCGGGTGGTAACGCGATCTCCTCGGCGACCTCGGCGAACACGTAGCCCTCGCCCGGCGCCTCCGGGGCGGACTTGAGCACCACGGTGCACCCGGCGAGGAGCGCCGGCGCGATCTTGTGGCAGATCAGCGCCACCGGCGCGTTCCAGGGGATGATCGCGCCCACGACCCCCACGGGCTCCCGTACGAGCAGCCCGAACTCCCCGCCTGCCGTCGGCGGGCACTCCTCCTCCCAGGGGAAGGTGTCGGCGAGCTCTGCGTACTGCGCCATCGCACCGGATCCGATCCTGCCTGCGTACTGCGCGTTCTTGTAGATGGTGCCGGTCTCACGTGGCCACAGCTGCCCGAGCACGTCGCCGCGCTCCTGGATCCCGGCCGCGAAGGCGCGGAGCACCTCGGCCCGGTCCGCATGGGTCGAACGGGGCCACGGGCCCTCGTCGAAGGCCCGCCGGGCGGCGGCGACGGCACGCGACATGTCGTCGGGGCCCGCGGCCGCGACGCGGTAGTACAGCTCTTCGGTCCCGGAGTCGATCACGTCGATCGTCGCATCGGACGACGGCTCGACCCATGCACCGTCGATGAAGAGGCGGTCTGCGTGACGCACCGGTGCAGTCGTGGTTCGGACGACGCTCATGTCAACGCTCCCTGGTGCTCAGGCGGATTGGTAGGCGCTTGAGGCTGCCGTTGGTGATCGAGCTCAGGCGCTCGACGGTCCCTGACACTTCGAACGACTCCAGCCGTGCGAGCAGGTGGCGGAAGATCGTCTCGAGCTCGACCCGAGCGACGTGCGCCCCCATGCAGAAATGCTCGCCGAAGCCGAAGGCCAGATGTGGGTTGGGGCGACGATCGACGCGGAACGCGAACGGATCCTCGAACACCTCCTCGTCGCGGTTCGCCGACGCGAAGTACAGGGCGACCATCTCGCCGGCGTGGATCGTGGTCCCGCGGACCTCGCAGTCCTCGGTGGCGGTGCGCGTGAAGTGGCTGATCGGGCTGGCCCAGCGCAGGATCTCCTCCACCGCGTCGGGCATGAGCTCCGGGTGGCGGCGCAGCTTCTCCCACTCGTCGCGATGCTCGCCGAAGGCGAGGAGGCCACCGCTGATCGCGTTGCGCGTGGTCTCGTTCCCGGCCTCCACCAGGAGCTCGCAGTAGGAGACGAGCTGCTCCTCGTCGAGCGCTCTCCCCTCGATCTCGCCCCGGATCAGCTCACTCACCAGGTCATGCCGGGGGTCGCGGCGCCGCTCGTCGACGAGGGTGTGGAAGTAGGCGCGCAGCTCACCGCGGGCACGTTTGCTCGTCTGTCCCGGGGTCTCGCCCGGCCGGCGGTACTCGGGATCGTCCTTGCCGATCACCTCGTTGGTCCAACGGAACAGGAGCCCCCAGTCGCCCCCGGGCACGCCGAGGACCCAGGCGATGACGGCCAGTGGGAACGGCGCGGCGATGCGCTCGACGAAGTCCAGCTCGCCCGAGGCGCCCGCGGGCGCCGCCTCGCCGAGGATGTCGACCGCGATCCGGTCGATGTCCGCGCTGGTCTCACGAACCGCACGCGGAGTGAAGCGCTTGTTCGCCACGCGGCGCACGAGACCGTGCTTCGGGGGATCGAGCATCACGACCATCTCCGACGGCGGAAACACGACGCCGGCGGGGCGCAGCGTGATCCCCTGCGCGCTCGAGAAGCGCTGTGGGTCCCTCGCGATCTGCAGAACGTCGGCGTGCTTCGTGATCGCCCAGAACGGCTCGAGGCCTTCCGGCGCGAAGTACGCCACCGGCGCCTCCGCCCGCAGGCGCGTCCAGACGTCGTGCGGGTAGCCGTCGCGCGCGAAGCGCTCGGGGTCGACGAGGTCGAGCGGATCGACGTCGGCGATCATCGACACCGGGTCACCTCGTCACCGAAGGCTCGCGGGGGAGGCCGAGCAGGCGCTCACCGATGACGTTGCGTTGGATCTCGTCCGTCCCGCCCATGATCGAGTTGGCTCGAGTCGCCAGCAGCTCCCGCACCCACCGTCCCCGGTCGATCGCGTACTCGTCGCCGGCCGCGAGGAGCGCGTCGGCGCCGAGCACCCCCACCGCCGTGTCGTGCAACCGCTGGCTCATGCCCGCCCAGAACAGCTTCACGAGGCTCGACTCCGAGCCGATCTCCTCGCCCCGGGCGAGCCGACCGAGGGTGCGCTCGTTGTGCAGGCGGAAGATCTCGACTTCGATCCGCGCCTGTGCCAGCCGCTGGCGCACGAGTGCGTCGCCGAGGCGGCCGGCTCGTGCGCACGCCTTCACCAGCCGGTCGAAGGCCACCTCCTGCAGCACCTGCTCCTTCCACACGAACGACGCGCCGCGCTCGTTGGCGAGCGTCGTGTTGGCGACGCGCCAACCCTCGTTCTCGGGGCCGATCAGGTTCTCGACCGGGACCTCCACGCCGTCGAGGAAGACCTCGTTGAACTCGCTGTCACCGGTGATCTGGCGCAGCGGGCGGACGTCCACGCCGCTAGCGGTCATCGGGATCGCGAGCATCGAGATGCCGGTGTGCCGCGGCGCCTCCGGGTCGGTCCGCACGAGCCCGATGCCCCAGTCCGCGAACCGTGCGTACGACGACCACACCTTCTGACCGGTCACGACGTAGACGCCGCCGCGCTTCGCCGCGCGTGTCGAGAGCGCGGCGAGATCGCTCCCCGCGTCGGGCTCGCTGAACAGCTGGCACCAGATGTCGTCGCCGGAAAGGATTGAGGGCATCCAGTGCCGGCGCTGCGTCTCGGTCCCGTGCGCCATCAACGTCGGCCCCACGAGGCTCACGCCGGCGCGCCCGAGGATCTGCGGCGCCTGCGCCCGGGCGAGCTCCTCGTTGTACGCCGCGACCTGCGTCGGCGATGCGCCCCGGCCCCCGTACTCGACCGGCCAATGGATCCCGACCCACCGCCCGGCGGCGAGCGCCCGCTGCCACACCCGCAGCGCGTCGGCGTCCGCGACCGTCGCAGCTACCTCGATGTCGGGCGGCGGGTTCTCCTCCAGCCAGGAGCGCAACTCGCCGCGGAACTCGGAGAGCGAGGTCACGTGAACTCGAGATGCAGGCTCTCGAGGCCGCGGAGCAGGTAGATGGGCGAGTACTCGTAGCGGTGGGCTCCGGCCGGGCCGTGCGCGGTCTCGGAGATCCTGATGTCCGCCATGCGGTCGAGCAGGCGCTCGGTGCTGACGCGGGCCTCGGCGCGGGCAAGCGGCGCGCCGGCGCAGGTGTGGATGCCGAACCCGAACCCGAGGTGCTGGCGCCCGTTCGGACGGTCGAGGCGGAGCTCGTCCGGGTCGTCGAACTGGCGCGGATCGCGGTTCGCGGCGCCGTTGAGCACCATCACGGTCGTGCCGGCGGGAAGGTCGACGCCGCCGACTGTCGTGGGGACGCGCGCCAATCGAAATTGCGCGTGGAGCGGGGTCTCGAGCCGGAGGGCCTCCTCGACGAAGTTCGGGATGCGGTCGCGCTCGTCTCGCAGCCGCTGCTGAAGCTCGGGGCGTTCGCCGATCAGCCGCAGCATCGTGCCGAGGAGGCGGGCCGTGGTCTCCTGCCCGGCGGCGAAGAGGTTGGCGGCGATGAGCATGACGTCCTCCACCTCGGGCAACGAGCCATCGGGGAACGGCGCGGTGGCCAGACTCGTCATGACGTCGTCGCGCGGCTCGCGTCGACGCTCCTCGATGTAGGTCGTGAACCGGTCGTAGAGGAACTCCAAGGGCTTGTGCGCCGGCGCCCCGCCGCTCGTCGTCGGGCGCCGGTCGCCTTGCAGCTCCTCGCGAAACGTGGCGTGATCGGCTTCGGGAACGCCGAGCAGGTCTGCGATCACGAGCAGCGTGTAAGGGTTCGCGTACTCGTGGATGAACTCGCACTCGCCTCGGGCGAGGAACTCGTCGATCTGGCGATCGGCGAGCCGCCACATGAACTCCTCGTTCTCCTTGAGGCGCTTCGGTGTGATCAACCGCATGAGCAGCCCGCGGTGGGCGGTGTGCCTCGGCGGGTCGAACGATGGCAGCTGATCGCTGAACGGCAGCTCGTCGCGGTACCGCTCAATGACGTCGCTGATGTCATCGCCCTCGAGCGGGACCGGCCAATCGGCGAACGGTCCGGCGACCGTGTTGCAGCTCGAGAACGTCGCCGGGTCGTTGTAGACCGCCATCGCTTCCTCGTACCCCGTGACCATCACGACACCGCGATGTGGCTCGCGCCACACCCGACCCCGCTCACGGAGGTACTCGAAGTACGGGTACGGGTCCTGGTAGAGGGGCCGGGCGCGGAGGAAGTCGACGGTGTCGAAGTTGGAAGTGCTCACAGATCCTCCGATCCGAGCGTCAGCGCCCCAGAAGTCCTCGTTCGATGATGTGAGCGGCCGCTTCGACCTCTGCCGCGCCTCGTTCTCGCACGCCGAACACACCGAGGAGTGCCACCATGACGACCGCCTCCATGTCGACGTCGCCGAAGTCCCGCGGTCGCAAGTAGCGCGCCATCCGTCTCCGGCCCCAGTCGAGTGGTGGTGCGGACTCGGCCCTCAGGGCGGGGTCTTGGAGCCCGGCGTCGACCCAGACACGCAGCATGGCCGCCTCGGTGGCGTGAGCGGCGTGGTACCGGCGAAGCCACCGACGGAGGACTCCTGTGACCGACGATCCATCTTGCGGGAAGACGTCGGGGATCTGCATCACTGTGGTTCCGACGG
>Ga0075433_10001509_pt1 | contig 17200 bp, 16 predicted proteins | sample RhiMethybrSRZTD2_FD_75299 | JGI IMG/M metagenome (GOLD analysis project Ga0075433, IMG submission 75299) | Populus rhizosphere microbial communities from Tennessee, USA - Rhizosphere MetaG P. TD hybrid SRZTD2 | ecosystem: Host-associated > Plants > Roots > Rhizosphere > Soil | place: USA... | reverse complement strand
CCTCGCCCACGTAGCAGGGGCCCACGAGTCGCGAGAACGGTGCGACGGTCGCTCCGCGCCGTACGAGAATAGGGCCCGCGGTCACATCGAACACGACGTATGGCTCGATCGACGCGCCCCGCTCGATGCGCGCGGCGTACGCCCCCACCACCGCGCCACCGGCTTCCGCACCGCTGATCGTGTCGAGTCCTTCCACTCGACTCGGGATATCCGACGCCAACATCTCACCGAGATGTCGGACGAGGTCCCAAACGTCATCGAGCCACCACCCGCTGATCTCGGTGGACGTCGCCCCGTCGCCGGCTAACGACTCGATGACGGCGCTGCCATCGCGAATCGCGGTCGCTGCGACGGCCCGCGAGAGTCGCACCGCCGCGACGCGTCCATGGCACGTCCAGACGTCCGCCCAGGGATCCGCGGGGGCGAGCACTGGCGCGCATCGCGCGTTCACGAGAATGGTGCCGGCGGCGATCGGGCCAGTGGTGCAGGGCGGCGCGTCCAGCTCGTCGAAGTCGGCGAGATGCGCCGCCCCAATGAACCCGGTGGCCTCGGCGCCGAGCGCGGTCTCCCACCGGCGCCTAACGATTTCCGTGCCCGCGCGCAGCTCCGCCACCGGGCGCGTGAGCGCGAACGGCTCGAAGCCGCGCGCCACCTCGTCATCGTACAATACGAGCGTGTTCATCAGCGGTCGCGCACGTGCGGCGGGAGCTGCGCGATAAGCGCCTTGAGGTCAGCCGCGGACTCCTTGGTCGTCACGAGCGTGAGACCCTCCCGCACCACGACCACGAGACCTCGCACGCCATACAGCACAACGTCGGTTCCCTCCGCGTAGACGACATTGTCGTCGGCGTCCACGAGCACGGCGGATCCGCTTGCCGCATTCCCTCGCTCATCGCGCGCGCGCACTCGGCCGAGCGCCGCCCACGTGCCGACATCATCCCACTGAAACGACCCGGGCATCACCACGACGTTCGAGCTTCGCTCGAGGACGCCGACATCGACGGTCACCGGCGTGGCAGCGTGAAAATATCGCTCGGCACTCCCGTTCGCCGATGCCAGGGCCGTCGCCAGCTCGGGCGTCAACGCGCGAACCTCCTTCAGGAAATCGCCCACGCGCCACGCGAAGATCCCGGAGTTCCACAGCGCACCCTCGCTGATCAGTCGTTCGGCACTCGCCCGGTCGGGTTTCTCGACGAATCGGTCGACGCGGAACGCGCCGTCGCCGATCGGCGAACCGGGCCTGATATATCCAAAGCCCGTGTCGGGTCGACTCGGAACGACACCGACCGTGACGAGTGCGGATGATCGTTCTGCTACGGTCGCTGCATGATCGAGCGCGCGGCGAAAGCCTTCGTCGTCGCCGATGGCCCAATCGGCGTGCACCGAGATCATGATCGCGTCGGGGCCATCGCGCCGCTCGATCTCGCTCGCCGCCCACGTGAGAGCGCCGCCCGTGCCAACGGCGCGTGGCTCCGCGATGACATTCTCCGCTGGAACGCGAGGCATGTGTCCGCTCACCACGTCACGCAGCGAAGAGTTCGTGAGCACGAGCGTGCGCACCGCCGGCACGAGCGGTTCCAGCCGATCCAGGGTCGCTACGAGCATTGGCCGCTCATCCACGAGCGGCAGCAGCTGCTTGGGGCGCGATGGTGTGCTGAGCGGCCAGAAGCGCGAGCCGACACCGCCGGCAAGCACGACGGCCCATCGACTCACGCGGTCTCCGCGTTGTCGTCCTGCCTCAGCCCGGCCAGCTCCGCTGTTCGCGCGTACAGCTTCTTGGGGCTGAACGGCTTCGTGAGAAACTCGGTCGCGCCGAGCTCCATTGCCTTCTGATGCTGCGCCTCCTGACCCGCCGCCGTGAGAATGATGCAGGGCAGGTGTTTGAGCCGTTCGTTCGACCGAATTCGTGCGAGCACATCGAGGCCGCTGAGATTCGGCATCATGAGATCGAGGAGGACGAGGTCGACGTCTGGCTGATTCTCGAGGACGTCGATCGCTTCCTGACCGTCGTAGGCGAGGGTGACCCGAAACGGCCCCTGCTCGAGCTTCATCTTGATGATGCGTCCGATGTGTGGCTCGTCATCAGCCACCAGCACGTGGCGCGGCTCCATCTTGGCCTCTCTCGCCCTCTTAGACCAGGGCCGCCATCTGCTCGCGATTCCGCCGGAGCTCGAAGAGCAGCTGGCCGACGTTCGCCTCCGGTTGCACGAGCACGAGGAGGACCGCTTCGGGTGAGAGGACCGACACGACTACGAGGCCGCGCGGGTGTTCGAACACGCCCGTGACGAGCTGACCACGCTGGCTGGCGGCACCAAACTCGTCGGCGGCGGTTATGATGGAGGGTACGTGCGCGGCGAGCCCTTCCGCATCGAGGTTGGGCACCGCCTGGCCATCAATCAGGAGCCCGTCGCGACCGAGGACGATCGCCGCTTCGACGCCATCGCGCTGCCGAATGGCGGCGACGAGTTCGCGGATCGTCGGCATACGCGCTCCGATGAAAAGTCGTGCGAAGCTTAACCGCACGCAGAGGGTTGTCAAGCGAGCAATCGCTTGAAGTCTCGTGTGTTAGGCGATATGCTTCGATTCCCTTGGACCCTGCTCGACCTCGTCATTTTTCATGAAGTTTCGACATATCGTTTCGCCCGCCGGCCTCGCCGCGGTCGTGTTTGGCGTGTCCGCGTGCGACGCCCCGAACACGACCAACAACCTGATCTCGGTCATCGCGGATACTCTCACGGTCTTCGCGCTCACCGGAACCCCGCCGTCCTACCCGGCCGCCTACCTCGCCTCATCGGGTGCGGTCACTCGCGCCGATGGGGGCTTCAACTTCGACGTCGCGTTCGACATCGACGCGTCGAACCAGGTGATCATATATCCGCAAAAGCTCGTCGGAGTGCCGTGCGTCAGCGGCGCGCTGAACTGCGGCGGAGCGCTCGGCGGCAAGCCGGTCGGGTTGCAGCGCATCACCGTCGCGTTCGATTCCCTGGAGCGCGCGCCGGCTGCTGGCTACCAGTTCGACTCGACATTTGCACTCGCGCCCGGTCAGGGCCTCGTGATGCAGGTGCAGAGCTCGAGTGAGTGCCCGCTGTCCTTCTCGACCGTGATGTACTCGAAGTTCGTCGTCGACAGCATCGATACCGTGCGGCGGTCTATCTATTTCCGGGCGGTCAACGACCCGAATTGCGGCTACCGCAGTCTGATCCCTGGCGCGAAGCCGATCAACTGATCTCGCCACATGCATGACCTCAAATCGCTGCGAGACCAGATCGACGCGCTGCGCGACGGCATGCGTCGCCGCGACAAGCTCGACCAGATCGGACCGCTGATCGATCGAGCGGAGTCGCTGGACCGCGAGCGCCGAACGAGCATCCAGGCGGTCGAGGAGCGGAAAGCGGCCCGCAACACGGCTACACAGGAAGTGGCGCGCCGCAAGAAGGCGAAGGAAAACGCGGACGATGTCGTCGCCCAGAGCCGAGCGCTTGGCGAAGAGATCGGCCGCCTCGAGTCCGAGCTGGCGACGTCGGAGTCGGAGCTCGAGCGAATCATGCTCGAGATTCCCAACATTCCGCTCCCCGAGGTTCCGAACGGCGGAGAGGAGTGCAACGTGATCGTGCGCGAGTGGGGAACGCCACGCACCGAGCGTGGCCTTCGACCCCACTGGGAAATCGCCGAGGCGCTCGGGATCATCGATCTCGCTCGAGGCGCGAAGATCAGCGGATCCGGGTTTGTCGTCTTTCGTGGTGCCGGTGCGCGCCTCGTGCGCTCGTTGATGAACCTGTTCCTCGACGTGCACACCGGCGAGCACGGCTACGAGGAGGTTTGGGTTCCGGTAGTCGTAAACCGAGCGACGATGACGGGCACGGCGCAATTGCCGAAGTTCGAGGACGACATGTACGGGCTGCGGGATGAGGACCTGTTTCTCATCCCCACCGCCGAGGTTCCCGTGACGAATCTCTACCGCGACGAGATGCTCGACGGGGCGAGCCTGCCGCGCGGGTTCTGTGCGTATTCGCCGTGTTTCAGGCGTGAGGCCGGAAGCGCAGGCAAGGACACTCGTGGTGTCCTTCGCGTGCACGAGTTCGACAAGGTCGAGCTGGTTCGTTACGCCACGCCCGAAACGTCGGCGAACGAGCACGAGCTCATGACGAAACACGCGACGACGCTTCTGGAGCGTCTCGGGCTTCCGTATCGTGTGAAGCTGCTCGCCGCTGGTGACACCGGCTTTGCGAGCGCGAAGACCTACGATCTCGAGACGTACGCGCCGGGCGTCGGTTCGTGGCTCGAGGTGTCGTCGAGCAGCACGTTCACGGACTTTCAGGCTCGGCGCGCGAACATCAGATATCGGCCGGCGCCAGGCGAAAAGCCGCGGTTCGTGCACACGCTGAACGCGTCCGGCCTCGCGTTCCCGCGCGTCATCGCGACGATCATCGAGCACTACCAGCAGCCGGACGGCAGCGTCACGGTGCCAGAGGTGTTGCGGCCGTATCTCGGCGTCGACTCGATCCGCTGAACTGTGCGCCGCGGCGCGTCGTTCATCGTCGTCGCCGTTGGAGTCGTGCTGCTCCTCGGGTCGTACATCGTCTACACACAGCGCGTCGTCGTAGAGCTGCGCCGAGAGGCGGAGCGCTCCGGACGCATGTACGCCCGCGTGTACGAGGCGCTGGCCGATCCCGCATCCGATCCGGCGAACGCGTTGTTCGAGCTGTCGCGGCAGATCGCTGACTCGAAGGTTCCGGTACTGGTCACCGACGCTGACGGAAATCTCGCCGGCGCGGTGAATACGCCATTCGACAAGTTGGCGGCGAGTGGCGTCCGCACCGACCCGCGTCTCGCCGGAAACGAGCGGCTGAGGCGCTACATCGCGACACTCGATCGACAGAACCCACCGATAGTCGAGGCGGGAGTCGGCACGGTCCATATTGGCGATACGCCGCTCGTGCTCGGGCTCCGATTCATTCCGCTCATCCAGGCGGGGACGCTCGCACTCCTGCTGCTCGCGGGTGTCTACGCTGTTCGCACGCGCGGACGTGCCGACCGCGAGAAAGTGTGGGCGGGCATGGCACGCGAGTCCGCGCATCAGCTCGGAACGCCGCTGTCATCGCTCAGCGGGTGGCTCGAGTTGCTGAGCGAGCGCGAAGAAGATCCGCTCGCGGCTCAGGCGGTTCAGCACATGCGCGGTGACCTCGACCGCCTGGAGCGTGTCGCGCATCGCTTCGAGCGCATTGGCCGACCGCCGCGGCGAGATCCGGTGGATGTGCGAAAACTCGTCGACACTGTTGGCGGGTACTTCCGCGCACGCGTACCGACGCTCGCGCACGCGGTGGATATCGCCGCGTCAGGCGGAGACGAACCGCTGACGGTTCACGGCGACGCTGTGTTGCTCGAGTGGGCGCTCGAGGTGTTGATGAAGAACTCGGTCGACGCCCTCGCCGGGCGCGGGGGGCGCATCTACATCACGTCGGCGCGAGTGCCCGAGGGGGTCCGCATCCGCGTCGCTGATGACGGCCCTGGCATTCCTCGCGAGATTCGCGCGCGTGTCTTCGAGGCAGGCTTCTCGACGAAGGACCGTGGATGGGGCGTCGGTCTCTCGCTCGCGCGGCGCATCGTCGAGGAGAACCACGGCGGCCAACTGCTCCTCGTGCCGTCGCCGCGTGGGGCAACGTTCGACGTTATCTTGCACTGATGTCCACGACGGTGTCCCGGGACTGGCTATCCGGTCTCAATCCCGCGCAGCGCGACGCGGTACTCCATTTCGAAGGACCAATGCTGGTGCTCGCCGGTGCTGGATCCGGCAAGACGCGCGTACTGACGACTCGCATCGCGCACCTCATTGACCATCACGGCGTCGACCCGAAGCACATCCTCGCGGTCACGTTCACGAACAAGGCAGCGGGGGAGATGCGCGAGCGTATTGCTCGCCTCCTCGAAACCGAGCCCGCTGGCATGTGGTGCGGCACGTTCCACTCGGTCGGCGCGCGAATGCTTCGTAGTGCTGCGCACCTCGTGGGTCGTACGCCGAGCTTCACGATTTACGACGAGGATGACGCGACAGGCGTCATCAAGCGGATCATGGAGCGCCTGCGCATTTCGGCGAAGGACCACGCGCCGCGCGCAATCCTCGACGCGATCTCCGGTGCGAAGAACGCGCTCGTCACCGTTGCCGAGTATGAAGCAATGGCGAAGGACCCGCATTCGCGCGCGGTGGCGCCCGTGTACAAGGAGCTCGAGGGTGCGCTGCGTCAGGCGAACGCTGTGACGTTCGATGACCTGCTGGTCCTCCCGGTGCGCATCTTGGAGGAGCACGTGCACGTTCGGGCGCAGTACCAGGACCGGTTCCGCTTCATTCTTGTGGACGAGTATCAGGACACGAATCGCGCGCAGTACCGATTCGTGAAGCTGATCGGTGGAGAGCACGCGAACGTGATGGTCGTCGGCGACGACGACCAGTCGATCTACGGCTGGCGTGGCGCAGATATCCGCAACATTCTCGACTTCGAGCGCGACTTCCCGCAGGCCGCGATCGTTAGGCTCGAGGAGAACTACCGATCGACTCCGCAGATCCTCGACCTCGCGAACGTTGCCATCAGCCCGAACACCGAGCGTCGTGGGAAGACCCTGCGCTCCACGAGGCCGCCCGGCGAGCGGGGGACCGTGGTGGGCGCGTACGACGATCGCGACGAGGCGGATTACATCGTCGAGGAGATCGCCCTCCGACGCGGATCTCCGGGTGGCCGCGCGTCGGGCCAGTCCCTCGGCGCGGGTCTGACGCTCCGCGACTTCGCCATTCTCTACCGCACGAACGCACAGAGTCGCGCGCTGGAAGAGGCGTTGCGACGAAAGGGATTCGCGTACCGCCTCGTCGGCGCCGTTCGCTTCTACGATCGCCGTGAGATCCGTGACCTCATGGCGTATCTCAAGCTGATCGCCAACCCTAACGACGACGAAGCGTTCCGGCGCGCGATCGCCGTCCCGAAGCGAGGTATCGGCGATACCAGCATCGACACGCTCGCGGCCGCGGCTCACGCGCAGCGACTGCCGCTGCTCGCCGCCGCGGTTCGGCCCGACCTCGTTGCGAATCTCCGTCCCGCGGCACGCACGGCGCTCGCCGAGTTTGCCACCCTCATTGGCCGGTTGAGGGAGGCCGCGCGCGAGGCGTCCGTCGACGAGCTCCTCCGGGACCTCATCGACGCCATTCGCTACGGCGAGCATCTGAAGACGGAGCCGGACGCCCAGGATCGCCTGGACAACGTGCGCGAGCTCGTCGAAGGCGCGGCCGAAGTTGTCGCGGACGAGGGCGGGGAAGTCGGCCTCACTCCGCTCGATCACTTCCTGCAGCGCGCCACGCTGGTTACCGGTGTGGATACAATGGATTCGCAGGCCGACGCGGTGACGATGATGACGATGCATAACGCGAAAGGGCTCGAGTTTCCCGTCGTGTTCATCGCCGGAATGGAAGATGGCCTGTTTCCCCTGGCGCGCGCGTTCGACGATCCGCCAATGCTCGAAGAGGAGCGACGGCTGTTTTACGTCGGCATCACGCGCGCCGAGCAGAAGCTGTACATCACCCACGCGCGGTCCCGGCGTCGCAACGGAGAGCTCATGCCGTCGATCCCATCGAGCTTTCTCGGCGTCATTCCGGCGGGCATGCTCGAGGAGCGCTCGACCATCAAGCTCCGCGCGACCGGGCGGAGCGTCATGCCGCACGCATCGGCCGCGACCCGCCGTCCGGGCGCCCGCGTGTCCTTTGCCCCGGAGACGGACGTCGAGGTGTCGCAGGACGCCCCGCGCTTCGTGAAGGGAGAACGCGTGCGACACGGACGGTTCGGCTCCGGAACGATCACCGAGCTGTCTGGGGTGGGGCGCGATACAAAGGTCACCATCGACTTCGACGATGAGTCGGTGGGACGAAAGCGACTGGTCGTCGCGTACGCAGGTCTCGAGCGAGGGTGGGACTAGTGTCCGTCACCGAGAACGAAGTGCGCCACGTTGCTGTGCTCGCGCGGCTCGGTCTGGACGCCGACCAGATCCCGACCATCGCGGCGGAGCTCAACGGAATCCTCGCGCACATGGAGATTCTCTCCAGGGTCGATACGTCGGCGGTCGGAGCGGTCACTGGTATCGGCGCTGCCGGTACGCCGCTCCGGGTCGACGGCGGAAACCAGATTCCACTCGTGCGCCCGCGCGAGGCGTTCGCCCCCGCGATGCGCGATGGCTTCCTCCTCGTTCCGCGCCTGGCGACGCACGAGGATCAGGACGCGGAGTCGCCGTGACGGTACCCGTCGCATCGGCGGCGGAGCTCGCCCGCCAACACGCAATGGGCACCACACCGCCTGGGAAGACCGTCGAGCAGGCGTTCGCCCGCGCCGCGGAAGTCGATGCCGGGCCGAGCGGGCTGAATGCAATGCTGTGGCATGATCGCGATGCCGCGTTAGGCGCGGCCGCCGAGGTCGTGGAGCTCGCGAGACAGGGGAACCGCCCGGGCCCCCTCGCGGGTGTGCCGGTCGTCGTCAAGGACAACATCGCGACGCTGACGATGCCGACGACGTGCGGCTCGCGCATCCTCGAGGGCTACGTAAGCCCGTTCGAGGCGACCGTCGTGACCCGCCTCCGCACCGCGGGCGCGATCATCATCGGTAAGACGAACATGGACGAATTCGCCATGGGCTCGTCGACCGAGAATTCGGCGTACGGGCCGGCGCGAAATCCGCTGGACCCGACGCGGGTGCCGGGTGGCTCGTCCGGCGGCTCGGCGGCATGCGTGGCAGCCGGTATCGTGCGCGTCGCGTTGGGCTCGGAGACCGGCGGGTCCGTCAGGCAGCCGGCCGCGTTCTGCGGCATCGTTGGCGTGAAGCCGACCTACGGTCGCGTGAGTCGATACGGCCTCGTCGCGTTCGCGTCGTCGCTCGATCAGGTCGGGGTTTTCGGGCGAACCGTCGAGGATGCCGCCATCGGGCTCGGCGTCATTGCCGGGCGCGACCGATACGACTCGACGAGCGCGGATGTGGCGGTCGATGACTACGTAGCCACGGCCAGCGAGTCGCTCCACGGCGTGGTCATCGGTCGTCCGCGGGAGTATTTCCCCGACTCGCTCGACGCCCGTATCCGCGAGCGATGCGATGCCGCGCTCGAGAAGCTGCGTGAGTTGGGCGCAACGGTCCGCCATGTGTCGCTGCCTCACACCGACCTGGCGATCCCGACGTACTACATCATCGCGCCGGCCGAGGCGTCGTCGAACCTGGCGCGATTCGACGGCGTGCGTTACGGCGTGCGGGCGAAGGCGACCGCTCTTCGCGAGATGTACGCGGATACACGCTCGCACGGCTTTGGTCGAGAGGTGACACGGCGCATTCTGCTGGGCACGTACGTGCTGTCCGCGGGCTACTACGACGCCTACTACAGGAAGGCACAGGAAGTCCGCGCGCTCATCGCCAGCGATTTCCAGAACGTGTTCGACCGCGGAGTCGACGTGCTGTTCACACCGACCGCACCCACGCCGGCTTTTCCGATCGGCGCCAAGGCCGATCCCTATGAGATGTACCTGAGCGACATCTTCACGGCGACGGCAAACCTCGCCGGTATCCCGGCGCTATCGTTGCCGATCGGCCGGGTGGATGGGCTGCCCGTCGGCGGCCAGGTGATGGGCCGTCACTTCGCGGAGGCGGCCCTGTTCCGCGTCGCGTTCGCGATCGAGCGCGCGTTAGGCGAGGCCGCCCACCGATGAGCGCATCCGTGGCCGCGCCCGCGAAGTACGAGATGGTCGTGGGTCTCGAGGTGCACGTGCAGCTCCGGACGCGCACGAAGCTCTTCTGCAATTGCTCCACCCAATTCGGCGACCCGCCCAACCGCAACACGTGTCCCGTATGTCTCGCCCTGCCGGGGAGTCTCCCTGTGCTGAACGAGTCGGCCGTGGAGCTGGCAGTCCGCGCGGCACTCGCGCTGAACGCCAAAGTCCAGGAGGAGTCCATCTTCGCCCGGAAGAACTATTTCTATCCCGATCTTCCGAAGGGCTATCAGATCTCGCAGTTCGACAAACCGCTCGCGATCGAGGGCCAGCTCGTGATCGGCGAGCAGGCCGATGGCTCGCCGCTGCGTGTCGGCATTACGCGCGTGCACATGGAGGAAGACGCCGGAAAGTCGATCCACGATCGGTATCCGGCTGCGACCGCGATCGACCTCAATCGCGCGGGGACGCCGCTGATCGAAATCGTGAGCGAGCCGGACATTCGATCGGCGGCGGAAGCCGGGTCTTACCTGCGACTTCTCAGGCAGGTGCTGGAGTACGTGGACGTGAGCGACTTGAACATGGAGGAGGGAAGTCTGCGCGTCGACGCCAACATCAGCATCCGCGCGCGCGGCACGGCAAAGCTCGGCACCAAGACCGAAGTGAAGAACATGAACTCGTTCTCCGGCGTCGAACGCGCGCTCGAGGCCGAATTTGCGCGACAGGTCGCCATCGTCGAGGCGCATGGACGTGTCGAACAGGAAACGCTGCTGTGGGACGCAGATCGTGGCACCGTACGCCCCGCGCGCACGAAGGAAGGAAGTCACGACTATCGCTATTTCCCCGACCCCGACCTGCCACCGCTTCGCCTAACGAAGGAGTGGATCGAACGCCTCCGCGACCGCCTTCCCGAGCTTCCCGACGCGCGTCGCCAGCGCTTCGCCACGGAGCACAAGCTCGGGTCCTACGACATCGACGTGCTCACGGCGAGCCCGCGCATTGCTGAGTACTTCGAGGCAGTGGCGCACGCGCACGGTGACTCGAAAACGGCGGCCAACTGGGTGATGGGCGAGGTCCTCGCGGTGCTCAAGAACACTGGCGTGCCGCTCGACCGGTTCTCGGTACGGCCCGCCGACCTCGCGACGCTTCTCGACATGGTGCGAAGCGGCGCAGTGAGCAACAGCGCCGCGAAGCGCATATTCGCGCTGATGGTCCAGACCGGCGATCGTCCGGAACAGATCGCGGAGCGCGAGGGCCTTGCCCAGGTCGGTGACGAGGCTCAGCTCACGGCGTGGGTCGATCAGGTGATCGCCGACAAAGCTGCCGAGTGGCAGCGATACCTGGCCGGCGAGAAGAAGCTGCTCGGCGTTTTCGTTGGAGCGGTGATGAAGAGCTCGGGAGGCCGCGCCGACCCGCGAAAGGTGAATCAGCTGCTCGCGACGCGGGCGAGCGGATAGAGCGGGGACGGAAGCGCGGCCGCGAAGCGCAGCCCCGAGCTTGGCATGCCGAAGTGACGGTGCGCTTCGGCGGCTGCCAGGTCCTCTCCGCCATGGCGAAGCGCGGCCCGCCGCACCCGCTTCGCGAGGCGAAGCGGCGCGTCACCGGACGGATCCAGCGCGTAAGGTTCCGAATCCTCTACGCGGCGAAGAAAATCCACCACGAAGTCGAACGACCGCGTCAGATAGGCATCCACATCCGAGTCGGGAAGATCCCACCGGCTCTTTTCGGACATGAGCTGGAAGATCCGCTGCCACGACTCGGTGTCCGTCACGTAGACCATGCCGCGAAAGATTCGCCGATTCGTCGGCGTGCTGAAGATCGTCGGGCTCAGGATCCGATCGAGATGGGCATCCGACCGCGCATGGTCCAGCAGGATGAGCTCGCGGGCTCGGCGTGCGTACCGCTCACCGAGGTGTGTCTCGAACCGGCTCTCCCAGTAGCTGTGGCCTAACGCGGCGGTGCTGGACGTCGTGGCAAGCTGCCGCGGTACGAAGTAATTGTGAGCGACGGCGTCGGCAGCCAGGTGGGCCAGGTAGCCGAGCGCGAAGGCGTGGAGCGGCTCATCGCGGGCCTGCTCGCGGATCTCGAGTCCGACATGCCACGCGTGGCAATGGCGGCCGGCCGCCGCGTACTTCTTCGCGATGCTCGTGTCGGCGGCGATCGACCCATACAGGAAGTCGTATGGAAACGCGGCCAGCAGCTCGGCGACGCTGCTCGGCAGCAGGGTGAGCGACCGCAGGACTGCTTCGCCGAGAAAAACGTGTGTGCCCGGCGTCCAGGCGAACGCGGGCGTCGGAAACATTGCAACGACCACGATGGCGATCGCGACCGGGACGGCAATCGCGATCGCCTGGGTGCGCCAGCCCGACGGGCTGCGCCTCACGCTATATGCCGAGGCGCTTGCGCTGACGCCGGATTGCCTTCCGCAGATCGCGAAGCTCGGATTCCACCGCATCCGAGACGGCCTCGCGCGCCGATTCGATGGCATCGCCGAGCTCTTCGCGGACGGCCTCCACCGGCACGCGGTCCCACAGCTGGCTCCCACGCTTCGCCGCCCATTTCGCGCCGCGCCGCCCCCGCTTGTTCGCCCACCGTGCTGCGCCGACCGCGGCGCCACCTGCTGCCCGCGCAACCGGCAAGATGGGCCGGCGGCCGCTCGGGCCGCGGCGGAGCATCAGCGCCGCACCTGCGCCGATCATGGCGCCCAGCACCGCCGCGGTTAGCAGATCGTATTGCTGATCACGGTCGCTCATTCGGCCGCGGCCGGACTCGCGGTCGCTCATGCCATTCACTTTCGGTCTCACCGTAGTCGCCATGAGTCTCCTCGCTCTCTTCGAACGCGTCGTCGTCTTCCACCTGGCCGACGTCCGCGATCACGCCGTTTTCGACCTGGTCTCGGAGCGTCGTAGCCCCGGCCCGAACACCACGGAGCGTCGATGCGGTGGACACGAACGCATCCTCGGCCTCGCGTTGGACCACTCGCATGAGCGCCTCCAGCTCGTTGAGCCGGCGCTCCGCGCCCTTCACGGCGGTCGTCAGCCGCTCGTTTGCCAACGTCACCGTCTGGTTGAACTGCTGCACATCGACGCGGATCGCCGTCGTGATGTAATTGACGTTGTCGGCCACCGCGTTCGCGTTGCGTACCAACGGCCCGATATCACCGTAGAACCGGTCGATCAGATCGTTGACCTTCTTGTAGCTCTTCCGGAAGTTCCACGCCGCCGGGATCAGCACGACGGTCAGTGCCAGAATCGCGATCGACATTAAGCCCTGGGCGACGGTCGCGACCTTCGCGAACGCGCCCTGATCGACCGCCACCTGCTTGGTAACGATCGTGTCCGGCAATTGTGCGACCTGCAGGAGGAACTCCGCAGCCAGTCGCGCGAAACCCGCTGTCATGCGATAGGGGGATTGATGTGTTACCCTTCGGCGTCCAACGAGTCATCCGCGCGGCTTGCCGCCGCCCGCGCGCATGTGCAAGGCTGAGGCCACGCTGTGGCCGAGCCAAGCGAGATGGATTCAGGTGATCGCGGATCGTATTGGCGCCAAAATCGAGTGTCAAGCAACTCCCACCTTCGCTGCATTCCCAACTCATGGCCGCAGTGCAGTACGTCGTCGAAGGCGAAGCCACGCTCTCCGGCACCATTCGCCCGTCAGGAAACAAGAACGCTGCGCTGCCAATCATCGCGGCCTCGCTCCTCACGGAGCACCCCGTCACGCTCACGAACGTCCCTCGCATCCGCGACACCGAGACGCTCGTCGAGCTGGTGCGCTCCGTCGGTGCGAGCGCGGACTGGACCGACCGCAACACGCTCGACATTCACGCGAAGGACATTCGGCCGTCTGATCTCGACCCTGAGCTCTGCCGGAAGATTCGCGCGTCTATTCTACTCGCCGGGCCACTCCTCGCGCGGTGCGGAGAGATAACGCTTCCGCCGCCCGGCGGCGACGTGATCGGCCGCCGGCGACTCGACACGCACTTCCTCGCGCTTGAGCGCCTTGGCGCCGCCGTCAGCGCAGATGACAAGTTCGAGCTCCGTGCAAAAGCGCTGATCGGCGCGGACGTGTTTCTCGACGAGCCGAGCGTTACCGCGACCGAGAATGCGCTCGTCGCCGCCACCGCCGCGCGAGGAACCACGATCCTGCGGAACGCCGCGTCGGAGCCCCACGTGCAGGACCTCGCCCATTTCCTCTGCATGCTCGGCGCGAAGATCGATGGGATCGGAACGAATACGGTCACGATCCATGGCGGACAGTCGATCGGGGGTGGCTCGCACCGCATCGGCCCGGATCACATCGAGGTGGGCTCGTTCATTGGGTTGGCCGCCGTCACCCAGTCGCAGCTCCGGATTCAGGCTGCAGGTATCGAGCACCTTCGCTCCACGCTCCTCGGGTTCGCGCGCCTGGGGATCACGTGCCGGATCGAAGGCGACGACCTGATCGTCTCCGCCGAACAATCGCGCGAAATCCAGTCGGACCTCGGCGGGCACGTTCCGAAGCTCGAGGATCAGCCCTGGCCGGCGTTCCCGGCGGACGTCATGTCGATCGCCATCGTCACGGCAACGCAGTGCAACGGGCTCATTCTCTTCCACGAAAAAATGTTCGAGTCACGAATGTTCTTCGTGGACAAGTTGATCGGCATGGGGGCGCGGATCGTTCTCTGCGACCCGCACCGCGCGCTGGTGGCTGGCCCTTCGCCGCTGCGGGGGGCCGTGGTGGAGTCGCCGGATATCCGCGCGGGAATGGCGATGCTGCTTGCGGCGTTGTGCGCCAAGGGCACGAGCACGATCAACAACGCTGGACAGATCGAGCGCGGTTACGAGCGTATCGACGAGCGGCTCAACGCCCTCGGAGCCCGCATCACGCGCGTCGACGATCGCAGAAAGTGACGGCGGGGATGGACGCGACGCCGATCTCGGCCGCCCTGTACGAGGAGATTCCCGAGCTGGCGTCGGTCGGCGTCCGCGCCTTCACGACGACACGCATCGCTGGCAGTTTTGGGGTCGCCAGCGACGAGCCCGTTCGCGAGGTCATGGCACGGTGGGATCGCCTCCGCGACGATCTCGCATCGGCCGGGCCGCGGCTCGCGACCACGCGGCAGGTCCATGGCGACCGCATCGTCATGCACGGAACGGGCTGGGAAGGCTGGCTGCGCGGCGGCGAAGGCGACGGACATTTCGCCCTCGAGCGCGGAACCGGAATGGCGGTTTCGATCGCCGATTGCGTTCCCGTGTTCGTCGCTCATCCCTCCGGGGCCGCCGCTCTTCTACACTCGGGTTGGCGTGGCACTGCTGCCCGGATCGTCGAACGTTCGCTCGACCTCTTCGAGGCTCGCGGAATGCCCACGAGTGAGTTGACGATGCACCTTGGCCCGGCTATCTGCGGCGATTGCTACGAAGTGAGCAGGGACGTTTTCGAGCGGCTCACCGGGCGGTCCGTCGACCGTCCGACCACCGTGGACCTGCGCTCGCTGATAGCGGGTCACGCACTCCAACGGGGGGTTCGTCGCATCTCGATGAGCCAGAGCTGCACCCGGTGCAACAACGGCCGCTTCTACTCGCACCGCGCCGGTGACAGCGGAAGGCAGCTCGGCGTACTGATTGCGCCTCTGTGAGATAGCCGCCGTTTGGCTTGACGGCATCTCGGCCGCCGTCTAGATTCACCATGCTGGCGTCTCGCCAAGCGTCGGCGAAATGTGGGGGATGGTTCCCCACATTTTTTTGTTCTTGGCGGGGTACCTCGACATAACATGAACCAGGCGCTGCAAGACGTTGTAGTTGCTGAGCTTGATTCGCTTGGCTTCGACCTTGTCGAGATCCGGCGTGGTGGTACGCGAACGAGGCCTGTGCTCGACGTTCGCATCGATCGGCGTGATGGACAGAAGGTGACCGTGGACGATTGCGCCCGCGCGTCGCGCGCCATCGAGGCGCGCCTCGACGCGGGCGATGTGTTCCAAGGCAGGTACGTCCTCGAAGTCTCGTCACCCGGCGTCGAACGTCCGATTCGAACGGCAGCTGATTGGCAGCGATTCGCCGGTCGGCGCGCGCGTCTCACGAGCGCGGCGGTTGGCGGGATGGTCGAGGGAGAGATTGTCGGGATCGAAGATGATGCTGGCCGGGCGGTTGCCGTGGTGCGTGATGACAAGGGCGCGACTCACCGCGCTCCGATCGACGCGATTCGCGAAGCACGGCTGGTGTTTCACTGGAAAGGGTAGAGGGTGCCCGTAAATGATCGGTTCCGCTGACATCCTGAACGCGATTCGCGAGCTGACGAATTCCAAGCAGCTCGATCGGTCCGAGCTCCACGGACTGCTCGAGGATGGCATTCATGCCGCGCTCGCGAAAAAGCACGGGCCGAACGTTCAGGCCGAAGTCGAGATCGATGAGGATCGCGGCCAGATCCGCATCGTGCTGCTGAAAACCGTCGTCGAAGAAGTCACCGACTCGAGTCGCGAGGTGAGCGTCGAAGAGGCGCGCTTCGAAGACCCGGAGTTCCAGGTCGGCGACATGATGGAGATCCCGGTCGACTTCGCCGAGTTCGGACGCACCGCGGTGCAGGCGGCCAAACAGCGGATCATCCAGCGCGTTCGGGAAGGCGAGCGCACGCGCATCCGCGATGAGTTCGCGGGGCGCGTGGGCGACCTCCTGAGCGGCGAGATCCAGCAGATCGAGCGCGGCAAGCTCGTGGTGATGCTGAACAAGTTCCGCGAGGCGGAAGCCATCATTCCGTATCGCGAGCAGAACCATCGCGAGCACTTCCACCAGGGCGAGCCAATTCGCGCGGTGCTGAAGCGCGTCGAAGAAACCCCTAAGGGACCTCGACTCATTCTCAGCCGGGCGGACCCGCTCTTCGTGAAGGCACTGTTCAAGCTCGAAGTGCCGGAGATTCAGCAAAACATCGTCGACATCCGTGCTGCCGCCCGCGAGGTTGGAAGTCGCACGAAGATCGCCGTGTTCTCTCGCGACGACTCGATCGACCCGGTCGGCGCGTGTGTCGGGCTCAAGGGCTCGCGCGTGCAGGCCGTCGTGAACGAGTTGAATGGCGAGCGCATCGACATTGTGCCGTGGTCAGCCGACCCGGAACGGTTCGCAAAGCTGGCCCTCGCACCGGCGCGTGTTGCGCGTGTGTTCTCCGACCCGACAGCGAAGACGATTCAAGCCGTAGTGGACGAGGATCAGCTCTCGCTCGCTATCGGAAGGAACGGTCAGAACGTTCGCCTCGCGTCGGAGCTCACGGGCTGGAAGATCGACCTGTACTCGAGCCGCGAATGGCTCGATCGCGGCGGCGACGCTCCGCTCTTCGCACCGCTTCCCGAGGAAGCGGATGAGGCGGCGGACGTCAAGCTGTCGGAGATCGAAGGAATGTCACCAGCCACGGTGGCGGTTCTCGAGGAAGGTGGCTATCGCACGCTGAACGACATCATCGACCTCGAGCGCGAAGACCTGCTGCGGCTTCCCGGGATCGCCCCGGAAGAAGCGG
>Ga0075433_10001507_pt1 | contig 17211 bp, 14 predicted proteins | sample RhiMethybrSRZTD2_FD_75299 | JGI IMG/M metagenome (GOLD analysis project Ga0075433, IMG submission 75299) | Populus rhizosphere microbial communities from Tennessee, USA - Rhizosphere MetaG P. TD hybrid SRZTD2 | ecosystem: Host-associated > Plants > Roots > Rhizosphere > Soil | place: USA... | reverse complement strand
GGCGTTGTCGGTGGAGCGACCGGCCGATCGACCGCGGTCGATGATGCCGGCGTGGGCGTTGGTGGAGGTGCCTCGGCGACCACCGGTGCCGGCGTGGACGCAGGGGGCGTCGCCGCTGCAGGTTGATCGGCGGGTGCGGACGGCTGCGGCGTCGCGCCGACGGAAGGTGCCGAAGGGCTGATCGCCGATCCTGCGTAGAGATCAGTCGCCTGCCACAGTGCACGAATCGAATCGAGCGTCCGCCCCGCTGCGGCGAGCCGATCCGCGCGCGCGAGCTGTTCATCGGCGGCACGATACTTCTGAGTGCCGGCGGCGCCCTGAGTCGCGCCAGCCGTCTCGCGCGCACGCTGAGTGGTACTGCGCACCGTATCGATGACCGCGCGGCCCAATGCGGGATCGGCATTGCCCTTTGTCAGCCAGTCGATCACCCCGGTCCGATCGCCGCGCGCGAGCCGGCGCCACACCTCGTCCTGCGGCTGTACCGCCGGTGGTGCGACGGCAGCGGCAGGCGTGCCGCTCGACACCGCGGGTGGCGATGTGGGAGCCGTCGGCGCGGCTGGCGCAACGGTGGTCGTGTCGACGGGCTGGCGGCCGTTCCACACCACCAGCGCCACTGCGGCTGCGGCAGCAACGATCGTCAGGCCGATCCCGATCCTCACACGTGCCGACCACGCCCTGTGTCGGCGAATCGCGCGGCGTGATGGTGTGTCGGCCTCGACGTCGTCCGGCGTCGAGATCGTCGCGGGGAGCGCCGAGCCGTTGGCCACGTCGCTCGCGGGATCGATGCTCGTGCGCACGCGCGCGAGCTCGGCCCGCATCTCCTCGAGGTCGTTGTAGCGTTCCGATGGCTCGAGCGCCATCGCTCGCCGAATGATCTGATCCAGCCGTCGATCGAACTGCGGCGATACATCCATCAGACTCGGAATCGGGCCGACCGCGATCTGAGTGACGATCTCCTTCGTGCTGCCGCTGAATGCCGGCGCGTACGACACGAGCTCGAACAGCGAACAGCCCAGTGAGAACACGTCGCTGCGGTGATCCAGCGGGGTGCCTTGGATTTGTTCCGGCGACATGTAACGGAGCGTCCCGGCTCCCTGCGCGGTACGCGTCTCGTTCTGCACGACGCGCGAAATCCCGAAGTCCAGCACCTTGACGACACCGGCTTCGTCGAGCATCAGGTTGTCGGGCTTGATATCGAGATGGATCACGCCGGCGCGATGCGCGTGCGCGAGGCCCAGGCAGGCGCCTTCGATCAGCTCGATCCGCCGCCGCACGGTGATCGCAGCCCGCCGGCGAATCATGCTGCCGAGCGTTTCGCCGTGGACGTACTCCATGGCGATGAACGAGCGTCCCTCGAACTCGCCGGCCTCGAAGACGGTGACGATGTTCGAGTGATGGAGGCGTCCAGCGGCGCGGGCTTCCCGCATCAGCCGCTTGCGTCCGTGATCGCCCTCGAGTCCGCTGCCAATCAGCTTGATCGCGACCATGCGATCGATCAGCGGATCGCGGGCCTGATAGACCTCTCCCATGCCGCCGCGGCCGAGCATCTTCGTCACGGCGAAGCGGCCGATGAGGTCGGGTAGTCCCGATGTGTGGGGCCGGATCTCGATCTCGTGCTCTTGTGTCTGGGAGGTCGTCTCGTCGAGCAGCAGCTTCTGGGCCGACTCGACATACCCCTGCAGGGAATCGCCGGCCTGGTCGAATTCGAGCAGCGACTCGACCTCCACGCGCAGTGCCTCGGGCACCTGCTCGCGCGCGTAATACGCGAGGCGCTCTTCGGGCGAGCGGTCCGCAACTTCGCGAAAAAGTGCCGAAACTTCAGGGCGCATACGTGATTGGCGCGCAGGCGTTATTGTACGTGCTGACCATGCCAGCAGAGGTCACGCAACTGTTGCAACGCCTCCGTGACGGCGAACGGACGGCGCTCGACGAGTTGATGCCGATGATGTACGTGGAGCTGCATCGCGCCGCACGCTCGTTCATGAGCCGGCAGCGATCCGGCCACACGTTGCAGCCGACGGCGCTGGTCAACGAGGCGTACCTCCGGCTCTTCGGCGACATCCAACCGCAGCTGGCCAATCGCTCGCATTTCATGGCGCTCATGTCGCGCATCATGCGGCAGGTGCTGGTCGACCACGCCCGTTCCGTCGGCGCGGCCAAGCGTGGCGGAGCCGAGGAACGGGTTCCGATCGATACCCATGTCGAGCTCGTGGACGCCCGCGGCAGCCAGCAGCTCAAGGTGCTGGACCTGCACGAGGCACTCGATGCGCTCGAACGCGAAAACCAGCCGCTCGCGCAAGTCATCGAGATGCACTACTTCGGCGGGATGACGGCCGAAGAAGTGGCGCAAGCCGTCGGACGGTCCGTCCATGTGGTCCGACACGACATCCGGCTGGCGAGGGCGTGGCTGCGTCGCGAGCTGGCTCAGCTTCCGCCCGGATAATCCTGGCGGAACGCGAAAAAGCGCCCCGAAATATTTCGCCCTTCCTCGCCAAATTCCCCGCGCGATTCCGTTGATAGGGGTAAAGGCCGATCCGCCGTGGCGGGCCGGCTGATAGCACGGGTCGGCGGGAGGACCCGGAACTGCGAGGAACGTCGATGACGCCACTACTTCAAGACGCGCTTATTGAGACGTTGCTCAGGGTCGAGCCGACCGTGCCTCGAGCCTGGGTCCACAAGAGCTCGCTCGATAACGTCCTCGTGACGGAGATTCGAGCCTGTTCAGACGATCACTTCCTGTGCACCGGCCGACTGCCGACGGCACATAGCCTGTTCAACGATCCCGGCCGGCGGTCCCACACCGACATTCTCTTCTACACGGAGCTCGCTCGGCAGGCGAGTCTGGCGATCTCGCACGCCTTCTTGAACGTGTCTCTCGATGATGCGTTCATCTTCGAGGGCTCGAGCGCCGCCGTGGCTGACAGCGTGTGGCGTTCAGCCCGCAGCTCCCACGATTCGGTCGCCATCGACATCCGCATCGCGGATCTGACCAGGCGGAAGAACAACGCCGTCTCGAGAGTGGTGGCGGAGCACACGATGTGGATCGGCACGCAGCCGGTCTTCCATGGCACCGGTGCATTCACCATTCAACCTGGTGCGCCGTTTCGGCGGCTGCGGAAAAGAAGCGGAGCACTCCCGGTCGAACACTGGAACGACATCAACCACGATCGGGCGTCGGCGGTACCGCACGTCTCCGCCGAGAACGTCACGATCTCGCCGCCGTGCGGCACCGGGAACCCGAACGAGTTCGCCGCCTCCGTGATCGTCGACCCGTTGCACCCCTACTTCTTCGACCAAACATGCGATCACGTGCCCGGCATGCTGCTGCTCGAAGCCTGCACGCAGCTCGCCATGGTCGCGTATCGTGAGACGACTGGTCTCAGGCCTCTGGGCGTCTCGGCCTATGCCGCATGCTTCACGCAATTCGTCGAGTGCGGCCTGCCCGCAACGCTGACCGCGAAGGTGAATGCCCACCAGACGACGAACGGCATTCCGCCCCTCTCCGTCACCGTCACGATGTCGCAGATGGGCGCGGCGTGCGGGACGACAACAATCCTGCTCGCTCTGCCAGCGGCCGACTGAGGGTGAGAGCTGCCATGTCTCCCAGCGCGCCTTGGATCATCGTCGGTGGCGGAGCCTCCGGGCTGGCGTCCGCCTACTTTCTCAAACAGCTCGGCATCGACTCGATCATCGTCGAACGCAAGGCCATTGGCGGTCGCATGGGGACGGTTCGTCTCGGCGACCGGACGCTCGATTGCGGGGGCAAGAACATCGGACGTCAGTACACGCTGTTCCGCCAGTTCGCCGCGTCGTTGGGTTCGCATCCGCTGGAGCACGTCGGGCTGAACTCCTCACAGGTGATCGACGGCGAAGTGGTCACCTGCGACGGCAGTGCGCGCTGGCGGACGTTGGCGCGTCTGCTGTCGGAAGCCTCTCCACAAGACGTCGTGCGCTTCGGTCGGTTGCTGTGGCGAGTGAAGCGTGACGATGGCTTGGGATATCTGGGCACGGCGTATTCCCGAGCGCTGGCGGACCGATACGACTCGCACCCAGTGAGCCACTACTTCTCGCCAGCGTTTTGCGAGCGAGTGCTGCGGCCGATGACCGTGCGCATGAACGGCGCCGAGCCCGACGAAGTGTACATGGGCACGCTGATGTCGAACGTCCGCATGCTCGTCGATACCTACGAGCAGTTCACGAACGGACTCGCGCCGCTGTTCGACGCGTGTCTCGCGACCTACGACGTCCGGCTGAACACGCCGGTCCAGGAACTCCTGGTCGAGCACGGACGCGTCTGCGGCGTGCGTGTGAGGAACGCGCTCGGCGTCACGACCGACCTGCGCGGATCGGGTGTGATCCTCGCGACACCCGCGCCGACGGCAGCGGCGTTGACCGCGCCAATCCGACCGCGGCTCGCCGAGCAGCTGCGTTCGGTCGCGTACAACCCAGTCACGTTCATACTCGCGGAATACGACCGCCCGATCTTCTCGCCGAACGTCAGATCGTTCGTGTTTGGTCGCCGCGAGGTCGTGAGCAACGCCGGGGCCTATGGCATCGACGATCTGAATCTGGTGCGCTACACGTTCAGTGGACGGATGTCGCGTCAGATCTCGGATGCGATGAATGTCGACGCACTGCTCGGCCGCGCAGAGGCGACGCTGTCGCGATGCGTCGCCGTGGATCGGCGCTGGCGCCGCCGCGTCGTGGCCCGGCACTTCACTGCCGGCCTCTGTGCCTACCGGCCGCATCACGCCGCGTTCCTCGAGCAGGTAACGGCCGAGGCGCAGAAGACGCCCGGCCTGTATCTCACCGGCGATTACGTACAGGGCGCGTCGATCGAAGCGTGCTTCCGATCGGCATGCGCGTGCGCGCACCAACTTGCCAGGCGCGAACGACTCCGCGCGCCGGCAACTGCCCAGCCGTGGTCAGCGAACGACAGCCCAACATTGGTACCGCGCGACCAGCGCACGGTGGCTTGAGAAACGGAGATCGTCGACGCCGGAGTGGTGGAGGAGCACGACGACAGGTATACGATCAACAAGCCCAGCTTCATAGATGTCAACGTGCGAGCTCTTCGAGGCGCAGCGCAAGGCATTCGCCGCCGATCCGCCGTCTTACGAGCGACGGGTCGACGCGCTGCGCGCCCTCGAGAGCGCGATCCTCGGTCGCACGAACGATCTCGCCGCGGCAGTCGCCGACGATTTCGGCGGACGTCCGACCGAGGAGACGCTGGCCCTGGAACTGGTGCCGCTGCTCAATGAGATCCGGTACGCGCGCCGGAACCTGAAGCAGTGGATGGCACCACAGCGCGTCGGCGTCGGATGGCAGTTCTGGCCGGCGTCGGCGCGCATCGTGTATCAGCCGCTTGGCGTCGTCGGCATCCTGTCGCCGTGGAACTATCCATACTTCCTCACGCTCACGCCGCTGGTTAGTGTCCTCGCGGCAGGCAATCATGCGCTGGTGAAGCCGTCGGAGCTCGCGCCGGCAAGCGCGAGTCTGATGGCTGAGATCGCGTCGGCCATCTTCCCGCCCGAGTATGTGTCGTTCTTGATTGGCGGCGCGGACGTCGCAACGCGGATGACCACGCTGCCGTTCGATCATCTCGTGTTCACAGGGTCGACACGCGTGGGCAAGCTGGTGATGAAGGCTGCGAGTGAGAACCTCGTGCCCGTGACGCTCGAACTGGGCGGTAAGAGTCCCGCCATCGTGCACGCCGACTATTCAATCGAACGAGCAGCCGAGCGCATCCTCACTGGGAAGTTGTACAACGCCGGCCAAACGTGCGTCGCCCCAGATTACGTCCTCGTGCCGAAGAGTCGTCGCGACGCGTTCGTGGAGGCGGCACGCGGAATCGTGCCTCGAATGTACCCCTCGTACGATCGCGACTACACGCGAATCATCAACACGCATCATTACAACCGACTCGCGCAACTGCTCGACGATGCGCGCACACGGGGCGCCGACGTGATGTCATTCGGGGCCGCTCAGGGGCGATTCGATGTGACGACGCGCGTGCTTCCGCCTACGCTCCTGACGAACGTCCGCGACGACATGGCGATCATGCAGGAGGAGATCTTCGGTCCGCTCCTGCCCATCGTCGAGTACGAACGCCTCGATGACGCCATCGCATACGTCAACGCGCGACCGCACCCACTCGCCCTGTACTACTTCGATGATGACCGGAGGCGCGTGAACATGGTTCTGGAGAAGACCGCGGCCGGCGGTGTGACGGTGAACGACTGTCTCTTCCACGTCGGGCAGACCCGTTTGCCATTTGGTGGAGTTGGATCGAGCGGGATGGGCCGCTATCACGGTGTGCACGGCTTCCGCACGTTCTCGAACACGGTGGGCGTTCTGATGCAACGCCGATGGTCGCCGCTCGCCGCGCTGCGTCCGCCGTACACGTCGCGCACGCGGCGCTTGCTCAGATTCCTGGTTGGCTGAAACGAGCCTTACGATGCATTGGACTCGCGTTTCCACAGGATCATCGCCAGCCACATCACGAACACTTTGACCGCGAGCGGCCACGCCTCAGGAAGCGTGACGGTTGCTGCTCGCCCCCATCCGCTTCGGACGAGAGAGCCAATCTGCGTATCGCCGCGTTCGACGATGAATTCTCGTCGCCATACGGACGGCTTGCGCACCGTGTAGTGCCATCCGTCATAACTCAGCTCGAACCTGCTCTTGAACGCGCTCGGCTTCGTGGCTTTTGCCAACCTGTGCCCGGCTCGCTCGAGAATGAAGTCGCCGCTCCCTACACCTTCACGATAGAGGCGGTGGTCCGTGCCGTCGATCGTGACGACGCCCTTCTCTCCCCACGACGACATCTCGACCCGCGCGAGCGGACGCGCATCGTCCATCACATCGAAGTCCCAGGAATACCAGTGCACCGGCGCCAATGTCAGCGTCATCACTCGTCCTTTCCCGAAGAGTGTACGCTGTCTTCATTTGGCGCGCCTCATGCCGCACGACACGACCGCGATCGACCTGCCGCCCCTTCGCGACCGCATCAAGCCCGGTGTCCGCATTCTGTTCGTTGGCATCAACCCCGGCGTGCGGTCGTCGCTCACCGGGCATCATTTCGCCGGTTATTCGAACCGATTCTGGAAACTGCTGTTCGAGTCGCGTCTCGTACCCGAGCGCATCGGCTACGAAGACGACGACCGGCTGCCGGAGTGGGGCTTCGGCATTACCAACATCGTGGCCAGGCCGAGTGCGGGGATCGATTCGCTCGAGCCGTGGGAGTACGTCGACGGGCGCGTCCGGCTGCGCCGCAAAGTGCGTCGCTACCGGCCCGAGATCCTGGCGTTGGTTGGTGTGACGGTGTTTCGCGCGCTGTGTCCCGAGTACAAAGGCGCGGTGTCGCTCGGCCTACAGCGCGAGCGCATCGGCGACGCGATGGTGTTCGTGCTGCCGAACACGAGCGGTCGCAATGCGAATTTCTCTTATCGGGAGATGCTGGCCGCGTTTCGAGCGCTGGCCCGGCGCTGTCGCGCGCGGGATCGCAACCTTAGTGTCGGAACGGTCCAACCTGACGGGCTCTGAACCCTCCCCTGAGACGTCGCGGATTCCACATTTCACCGCAGGCGCGGCAGCGCCAATACGCGTCATCGTCGGCCGGCTTGGCTGTGGTCGTCACGTCTTCGGAGCGGCAAAACGGGCACCGAGAGTCCTTCGTTGCCTCAGTGTCGGGCTGTGTCATCAGCTCCTAGCGTACTGCAGATCCTCCTCGTCGTCTGTGCAAAAGGGCACGTTGTGAAGGGGCTCGCAGAGCATCATCCCAGAAGCGACACCGCATCGCCGGGTCCGACGATCCCCGGCTGGATCACCGATGCATAGAAGCCGCTCAACGCCCATCGCGGTGATCCGGGATCGCCTGCCTGCGCACGGGCGTCGTACATCGACGCCTGGATACCCGCGCCGTACACGTCGAGCGTCGCGCATGGCGTGCGGAGCTGCGTCAGCTCGATCGTAGCGGTGCCGGCCTGGAAGCGCTGGCCGGCGCGCAGCGCGCGGCGATCGATACCGCGCGTCGTGATGTTCTCGCCCAGCGCGCCCGCGTACAACGGGAACCCGCGCGAGATCAGCGCCTCAATCCCTTCGATGGTGACGAGGAGAATCGCCTTGCGACGGCCGCCGTGAAACGGAAAGCGCCACCCGTCGCCGACGATGCCGGTCTCGGTCAACTCCGCGGACGGGATCGCGAACTTCGGAACGCCGCCGCGCGACACATTGACCTGGACGATGGTGCCGGTCACGTGTTCTTTTCGGGCTGACGCAGGCCCGCCACGTTGCCCTCGGTATCGAAGAAGTAGGCAACCGTTCCCACGGTCGGGATGTGGAACTTCGGCGCCGCGAGGCGGCCGCCGTTCGCCTCGATGGCGCGGAGCGTCTTGTCGATGTCGGCGACGGTGATCGTGCACTCGAACCCGATCATCTTCTGGCCGTGCGCCAGCTCGCGACGCTCTTGCAGGGCGCCCTTGACGGCGATGGGCTCGTTGCTGGTGTCGATCAGATAGAAGTTGGGCGGACCCCACGGCTCGAAGCTCCACTTGAAGACGGTCTCGTAGAATTTGCGGGCGCGCGGCACATCGTCCGCGTTGATGGCGAAGAAGGCAACGTCGTTGGGCATGGGCCGACTGTACGACGGCCCCGCCCGCTGCGTCTTGCGCTAGAGTGACAACGAATGTCGCCAAAGCGTCAACCTGCTGCGCCCCTCGACTCGTCTGCAGCTAGACGCTCGCTCGGGGCAAGGCGGCGGCTCACCGCCGAGCAGGAGCCGTTTCTGGTGGCCCGCGCGTTGAGCACCACGTACAGCAGCGGATACGTGATGCATCCGCACACGCATGCGGCGCACCAGCTGCTGTTCGCGTCGACTGGGGCGATGACGGTGACGGGCGGCCGCATGACGTGGATGATCCCGCCGGGGCGCGCGGTGTTGATCCCCGCGGGCGTCCAGCATGGGATCCGCATGTGGGGCGAGGTGGCGTTTCGCTCGCTGTACTTTCCGATCACGGCTCCCGCTCCAGCGTTCGCCATAGAGACCTGTCGCGTGATCTCCGTCAGCCCCTTGTTACGCGAGTTGATCCTGCGCGTTGCGCAACTGGCCGCGCTCGATTCGCGCGTTGAATCCGAAGCGCGGTTGATGAGCGTGTTGATGGACGAGCTCGAGTCGGCGGACATCGAGCCCCTCCTTCTTCCGCTGCCGGCGGACTCGCGGGCGCTGAAGGCGGCGGCCCGCGTGTTGAAAGATCCGGCGAATACCGAAACGGCGACGACGTTGGCGCGCAACTGCGGACTGAGCACACGCACGCTCGAACGATTGTTTCGAGCGGAAACGGGGATGCGGTTCGGTTTGTGGCGGCAGAAGGCGAAGCTGCTCGAATCGGTGCGGGTGCTGGTGGAAGGCGGATCGGTCACCGATGCGGCGATGGAGTCCGGTTACTCGAGCGTCAGTGCGTACATCGCCGCCTTCAAGCAGACGTTCGGGTATACACCAGGCGCAGTTTCGGAAAAATCGGCAGGGAATGCGACGGCGGGAAACGTCGCGATCGGCGGGTGAAATCCTCTCCCACTAATATTCTCCTCGAGACCCCGGATCGCTTCAAGACTGTTTCTTCGACCAACGGGCCGCTATCATCGCGGGCCCATGGCGAAATCGCGCGGCCTGCTCGAGCGCCTGCTGAATACACCCGATCTCCCCGCCATTGTCCCGCGGCTCGAACCGGAGCTCCTTCATCGAGTCATTCAGGCGTGCGGGCTCGAAGATTGTGCGGACGTCGTTGCCCTGGCGACGCCCGAGCAAGTGGCGCGCGTGGTCGATTCCGATGTGTGGCGCGCGCGCGCCGCGGGCAGCGACGAAGAATTCGATGCCGGCCGCTTCGGCATGTGGCTCGAGGTGCTCATGCAGTCTGGCGCCACGGTCGCCGCTGAGAAGCTTGCCGGCCTCGACATCGATCTCGTGATCGCCGGGCTCGCGCATCACGTCGCCGTGTTCGACTCGGCGGCGGTGTCGTCGTACACGACGCTCGACGGAGAACACGTGCCGGGGCGGGGCGCGCACGATGGTCTCCTCCGAGAGCTGGGCGGCTACCTCATTGAATCCGGGCGAACGCCGGTGTGGGACGCGATCCTCGATCTGCTTGCGTATCTGGAGTCCGATCGTCCTGAGTACTTCCATCGCCTCATGGGCGGCTGCGTCCGGCTGTCGAGCGGTCCGCGCGAAGAGGACGGATTCCACAACTTGTTGGACGATCGCGCGCAGGAGCTGGTCGATCGAGCGGGCGTTCGCGACGCCGGCCGCGAGCAGCGCGGCTACGTCGCACCCGCGCAGGCGCGGGCGTTTCTGCAGGAGGGCCGGGCGATCAGATTCGACGTCGATCGCGCGCCGCAGAGCGCAATCGTTCGCGCGTATTTTCGCGCCATGCAGCCGGCCGACGATGGGCCGAGCGTGACAGGTGTCGAATCTGACATGGCCGTTGATGAATTGACCGCGAAGACGACGGCGCCGGACGACGGCGGCGGCGTTGCTGCGATCGTCGAGATCCTCGAAGAGGCGGGACTGATCACGAACCAGCCGCGGGCGCTGCTTGGAGCCGCGGATCACTCATCAACCGGCCTCGCGTTCATCCACGCCCATGCGTCGTCTCACCCGGCCAGCGAGGAGGAGCTCGCGTATCTGGCCAACGCGCTTCTCGCCGGAGGCGCCGTGCAGCGTCGCGCCTTCACGGCGCGCGAGGCGTCGGATTGTGCGGTCGCCGTCTGCAATCTGGGTCTCGCGCACTGGCCCGCGCACTGGCCCGAGCGCGATCTGATTGCGGCATTTCAGGTCGGGTGGACGATCCTTCACCGCGACGTCGGCATGTACGCAGCACAGCGTGTGATCGACGTGCTCGCCGACATCCAGTGCGGCGATCGCGACACGCAGCTGCGCCTCGATGGATTGCGTCGCGGATTGATTCGACACCTCGCGACCGGTGAGCCCTGGCACGTCGGCGATGCGCTCGATGCGATCCTCATTCTCGACGCGACGTGCTGGGCTGCGCTGCGTGCGCTCATCGATGAATGCCCGGTCCTGCATGCGGCGGTGAGCGCGACGCGAGACGGGCGCCGGACGATCGATCTCCACGAATTCGCGTTCATCTCACACAGCGATCAGATCGCGTCGATCCGCGAATTCCTCGACGCGCTGCCGTCGCTGCTGATTTAGAAAGAGCTCACAGGGTTTCAACACAGAGACCACAGGGAGCACGGAGGGCGTCGCGGCTGGCCCGCGCTTGGCGCGGGATGGATCGAGAGGAGAGTACGAAAACGAACGCCACTCCACTTCAGGGCGCTCGTTTTCGTACTCTTCTCTCGATCCATTCGCCGGCCGAAGGCCGGCGCCCAGCCGCGACGCTCTCTGTGTTCTCTGTGGCCCCTGTGTTGAAACCCCGTGTCCTCAGCTGCGTCGCCCCCGTGAGCCGTTTTGCCGCCGGATTGCCCATTACTTGATGGGAGGTGGCTGAATGGCGGAAATGCTCGGGCGCGCGGCGATCGTGGCCGCGATCCTCGCGATCATGGCGTCACCCGCCGCGGCGCGGCGACTGGTTCATGCGCAAGCGTCAGGCGGCGGAATGTTTACGACGATTGTCCCGGCAGGTGGCCTCTATCTGGACGGCGCCTGGGCGGTATTGCCTACCACCAGCGCGGTCGGCGAAGTCCAGTTCGGGTGGATGGGGGGCGAAGTCGTCGGCCTCGGAGGCGTGCGTCAGCAGTTCTTCCGCACATCGAAGAGCGATGTGTACGGGCAACTGTTGCTGGGGTTTGCCGGCGGATACCCGCGCAGGTGTGATCTCTGCTCGACGCGGGTCACCGAACTCGGTCTTGGCGCGAACGTCGCGATCAACGATCAGTGGGCCGTACGTGTGCGAGCAGACATGCGCGTTGGCGGCGGCGCTGCCGACTTGCCCTTTCCGACGCTCGGCGGCGGCATCACGCGCACGTGGCGTTGAGGCACCCCGTTTTTGTTCGGTGCCGTCCTTGGTCCTTGGGCCTTGGTCCTTAGTCCGTCCGTTGGTCCTTCGTCCGTCCATTGTCCAGGGGGCCATGGTCCGGACGGACCAAGGGCAAAGCACCAAGGACCAAGGACCAAGGCCGCTACCTCTTGATCCCAAGCCGCTGCATCTTCGACTGGAGCGTTGTTCGCTTGAGGCCCAGACGTGCCGCCGCGCCGTGCGGTCCGGCGATCACTCCGTTGGCTTCCTTCAAGGCTTTGAGGATCATCGCGCGCTCACCAGATTGATAGCTGGTGTCGTCTGTGGCAGGCGCAGCGGCCGCCTGTCGTCGAGTGGTCGGCAGCGCGCCGAGCGGTACCTGCAGAACAGATCCAGAGGACAGAATAACGGCGCGCTCGATCACGTTCTGCAGCTCGCGGATGTTTCCGGGCCAATGCCATCCCTCGAGTGCGTCCATCGTCGCCTTGGAAATCGTGGTGACGTGACGGCCCATCGCGCGCGACGCCTTCTGTACGAAATGCCGCACCAGGATCGGAATGTCGCCGCGGCGATCGCGCAGCGGCGGCACGTGAATCGGGAAGACGCTCAGCCGGTAAAACAGATCATTGCGAAACGATCCCGACGCGACCATGTCTTCGAGGTTGCGATTGGTGGCGGCGACCAGACGCACATCCACGCGCCGCGTCTGCGCGCCGCCGAGCCGTTCGAACTCGCGCTCCTGCAGCACGCGCAGCAGCTTCGGCTGCACTTCGGCCGGAATGTCGCCGACCTCATCGAGGAAGAGTGTGCCGCGATGCGCAAGCTCCAGACGTCCGGGCCGCGCCTGGACGGCTCCGGTGAAGGCCCCCTTCTCGTATCCGAACAGCTCGCTTTCGATCAGACCGACGGGCAGCGCGGCGCCGCTGAGGCGGATGAATGGGTGATCGCGCCGCCGGCTCGCCTCGTGCAGCGCGCGGGCCAGCAACTCCTTGCCGGTGCCGGTCTCGCCGAGCAGCAGGACCGTGGCGTCGGTGCTGGCGACGGTCTGAATCTCGTGCAGGACGTTCTTCAGTGTTTGGCTCGTGCCGATGATCTCCTTGAAGTCGTGCTGCGAAATGATCTCGCCTTCGAGATACAGCTTCTCTTCGGCGAGACGGTTCTTCAGATCGGAGATCTCGCGGAAGGCGATCACGTTTTCCACCGCGATGGCGATCTGTCCGGCGATGTCGCCGAGGAGATCGACATCGGCCTGAGAGAACGCGCCCTCCTGGCGGCTGGCCACGTTCAGCGCGCCGACGGTGCGTCCGCGTGTGATCAGCGGAATACAGCAGGCACTTCGCATGCCCGCGCTGCGCAACGTGGGTGCGCCGGTGAGGTCGAGGCGATCGATCTCCTCGCCGTCGAAGATGCGCGGCGCGCGCGCGTCGAGCGCCTGGGCGACGGGCGACCGCTCCAGCATGGGCGCGTGCGGCTCGAGCACGCCACGCGCGTCGTAATAGGTCTCGGCCTCGAGCTGCAACGTGCCGCTCGCGCGATCGAGCACGACGACGCTCGCATGATCGTGTTGCAGGTGGCGCCGAAGCGTCGTCAGCAGCGATGACCAGAGCTCGTGCGCGTCGAGCTGCGAGACGAGAGCGTTGTTGACGTCGAGCAGCAGCTTGAAGCGATCGCGCTCGGCATTGGCCTCGAAGCGATACTGCTCGGCGCGATCGAAGTAGATCGCGTTCTCCAGCGCCAGCGCCAGCTGCCGTGCGATCTGCCACAACAGCATGATCTCGGGGAACGAGAACGCGTCGCGTTCGGGACTGCCGACGTTCAGCACACCGTATTTCCCGCGCGGCGTCTTCAACGGCAGGCACACGCCGGACTGCAGGCCTCGCGACACCAGCGGCACCGTGGCCGCGGTCTTGAGCAGCGTCAGCGATTCCGAGGTGATCTGAATGACGTCGCCGCTCTCAAAGGCGAGCCACGGCGGCTCGTTGCGATCGAGCAGCACGCCCTCGGGCAGCGGACTGCCGCCGCCTGGCTGCACCGCCGCCCACCGCCGCAGTCCCTGTTCCGCCTCGTCCCAGATCGACAGGCTCGCGTAGTGGTGAGGGATCGCCTCGCGCAGCAGTCTCGAAATCGTCGACAGGAGGTCGGGCACGTGCCGCTCGGATGTGACCGCATTGGTCAAGCGCAGCAGCAGCTGTGTGCGATCGCTGGATGGCGACGGCGCGTTGGGAGGATTGGGGGCGACGTATGTCGGAGCGCCGCGCGCGCGGGCGACTCGTTCGGCGATCTTCTTCAAAACCTCAATGGTGTCGGGTGAGAACTCGTCGGCGTCGGTGCTGGCGATGCCGAGCAGTCCCCACGGACCTTTCGACGTGGATGCGGGCACCGCGCACAACAGGCGGAAGCCGGCTTGATAGAGCAGCACCACGACCGGCGGCGCCGGCCCGTTTCCCAATCGAAGCGCAATCGGTTGCTGTGTGAGGAGTGCGCGTCCTGCGGGCCCGAAGTCCACCGGCACTTCAGGAGGCAGAACCTCGAGCACCTGTGGCACCTGCCATGCAAGTCTGCGGAGCATCTGATCGGCGGCGTCGTACCGCCAGATCGAGAATGCGTCGAAGGCCACCGTCTCGCGCGCGTGCGCAACGACCCGATCGAAGAACGCACCGGCATCGCCGCTGTCGTCGATCTGCTCGATGCGCTCCAGCAGCGAGGTGTAGGCCACGAGCCGTCGATCGCCGACCATCGACGTCAGGTCGTGTGACATGGCAGTCGGCCTGCCATGTTCTGACCCTGCCTTGGAACTGTCAAGGCGGCTGCCAGGATGAAAGAGTGACGATCGTCACCTGCCGATCGGCCGGCACTCGTCGCTCGTCACCACCCGTCATGTGGTGCGGCGCTCGCGCAACTGCCCATCGCACAGTGAGTTCGGGGCTGCCCCTGTCTGGCGCGCACGGCATCGATCGTGCTCCAACTCCCTGATCGTGCAAGAGAATTGGACCTCACCCCTCGAGGGGAGTCTCGAGGAGCGCGAGCGCTTCTACCGCGCGCTCGTCGAACAGACCCGCGACTTCATCACCGTCGTCGGACGCGACGGCACCATCCTGTTCAAGAACCGATCGAACGATCACCCCGCTGGCTACAGCGCGGCGGAACTCATCGGCTGCAACGTCTTCGACTTCGTTCATCACGACGACCTGGTCGGCGTTCGCGCCGCGTTCGAGCAGGCGCTGGCCGGCGTGCCCGCATCGGCCGTCGAACATCGGTTTCGCTACAAGGACGGCAGTTGGCGCGTGTTCGAATCGATCGGGCATTACGCGTTCGATTTCCCGTTCGGTCCGATTGGGATCATCAACTCGCGCGATATCACCGAGCGGAAAGCACTCGAGGCGCAATTCCGGCAGGTACAGCGGATCGAAATGATCGGCCGCATGACGACCCAGGTGGCGCACGATTTCAAGAGCGTCCTGACCTCGATCGTCGCGTGTGCGGATCGAGTGCTCGAGTGCGATCTCCCCGTGGGCGTCGAACGCAGCGTGCGTCATCTGTGCCGCACCGCGAGGCAGGCGCAGGACTGGATGAACCGCGTGATGTCGTACACGCGGCACGAGAACGACGCCCCGGCGCCGGTCAACGTCAACGACGTCGCCATCGGGCTGGCCACGCTGCTGCATCATCTGATCGGACCGGATTGTGGGCTGACGCTGAATCTGTCCGCGGACCGCTCATGGGCGACCATCGACGAAGTGCTGCTGGAGCAAGTGATCGTCAATTTGGTGGTCAACGCGCGCGAGGCGATGCCGACCGGCGGCCTCATCACCATCGCCACCAGCAACATCCGATCGTCGGTGTTGCCCGACAGTGCCCACGTCGTTCTCAGCGTGACCGACACGGGAATCGGCATGACGCCGGAGGTGAAGTCGCGCATCTTCGACCCGTTCTTCGGCACCAAGACCAAGGACAGCAACAGTGGTCTCGGTTTGACGACGGTAGCTGGAATCGTCAGACAAGCCGGCGGACGTGTCGATGTCGACACCGAGCAGGGCGCAGGGTCGACCTTCCACATCACGCTTCCCGCGCATCCTTGGATAGAAAATGACCGACTCGACTGAGCGGGTCGTGACCTTCCGCGGACCCTCCGAGCCCGGCGATCGCGTGCTGATCGTCGACGACGACGGACAGCTGGCCGCCGATACGGCGAGCGCCCTCATCAGCCTTGGCCTCAGCGTCTCGTCGATCACGTCGGCGAGCGAAGCACTGGATGTCGCTTACCGGTATCGACCAACCATCGTGATCGCCGATGTCGACGTTGGCGTGGAGCTGGGAGGCGTACGACTGGCGGACGCGATTCGGCGACGCTGGGGCTCATCGATGATCATGCTGAGCCCGCGTACCGATCTTGCGACCGTCCGTGTCATCGCCGCGGCGGCGCCGGACGCCGTGCTTTACAAGCCGTTCTATTGGCGGCAGCTCGAGCTCACCGTGCGCCTGACGATCGCGAGTCGCGCGGTCCGTCCCGCGACCACGTCGGTCGAAGAGGTGCAAACCGGATCGGAGGTCTCGCGCGCGAAGCTCGAAGACGCGCTCAGCCGCATTGCACTCGAGATCTCGCGGATCGGCTTCGCTGGGGCGACGCCTGCCGTCGCGGCGCATCACGAGATGCTGCATGCGCTTCCCAACCGCGAGCGCGAGATCGTCCTGTTGTTGCTCCAGCATCATCGCGTTCCGGCGATCGCCCGGCAGCTGTCGATTCGTCCCAGTACCGTGCGCAATCATCTGAAGAAAGTGTTCAAGCGGCTCGGCGTCCGATCGCAGCAGGATCTCTTGATGCTGTTGCAGAATGAGAGCACCAGAACGGCCACCTGACAACCCACATCGGCTATCGCCCCAAACTTTGTCGATCGAAGTGAGCGGTTGCGCGCAGAAGATGGCTGCTCGCTCGCGGGATCCCAGCCGATAGAAACCAAGGCGTGATGACATCCGATCGTCTCGACCGGCACGGCGCGCGAACGCAAACCGCACTCATCGTCGACGATCAACCGCCGGTCGCCGATGCGCTGGCGCGTCTGCTGAACAACGAAGGCCTGGCCACCGATGTCGTCCTCGATGGCGAGAGCGCGCTGCGCTCGCTCGACCGTCACCCGCCCGACATCGTGCTGCTCGACGTCGGCCTTCCCGATCTGAGCGGCCTCGAGGTGTGCCGGCGGATCAAGGCCAACAGCGCGAGTCGTCTGATCCCGGTGGT
>Ga0075433_10001504_pt1 | contig 17227 bp, 14 predicted proteins | sample RhiMethybrSRZTD2_FD_75299 | JGI IMG/M metagenome (GOLD analysis project Ga0075433, IMG submission 75299) | Populus rhizosphere microbial communities from Tennessee, USA - Rhizosphere MetaG P. TD hybrid SRZTD2 | ecosystem: Host-associated > Plants > Roots > Rhizosphere > Soil | place: USA... | reverse complement strand
GCGCCGATGGGGCGCGCCGCGATCACCTGGTTCGCGCGACAACGCACCGCGAGTCCCTGGTCCTTTGATATTCCCAACACCGAGGGGTACGTCGTCGGCGAGCAGGGATGGTGGTGGGAGGAGGAGGCGGACCAGAGCTCGGGCTCCGGTTCCGTGTTCGCCAACGCGACCGACACGCTCGACGCCACGGGTCATCTGACGCTCAAGGCCGAGGCGCCGCCGCCCGCCAAGGGCAAACCCGCCTGGCTGTCGTTCGAGGCGACCGTCACCGACGTGAACCGCCAGACCGTGACCGCGGCCGCCACCGTGATGGTCCACGCCGCCAGCTTCTACATCGGCGCGAAAACAGAAGGAACGGAATACTTCTGGACCGCCGGCAAGCCGCGCACCGTGAACGTGATCGCGGTGACCCCGGACGGAGCCAAGCTTCCCGGCATCGCGATTCGCGGCACCCTGATCCGGCGCGAATGGCATCAGGTGCGGCGCGAGCGCGAAGGCTACGACGAGAACGTCGGCGAGTGGGTCTCCGATACGGTGGACCGCTGCATGGTGACGAGCGCCGCCCAGCCAGCGTCGTGCCGCTTCACGCCTACCGGCGGGGGCTCGTACACGGTTCGCTTCGCGGCCGCGGACGCCAAGGGCCGGCCGGTCGCCACGACGTTCTATCGCTGGGTCATCGGGCCCGACTGGGTGCCGTGGAACGACGCGTCTCAGTTCAAGATGGACGTCGTACCCGACCGCACGCGCTACACTGTGGGCGACACGGCGACCGTCCTGTTCGCGACGCCGTTCACCAATGCCGAAGCCTGGATCACGGTGGAGCGCGAAGGACTGATCGAGCAGCGGCGCCTGCGCATCACCTCCGGCACCACGATCCTCAAGCTGCCGGTCACCGAAGCGTACGTGCCCAACGCGTTCGTCTCGATTCTGGTCGCGCGCGGTCGCAGCGCTCCGCCCGCGGCGCCCGACGATCCCGGGCGCCCCACGATTCGCGTCGGCTACGCCGAGCTGCGGGTCGTTCCCGAGGTGAAACGGCTGACCATCGATCTGCACCCGACCGCCGATGAATACCGGCCGGGCGACACGGCCCGGATCGACGTGCGGGTCCGCGACGGCCGCGGGACAGGACGGCGCAGCGAGGTGACGCTCTGGGCGGTCGACGAAGGAGTGCTGTCGCTCACGGGATACAAAACCCCGGACCCGGTAGATCTATTGTACCAGCCCCGCGGACTGGGTTTGCGTCTCACGAGCACCCTGACATCGGTGGCGGCTCAGATCACCGAAGCGGAAAAGGGACAACGCGCGCCGGGCGGCGGCGGCGGGATGGACGTCGAGGGTATCCTCCGCTCGCGCTTTCAGACCACGGCGTTCTTCCTGGGTTCCGTCGTCACGGACAGCGCCGGTCATGCGCTGGCGACGGCGAAACTGCCCGACAACCTGACCACGTTCCGCGTCATGGCTGTCGCGGTCACGGCGGGAGACCGGTACGGCTCGGGAGAATCCAAGCTGCTCGTGACCCGGCCGCTCGTCGCGCGTCCCGCCCTGCCCCGCTTCCTCCGGGCGGGCGACTCGCTGCTCGCGGGGATCGTGGTGAACAGCCGGCAGGGCGGGACCCCGACCGTAACGGTGCAGGCCAGAACCCAGGGGGCGACCCTGCTCGGGCCTGATGCGAAAACCGCCACGCTCGAGGCCGGTCGCGGGCGCGAAGTCCGGTTCACGTTCCGGGGGACCCCCGGCGATACGGCGTCGTTCACCTTCAAAGCGTCGAGCGGCGCCGACGCGGACGCCGTGCAGTCCCGGTTGCCGGTGCGGCCGGCCTTTCACCCTAGGGCGTTCGAGGTCGCCGGCACGCTCGTCGATTCCGGTTCCGCCGAATTCGTTTTCCCCGAACCCCTCGATCCGGACCGTTCGCGTCTGGTGCTTTCCTACGGTGCGTCGCCGCTCGCGGTGATCAAGGGGTACCGTGAGACTCTGAAGATCTACCCGTACTACTGCTCGGAGCAGGTGGCGAGCGTGGCGCTGCCGCTGATCGCCCTGTACCGGGCGCAGGTGCAGCTCGGAAAGCCGCTGCTCACCGGCGACCCCAAGGCCGAGATCCAGCAGGCGGTCGCCATCCTCACGGGCCGCTCGCGCGACGACGGGGCGATCGGTCTGTGGAGCCGAAGTGACTGGTCCACCCCGTGGATTTCGGCGTACGCGGGGCGGGTGCTGCTCGCGGCGCGTGCGGCCGGCGTGGCGGTCAACGATTCCGTCGTCCAGGCGCTCGCCACGTATCTCACCAACGCGCTCCACAACGACACGCGGCTGATCGTGCCGGTGGCGTACTGGTACGACGATCAGAAAGTCTGGCTCGGCGAGCGGGTGGCGGCGGCCGACTTCCTGAGTCGCGCCGGACGACCCGATATCGCGGCCGAGAATGACTTACTGCAGCGCGTCCAGATGCTCTCCTGGGAAGACCGGGCGTTGCTGGCCGAGATGCTGGCGCGCCGGCGTGAGCTCGTGACCGCGCGGTCGCTGCTGCAGCCGGCCTGGGCGCAGATCAAGGTCGAAGGGCGCCGCGCCGTGCTCCCCACCGACGCGTCCGCCAAATACTTCTATTTCTGGTCCAACGTCCGGCCCGCGGCGCGGCTGCTCACCGCCACCCTGGCGGTTCAACCGGGGCATCCGCTGGTCGGCCCGCTCGTCGAAACCGTGGCGCAGCGCGGCCGCATCGATCCCTGGTGGTGGTGGGACACGCAGGATTACGCCTCGGCGGTCGAGGCCCTGGCCCGCTACGACACCTACCGGCAGCAGGCGGCGGCCCGTCCGCTCCGCATCACCCGCGGCACGCGCGTGCTGTTCGACAAGCCGGCCGGCGCCGGCGCGTTCACCGACACGACGATCGCCTTGAGCGGCCTGCTGGCGACTCGTCCCGACGGCAAACAGACGCTTCAGGTCAGTCTCTCCACCTCGGGAACCGGAGCGCCCGTCTTCTATTACCTGACCGTGCGCGAGGTCCCGCAGTCGCGACCCGTGACCCCGTTCGACGCCGGCATCAAGGTCGAGCGCTGGTACGAGCGCTATGACGCGCCGACGCCGATTACGAGTATCGCGGAGGGCCAGTTGATTCGTGTAAAGCTGCGCGTCACCGTCCCCACGCTGCGCAATTTCATCGTCGTCGACGACGCGCTCCCGGCTGGACTCGAGGCGGTCGATCTCTCGCTCCGCACCGCCGGGCTTCCGCCGGTGGCGCAGGCGCAGAACGAGAATCCCGACCAAGAGCAGCAGCAGGTCGTGGGCGGCGAGAGTCCCGGGTGGTACTACGGGTACTGGGAGTTCGGGTGGTGGTCCCCCTGGGACCATCGCGAGCTGCGGGACGACCGCGTGGTGTACGTCGCCACCACACTCTGGCCCGGCACTTATACGATGACCTACGTTGCGCGTGCCACGACCCCGGGCGTGTTCGTGCGGCCGCCGGTCCACGCCGAGGAGATGTACAATCCCGCGGTGAACGGCCGCTCGGACGGCGGCGTATTCACCGTCACCGCGAAGGGCCCATAGCAGGAGGAATTCTCATGGATCGAAGGTTGGTCGTTGGTATCGTCATGGCCGTGGCCGCGTGCGGCGGGGAACGCGCCCGCCAGCCCGCCAAACCGCTGGCGCTGGGTGAAGCGCGGCTGGCGGTGCCGGGTGGCCACATCTGGTACAGGGTGTCGGGCACCGGCACCGGAACCCCGCTCGTGCTGCTGCACGGCGGACCGGGCCTTTCGAGTTTCTACCTCAAGCTGTTCGAAAACCTCGGCGACGACCGCCAGATCGTCCGGTACGACCAGCTCGGCGGTGGGAAATCGGACACGACGAGCGACACGACGCTGTTCACCATCGCCCACTTCGTCCAGGAATTGGATTCCCTCCGCGCCCATCTCGGCGTCCAGTCCTGGCACGTCCTGGGCCACTCCTGGGGGACGATCCTCGCGCTCGAGTACTACCGTGCGCATCCCGACCGGGTCGCTTCCCTCACGTTCGCCAGTCCCGTCTTCGACATCGCGGCCTACGAACGCCGGGGCCGGGAGCTCGTGCCGACGCTGTCCGACTCGGCGCAACGTGCCATTCGCCAGGCCGAGGCCGCGGGCCGCTTCGACACGCCGGGCTACCAGAACGCGATCAACGAGTTCTATGGTCTGTATGTGTTCCGCCACCCGGTGCCCGCCGACCTGGACAGCTCGTTCGCCACGTTCAACCAGACCATCTACAACTACATGCAGGGCCCGAGCGAGTTTACGATCACCGGCACGCTGAAGCGATACGACGCCACGTCACTGCTTCGCGAAATCCGCGTACCGACACTGGTAACCGCTGGTGAATACGACGAGGTCGGTCCCGAAATCGTCAGAGGGCATGCCGCGCTCATTCCGGGGGCGCGCTTCGAGCTGCTTGCCGGGGCGGCGCATCTCACCCCGTGGGACGCTCCTGAACCCAGCCTGCGCCTGGAACGGGAGTTCCTGCGTGGTGCGGACTCGACCCTCTCAAGACCGTAAGCCAAGCAGGAGCCGACATGACTGGGCGATCGGACGGGCTTCGGTAGAGTTACCTAGGTAGCGATGGAGTAGCGTCTCTTCGAGGGGCCCGTTCGGGCCCCTTCTGTTTTCTTGACTCAGAATGGTGCAACACGGAGCGAACGAGCGATTACGAAACGCACACGATCACGGGGGGTATCAGGGCCCGGCCAAAACCACGGAGGGACGCCGTCATCGATCATCAACGCTCGAAGATTGCTCGTTGGATCATTCGACCACCGTTGCGCACCGCGGGCGCTCACGTTGGAGGCACACCATGCATCACCGGAAAGCCCAACTCGCTGCAGTCATAGCATTCCTTAGCATTGTTGCCGCTTGTGATCAACCACCCCAACAATCCACCGCCCCGACGGGCCCGGTTTTCTCAGCGACGAAAACCACCGAACAGCAGGATACGGCCCTGCTGCGCCGTGTGAAGGAGATCAACACCCAGCTCGCGGCCAGTGGACGGAAGGTCGCGATCGAAGGCGTCGACTTTTTCACGATCGGCAACGGCCGGCCCGGCATCCGCATTCACCAGCAATCGTTCCGCTGGGTGCCCAATGATGCCCGCCGCCTCGCCGGGGGGGACAGCATCACGTACATCGTCGACCAGTCCGGCGGAGCCACCGCCAGCGGCCTGACCGCGGCACAGACCGAAGCGGCCTTCGATGCGGCCCTGACGACCTGGGCTAACGACGCCCCGTTGAAGAAGGTCGACATCGTCAAGCGCGCCGATCCCGGGACCGACATCACGATCTTCGATGGGTTCTTCGGGTTCGGTGGATTCGGAGATCCGTTCGCCGCCGACATCGTCGAGGCCGGGTTCTTTCCCCGCGCCTTCTTCAACGCCGTCGGTGGTCCCGGGGGTGGGCGCGGCATTCTGGCCTTCTCGGTCTCGTTCATCTTCGTCGACAACAACGGAATCCCGACCGACATCAACGGCGACGGCTATCTCGATACCGCGCTGAACGAGGTCTACTTCAACAACACGTTTGGCGATCCGGCAAACGACCGTGTCGGCAACCCCTGGGGAATCAACGTGGCGCTGCCGGGCGTCGACGTGCAGACGGTCGCGCTCCACGAGAACGGTCACTCGCTCGAGCTCGGCCACTTCGGACCCCCGCCCGCTGCCGTGATGAACCCGGTGTACGCCGGCATCCGGCAGTCACCACTCGCCTCCGACAACGCCGGCATGAACGCGGTGTGGAGCAGCTGGCCGAATCCGTAAGAACCGGTGTCAGGTGTCAGGTGCCAGGGGAGCACTTACCTGACACCCGACACCTGACACCTGCCTCTTGCCTATCTTGCGGGCCGTGAGACGCCCCCTCATACGGATCCTGAATCAGCACGACGCACCGGCCCTCGAAGCATTTCTCCGACACCACGCCGACACCTCGATGTTCCTGCGCTCGAACGTGCGAGCGGCGGGTCTCGCCTACGAGGGGAAACCGCTTCAGGCGAAGTACCTGGCGGCGTTCGAGGATGGCCGCATCGTCGCCGTCGCGGCGCACTGCTGGAACGACATGCTGCTGGTGCAGGCTCCGGTCCACATCGAGGCCGTAGCGCGCGCCGCCGTCGCGCACTCCGAGCGCCGCATCGCGGGAATCTCGGGACCGGCCGATCAGGTCGCCGCCGCGCGGCACGCGCTCGGGCTCGACGAACGCCCCACGCCCAAGTTCGGCCGCGAGGAATTGTTCGCGCTGGATCTCGCCGATCTCGTCGTTCCGGCCGCGCTCACCGGTGGGCACTGGATCACTCGCCACCCCCGTGTCGACGAGCTCGACCGGATGGCGGCGTGGCGCGTCGACTTCGCTCTCGAGGCCTTGAAACGGCCCGACGGGCCGGAGGTGCGCGAGGATGCGCAGCGCGAAGTGATGCTGCTGCACGAGCGCGAGGCCGATTGGGTGCTCCTGGATCAGGGGGAGGTCGTCGCCTACTCGGCGTTCAACGCCGCGCTTCCCGACATCGTGCAGGTCGGCGGCGTGTGGGTCCCCGTCGCGCTGCGACGGCGAGGGTACGGACGTGGGGTGGTCGCCGGGTCGCTCCTCGACGCGCAGAGCCGGGGCGTGACCCGGGCCGTTTTGTTCGCGGAGCGGGAGGATGCAAAACGCGCCTACGTAGGGATCGGGTTCGTACCAAAGGGGGACTTCGGCCTCCTGCTGTTTTGACAAGACTCGAACCTGCCGCGTGCGACGCGGGTAGGTATAGTTCGCATCTCGATCTCGTCATTCCTCATTCCGTGACCTCTTCCTGACGGAGCATGCATGTTTGTCTCAATTCGCCTGGCAGCGGTGGCGGCCCTGGTCACAAGGGGCCTCGCCGCCCAGGCCCCCCCCCCGGCACCGGTATCCCATTCCCTGCCTCTGAAGCACGCGCCCGCCTCCACCAGCGCGGCGATCACACCCGCCGACTTGATGACGCGGCTCTACATCTATGCCGACGATTCCATGATGGGACGTGAGGCGGGGACGCCGTGGAACCTCAAGGCGACGGCCTACATCGCGGACCAGGTGCGGCGGATGGGGCTGCGACCGGCCGGGGACAGCGGGACGTTTTTCCAGGACGTGCCGCTCGTGCGCTCCGTGTTCGATTCGACCACCGGAATTACCGCGGACGGTGTCACCCTGGAACCGTGGAAGGATTACATCCCGCGCGACCAGCAGGTGCCGATGCGCCCCCTCACCGACGCGCCCGCCGTGTTCGCCGGCGTCTGGGGCGACAGCGCGATGCTTCCGGCCGAGCAGGCCGCGGGGAAACTCGTCGTGATCGCGGTCCCGACGGGCGTAGGCCCCAACGGCCAACCGCGCTGGCTCATTTCACGGTTGGCGGTCACCAACCGATATCGCGGCGCGGCCGGGATCGCCGTGGCGAGCATGGACCTCATGCCGCCGCAATTCCAGGCCGGCTTTCGCACTCCGGGCCCACAGCTGAAGGGTGCGGCCCCGGCGCAGACGGACACGGCGGCCGTGCCGAGCTACCTGTACGTCACCGCCGCGGCCGCGCGAGGCCTGTTCGGCGCTCCGCTCGACAGCCTCAAAGCCGGCGCGGTCGGGAAGACGGTCCGTGGCCGCTTCGCATTCGTGGATGTGAAGGCTCCGGCGCGCAACGTGGTCGCGATCCTGCCGGGCAGCGATCCGAAGCTCAAGGGACAATACGTCGCGATCGGCGCCCACAATGACCACATCGGATTCGACAACGCACCGGTGGATCACGATTCCCTGCGCGCCCACAATGAGGTGATCCGGCCCAGCGGCGCCGATTCCCCGGAGCGCCCGGCCACGCCCGCCGAGCAGGCTCGCATCAGCCAGATCCTGGACAGCCTGCGCAAGGCGCACCCGGCGCGGCTCGATTCGATTTCCAACGGAGCGGACGACGACGGCTCCGGCACGGTGACGGTGCTCGAGATCGCGGAGCAGTTCGCGACGGCCCGCCCGGCGCCCAAGCGCTCGCTGCTCTTCATCTGGCACACCGGCGAGGAGCTTGGCCTGTTCGGGTCACAGTGGTTCACCGATCATCCCACGGTCTCGCGGGACTCGATCGTGGCCGAGCTGAACATCGACATGGTGGGACGCGGCGACTCGGCGGACACGCAGGGTGGCGGGCCCGCGTATCTGCAGCTCATCGGCTCGCGGCGCCTGTCGACGGAGCTCGGTGACATGGTCGAGACGGTGAACAAGACCGAGCCGCACCCGTTCACGTTCGACTATCAGTACGACGCCAACGGGCACCCGGAGCAGTACTACTGCCGCAGCGACCACTACATGTACGCGCGCTACGGCATTCCGATCGTCTTCTTCACGACCGGGAACCACGAGGACTACCACCAGGTCACCGACGAGCCGCAATACATCGACTACGCGCACATGGCGCGCGTGGCGCAGCTCGTCGCCGACATGGCCAAGACGGTGGCGAACCTCGATCATCGTGTGGTGGTGGATAAGCCGAAGCCGGACCCGAACGGTCAGTGCCGGCAGTAAAAGACAGAGGTTAGGAGTTAGGGGTCAGGGGAGAGATCTCCTGGCCCCTTTTCATTACCAGACTGTCGCCAAGTTCTGCATCGCCCTCCACGCCCGGAACACCTCCCGATAGTCGTCGTGCGTGAAGGCCACCGTCCGGCCGCTCGTGCGGATCGCGCCGGGAGTGATTTCCGCCATGTCCGCTTCGACCGTCTTCGAGAAATCGACTTCCAGCGTAATCGGGGACTCGATCGTGAAGCGGCGGGACTTCTTCCGTTTCAGCGCTTTGCTCGCGCCCTCGCGGATGCGCCGGCACGCCACCGCGGGCGCGAGACTCTTGGCGGCATGCCGGCCGAGCGCTTCTTTCACGATCACCGTCGTGATGTCTTCCCCCAGGAGGTCGTGGGCTTCAGTGGCCAGGGCCGAGTCGCCGCTCACCAGCACGACCGGCACGTCGTAGGTCCCGGCCAGCGCCGCGTTCAACCCCAGCTCTCCCACCGAGCGGCCGTTCAGGCGGGCGTCCAGGATGCGGTCGGCATAGGTGTGATCGAGGATGGCGTTGCGCGTGCCCGCGCGGGCGTGATAGGCGATGAACAGCGCCGCGTCGAACCCGGCGTCGATCCCCTCCATCATGGAGCGTTGCTTGGGCCCACCCGACACGAGCTCGGCGCCTTCGTTCAGCTCCTCGGCCAGGAGATTCCGCATGTCCCAGTGGCTGTCGTTCACCAGCACCCGGGTCGCTCCGGCATCGAGGGCGCCCTGCACCGCCGCATTCGCCTCGCCGGTCATCAGCTTGCGAAACCGGGCGTATTCCGGCGCGCAGCGGGGGTCCGTGGGGTTGGTCTGGTCCTCGTGGACGACGCCTGCGACCCCTTCCATGTCGACGGAGATGTAGACGCGCATGGCGAGAAGATACTGCGATAGCGCATCTTGTATTCATGGCTGCAGGCTATTCCTCCCGCACGCTCGTCCAGAAACTTGGCATCAAGCCGCACACCCGGATCGCGGTCATGGGAGCACCGCGCGGCTACCGCTCGATCCTCGGCCCGCTCCCGCCCGGCGTCACGACCACCGACACACTCCGCGGCACCCTGCCCTTCATTCATTTCTTCACCAAACAGCGCGCCGCGCTCGAATCGCGGTTCCCCATGCTCGAGCGCGCGCTGACCACCGACGGGGCGCTATGGATCTCCTGGCCCAAGCAGTCGTCGGGAGTGGTCACGGATCTCACGGAAGACGGTGTGCGGGCCGTGGCCCTCGGCCACGGGCTGGTGGACGTCAAGGTGTGCGCGGTGGATGAGACCTGGTCGGGACTGAAGCTGGTGCGGCGCCTCGCCGACCGAACCCGTTCGCAATCTTGACCCGACCGTGACGGGGCCGACGATCGAGTCGTGACGCTGGGCGGGCAGGTTGCGCGTGCCAACTCTCATCGGAGATTCGCATGCGCAAGTCGATCGGCATCGGGGCCTGCGCCCTGATCGCCGCCCTGGCGGCCTGCCAGGATTCCAGCAGTGTCGCGCCTTCCCCCCGCATGGCCGTTACCCGCGGCGCGACACCGAACGGTTTCGTCACCTCGCAAACACCTCAAGCCTATCCTGTCGTACCCAGTGCCACGGTGTTCCCCATTCTCACGGTCGGGGACAGTCTCGACAACGGCTTCCGGTGGGCGCCGACGCCCGATGGTCTCGGTGCGTACCAGGACGGCGGCAATCTCATCGTCTTCGCGAATCACGAGCTGACCTCCGGCGGTGTGGGCGCCGTGGGCGGCGGTGCCAAATACAAATTCGCGCGCGTTTCCCGGCTCGTGCTCGATATCGCCACGCTCGCCGTGCGGGATGCGAGCTATGTCGTCGACTCGACGGCACAATACCAACGGCTCTGCTCGGCCACGTGGGCCGACGCCGCGGCCGGCCTGCCCGGCGGGTATTTCCTGACCGGCGAAGAAACCGTCGGCGCGCTGCACGACGGCATTCAGGTCGCGGTGGGACGGGATGGCTCCGTCCACGAGCTGCCGTGGCTGGGCCGGTTCAATCACGAGAACGAGATCGCGATTCCGGGCTTTCCCGGTCGTGTGGTGCTCGCCGGATTCGACGATACGCGCGGGGCTTCGGAGCTGTACCTGTACGTGGCGACCAACGAAGCGGCCGTGCTCGCCGGGACCGGCAAGCTCTACGTGTTCACCTCGTCCGGCGCGGCGCGGTCCGGCGATCTTACCGAAGGCCAATCGATTCAGGGCAGCTTCGTCGAAGTGCCGGGTGCGGCCGCGCTGTCCTCGTCGCAGCTGCAGACCACGGTCAACGGACTCGGCGCGTTCCCGTTCGTCCGTCTCGAAGACGGGGACTACGACCATCGTCCCGGGCAGCACGCCCCGGCGATCTATTTCGTGGACACCGGAGCCGAAGCCGTGAAGTGCGGCTTGGTTTCCTGCGATCCCCACGGCTCGATCTATCGGATGGAGTTCAACGCCTCGAACCCCACCACCGGCGCCCGTCTCACCCTGCTGCTGCGCTCCCGTGGGGCGGACCAGGAATGGGCCTCGCCCGACAACGTGGCGGCGGGAAAGAACAGTCTCATGGTGATGGAAGATCCCGCTTACGCGGGCTTCGTCCGCGCTCCGCGGATCTACAACTTCCACAGCGACGCCACCGGGGGCTTTCAGAATCGCGGCGTGGCCGTGGTCGAGCTGCCGAATCCCGAGTGCTCCGACGCGCTCGGCACCTGCTGGGAGTCGAGCGGGATCATCGACGCGTCCGCGTGGCTCGGCTCCGGGGCGTGGCTCTTCGACACACAAGCCCATACCCTGCCGGTGCCGTCCCTGGGCCTGACCGGGGAGAGCGGACAGCTGCTGCTGCTGCGCCTTCCGGGGAGCTGAGGGGATTGGTTCCCCCTCTCCCGACCGGGAGAGGGGGACAGGGGGTGAGGCCCCGGGAGAGGAGACCGGGGGGTGAAGACCCCGGGAGCGGGGCCGATGCACTTTGTACTACAAAGTACTTGACAGAATCGGTCCTGCTCCCGATATTATCCTCCAGCATGGCGTCGCCGCAGCCGCTCGCCGATCGGGCGCTCGACAATCTGCGCTACATCCGCGCGACGATGGAGCGCGCGGGATCGTTTACCGCGGTCCCGGGCTGGGGGCAGGTCGCGGTCGGCGCCACGGCGTTGGTCGCGGCGCTGGTCGCGGGGCGCCAACAGTCGTCGCTGAACTGGCTGGTGGTCTGGCTCGCCGAAGCGATCGTGGCGATGACGATCGGCGGCTGGACGATGCTGCGGAAGGCCCGCGCCGTGAACGATTCCCTGCTGTCCGGGCCCGGCCGTCGCTTTGGGTTGAGCTTTCTGCCGCCCCTGTTCGTGGGCGGCGTGCTCTCGGTGGCGTTGTATTTCGGCGGCGCACACGCGCTGCTGCCGGCCGTCTGGCTGCTGCTGTACGGCACGGGTGTCGTCACGGGCGGCGCGTTTTCGGTTCGCGTGGTGCCGGTGATGGGACTTGGGTTCCTGGTGCTGGGCACCGTGGCGTTGATCGCTCCGGGTTGGGGCAACTGGCTGCTCGCCGCGGGATTCGGCGGCCTGCACATGGTGTTCGGATTCTGGATCGCACGGAGGTATGGTGGCTAAATCGAACGCGGCGCGGCATGCAGCGCCCGCCGATCGAAGCAACAGCGCGGCACGCGGGGCAGCCCGGGCCGCCGCCGATCTCGATCGCCTCATCCACGAGCGCGTGCGGCTCGGCATCGTGTCGGCGCTCGCCGGACTGGAGCGCGCCAGCTTCAACGAGCTGAAGACGCTGCTCAAGGTGTCCGACGGCAACCTGAGCGTCCACGCACGCAAACTCGAGGACGCCGAGTACATCAGCTGCATCAAGTCGTTCGAAGGACGGACGCCCAAAACGGAGTACCGGCTCACCGCCGCCGGGCGTCGCGCGTTGGAGCGCTATCTCGACCACATGGAAGCCCTGATTCACGCAACGCGGTGAGCCCTAGTCCCTGACCCCTGACCCCGGCACTCGGGGTTCGGGGTTCTCTTTTCGAGGTTTGCTTTATGAAACAAAGTACTCTGCATGTCGCGATCATCATGGATGGCAACGGGCGCTGGGCCAGCCGGCGCGGCCTGTCGCGCGGCGCCGGCCACCGCGTCGGCGCCGAGGCGGTGCGACGGGTGGTCGAGGCCGCGCCGGACCTGGGCATCGGCGCCCTCACCTTGTTCGCCTTCTCCGCGGACAACTGGAAGCGCCCGGCGGGAGAGGTCAGCACGTTGATGCGCCTGTTCGCGCGTCACCTGCGGACCGAAACGCCACGCTGCGTGCAGAACGGCGTCGCGCTCCGGGTCGTGGGACGCCGCGACCGCCTGCCCGGCCCCCTGGTGGACACCATCGAGCGGAGCGAGGCGGCCACGGCCGCCGGTCAGCGGCTCGAGCTGCGGCTGGCGGTGGACTACTCCGCCCGCGCCGCTATCGAGCGCGGCCAGCTCCTCCCCGACGTCGACCTGGTGATCCGCACCGGCGGCGAGCAGCGGCTCTCCGATTTCCTGTTGTGGGAGAGCGCATACGCCGAGCTCTACTTCACCGCCACGATGTGGCCCGATTTCGGCGCCGACGATCTCTCGGCAGCCCTGACCTGGTTCCAAGCCCGCGAACGTCGCTTCGGGGGCCTCAAGGAGAGCGCATGATCACCGACAGCCTCGGAGCCGTCTCGTTCGGCTTGTTCATCGTCGCGCTGCTGGGCACCCTCGCCCTCGGCGCCAGCTACGTGCTCGCCTTGCTCCTCAAGAAAGCCGACTGGGCCCGGTGGATCCTGCGAATCGAGGTCGCCGGGCTCGGGCTCTATCTGGTCTTGTATCTCTTCTCCTCTCTGACCAGCCACACGCAGGAGCTGCCGGTCGGGCAAGAGAAGCACATCTGCGAAGTCGACTGTCATCTGGCCTACGCGGTCTCGAGCGTGCACACCGCCAAACAATGGAACGGAGCCATGGCCCAGGGCACGTTCTACATCGTCACCGTGCGGGTCCGGTTCGATTCGAACACGATCGCCAGTTGGCGGCCGCGGGACCTCTCGCTCTCCCCAAACGGCCGGTCGGTGGCGTTGATCGACGGCCAGGGACATCACTATCCCGGGCCGGTCAACGGCCTGACGCGGAAGCTGATCCCCGGCGAGTCCTACACGACCGAGTTCGTGTTCGACGTCCCGGGCAGCGCCACCGACCTGCGCCTGATCCTCGCCAGCGGGGACTGGCCGACGCGGCTCATGATCGCGCACGAAAACGCGTTCATGCACGGCAAGATCCTCTTCCGGCTCGCCGCATGAACACGACGACTCTGCCGCGGACGCGGCTCGCTCTGACCGTGCTGGGGTTGGCGGTCGCCATCGGCCTGCTCGCGGACCAGATGCTGCGTGCCATGCCCTTGGGCCTCAACCTGACCCTCGTCACCCTCGCCCTGATCGGGGCCGGCGCCTGGCTCGTCGTGCACTATCGGCTGCCCGTGTCGAAAGATGCCGCCTGGCTCGCAGTGACCACCGCGCTGTGCGCCATGGCGTTCCTGCGGCGGGATTCGCAAGTGCTCCACACCATCGACGTGTTCGTTCTCCTGGTTGCGCTGGGGCTCACGCTGCTCTCGGTTCAAGGCGCCCAGGTTCGATTGCGCGGTATCTCTACCTACGTCCTCGCCACCTGCACCGCCGCTGCCCACACCTGGTTCGGCGCGCCCCGCCTCGTGTTCGGCGACCTGCGCTGGAGCGAGCTGCCGATCCACGGACGCTGGCGCCAGTTGGGGGCCGTCGGTACCGGACTGCTCATCGCTCTCCCCCTCGTACTCGTATTCGGCGGCCTGTTCGCGTCGGCGGATGCGACGTTCGAAGGGTTCGTGACCAGCCTCCACTTCGACGTGCCGACGTTGATCAGTCACGTGGCGCTGACCGGGGTGTTTGCCGCCTTCGCGGCAGGCGCGCTCCGCGGCGCGTGTTTCGGAGATGCGAGCGTGGCGGCGATGGGGGAGCGGCTCGCCTCTCCCGGTTTGCGCTACGCGACCGCCGCGACGGTGCTCGGCGTGCTCGATCTGCTGTTCGTCGTGTTCGTGGCGCTGCAGACCCGCTGGCTGTTCGGCGGCGTCGAGACGATTCAGACCACGACCGGTCTGACGGTCGCCGAATACGCGCGCCGGGGATTCTTCGAGCTCGTCACCGCCGCGGCCCTCGTCGTGCCGATCCTGCTGACGGCGGAGTGGGCGACGGTGCGCGAAGGCATCAAGCAGGAGACCTCATTTCGTGCCCTGGCAACAGTCCTGGTCCTTCTGGTGGGAGTGCTCATCGTGTCGGCGATGCAGCGGATGATGTTGTACGTGCGGTTGTACGGCCTGACCGAGCTCCGCCTGTATACGACTGCGTTCATGATCTGGGTCACGCTGGTGTGCGGTTGGCTCGCGCTGACGGTGCTGCGCGGCGCCCGGGCCCGCTTCGCGTTCGGCGGCCTGGTGCAGGGCCTGGCGGTGCTCGCGGGACTGCACTTGGTGAACCCGGATGCGCTCATCACCCGGGTGAACGTGAAGCACGAGTCCACTCTGCTCGCGCCGGAATTCGATGCGGAGTACGCGGGGGGCCTGAGTGCGGACGCCGTGCCCGCGCTGATCGAGGCGCTGCCACGACTCACTCCCGAGGCGCGCGCGGTGATCGCTCATAAGCTCCTCGAGCGCTGGGGCGAGACGAGCACCAGAGATTGGCGGTCGTGGAATTGGGCCGACGACCGGGCCCGCGAGCTGGTGCGGGCCAGGGCCGCGGAGCTCTCGGCGTTCCGGCTTCCGAAGATGTGACCGAATCGCCTTCCATGTAGCCGGACGGCTACATTTCCGGCGTGGGCCTGCGCATCGTGCAAGTCGACGCCTTCAGTGCCAAGCCATTCGGCGGCAACCCCGCCGCGGTTTGCGTGCTGGCCCACGCCGCGGACAAGAAGTGGATGCAGAACGTCGCCCGCGAGATGAACCTCTCGGAAACCGCGTTTCTCTTCCGGGCGGGCGACGCCTGGAACCTGCGCTGGTTCACGCCCGTCACCGAAGTCGATCTGTGCGGTCACGCGACGCTCGCCTCCGCCCATGTGTTGTGGGAGGACGCGCACCTGCCGGCCGGCGCGCAGGCGCGGTTCGAAACGAAGAGCGGGCCGCTCACGGCCGACCGGCGAGGCGAGTGGATCGAGATGGATTTTCCTTCTCAGGCCGCCACGCCGGCCGAGCCTCCGGCAGTGCTGTTGGAATCCTTGGGCGTCGTGGGGACTTACGTCGGGAAGAATCGCACGGACTATGTCGTCGAAGTTGAAAGCGAGGCCGTGGTTCGGGGCCTGAACCCCGACTTCACCCGATTGCGCAGCCTGCCGATCCGCGGGGTGGCGGTCACAGCCAAGGCATCATCGGCCGGGTTCGACTTCGTCTCCCGCTTCTTCGCTCCGGGATCCGGTGTGGACGAAGATCCCGTGACCGGCTCCGCCCATTGCGCCCTCGCTCCCCACTGGAGCGAGCGGCTCGGCAAGACCTCAATGGTGGGGTTTCAGGCGTCGGCGCGTGGCGGGGTCGTGGCGGTGCGCGTCATCGGCGATCGCGTCATACTGGGTGGACAGGCGGTGACGGTGTTGCGCGGCGAGCTGACCACGCTTTGAGACAAGCATGATCAGCGCCCACGGCCTCACCCGGGCGTTCGATGGCACGGTCGCCGTCGAAGGCCTGAGTTTCAACGTCCCCGAGGGCACGCTGTTCGCGCTGCTCGGTCCCAACGGCGCCGGCAAAACGACCACCGTGCGCCTCCTCATGGGGCTGATCGGTCCGACCTCCGGTACGGCCACGGTCGCCGGGTATCGCGTGGGCGGGGGCGCCGACGCGGGCCGGCTGCTGCGACGGGCCTGCGGTCTCCTCACTGAAGCACCCGGGTTCTACGAGCGGATGTCGGCGCGCGACAACCTGCTCTTCTTCGGCCGCCTGTACGGGATCCCGGAGCGGACTCTGGCGCATCAGATCGAGCGCTACCTCCAGCTGCTCGAGCTGTGGGACCGCCGCGACGATGTGGTGGGCACGTTCTCAAAAGGCATGAAGCAGCGGTTGGCGATCATCCGCGCCCTGTTCCACGATCCCAAGGTCGTGTTCCTGGACGAGCCGACGGCCGGACTCGATCCGGAAGCGGCGCTGGAAGTGCGCGAGCTGATCGCGCGCCTGAAGAGCGAAGGGCGCACCATCGTGGTGTGCACCCACAATCTGGACGAAGCGGAACGGCTGGCGGACAGTATTGGGATCATGCGGCGCCGCCTCCTGTTGTGCGACACGCTGGCGCGGTTGCGTGCGGGACGCGACGGCGACGGCCGGGTGACGGTGCGCGTGACGCTCACCGGTCCGGCGGCGCTGCACGCCACCGCGCTGGTCGCCGAGACGCCGACGCCCGCCCTGCGCGAAGTGCGGGCCGTCGACGACGTGCTCTCGGCGCGGTGCCCGGCCGAAGGGGTTCCCACGCTCGTGGCGTGGCTCGTGGGACGCGGCGCCGGGATTCGCCAGGTCGAATCCGCCGCGGACTCGCTCGAATCGATCTACCTGAGAGCCGTGCGGGGCGCGGACGAGCAATGACTCGTTCGATCCTCTTCCTCTTTCTGGCCCGCGAATGGGCCGACACCCGCCGCAACTCACGCGTGCTGCCGTTGTACTTTGTCATGCCGCTCGTGGCGGTCGCGCTGCCCGTTCTGCTGGCCATCATGGCCCCCAGCATCGTGCGAGAC
>Ga0075433_10001500_pt1 | contig 17237 bp, 14 predicted proteins | sample RhiMethybrSRZTD2_FD_75299 | JGI IMG/M metagenome (GOLD analysis project Ga0075433, IMG submission 75299) | Populus rhizosphere microbial communities from Tennessee, USA - Rhizosphere MetaG P. TD hybrid SRZTD2 | ecosystem: Host-associated > Plants > Roots > Rhizosphere > Soil | place: USA... | reverse complement strand
CGCTACCCGCTACTGGACGGGCGCCTCGTGCCCTACCTCATCGGCGGCGTGGGCTACGGCTTCGTGGAGTTCAACGACCGCAAGCCCCGCGGCGCCGACTTGTCGATCACGCACAAGGGCGCGTCCGGCTCGTATGCGGCCACCCTCGGCGCCGGCGTCGAGTACTTCGTCACCCGGCGCATCGCCGTCGGCATCGAGTCGAAGTACAGCTACTCGCCCGGGCATCCGCTCCAGATCAACCACGGCCGCGAGCAGGACGGCATCCTGCAGGGCGTGGTCGTCACCGCCGGGCTCCGCGTCTACCTCTTCGAGTTCGGCCGGTAGCGGGCAGAGCCCGGCCTCGACGGCCTACCCGGCCCGCCCGAGCGTCCGGTAGAGCTCCGACAGCGGCACCATCCGTCCGTGCAGCGGCAGGATCTGCGCAACGCCCAGGTTCAGCCGACCGATGTTGTCGGCCAGGTTCACCGAGAATGGGCTCGGCGGCGTCGGCACCGGTGCGCCCGGCGCGAGCGGCGTGAACGCGTCGGCCTGGATGAGCAGCTGCTCCTTCGGCAGGTGGACGATCAGCATGCTGTCGGCGTGCGCGTTGTCGCGCATGTGATGGATGTCCACGCTGCGCGTGGCGTCGGCGAGCGTCCGCCGGCTCCCCGTCTTCTCCACGCGGCCGCGCCGACCCGACTTCGCGAGATGGTCGGGATCGATGGTGGCGGGCGCCGCGAGCGCGCGCTCGAAGTAGGCGGCCGCGGAGTCGTGGACGATGAGCGTGACGCCTTCGGCGGCAAAGGCGCGGAGCCCGCCCGAGTGGTCGAAGTGATGGTGGCTCGCGATCACGTAGCGGATAGGCTTGCCGGGGACGAGGCGGCGCGCCTCCGCCATGACGGCGAGCGCGCGCTGGTCGTTGAGCGGCCCTTCCACGAGCACGACGTGGTCGGCCATCTCGATGACGACGCTGTGATGCGTGCCGCCGGTCACGTACCAGACGCCGTCGGCGGCGCGGTCGCTCTTCACCACCGCGTAGGGCGCGGTGGCCTGCCGGACGGCGTCGGGCGCCGCGATGGCCACGGGGCCGTTGACCTTCACGTCGGTGACGGTGAGCTCGAGGGTCGGGAAGCCGCCCTGGCTCTGGCGTATCCGCGTGGGGAACTTCACCGCGCCGAACGGCTTGTAGTCGGCGTAGGTGATCTCGAGCGGCATGTCGCCCACCACCGGGCTCGGCAGCATCGCCTCGATCTTCTCCACGAGGCCCTCGGCGTTGAGCGTGCCGCGCGCGCTGAAGCGGCCGGGCACCGTGAAGGACACGGTGCGCCCGCTCACGGTGGCGTTCCGCGCCTGCGCGGCGCGGATGAAGCCGTGGGGCGTGGCCCAGAGCTGGAGCTGCCGCTCGGCGAGCGCGATGGGGGCGGGGACGGCGGCGTCGCCCACCTGATTCCACGCGTGCTCACCGCTCAGGAAGAGGACCTGGCGCTGCTCGCCGCGGATCGGCTGGACGCCGCCGCCGCGCGGCGGGTCCTCGCCCTGCGTCCGCACGACGGTGTCCTGCATCGACGCCGTCTCGTAGCTCATCACGCGCGTGAAGCTCGGCACGTTGAACCGCGGCCAGCGGTCGCCCGGCGTCTGGCTCTGGCCCGACTGATACTGGACCCCGCTGCCCGTGTACTCGAGCGTCTTCACGTCGGTGGCGCCGAGCACGTTGGCGGCGCGTTCGAGGGTGGCGCGCGGCTCCTGGACCGACGCAGCGCACGCGACGGAGAGACCCAGGGCGATCAGGAGAGTGGCGAGCTTGCGCATGACCGAAATCTCCTTGTCAGACCGATAGGTGTCTAGGCCCTTGGTCCCATACCCGGCGCGGCCCGCATGTTTCTAGGCTCGACCCAGGGGAGGGACCACTCATGACGATCGTGCGACTGGCGATGGCGCTCCTGTTCGTCACGCTGCTGACCACCGGCTGCGCTTACTACTACCGCATCACCGACACCAGCAACGGGCAGGTCTACTACACGCGTGACTTCGCGCGCGAGCCGAACAACGTCCGCTTCAAGGACGCGAAGACCGGCAAGGAGATGGCCATCCCCACGGCGAACGTGCTGTCGATCTCCGAGGACGAGTATCGGGCCGCGGTCGGCCGGTAGCCGCGGTCCCGATCATCCGCGCCGCCGCTTGAGCAGCTCCGCGAGGGCCTCGGCCACCGCGGGCGGCGTCGCCGTGTCCTTGTAAGCGGCGAGACGCTGATAGATGTCGGCGGCCGCCTCGTGGAAGCCGGCGGGAAGGCCGGCGTCCGCGAGCGCACGCGCGTCCTCCTCCATCTCGCCCACGAAGCGCCATGCCTTGCGCGCGTTGTCGTTGACCGCGCGCTGCGAGCGCGCGGGCAGGTCCGGCTGGGAGAGCGCCCACTCCGCCAGCAGCGCCTCGTCCACCCCCTCGGCGAGCGCGTAGGCGCGGATCGCCATGAGCAGCGCCTGGCTCGCCTTGTTCCAGCCGCCGTAGGCGATCTTCAGCGCGGACGCGGCCGGCGGCGCGCCCGGCAGGGCGATGGGCGTGACGGGCCCCGCCTCGAGCAGCCGCTTGACCGCGGCCGCCTCCGTCCCCGCCAGATAGATGCGCGCGGCGCCGGGCTTGCGGTTCGCGGGGCCGATGATGCCGCCGTCCACGAAGCGCCCGCCCGCGTCCTCGATGAGCCGCTTGATCGTCATGGCGGTCTCGGTGGCGACCGCGTTGGCGTCCACGAAAATCCCGCGGAAGCGGAAGCCCGCGACCTCGCGCGCCACGTCGAGGGCCGCGTGCGGCGGCGCCACCGACACGATGGTCGCGGCCTGCTTGGCGAGCGCCTCGAGGGAGCCCGCGTCGTCCAGTCCGAGCCCCGCCGCGCGCTCGCGCGTCTGGGCGCCGCGGCCCGCGGAGGCCCACAGCACGCGGTTGCCGCTCGCCACCAGCGTGGCGCCGATCGCGGATCCCATCTCCCCCGGATGGAGGAGCCCGACCACCGGTCTGTCGCTCATCACGGCCTCCTAGCTGACGCCCGGCTCGAGCAGGGTGAGGGTGCGCGCATCGGCGTCCAGCTCGCCGAGGCAGCCCACCGGCACCGTGGTCTGGTTCTCGACGTGTCCGATCATGAGTCCCGCTACCGCGGGGATCTTGAGCGTCTGGCACCGCTCGGCGAGGATGTCCTCGAGCACGCGGTTCTGGACGAAGGACGCCGACGGGCCGCCCTCGGTGAATTTTCCGAAGGCGATGCCCGCGAGCCCGTCGAGTGCGCCCGCGAGCCACAGCTGGGTCAGCATCCGGTCGATCCGGTAGTGGGGCTCGTCCACGTCTTCGAGGAACAGAATGGCGCCGCGGAGATCGGGGAAGTACGGCGTCCCCACGAGGTGCGCCATCAAGCAGAGGTTCCCGCCGATGAGGGGGCCGCGCGCGCGGCCGGGGACGAGCGTGGTGACGCGATTTTCCCACTCCACCTGACCGGGCCGCGCCTCGAAGGCGGGCGGGGCGCCGAGGCGCACGGGCGCCCGAGGCATCATGACCACCTGGGTGAGCTGCTCGAGGGTGTAGGGCGTGAAGGCACGCCACGCCACCGGGCCGTGGAACGACACGAGGCCGGCCTTGGTGTGGAGCGCCATGTGGAGCGCGGTGATGTCGCTGTAGCCGAGCAGGGGTTTGGGGTTGGCGCGCATCGGTCCGAAGTCGAGGAGGGGCAGGAGCCGCGAGGCGCCGTACCCGCCGCGCGCGCACCAGACCACGTCGATGCCGTCGTCGGCGAACATGGCGTTGAGGTCGGCGGCGCGCGCGGCGTCGCCGCCGGCGAGATAGCCCTCGCGGTCGAAGAGATGGGCGCCCGGGCGCACGCGGAAGCCCAGCGACTCGATGGTCTCGACGGCGAAGCGGAGCCGCTCCGGCTCGTTCGCCGCGGACGACGGCGCCACCAGACCCACGGTCTGTCCCGGCGAGAGTCGGCGCGGCCGGACCAGGTTCACTGGATGACGTCGTCGGCGCGCTTGAGGAGCGAGGCGGGCAGGGTGACGCCGAGGGCCTTGGCGGTCTTCACGTTCACGACCAGCTCGAACGCGGGCGGCTGATCCACCGGCAGCTCCGACGGCTTGGCGCCCCTGAAGATGCGCGCCACGTAGTCGGAGGCGCGCCGGTACACGTCGCGCAGGCGCGGGCCGTAGGACACGAGCCCGCCCGCCTCCACGCTGGTGCGCGAGACGTTGATGTTGGGCAGCTTGCGCTGCACCGCGAGGTCGGCGATCTGGGCGCGATGCACGAACGTGAGCGGGTCGCCGAGCACGTAGAGAGCGTCGGCCTTCTCCCGCGTCGCCTGGTCGAACGCCGCCTCGAGGTCGGCCGGCCCGCGGACCTCGAGGGGCAGCAGCGTGAGCTTCTGCGGCTGGGCCGCCGCGGGGATCTCGCGCGCGAGCAGCTCGCGGTGCGTGGCGTTGTCGGGATTGGCGAGCACGGCCAGCCGCGTGGCCTTCGGCGCCACTTCCTTCAGGACCTGCAGTCGCCGGGCGACGAGCACGTCCGGCGCGTAGGTCGCGAGGCCGGTCACGTTACCACCGGGGCGCGCCAGGCTGCCGACCAGCTTCTGCCCCACGGGATCGGAGACGACGAGGAACACGACGGGGATGATGCGGGTCGCGTCGGCGGCGGCGTGCGCCGGCAGGGCGGAGGACGCGACGATCACGTCCACCTTGGCCTTCACGAGCTCGGCGGCGAGGGCGGGCAGACGATCGAAGCGGCCTTCGGACGATCGCCACTCGATCACGAGATTGCGCCCCTCGACGAAGCCCTGCTTCCTGAGCCCATCGAGGAACTCCTCGAACAGCGCGCTTTCAGAGACCTCGAAGGCGTTGGCGAGGATGCCGAGCCGATACGTGCGCCCGGAGATCTGGGCGTCGACGGTGAGGGCGAGGAGAAGCAGCACTCCGATCGCCATCCAGGAGGTTCGGGCCGGCCGGGGGATCACGCGCTTCTCCTTGTGGGTGCAAGGAGCCTAGCCCGGCGGGGGCGGGAAGGGCAAGCGGTATCGAGGGTTAGCCGCCGAGCTCGTCCAGCAGCTTCCGGGCATTGTCCGCTCCCGCGAACTTGGCGTCTGCCTGGAGCGAGCGTCGGAGCCAGGTCGCGGCATCGGCCTTGCGCCCGAGCTGATGGTAGGTCAGGCCGAGGTGATACTGGATCATCGCGTTGTTCGTCGAGAGCTCGGCGGCCTGGCGCAGCGGCGGCTCGGCGAGGCCATACTCGCCCCGCTTGTAGTAGACGAAGCCCAGCGTGTCCAGCACGCCGGGCAAGGCCGCGGCCTGCGCCTGATTGGCGCGGACGAGCGTCTCGGCCTTGCGCGCCCGCTCCAGCGCCTCGTCGAGGCTCTTGCCCTGCGAGGCGAGGACCCACGCCACGTTGTTGTGCGTGCGGGGGTTCTCGGGCGCGAGCGTGGCCGCTTGACGGTAGGCGCCGAGCGCCGCGTCCAGATCCCCCTTCCGCTCGTACGCCTGGCCGAGGCGAAGCTGGATCGACGCGGATCTGGGCTCGAGCCGCGCGGCCGTGCGCAGCGATTCGATCGCCGGCGCGACGTTCCCCTGCCCCAGCAGGAGCTCGCCCAGCAGGAGATGGGCGGCGGCGAGCTTGGGCCGGCTCGCCACGACCGTCTGCGCCAGCTCGATGCCCTCGTCGAAGCGCCCCATCTTCCCGTAGAGCGTAGCGAGCCGGAGCTTCACTTCCTCGTTCTCGGGCGCCATCCTCGCGACGATTTTCAGATGCTGGATGGCGGTGTCGCGGTTGCCGCGGCCCTCGTAGTACTCGGCGAGCAGTCGATTGGCCTCGAGATGGTCTGGATCCACGCGAAGGACAGCCTTCAGGTGCTCGACGGCGGCATCCGGCTTCTTCCTGATAATCAGCAGGCCGGCCATGGCCATGTTGGCGGGCGCGAACTGCGGATTCACGTCGAGGATGCGCTTGAGCTCGGCTTCGGCCGGATCGAGCTGACGCGCGGCGAGGAGGCTCTGCGCGAGGGCGAACCGCAGCGCCGTGTTCTGCGGATCCCGCTCGAGCGCGGTTCGGAGCTCGGCGATCTGGGCCGCGCGGATCTCGGGGTTCACCGCCTGCCCGCTCAGCGCCGCGAGCTCGATCTGTATCTGCTTCGAGTCGGGGTCGAGCTTGAGCGCCTGGGCGTAGGCACGGCCTGCACCCACCGTGTCACCCTTGGCCAGCCGCGCGCGGCCGAGGTAGTAGTGATTGCGCGCCAGCTTGGGGTTCAGCTTGTTCACCTCGTCGAATTGCTTGATGGCGTCGTCGGGCTGGCGCTTGGCGAGGTAGGCGAGCCCGAGGAGCATCCGGGGCTCGACGCGCCCCGGCGAAGCGGCCACAACGGGTGAGAGCCGTGCGATGGCCTGGTCGGGCGCGTTCTTCTTGAGGTAGAGCTCGCCCAGCGGGAGGACGAGCTCCGTGGCCTGGGGATTCCGTGCCAGCGCCGTCTCAAGGACGGGAACCGCCTGGTCATAGCGTCCCAGGCGCGCGAGGGCATGGGCGAGAATCGCCGCCGCCGGCACCTGGCCGGGTTGATCTTTCAGAATCGACTGGAGCAGCGCGATCGATTCGGCGTCGCGCTTGCCATCCATCGTCAGCCGCGCGAGCTGCAGCCGTGCCGTTACGTCGCGCTCGTCCTGCTTGAGCGCGCGGCGATACTCCTCCTCGGCCTTTTTCGGCTCTCGGTTCAAGAGGTAGGTGTTGCCGAGGAGCACTCGCGCGGGGACGTTCTTCTGGTCGGCGGCCAGCACCTGCTGGAGAAAGGCGATCGCTTGATCCAGCTTCTTGTCCCGCACCAGCGTCGACACCTTCGCGGACAGCGCGCCCTTGTTTCGCGGATCGGTCTGGAGCACCGTTTCGTACTCGCGGATCGCCGCGGCGGGCTTGCCCTCCAGGTCATAGAGGTAGCCGAGCGCCATGCGCGTGCTCGTGAGCTGAGGGGCGAGCTCGAGGGCGCGCGCGTACATCTCCTGCGCCTTCGCCATGTCCTTGCGCGCGACGTAGATCTGACCGAGGAGCAGATACGGCTGAGGGCTCGTCGGCGCGAGCCGGCGCGCCTGCTCGGCCGCCTCCACCGCCTCGCGCTCCCGACCAAGCATGGCGTAGGCGCGGCCTCGCTGAACGTGATACGTGGGATTCTTGGCCAGCGCCTTTGCCACCCGGTCGAACTCTTCGAGCCCCTCCTGAGGCTTCCCCGCCTCCACGTAGGCCGTGGCGAGGCTCAAGCGCGCCCACGGGTTCTGCGGGACCTGCTTGACGACCTCGGTGAACTCGGTGACGGCGAGAGCGGGGCGGCCCGCCTGAAGCGCCACTTGCCCGAGCAGATGATGCGCCACGAGCGCGTTCGGCAATGCCTTCGTGAGCTTGGTCAGCAGAGTGATGGCTTCATCGAATCGGCCGGCCCGCGCATAGAGGTCGGCCAGACTGATCACGGCCTGGGGCGAGCGAGCCGATGGGGGCAGCGCCTCGAGCTCCTTGATGGCCTCGTCGATCTTGCCCTCGGCGCTCAGGATGGCGCTGCGGACGACCCGGACCTGGGGATTCTCGGGGCTCTGCCGCCGTGCCTCGTCGAGGAGCTTCGTCGCCTCCTCCCGCTGTCCCCGGATGAGCAACGTTCGCGCGAGGCCGATCTGCGCCCCCGTGAGGCCGCCCTTCAAACCGAGGGCGGCGCGATACGCCTTCTCGGCGTTGCCGAACTGACCGGCCTGGAAGAGCGCCTCTCCATATGCCTGGTGGATCTCCGCGATGGTCCCGTTCTTCGCCTGTGCCCGCGCGAGGAGGGCCACCGCGTCCTTCGGGTCGCCGGTTCCGATCCGCGCCGCGCCGATCAGATAGTCGACGAGGGCGCTGTCCGGCTCGAGACGCCGGATTGCCTCGGCCTGTTCCTCGGCTCGGCGCCTATCGCCGGCGGCGAGGTATGCTTGCCCCAACAGCAGCCGGATCTCGACCGAGCCGGGGTCACCATCGGCGGCCCGGCCCAACTCGCGCACCGCGTCCGGGTACCACCCCTTGGCGTAGTAGGCGCGGCCGAGGGCATGGAGGGCGGGAACGAACTTGGAATCGATCTGCAGCGCGTTCTTCAGCTCGATGATGGCCTCGTTGTACTTGCCATCTGAGAGATAGCGAGAGCCGCGCTCGAAGTGCTGCTGCTTCTTGACCTGCGGCTCCTGGAAGCAGCCCGCGAGAAGCAGGGAGGCCATGAGGCCGAGGACCGCGGCAACGACTCCCATCTTGCGATTCCGCATCCGCGTCAGCATACACCGGCCACGATAGACTGTGCCGACCAGCTGGCGGAGTCGCACCCATAAGCCCGGCGGTGTCCGAAATACTTACATTCCGGGCTCGTGGATAACTTGCCGTCCTCCAAGACCCTGAAAAAAAAGGTCCTGCGAAGCAGGCATGCTTCCTGCTGCTGCCCCCACCGTACGCAAAATTATCAAGGAGTGGCTCTTACTCCCCAACCGGAGAGGAACTATGAGACTCGGAAAGCTCGGACTCGTGATTGCAGGTCTCGCCCTGGCGGTGCTCGCTGGGCCCTCCGTCAGCGGCGCCGTAGACCTCCCCGCGTGTAACGATTCAATCTGCGCCTTTGACGGAGACTTCACAGTCATGTCCCTGCCCTTTGCTCAGACAAAGGTACAGTCGAGCCCCGGGCAGATACAGGACGGGATCGTCGTCTACACGGGCTCGGGCGGTCAGGGGGTCAACCAGAACTTCGCCAACATGGACAATGCGTTCCCCGCGGTGGGCGGAAAGAGCGGTGGGACGTCGTTCTCCACGACGACCACGGCGGATCCGACGACGGGTAACAAGGCGGGCAAGAGCTTCACTGGCGACCGGGACGGCACCTGGGACAGCCAGCTGGGCGCTTTCCTCACGTTCCTCAATGGCGCGACGCCGATCTTCTTCTTCAACCAGAACCAGGAGAACAGCGGCAGCGCTGCGCCGGGGTGCCCGGGCGCGACCACAGCGCAGGACGTGTGCATCTATGGGATGCTGACTCTGCGGGATCTGGACAACCCGGCCAACGATGTGGTCCTCGAGTTGGAGGCGCCGACCAGGCTGTTCTCCCAGGGGCCTGGGGCCACCGACGGCGTCGCCACCTTGCCCGCCGAGCTCATTCTGGCGAGGGGCGCGGTTTGTCAGGACGCCGTGGGCAATGAGGTCGCGTGCGACGGCAATCAGGCCCTCGGTCCGGTCAATCACAACCTGGGCGCCGACGAAGCGGCGTATGCCGCATTCTCCAGTGTGCTGAATGGGCTGCTCGCGACGTGCGCGTCCGCCGGGGTTAATACGGCGAGCTGCCCGTGGGATACCCTCTCGCTCCGGTTCGACCTGACTGGTCTCACGAACGGGTTCGAGCAGCTCTTCATCCTGACCAGCGAGTTCGTGATTCCTCCGCCGCCTGTTCCCGTCCCGGCCACGCTCCTGCTGCTTGGCAGCGGGCTGGTGGGGCTGGGCGGTGGGATGGCCTGGAGGGCTCGACGGCGCGGCTAGTCGCCCGCTGACGATCTGACGCGACGCCAAGGGGCGCCGGCGAGAGCCGGCGCCCCTTCTGCTTGCCCTGGGCGACCCGTCGGCGGGCCCCGCGGCCGGGGTATAGTAGCCGGACCTGAGGAGGTGCGATGGAGCGGCAAGGCAGGCCTGCGGGGCAGCCTCTCGAGCGGGCGCGCGCGCTGGCGCCGCTGCTCGATCGCTGCGCCGAGGCGGTGGAGGCCGAGCGCCGCCTGGTGCCGGCCCTCCTCGACGGCCTGCACGAGGCGGGACTGTTCCGGCTGCTCCTGCCCCGTGTGCTCGATGGCGGCGAGGTCGATCCCGTCACCTTCGTCGAGGTGGTGGAGGAGATCGCCAAGACGGACGGTAGCGCCGCCTGGTGCCTTTGCCAGGCCGGTGGCTGCGCGATGACCGCGGCGTATCTGAGCCCCGAGGTCGCCCGCCACGTTTTCGAGGACCGGCGCGCCGTGCTCGCCTGGGGCCCGGGTCCCGACGCCCGCGCAGTGGCGGTGGAGGGCGGCTATCGCGTCACCGGCACGTGGTCCTTCGCCAGCGGCTGCCGGCACGCCACCTGGCTCGGTGGGCACTGCCCCGTCGTCACCGCGGACGGCCAGCCTCGCCGGCGCGCGGACGGGCGGCGTGAGGAGCGCACCATGCTCTTCCCCGCGGCCAGCGCCGAGCTCGTGGACGTGTGGCACGTGAGTGGCCTGCGGGGCACGGGCTCCGACGCCTTCACCGTCACCGACCTCTTCGTGCCGCACGCCTACTCGGTGTCACGCGACGATCCCGCCGAGCGCCGCCAGCCCGGCCCGCTGTACTGCTTCCCTGCAGGAAGTCTTTACGCTTCCGGCTTCGCCGGCGTGGCGATGGGGCTCGCCCGGGCGATGCTCGACGCCTTCGTGGAGCTCGCGCGTGACAAGACGCCGCGGGGTGGCCGGCGCACGCTGCGCGACAACCACGTCGTGCAGTCCCAGGTCGCGCAGGCGGAGGCGCGCCTCCGCTCGGCGCGGATGTTTTTGCTGGGCTCGCTCGAACAGATCTGGCAGGATGTCGGCCGCTCGGGCAGCCTCGCCCTCGATCAGCGGATGACGATTCGCCTCGCGGCGACCTACGCCATCCACCAGGCCCGGGACGTGGCGGACACCGTGTACGCCGCTGCGGGCTCCAGCGCCATCTTCACCGCAGGCGCCTTCGAGCGCCGCTTTCGCGACATCCACGCGGTCACCCAGCAGCTCCAGGGCCGCGCCTCGCACTTCGAGACGGTGGGCCAGTTCCTGCTCGGGCTCGAGCCCGACACGCAGTTCGTGTAAAGCTGTCCGTCAGTCGGGGCGCGCCCACCACCACTGGAAGATCAGCGCCTGGACCAGGGAGAGGATGCCCAGCACCGCGTCGTTCAGGAGGTAGAACGACAGGAACTCGCCTGTGATACCCCGGTACGCCAGCACGAACGCGATCCCCAGCCCCACGTTCACCACCCCGAACAGCATGAGCAGGCCCAGCGCTTCGAGGGCGCGTGCCGCGGCCCGGCGCAGCCGGGCGCGGGGCAGGCGGAGGAGCCGCCTGCCGACGAGGTAGGCCACCAGCGAGGTCACCACGACCAGCGACGGCAGCAGGAGCTCCTGCGGGTCCATGTCGAACATCACATCCATCCCCGTAGGCGGTAGTACACGTAGGCCGACAGCTCCGTGCCGATGTCCCGCAGCAGCGACAGGCGCGACTCGGGGTCGCCCGGGCCGCTGGACGCGGAGGGCGCCCCCAGCACGGTGAAGCCGCGGCGCTGGAGCAGCGCGCGGGTCCTCGGCATGTCGATGGGATCGGCCACGAGGAGCACGCGCGCGACGCCGCGCGGCCGGAGGAGCTGGTCCAGCAACGCGGCTTCCTCGCGCGTGGTGTTGGCGCCGTGCGCGGCCACGATGTGGTCGACGGGCACCCCCAGGCTCACGGCGAGCCGGACCCGCGCATCAACCTCGCCGCCGTCACCCGAGAAGACGAGCAGGGGAGCGAGGCTCTTGCGGTAGAGGCCGACGGCGCGGATTGTCCGCCGCATCGAGCGATTGGTGAGCACCTCGTCCACGTCGACACCGCCTCGGCCGGGGACGACGATGGCCTCGGCGGGGGCGATCTGGGATGGTCCCCCCATCCAGGCGTTGATGACGTTGGCGAGCGGCGTGAAGCCACCGACGAGGATGATCGCGAGGGTGGCGCCCCCGATCGCGCGGATCAGCCGCGCCCCCCAGCCGGTGCGTGCTAGCACGTCCCGCCGGCGCTCCCGGGCCGGGTCGTGGCGTGCATGAGCGTGATGATGCCCCGCCCCCCGCATCCTGGCAAGCGACCCTGCCTTGACGGTGCTGGTACCCTGACCGGGTCGAGACGATGGTGGACACGCACGGATGACCTCCTGTCCCCGCTGCGGCCACGCGGCCCAGCCTCGCGCCCGCTTCTGCTCCGCATGCGGCGCGCCCCTCGTGGGCGCGCCCGATCCCGCGCGCTTCGGCGCCCCGCAGGCGTACACGCCCCCGCATCTCGCCGAACGCATCCGGGGCTCGCGCACGCGGCTGGCCGGCGAGCGCAAGCAGGTCACCGTGCTCTTCGCCGACATGCAGGGCTCGATGGAGCTGCTTGCTGACCGCGATCCCGAGGAGGCGGGGCGCATCCTCGACCAGGTGCTCGAGCAGATGATGGAGGCGGTGCATCGCTACGAGGGCACGGTGAACCAGGTCATGGGCGACGGGATCATGGCGCTGTTCGGCGCGCCGCTCGCCCACGAGGATCACGCGGTGCGCGCCTGCTACGCCGCGCTCCGCATGCAGGAGCGCATCGGCGCGCTCGGCGATGCCACCCGTCGCGCCGCCGGCGTCCCCCTTCAGATCCGCGTGGGCCTGAATGCCGGCGAGGTGATGGTCCGCTCGATCGAGAACGACCTGTCGATGACCTATACCGCGGTGGGGCCCACCGTGCACCTGGCGGCGCGCATGGAGCAAATGGCCAAGCCGGGCTCCATTCTCGCCACCGGCGACACCGTCGCCCTCGCCGCCGGACGGGTTGCCACGCGCGCGCTCGGCGCGGTGCCGGTGCGCGGGCTGCAGACGCCGGTGGAGATCCACGAGGTCACGGGCGGCGCGACCGCGCAGTCCCGCGCGCAGGCGCTCGCCGCGCGCGGCCTCACGCCGTTCGTGGGGCGCGAGGCCGAGATCGAGCGCCTGCTCGCCATCGTGGACGCGGTGCGCGAGGGCCGACCGCAGCTCGTCGCGGTGGTGGGCGAAGCCGGCGTGGGGAAGTCGCGCCTGGTCGGCGAGCTCGCGCGGCGCGCGCGCGAGCGCGGCTGCCTCGTGCTGGAAGCCGCCGCGCTCTCGTACGGCCGCGGGGTAGGGCATCGCCCGGGCATCGAGCTCCAGCGCCGCTACTTCAAGATCGAGGCCGGCGACGCGCCCGAGACGGTGCGCCAGAAGCTGGCCCGCGAGCTCCGCGACCTCGACCCCGCGCTCGAGAGCGATCTTCCCGCGCTGGAGTGGCTGCACGGCGTGGCGCAGCCGGGCAGCCCGTTCCTCGCCCTCGACGTGAGCACCCGACGGCTGCGCTCCGTGGAGGTGCTGGTGCGCCTGGTGGAGCGCGTGGGCCGGCGGCAGCCGTTCGTGATGATCTTCGAGGATCTGCAGTGGATCGACTCCGAGGGCCGCGAAGCGATGGACTACATCGTCGAGCGGCTACCTCCGAGCACCCTGCTGCTGGGCACCTATCGGCCCGAGTACGAGGATGGCTGGAGCCGGCGGCCCGGCTATTCGCGCATTCGCCTGGAGCCGCTCCGTCCCGAGGGCGCGCACGCGCTGCTCCGCGGCCTTCTGGGGTCCGGTGAGGAGACCGCGCTGATCCAGCGTCTGGTCGCCGAGCGCGCCCGCGGCAACCCGCTCTTCCTCGAGGAGTCGGTGCGAAGCCTCGTGGACACGGGCGTACTCACCGGCGCCCCCGGCGCCTACCGCGTGGCCCGCCCGGCGGGCACGCTGGAGGTACCCGCGAGCGTCCGCGCCGTCCTCGCCGCACGCATCGACCGGCTGCCCGCGGCGGAGAAGCGGCTGCTGCAGGCGGCGTCGGTGATCGGCGAGGAGGTGCCGGTCACCCTGCTCGAGGCGGTCGCCGACGAGCCCGCCGATGCCGTGCGCGAGGGCCTCGCACAGCTCGGCCGCGCCGAGCTCCTCACCGAGGCCACGCTCTTCCCCGATCCGGTCTACGCGTTCCGGCACTCCCTCATCCACGACGTGGCCTACGCGAGCCTGCTCCAGGAGAGCCGGCGCGGGCTGCACGCGCGCATCACCGACACCATCGAGCGGCTTTACGGCGACCGACGCGGCGCGCAGGTCGAGCGCCTCGCCCACCACGCCTTCGCGGGCGAGCTGTGGCATCAGGCGGGGCGTTACTGCCGCGAGGCGGGCCGCGGCGCGCTCGCGCGCCTGGCCTGCCGCGAAGCGGTGGACTTCCTCCAGCGCGCCCTCGAGGCTGTCAGCCACCTTCCGGAGAGCCCCGAGTCGCGGGCGCTCGCCGTGGACATCGGCTTCGATCTCGAGGCGGCGCTGGTGCCGCTGGGCGCCCACGCCGAGGGGCTGGCGGTGCTGCGGTCGGCCGAGTCCATCGCGAGCCGGATGGGCGACGAGCGGCGACTCGCGCGCGCCCTCGCGTACCGCACCACCATGCACTGGGAGATGGGCGACTCGGACGCGGCGGTGGAGGCGGGTGAGCGCGCGGTGGCGATCGCCGCGCGCGTGGAGGATCTCGGTCTCCAGGTGGTGGGTCAGTACAGCATGGCGGGTGCGGTGCGGACGCTGGGCGACTATCCGCGGGCGGTGACGCTGCTCCGCCGCAGCCTGGCCCTCGCGGAGGACGAGCGCCGGTACGAGACGTTCGGCCTGCCCGGCCTCGCCTCCGTGCTCGGCCGCAGCCATCTCGCCTGGAGCCTCGCCGAGCTGGGCGAGTTCGACGACGCGATCGGCGCCGCCGAGGAAGGCATCCGCATCGCGGAGGCGGCGGGCCACGGCTATAGCCTCGCCTACGGCCTGCTGGGCCTGGGCGGAGTGCTCTTGCGCCAAGGCGCCATGACGGAGGCGGAGACCGTGCTCGCGCGCGGGCTGGCCCTCTGCGCGGAAGTCCCGGTGCTGTTCCCGCCGTTCGCGGGCGATCTCGCGGTGGTGCGCGCGCTCGACGGCCGCATCGCGGAGTCGGTGGAGCTGGCGCGCCAGGCAGTGGCGCGCGGCGAGCGCATGGGCCGACTGGGGCGGCTCTCCCTGATCGTCACGCATCTCGGCGAGGTGCTGGTGATCGCGGGGCGCGCCGGCGAGGCCATGCCGCACGCGCGGCGCGCGCTCGCCCTCGCCGTCGAGCACAAGGAGCGCGGCAATCAGGTCTACGCGCGGCGCCTGCTCGCCCTCGCCGTCGGGGAGGCGCCCGCCCCGGACCTCACCGCCGCCCGCCAGCACGCCACGGAAGCCCTGGCCCTCGCGGAGACGCTGGGGATGCGGTCTCTCGCCGCGCGCACCCATCTCACCCTGGCGCGGCTCGCGCGGCGGGCAGGGGATGACGATGCGGTATCGCGGCATCGCGGCGCCGCGGTGGATCTTCTGGACTCCATGGGCATGCGCTACTGGCTGGAGCGCCTGGACCGCGATCGCGTGGGGCCGGCGGGCGGGGTCTAGGCCGGGTCCTTCGGTGTTACCATCGGGGCTCGGGAGGAGCCCCATGGACGGCGCGATCGGCAGCATGGCGGAGGCCGCCCGCCTGGTGCGGGATGGCGACCGGGTCACCTATGTCGGCTACATGCGCATGGAGCCCGCCGCCTTCTTCCACGAGCTCCTGCGCCAGGGCCGCCGCGACCTCCGGATGGTGCTGGCGCCCTCCTCCGGCTGGGTGGTGGATCTCATGATCGGCGCGGACGCCCTCGCCGAGGTGGAGTTCTCCAGCCTGTCCTTCATGGAGTACGGCTTCGCGCCGAACTTCCGCCGCCGCGCCGAGACGGGCCGCCTGCGCTACCGCGAGCACTCCTGACCCGCCATCATGAGCGCACTCCAGGCTGGAGTGATGAACGTCCCGTTCGTGCCGGTCCGCGGCCTCCTCGGCACCGACTACATGACGGTGCGGCCCGATTTCCGGGTCGTCCCCAACCCCTACGATCCGCAGGAGCCCATCGTGATCGTGCCCGCGGTCGCGCCGGACGTCGCGGTGTTCCACGGCTGGAAGGGCGACCGCCACGGCAACGTGGTGACGAGCGGTGCGCTCGACGCCAAGCTCATCGCGCAAGCCTCCCGCCGCACCATCGCCACGGTGGAGGAGATCGTGGACGGCGACCTCACCCAGGAGCCGCACACCGGGGTGCTCGTGCCGGGCATCCACGTGAGCGCGGTGGTGCATGCGCCTCGCGGCGCGCATCCCACGTCCTGCGAGGGGCGCTATCCGGTGGACGACGCGCACGTGCGCGAGTACATCGAGGCCGCGCAGGACGACGACACGTTCGCCAAGTGGCTGGACCGGTACGTGTACGGCGTTCCCGACCACGCCGGCTATCTCGAGCGCGTCGGCCTCGCCGGCGCCGCGCGCTGAACGTGGGGGACGCGCCGGGGGCGAGCCGCGCCGAGGTGATGGCCGTCGCCATCGCCCGGCGGCTGCGCGACGGCGAGACCATCGCGGTGGGCTCGGTGTCGCCCATCCCCGCGAGCGCCTGCCTTCTTGCGAAGCGCTCGCACGCTCCGTCCTCGCGGCTCATCTTGCTGGGCAGCCGCGCCCACTTTCCCTTCAACGGCGGCGTGCAGGAGTTCTACAACTTCGCGGTGCGGGGCCGGCTCGACGTCTTCTTCGCGAGCGGAGCCCAGATCGATCAGCACGGCAACTTCAACCTGAGCGTGATCGGCGAGTACGAGCACCCGACGGTCCGCCTGCCCGGCGGCCGCGCCAACGGCATCCTCGCCTTCGTGGCCAAGCGTCTGATCCTCTTCCGTACCGAGCACAGCCGGCGCGTGTTCGTGCCCAAGGTCGATTTCGTGACCGCGCCGGGCGTGCCGCCGGAGGGCGCCTACCGCCTCGGCGGCCTGCACGCGGTGGTGACCGATCTCTGCGTGTTCGAGTTCCCGCGGGAGCGGGGCCGGCTCGAGCTCGCCAGCGTGCATCCCGGCGTGACGCTCGCGGAGGTGGAGGCCAAGACCGGCTTCGCGCTCCACGCGCCGTCGCCCGCGCCGGAGACCGCCGGGCCGACCGAGGACGAGCTCGCGCTCCTGCGCGGGCCGGTGCGTGACGAGCTCGGCGTGTTCTATCCGGAGTTCGTCAAGCAGCAGTCTTGACGCGGGGCGCCGAAATGGGCATAAGTATCAGGTTGCCCCAATCGACCACACTGTGACTCGTCAGGGAGAGAATTACATGACTCAGCTGCGCGCAACGTGCCGCGGCGCCGCCCGGGTGGCCTTACCGCTCGTGCTGCTGGCGCTGCTCCTGGCCTCCGTCCTGCCCGCCGACGTGCTCGCGCAGACGCCCCCGCCGGCGGCGGCCGCGGCGCCCGCGCCGTCCCACGGCGGCGGCGAGGCCGCCATCCGCATCCCCGATCTCTCGCAGTCGCAGTTCCTCGGCGTGAACGGGCGCAGCCTGCTCCAGGGCGGCCTCGCGGTGTGCGTGCTGGGGCTCGTCTTCGGCCTCGTCATCTATTCCCAACTCAAGAACCTCCCCGTGCACCAGTCGATGCGGGAGATCTCCGAGCTGAT
>Ga0075433_10001497_pt1 | contig 17254 bp, 19 predicted proteins | sample RhiMethybrSRZTD2_FD_75299 | JGI IMG/M metagenome (GOLD analysis project Ga0075433, IMG submission 75299) | Populus rhizosphere microbial communities from Tennessee, USA - Rhizosphere MetaG P. TD hybrid SRZTD2 | ecosystem: Host-associated > Plants > Roots > Rhizosphere > Soil | place: USA... | reverse complement strand
ACGGCGACGTCGTCTCCACCGATCATGAAGTCGACGTGGATCTCGCTCCTGTTGGCTCGGTCGAGATACTTCTCGTCGAGCGTGAAGCGGTACGCAGAACCGAGGGCGATGTGGCTGGCCGCGTTCTCGTCGAGCAGCGTGTCATAGAACGTCGTGCCGAGCCTGCCGATGCGGCTGTCGCGGTCGACCAGCGCGACCTCGCCGAGGCGGCTTGCGCCTTCGTCGCTCTCGGCCTGAGCGCGGAGCGCCTCGGCACCGGCGTCCGCGTCGATCTGGACGGCCCGGCCGCCCTCGAACCGGACGCGGAGCCCTTCGACCACGAGGCCGCCGAGCGCGAGCGGCCGCGTCGAGCGCACCACCCCGTCGACCCGCTCGGGATCAGGCGTCGTGAAGACCTCCTCGGACGGCAGGTTGACGAGGTGGGGGAGGCCGTCCCTGCGGCTGAACATCGCCGAGAGCCAGCGCGTCGACGGGAGCAAGCCGACGGTTAGGTCGGTCCCGGGGCCATCGAAGTGCACCGCGTCCAGGTGTCGCTCGGTCAGCCGCTCGGCGACGCCGTCGAGCTGGGCCATCCGGTCCCTCCACGCCGCGGCCGGATCGTCCTCGTCGAGCCGGGACACGTGCGCGACCTGCTCCCACAGGCGGGACAGTGCGTCGGCCTCGTCGAGTTCCGGATGGACGAGGCCCGCCCAGGCCGGGGTGGGGCAGGCGACGGCCGTCCAGTTCGTCGTCCGTTCCGAGACGACGGTTGAGATCTCCTTCAGCATCGGAAGTCGGTCCAGGCCCGCCCGACCGGGGTCCAGCCCGTGAAGCGCGGCGGGGTCGACGGGAGGGCCGATGCCGATGCGCGCCGCGCCCTGCTCGCCGAGCGCGAGCATGCGGTCGCCGTACCAGGTCGGGACATACGCGAGCGTCGAGCCGTCGGCGTGCGCGATGCGAGAGCGCTTGATCTCCGAGTCGAACCACATCAGGTCGACGAACTTGGCGCCCCGGCGGTACGCGGCGTCGGCCACGGCGCGCGTCAGCTCTTCCTTGCCTGGGCCCGAGCTAATCGCGACGACCTGGCCGGGTTGGACGTTCGCGGCGAACCCGACGACGAGGTCGGCGAATCGCGGGACGAGATCGTTCCTCACGGCGCTGGAGCATAGGCGATCTGATTGGATTTCCTACCCGTGCCGCTTGCCGCACTCTCGTCCAGCCACAAGCTGGGGCTCGCTCTCGTCGCGGCCGCCTTCATCGTGTTCGCGCTCGTCTCGGCGCTGCTGATCCCGCGGTTCAGGCCCGAGTTCCCGGGTCGCCGTCGGAACGCGTTCCTCGCGCTCACAGTCCTGGTCTTCCTGGGCATGATGACCGCCGTCGTGATCTTCGGCCGGGAGAGCGAGGAGTCCGAGGCGAGCGGGTCGAGCGCGGAGCAGACGACGACCTCGGGGACGCAGCCGTCCCCGCCTCCGGCCGCGCCGTCCGGGAACGCGGCAGCCGGCAAGGCGGTCTTCGCGGCCAACGGCTGCGCCTCGTGCCACACGTTCACGCCGGCGGGTGCGACCGGCACCGTCGGCCCGGATCTGTCGAAGGTGCTGAAGGGCAAGACCGCGGCGTTCATCCGCCAGTCGATCGTCGACCCGAACGCCGTGATCGCGGCCGGCTACCAGCCGAACATCATGCCGCAGAACTTCGGGCAGACGTTGGCGGCGAAGCAACTCAACGACCTGATCGCGTTCCTGCAGCAGTAACGTTCGCGGGACGCGAGCAAATGCCGCCGGAGCCCGGCTTTGCCGGGCGGGAGGCTCGCAGACGCAACCTTGGAGCTTGCGTGAGATCCGTTGGCGCCACGACGGCCGGGACAACCGAGGCGTCGAGGAGGAGGGGGGTCGTGGGGGAACCAAGGTTCCCCCACGGCGAAGCGGAGAGGGCGGGATTCGAACCCGCGACCCACCTTTCGGCAGGTACGCGATTTCCAGTCGCGCTCCTTAGGCCAACTCGGACACCTCTCCGGGTTGATGCATGCGTATTGTGCCGTCATCGAGCGAATCGTCGTTGCGGCGCTCGGGGACTCCATCACCGCGGGCTCACCCGGGTGGGATCCGGATCCGGACGTTCGTGCCCGCATCGCAGCGGCGGATCCGCAAAGCCAATGGGAGCACTGGGCCGCCCTCGCGGATCCGCGCTTGCAGTTTCGCAACCACGGCGTCTACGGCGAGCGCACCGAGGAGATTGCCGCAAGGCTCGATCGCGCCGTGGCGGGAGCCCGAGTGTTGATCGTCCAGGGTGGGATCAACGACATCGCGCAGAGACGGCCGATCGAGCCCGCGGCGGATCAGCTCCGCACGATGGTGCGACGAGGAGTCGGGCTCGGGCTCGCGACCGCGCTTGCGGATGTCCTGCCGTGGAACTCTGGCTGGCCGGACGCGGAGGCTGCGATCCGCCGCCTGAACGAGCTCGTGCGCGAAGTCGGTGCCGCGGAGAATGTGCCGGTGCTGCCGTTCCACGACACGCTCGAGGATGAGGCGCGGCCCGGCCGTATGCGCGACGACTGGACTTCGGACGGTGACCATCCGTCCGTTGCCGGGTACCGGCGGCTCGGCGAGCTCGTCGCGAGCGAGCTCGCTGGTCTAGTGTGGACGGTCACCGAGTGGTCCCGACACTCGGGTCTTTCTTTTTGAGCCGTTAAAGCGGTGGACGGCGCCGGGTGGTGGCGCCGGCCGGTGCTCGGCTCACTCTCGCCTTCGGACTGCCACGTGGGAAGGAGTGGAGTGAGGCGCATGTCGGAGGATGACGTGTTGTTCGGCTATCGGCTGCGTGTGCTCGATCACGCCGCACGGACGAGTGTGAGCGGGGCCTGCCGTGTGTTCGGGACCCACCGCTCGACCTACTACGTGTGGAAGCGGCGGGTTGAGCGGCACGGGTTGGAGATCCTGCGGCCGAGGGAGCGGCGGCGGCCGCGGCTGCCGTAGCAGTTGTCGCCGTTCGTGGAGGGAGCGGATCGTCGCGTTCGCGCTCGGCCATCCCGGCTATGGGCCGAGCGGATCGCCGGCGATGCTGCCGAAGCCGGCCGCGAGCGGCCGGATCGGGCTGAGGTCGAGCTCGGGATAGAGCCGCTCGAGACCGCGTTCGATCTCGGGGAGGAGCGAGAGGTCCACGTGCGCTACGCGTCGAGCGCGTGCCGGAGCGACGCGACGTAGCGCTCGAGCGCCTCGCTTCCCTCCTCCGCGACCTGGACGGCTCGGGTTCCGACAGCGACGCCGTCCGCCAGCTCGGCAGCGGCCACGGCCTGCTCCGGCGTCGAGATGCCGAAGCCGGCGACGAGCGGAAGATCGGTCACCGCGCGCGCCCGGCGAACGAGCCCGGGCAGCTGGTCGGAGAGCGACGTCCGCGAGCCGGTCGTTCCGGTGACGGTGACGAGGTAGAGCCAGCCGTCCGTGTGCTGGGCAGCAAGGCGGATCCGTTCGGTCGGCGTCGTCGGCGCGACGAGCTGGATGCGCGCGAGTCCGGGCTCCGCATCGACCGGGAGGTCGGCGACGATCAGGCTCGTCGCGCCGGCCGCGGCGGCGTCGGCGGCGAAGCGGTCGTAGCCGTAGGCGTCGAGGAGCGACGCGTACGTCATTGGCACCAGTGGCACCTGGACGCGCTCGCGCGTGGCCGCGAGGCAGTCGAGGCACGCGGCCGTGCGCATTCCGAGCGCGAGGGCCTGCTCCGCGGCCGCCCGTATGACCGGGCCGTCCGCCAGCGGATCGGAGAACGGGAACCCGAGCTCGACGAGGTCCGCTCCGGAGGCAACCGCGACCTCGGCGAGCTCCGGCGTCGTGGGCCCGCACATCAGGTAGACCGCGAGTCGCTTCCGGCTCACGGGCGTCCGCGCCGCGCCGCTTTTGTCACACAATCGGCACACGCGCGCGCGCCGACCGCAATTACCCTCGTCACAGTCCCCGGGTGGGTGGGGGATTGGGATGGGGCCCGCGCCCAGCCCGCGCTCGAGCCCGCTCCAGCGCTCTCGCAACGCGCGTCATCGCGCCAGGACCTCCGCGAGGTCCTTGTCGCCGCGGCCCGAGAGGCAGACGAGCAGCAGTTCGGCGTCTGCGTCGACCGCCCGGGCAAGCGCGTGCGCGGGCTCGAGCGCGGGAATGATCCCTTCCGTCCTGGCAAGCCGCCGGAACGCCTCGAGGGCCTCCTCGTCCGACGCGGTCACGTACCGCACGCGGCCGGAATCGCGCAGGTTCGCGTGCTCCGGACCGACGCCCGGGTAGTCCAGCCCGGCCGAGATGGAGTGCGCGTCGAGCACCTGACCGTCCTCGTCGGCGAGCAGTGAGGATCGAGCCCCGTGGAGGACGCCTGTACGGCCGGAGGCAAGACTCGCCGCACCCTCGGCCTCCACGCCGACCAGGCCGACCTCCACGTCGTCGACGAACCCTCGGAAGAGCCCGATCGCGTTCGAGCCGCCACCGACGCAGGCAAGCGCGAGCTCAGGAAGCCGCCCCTCGGACTCCAGCATCTGCACCCGGGCCTCGCGCCCGATCACGGCCTGCAGAGAGGCAACGATCTCCGGGTAGGGGTGGGGACCCACGCACGACCCGATCAGGTAGTACGTCGTCTCGACGTTCGTGATCCAGTCACGGATCGCCTCGCTCGTCGCCTCGCGCAGCGTCCTCGTTCCGAACTCGACCGGCCGCACCTCCGCGCCCAGCAGCCGGATTCGCTCCACGTTCGGGCGCTGACGGCGCATGTCCTCCGACCCCATGTAGACGACGCACTCGAAACCGAAGCGGGCGCAGACGGTGGCCGTCGCCACGCCGTGCTGCCCGGCACCCGTCTCGGCGACGACGCGGTGCTTCCCGAGGCGGCGGGCGAGCGCGGCCTGGCCGAGCGCGTTGTTCAGCTTGTGCGCTCCGGTGTGGAGGAGGTCTTCCCGCTTGAGGTAGAGCCGCTTCCCGGGCGCAAAGCGCTCGGCGAGCGTCAGCGGCGTCGGCCGGCCGGCGTACGTCCGTCCAAGGCGATCGAGCTCATACCGAAAACCCTCGTCCTCGCTCGCCTCCAGCCATGCGGCTTCCAGGTCCGAGAGGGCCGGGACGAGCGTCTCCGGCACGAACTGCCCGCCGTAGCGGCCGTACGTCAGCACCGCGCCGCCCGCACGAACGCACGCACGCGCTCGTGGTCCTTGACGCCCGGCGCCGACTCCAGCTGCGAGGCGGCGTCGACCGCCCACGGGCGGACCGCCTCGACTGCCTCGCCAACATTTTCGGGGCCGAGCCTCCCGGCGAGCACGACGCGTCCGGAAGCACGACGCGCTCGCTCGAGATGTGTCGGATCGCGTTCCTGCCAGGGCAGATCGACGACGCTGGCGACCTGCTCGCCCCGGTGGAACACGACACCGTCCCGAGAGCGGTGGCCGTCGACGCGGCCGTAGAGCTGGACGAGGTCGGCGTCGGCCGGCTCGAGCTCGCCGACCAGCACCGCGACCGACAGCATCGTTTCCGGAACGGGCAGGACTCCCGGAGCTCGCCGGGGGCTTTCGCGCGCCAGGATGAACCCGGCCAGGTCGGCGCCCGCGTCAGCCGCCGCCGCCACGTCCTCCTCGCGCGTCAACCCGCAGACCTTGACCACGGGGCGCGACACCAGGTGCCGGAGCGCCACGGCAGGCTCCGGGGCGCGCATCAGCGTGCTTCCGACCAGGATCGTGTCCGCCCCCGCCAGCTCGGCTCGCAGCACCTGCGCGCGGTTCGAGATGCCGCTCTCCGCGACGACGACACGATCGCGCGGCGCGCCCGCGACGAGCTCCAGCTGCGTTCGCAGGTCGATCTCGAAGGACGTCAGATCGCGCGCGTTTATCCCGATCGGGTCGGCGCCGAGCTTGACCGCGCGCCGCAGCTCGTCGGCGTCGTGCGCCTCGACGAGCGAATCGAGGCCCAGGTGCCTCGCGGCGTCCATCAGCGCACGGGCCTCGCGATCGTCGAGGTCGCGAAGCAGCAAGAGCACGGCGTCGGCGCCGGCCGCCCGCAGCGCCTCGAGGTCCTCCACCCGGCGGAAGAAGCCCTTGCCGAGCAGCGGAATCTCAGTGGCCTGCCTCGCGGCTCGGAGGTCATCGATCGACCCGGCGAAGCGCTCATCGACGAGAATCGAGACCGCCGCGGCGCCCGCGCCGGCGAACGACGCGGCCAGCTCTGCCGGATGCGCGTCCGGTCGCAGGTCACCGGCCGACGGCGAGCGCCGCTTTACCTCGGCGATTGCCGTCACTCCCGGCCCCGCGAGCGCGTCGCGGAAGCGGCCCATCAGTCGCCCCCCCGAGAGAACGCCGCCAGCGCCGAAAGGCGCTCGGCCGCCGCGCCCGAGTCGACGGCTTCGCGGGCGTAGCCCAGTCCCTCGCGCAGGTCGCGCGCGCCGCCGGCGGCCGCAATCGCTCCCGCCGCGTTCAAGAGGATGGCGTCTCGCACCGGTCCGTCTCCGCCCTCGAGCACCCTGACGATAGCCGCCGCGTTCTCGTCCGGGCTCCCGCCGCTCAGCTCGGCCGCAGAGCAGCGCTGGATGCCGAATGCGGCCGGGTCGATCTGTCGCTCGTGCACGGAGCCGTCGACGACCTCGCACACGAGGTTCGGGCCAGCGGGCGACAGCTCGTCGAGCCCGCCGGCGCCGTGGACGACGAACGCGCGCCTCGCGCCGAGCCGGGCCAGCACGTCCGCCAGCGTGCGCACGAGCTCGGGGGAGTAGACGCCCAGAACCTGCGCGCGTGCCCCGGCCGGGTTCGTCAGGGGGCCGAGGACGTTGAACACCGTCCGCGTCCCGAGCTCGCGCCTGATGGATGCAGCGTTCCGCATCGCCGGGTGGTGGAGCGGCGCGAACATGAACCCGAAGCCGAGCTCGTCGATCGAGCGCGCGATCCGCTCCGGCGGCAGCTCGAGCCGGAACCCGAGCGCCTCGAGCACGTCTGCCGACCCGCATGCGGACGAGACGGCTCGGTTTCCGTGCTTCGCGACGCCCGCGTCGGCGGCGGCGGCGACCAGCGCAGCCGCTGTCGAGATGTTGACCGTGCGCGCGCCGTCGCCGCCGGTGCCCGCCGTGTCGACGAGGTCGTCGCGCTCGGGGCGGACGGCGACCACGTGCTCGCGCATCGCCTCGGCGAACCCGGCGATCTCGTCTGCGCTCTCGCCCTTGACCCGCAGGGCGATCAGAACGGCGCCGACCTGCGCGGGCGTCGCATCGCCGTCCATGATCGCGTCCATCACCTCCCGCGCCTCCGCGCGGGTGAGGTCGTGGCCGTCGAGCAACCGGGCGAGCGCCGCCTGCAGCACGCCTCTAAGGTACTGCGGCTACGAGGCCGTCGAGAGGTACGCGTCCACCGTGATCTCGACGTTCCCGGCCAGTGCCTGCGAGATGGGACATCGCTCGCCGGCCTCGGCCGCGAGTTCCGTGAAGCGCGCCTGGTCGATTCCGGCAACGACGCCGCGGACGGCAAGTGTCGACCTCGTGACACGGTAACCCTCGCCGGCCCGGTCGAAGTTCGTCGTCGCGACGACCTCCAGGCGTTCGGCCGTCGAGCCGTTCTGCGCGAGCGCGTGCGAGAACGTCATCGCGAAGCAGGCCGCGTGGGCGGCGGCGAGCAGCTCCTCCGGGCTCGTCGTGTCCGCTGTCCGCTCGACGCGGGCGGACCACGTCACTCCCTCCTCGTCGAGGGCGCTGCTGGCCGTCGAGACGGTCCCCTTGCCGCTCGGCAGATCCCCCTGCCAGACCGCCCGTGCGGTGCTCTGCGTCGCCATCGATCCCCCTTCGTCGTCTATCAGGTGCGTTCTGCCCGGACCCGATGTGCTCAAGCGCCAGAACGACGCGAGGCCAGCGCCTCTTCCACCCGCGGATCGTCGAACGTGGGCAGGACGGCCGCGACGGTTGCCCGAACGTTGCCGTCCGGGTCGTCGAGCGCGGCGACCAGCGCGGGCACCGCCTCCGGCTTCTTCGCGCGGGCGAGGGCGGACGCGGCCATCGATCGCACGAGGGGAGACTCGTCTGCGAGCGCCCCCGCGAGGGGCTCGACGATTGTCGCGAGCTCCGGCCGTCCCTGGAACTCCCCGAGTGCGAGCGCCGCATTCAGCCGGACGAGCTCGTCGGGATCCCGGAGCGCGGCGACGAGTGCGTCGATCGCCCGCGGGTCGGTGATCAGGATGAACGCGTTAGCGGCGGCTCGTCGCGAGCGGGGCCCAGACTTTTGGAGCGCCTCGACGAGGCCGGGGACGTCGCGGCGCTTGCGCAGGCGCCGCACACGCGGGCTGAAGAACTCCAACACGGCGCGCGATCTTAGAATTACCGCGTGTTCGGGCGCAAGAAGCACGCCGATGTCATCCGGCGTCTGCCGCTGTCCGAGAACCTCAACACGCGGGAGATCAACGGGATCGCGGCGCTTGCCCGCGAAGAGCAGCATCCCGCAGGGAACGAGCTCGTCCGCGAGGGGGAGCCAGGCCACGTGTTCTATGTCCTCCTAGACGGGCAGGCGGAGATCGTCCGCGGAGACCGCCGCGTCGAGATCCGCAACCCGGGCGACTTCTTCGGCGAGATCGCGCTGATCGCCCACGGGACGCGTACCGCCACGGTCCGGGCGACGACGCGGGTGCGGGCGCTCGCCATTCGCGACCGCGAGTTCCGCGCCCTGCTCGGCCGCGAGCCGCAGCTGCAGCACAAGATCGTCGAGGCGATGCAGTCGCGACTTCCGTAGGTTCCGGATTCCCGATCGTCGGGTATCCGCACGCCATGGCGACAAATGGCACGCATGACGAGGTCAGCGCGCTGCTCGAGGAGGGCGAGATCCAGGGCTGCCTCGAGCTTTCGCGCGTGTCAGACGCGATCCAGGCGCTCGAGCTGGACGACGACGAGATCGAGCACCTCTACGACGAAGTCGAGCGCAGGCACATCGAGCTCAGCGACGACTGCGGCCACGATGAGACGACCAAGTCGACGTACGTCAACGGCGGACTGGCGGTTGCGACGACCGATTCGCTGCAGCTCTTCCTCAACGAGGCGGCGCGCTACCCGCTCCTGACCGCCGCCGAGGAGGTCGAGCTCGCGAAGCGGATCGAGCGAGGCGACCAGCACGCGAAGGACCGGATGATCAATTCGAACCTCCGCCTCGTCGTCTCGATCGCGAAGAAGTATCAGGGCCACGGGGTCTCGCTGCTCGACCTGATCCAGGAGGGAGTGATCGGGCTGATCCGCGCGGTCGAGAAGTTCGACTGGCGCAAGGGCTTCAAGTTCTCGACGTACGCGACGTGGTGGATCAGGCAGGCGGTCCAGCGCGGCGTCGCCAACAAGGCGCGGACAATCCGGATCCCGGTGCACATCGTCGAACGGGAGCAACGGATCGTGCGCGTCGAGCGCGAGCTGGCGGCGAAGTTCGAGCGGCCGCCGTCCGACGAGGAGGTCGCGAAGGCGACCCGGCTCTCGGTCAAGCAGGTGCGAGAGGTGCGGAAGGCGCCGCGCGCCGTGACGAGCCTCGACAAGCCGCTCGGAGACGACGGCGGGACGCTCGGTGAGCTCGTGCCCGCCGAGGGAAGCGACGTCGAGGCGGAGCTCGACGTGAGTCTGCGCGACGAGGCGCTTCGCAAGGCGCTCGGCGGTCTGCCCGACCGCCACCGCGAGGTGTTGAAACTCCGTTACGGGATCAACGGCGACGAGACGCCGAAGTCGCTCGAGGAGATCGGCAGGCGCCTGGACCTCACCCGTGAGCGCGTGCGGCAGATCGAGTCGGACGCCCTCGAGCGCCTGGCAGTGGCGCGCGAGCTCGAGGCGATCTCGGACGCGGCGTAGCGCACGCCGGCGTTACTCGGCGAGCCGCGCGAGCATCGTCGCCCGGATCCGCTCCGCCATGTCGGGGAGCTGGGTCTCGAGCTCCCGGAACTCGAGACCGTGCACGACGAGCGCCCGGAGCGGCGAGGTGGCGACGACCGAGGCCGCCCGGCGAGCCGACGACCCGACGAGGGCCATCTCGCCGAAGAAGTCGCCGGGGCCCAGGGTTCGGATCAGCGCCCCCTCACGTGTTATTTCGACGGTCCCGCTCTCGATGACGTAGAACTCGTAGCCGGCCGCGCCTTCGGGGACGATGCGCTCACCTGCATCGGCCGTCCGCTCTTCCATCCAGGCCGCGACCCGCTTGCGCTGGGCGTCCGACAGGTCCGCGAAGAGGGGAAGCGGGCGTAGACGGTCTGAGTCGACGGTCACTCGGCCGAGACAGTAGCCCAGCTCTGTACCGCCTGGAGAAGGCCACGGAGCCGGAGCCCGTTCTCGGTGAGGCGATACTCGGCGCGCGGCGGTCGCGAGTCGATCACCGTCCGCGCGATCAGTCCGGACCGCTCGAGCTCCGTCAGCCGCTGGGCGAGCGTCCGCGGGGGAACGCCCCCGATTGCCTGCCGGAACTCGTTGAAGCGCACCGCGCCGGAGTGCGCCGCCCAGAGGACGGATACCGTCCAGCGCCGCTCGAGGAGGTCCGCCGCCCGGCGGACCTCCTCGGGAACGGGTGCGCACCTACGACAACGATGCTGGGACATCGCCGCGTGCAGGCTCGAGTGCGAGGTCGAGCACCTCGCCCACGCTCATCACCGGGTGGAAGGACAGCTCCTCCCGAACGGCCTCGGGCACGTCCTCCAGGTCGGCGCGGTTGCGCTCGGGGAGGATCACGTCCGTCAGCCCTGCGGCATGGGCCGCGAGCACCTTCTGCTTGAGGCCGCCGATCGGCAGCACGCGCCCTTGCAGCGTCACCTCTCCGGTCATGCCGACCGTGTGCTTGACCGGCCTGCCGGTCAGAAGCGACGTCAGCGCGGTCGTCATCGTCACGCCGGCACTCGGCCCGTCCTTCGGGATGGCCCCGGCCGGGACGTGCACGTGGAACGACCTGTCGGCGAAGACGTCCTCGTCGATCCCGAGCTCGGCCGCGTGGCCGCGGACGTAGGAGAGCGCGATGCGCGCGGACTCCTTCATCACGTCGCCCAGCTGGCCGGTCAGGACGAGATCGTCCTTCCCGTTCATCGCCGTGGCCTCGACGAAGAGCACCTCGCCTCCATGTCCGGTCACGGACAGGCCGGTGGCGACGCCGGGCACCGCCGTGCGCTCGGCCGCCTCCTGGTAGAAGCGCTGGCGCCCGAGCGCGTCGCGGACCGCCGCCAGATCGATCGCGATCGGCGTCTCCATCTGGCCGGAGGCGATCCTCGTCGCTTCCTTTCGGAGCAGGCGACCGAGCTCGCGCTCCAGCTGGCGAACGCCCGCCTCACGCGTGTACTCGGAGATGATCGTCTCGAGCAGCGCGTCGGTGATCACGACCTCGTCCTCGCGGAGACCGTTCCGCTCCACCTGCCGCGGCCAGAGGTAACCGCGCGCGATGGCGACCTTCTCGTCGACGGTGTAGCCGTCGAAGCGGATGACCTCCATGCGGTCGAGCAGCGGGCCGGGGATGGTCTCGGCGACGTTGCCGGTGGCGATGAAGAACACCTCGCTCAGGTCGAGCTCCACGTCCAGGTAGTGGTCGCGGAAGGAGTGGTTCTGCGCCGGGTCCAGCACCTCGAGGAGGGCCGCCGACGGATCGCCGCGCCAGTCGGCGCCGATCTTGTCGACCTCGTCCAGCATGATCACCGGGTTCATCGTCCCGGCGTCGCGAAGCGCGCGCACGAGACGGCCCGGCAGCGCGCCGATGTACGTGCGGCGGTGACCGCGGATCTCGGCCTCGTCGCGGATCCCGCCGAGCGACATGCGGACGAACTCACGGCCGAGCGCCCGCGCGATCGACTCGCCGACCGACGTCTTGCCGGTGCCGGGCGGGCCGATCAGCGTCAGGATCGCGCCGGACTTCTTATCGTCGGCGACGCCGCGCTCCTTGCGCAGCTTGCGGACGGCCAGATGCTCGATGATCCGGTCCTTGACGTCCTCGAGGCCGGCGTGGTCGGTGTCGAGCACCTCGCGCGCGTGAACCGGGTCGAGTCGCTCCTCGGAGCGGTGCGACCACGGCACTGCGAGCAGCCAGTCCAGGTAGCTGCGGATCATCGACGCCTCTCCGGAGGCCTCGCCCATGCGCTCGAGGCGGTTGAGCTCTCGCTCGGCCTGCTCGCGCACCTCTTCGGGCATCTCGGCCTCGACGATCTTCGTGCGGTAGTCCTCGAAGATCGACGCGTCGTCCTCGCCGAGCTCGCGCCGGATCGACTCCATCTGCTTGCGGAGGAAGTACTCACGCTGCTGCTTCTCCGCGCCGGACTCGACATCCTCGCGGATGCGCTTGCGCACCTGCAGCTCGGCGAGCCGTTCGCGCTGCAGCTTGACGGCGAACTCGAGCCGCTCGCGGACGTCGAGCGTCTCGAGGAGCTCGACCTTCTGCTCGAAGGTCAGATCCGGGGAGTAGCCCGCCGTGTCGGCGAGCGCGCCGGGCTCGGTGATCGAACGGACGAACGCGCTGATGCGCCCGTCATCGCCGCGGAGCTGGAGGATCTCCTCGACGACGGCGCGATACTCGCGCTCCAGCTCGTCGGTGACGATGCGCGGCGGCGTCTCGTCGGGGTGCTCCTCGACGGAGATGCGAAGCTGGCCCGTGGCGCCGGCGCTCGCCGCGCCGGCTACGGCGCGGTGGAGGCCGGTCAGGACGACGGCCTGAGCGCCGCCGGGCAGGCGAAGCCGGTCGCCGACCTCGGCGACGGTGCCCACCGTTGCGTACTCGTCCTCATGCCGGGGGATGAGCAGCACCCGCTCCTCGTCCCCGGCCTCGACGGGGAGCGTGACGGTCATGTTCGGGAAGACGACGGCGTCTTCCAGCGGGATCAGCAAGAGCTCAGTCACGTTGGGCTTCTCTCTTTCTCCTTGGCTCATGGTTCAAAAAGTATAACTGGTATTCGTTGCTTACGTAGTATGAGAACGACTGCGGGCCGCCGCTTCTTCCCGCCCATCACTTCATTCTCGAAAGTACTTTACTTTTTGAAGCTCGACCGGTAGGCTGCCCGCTTCCAATGGCATCCAGCCGCCTCACTCGGCCGCGCCCGGAAGCGACGTGGGATCTGGTTTTGAAGCGGAACCCGGTCGAGCGGCTGAAGCGTGAGAAGGCGCCGCTCGGGATACGCGACGAGCTACCGGCGCTCATCGCGGCCGGGTACGAGAGCGTCGCCGAGGAGGACATCGTCCGCCTGCAGTGGTGGGGCCTCTATCACGACAAGCCGAAGATCGGCACGTTCATGCTGCGGATCAAGCTGCCGAGCGGCTACCTGACCCCTGCGAAGCTGCGCGCGATCGGCGAGGTCGCCAACGCCTACGGGCGAGGCGACGGCGAGCTGTCGACGCGCCAGAACATCCAGCTGCACTGGCTCGAGCTCGCGGCACTTCCAGAGGTGCTCGGGCGTCTCGATGCGGCGGGACTGACCACCGCGGGAGGCTGTGGAGACACCGTCCGGAACATCACCGGCTGCCCGGTGCAGGGGCTCGACCGCAACGAGCTCTTCGACTGCTCGGACGTGGTCGAGGAGGCGGCGCGCGTCTTCTACGGCAATCCCGATTTCGTCGACCTGCCGCGCAAGCACAAGTACACGATCGCCGCCTGCGCCGATCGCTGCAATGCCCCCGAGATCAACTGCGTCGCGCTCGTCGGCGCCCTCCACGAGGGCCGGGAGGGCTTCGCCGTCCGGGTCGGCGGCGGGCTGTCGTCGGTGCCGCGCCTGTCGCGGGACCTGGGCGTGTTCGTTCCCAAGGAGGAGGCGATCGAGGTGCTCGCCGCCATCACGGGCGTCTGGAGCGAGGACCTCCGCTACCGCGTCTCGCGGGTGAAGGCGCGGCTCAAGTTCATGATCGACGACATCGGCGTCGAGGGCATGCGGCAGCGCGTGGAGACGAAGCTCGGCCGCGCGCTCGAGGACTTCACGCTTCCCGCCGCAGCGGTCGCGCCGAGCGATCACATCGGCGTCCACGAGCAGAAGCAGCCCGGGCTCCGCTACATCGGCGTGCCCGTTCACCTCGGGCTCGTCTCCGGCGACCAGATGATCGCGATCGCCGGCCTCGCCGAGCGCATCGGCGGCGACGTCCGTGTCACGCGCCAGCAGAACTTCGTCGTCGCGAACGTGCCCGACGCCGACGTCGAGACCGCGCTCGCCGAGCTCGCCTCGATCGGCTTCCCGCTCGACGTCAATCACGTCCGGGCGGCCGGAATCGCCTGCACGGGCGAGCCGCACTGCAACTTCTCGGTCACGGAGACGAAGACGCGGCTCGGCCGGCTGATCGAGGCGTTGGAGGAGCGCTTCGGAGCAGATATCGCCGATCTCCGTCTCCACCTCGACGGCTGCCCGCACTCGTGTGCGCAGCACTGGATCGCCGACCTCGGCTTCCAGGGCACGACCGCGCGCGACGAGAACGGCCGTCGCCGGGAGGCCTACGACATCTTCGTCCGCGGCGGTCTCGGTCGCGATGCCGCAATCGGGCGCCCGCTGTTCCGCCGGATCCTCTCGGAGGAGCTCGATGCCGCCGTTGTAGGCCTCGTCCGGGGCTGGCTCGACGGCCGGCGTGAAGGCGAGTCGTTCACCGCGTTCTCGCGACGGCTCTCGGACGGGGAGCTCGGGGCGCTCGCGGGCGTCGAGCCGGCGAAGCAGCGCGAACGCCAGGAGCTGGCGGCCTAATGAGCATCGAGCTGATCGACGAGCTGGAGGCCGGGGAGCTCTCGGTCGCCTTCGAGGGCGAGGAGCCCGAGGTCGTGCTCGAGTGGGCGCTCGAGCGCTTCTCGCCGCGCATCGCCCTCTCGACTGCCTTCCAGATCGACGGCGTCGCCCTCCTCGACATGGCGTACGCGATCGATCCAGAGATTCGCGTCTTCGCCGTGGACACCGGGCGCCTGCCGCAGGAGACATTCGAGCTGATCCAGCTCCTGCGGAACCGCTACCCGCGCTTCCAGCTCGAGCTGCTGTCACCGAACCCGGTCCACCTCCAGCGCATGGTCGCGCGCCGAGGGCCGAACCTCTTCTACGAGTCGGTCGAGAACCGGCTCCTCTGCTGCAACGTGCGGAAGGTCCAGCCGCTGACCCGCCGCCTGGCGACGCTCGACGCCTGGGTCACCGGGCTGCGCCGCGATCAATGGGCCACCCGGACGAACATCCGCAAGGTCGAGCTCGACCACGACCACGGCGCGATCGTCAAGCTGAACCCGCTCGCGGAGTGGACCGGGGACGAGGTCTGGGACTACGTGCGCCAGCACGACGTGCCTTACAACGCGCTCTACGACCGCGGCTACACGTCGATCGGGTGCGCTCCCTGCACGCGCGCCCTCGCACCCGGCGAACAGGGGCGTGCCGGTCGGTGGTGGTGGGAGGTGAATGCCCCCAAGGAGTGCGGCATCCACTGTGCGATCGAGACGGGCGGGTTCGAGCACGAGCTGCACGCCATCCTCGGCGAGGACGAGCAGGACGACCAGGAAGGTTAGGAAGGAGCTTGGGTAGCGTCAGGCTCGGCGGCGAGGCGCGCGAGGTCGCGCTCGGCGAGGCGCAGGCAGTGCTCGCGATGGTGCACGACGAGGAGCGCCGCGGCCGGTTCGCGTCGCTCGTTGCGGCGATCCACGACGGCGAGATCGACGAGGCGGACGCGGAGGCTCTCGAGGACCTGCTCGAGCTGGGGCTCCAGACCGGCCGGCTTCGCGCGCTGTACGGGCCGGGCGGCGAGCAGGCAGCGCTGAAGCTCTACCGGAAGCTTCCGGGGGGACGTGACCTGGGCCGGTCCGCCCGCGAGGTCAGCGACGCCCTGTCCGCTCTCGAGGGAAAGACGCTCGACTCAGTCGCGATTCAGGCAGTGGGGCCGAGCGCGTACGTCGTTTCCGTTCGTGCCGAAGATCTGGAGCTGTCCGTGCGCCTCGACCGGCAGGGCGCCCGTATCGCGAGCGTCGGGGTCTAGGCGATCGGCGAGAAGCGCTACTACATGGCCTGCCTCGACGTCGAGGGCCGCGACTGCCTCGTCGTCGGCGGCGGCGCGGTCGGCCTCGAGAAGACGACCGGGCTTCTCGATTGTGGCGCCCGCGTGACGGTCGTCGCACCCGCTGTCGTGGCGGAATTGCGCTCGCTCCAGGTTGAACTGGTGGAGCGGCGCTACCGCAGCGCCGATCTGCACGGACGGTTCCTGGTCATGGCGGCCACGTCCGACCCGGACGTCAACCGCCGGGTCTTCCGCGACGCCGAAGCGCGCTCGCTCCTCTGCAACGTCGCCGACGCGCCCGATCTCTGCACGTTCATCCTCCCGGCCGTGCATCGCGAGGATCCGATCGCAATCGCGGTTACGACGAGCGGGGCCTCGCCTGCCCTCGCACAGCAGATCCGATCGGAGCTGGCAGAACGCTACGGCCCGGAGCATGCGGAGCTCGCCCGCCGGCTCCGAGCGAAGCGTCCCTGGGCGAAGGCAAACCTTGCGACGTACGAGGAGCGGCGCGACTACTTCCAGGCGCTCGTCGAGGAGGCGCTGGGATGAGCGTGCATCTCGTCGGAGCCGGGCCTGGGGATCCCGGGCTGATCACCGCCCGCGGCCTCGAGCTCCTGCGGGCCTGCGAGGTGCTCCTCCATGACCGGCTCGTCGCGCCGGCGCTTCTCGACGAAGCACCGGCCGACGCGATCAGGATCGCCCACGAGCCGCACACGCAGGCGGAGATCAACGACCTCCTCGTCGAGTACGGGCGCACAGGGTTCCTCGTCGTACGCCTCAAGGGCGGGGACCCGTTCGTCTTCGGGCGCGGCGGCGAGGAGGCTCGGGCGCTGGCGGATGCCGGCGTGGATTTCGAGGTGGTGCCGGGTGTCTCGGCGCTCAGCGCCGTGCCGGCGTCCGTCGGGATCCCCGTTACCCATCGCGGCGTGGCTTCGCAGGTGACCGTCGTCGCCGCCCACTGCTCACCGGAAGGAACGCGTCCCGACTACGCGGCGCTCGCCCGCACCCCCGGCACGCTCGTCTTCTTCATGGCGCGGCGGGCGCTCCGGCAGATCGCAGCGGAGCTCATCGCCCACGGGCTCGACCCCATGACCCCGTCGGCGGCGATCGCGAGCGGCACGCTTCCTGAACAGCGGAGCGTTAGAGCCCCGATCGCGGAGATTGCGGCCGCCGCGGCCGAGCTCGAGTCGGCCGTCTTGCTGGTCGTCGGTGACGTAGTCTCGCTCGCCGATTGCCTGGTCGCCGAGCGACCGACGGCGGTCCGCGAGGCGTGCACCAGATGGAATCGGTCGAGGATCAGCTCGGGGCGGTTGTCGCGACCGGTGTTCCGGGCGCCGTCGCGCTAGCCCGCGGACCGGGCGGGACGGTCGCGGCG